>ENA-ORLL01000295-ORLL01000295.1-human-gut-metagenome-genome-assembly--contig:-NODE-295-length-11631-cov-6.40938_pt1 | contig 11631 bp, 10 predicted proteins | sample MGYA00243070_ERZ508830 | MGnify/ENA primary metagenome ERZ508830 (study PRJEB26277, sample SAMN04329787) | human gut metagenome | biome: human-associated habitat | host: Homo sapiens | place: USA...
AAGTGATCTCGGCGCAGGGCGGTATTCTGGCCGATAGTCTGGCCAACTGTGGCAGTCCGGTGCGGGTAAGCGCCTTCAGCAGCCTGCGGGGCTATACGGTGCTGCGGGTATTGAAAAGTTTTACGGACAAGAACCGGCAGAACATTTTCCGCTATTTTGCCTCGGGCTGGAACCGGGACGGTCTGGCGCTGCGGGCGGCGGGCGACCTGATCCGGTATGCCCCCGGCCCCGCCCCACGCCACCTGATGATCCTGCTGACCGATGCCAGCCCCAACGACAGCCGCCGCATCCCGCCCACGGCGCAGAACCCGCTGGGCTGCGCCTACGAGGACGCCGCCGGTGTAGCCGATACCGCCGCACAGGTGCGCACCTTACAGCGGCAGGGCGTGCGGGTGTCTGCCGTTTTTATGGGCGAGGACAGCAGCGCCGGTGCCGCCGCGCAGATCTACGGCAAAAATATGGCACGCATCCGCGGCATGGATCAGCTTGCCCGCGCTGCCGGACGGCTGATCCAGAACGAGCTCCGGGAACTTGGCGACTGAAAAAACAAAACGACCCCTGTGGGAGCAGTTCCGGCCTTAGCCGGCAGCTCCCGCAGGGGTCGTTTTTACAACCGCACATCTCAGTGCACAACCATACTTTGAACTTTTGTTTGCAATGCGCTGTAGATTTTTGCAAAAGTTTGTTGTTTCGGAAAACTTACAGTTGTTTTTCATCCAAAAGTATGCTATACTACGTTCAGAGAAGTTTTATGCAGCCTGACGGCCCGATCAACCGGCTGGCGCTTTTACAACGTTTCGCTGTTTGCTTTTATCGCAAGGCAAGAAATTAGTGCAACATTCAAACAGCATATCTGCGCTATGCAATTCAACGTTGTTGCTGTTGCATTAAAAAGTTGAATTGCTATAGGAAGGAGATCAATCATGGACGCTTCCCGTTATTTTGACGCCATGCACAACGCCATGTCCACCCAGCACGTCGGTGCACAGCTGCTGCTCACCATCCGTTTGCAGGACACCTGCGGCAACGATGCCTATCTTGAAGTAAACCAGCTGCCCGGGGAGCAGCGCGCCCTTGTGTGCTACTCCACCATGGGGCGGCGCTGCCTGAATTTTCAGCTGTTCCGCAAGGGCTGGCAGCTGTGCCACAATGCCGATGGGCAGCTGACCGGACGTTTTCCGTCCAGTGCCGACAGCCTGCTCAGCCAGACCGACTTCCGCGCCTACTGCCGGGAGGATCGGCTGGATGCCGCCCGCACCCAGCGCCTTGTGGAGGAACTGGGGCAGCGCGCCGGCACGAACTATGTTGGTATCATCCCGCAGAATGCCCGCACCGGCGCACAGATCACAGTCGAAAGCCACCTCGGCCGCGGCGCACGCTGGAGTTACTGGAATCAGGACGCTTCCCCCTGCCTGCCGCTGGCCGCAATTTTGTACTGGCTGGCTGATTTTCTGGCCGGAAACGAGCGCCGCGCCCTGCAGTCTGACCCGCAGGCCGCTGCACTGGCTGCGCAGTGGCTGGCAAAGGACAGTGCTGTGTTCTTTTGCCCTTCCCCTGCCCTGACGGTATCCTCTGCGACCGGTCATAGCGTCCCTGCTGCACGGCGCACCCGCCCCGCACCGGTGCCTGCCGCACGCAGCAAGAGTTGGCAGAGCGTTCTGGCTGCTATGGCTGCCGTGTAAGCAAGACATCGTTATTTCAGTATGGTTTACATAAAAAAGACGAGTGCATCGGCAAAACCGTGCACTCGCCTTTTTTCTTATTATCAAACAGCAAAAAAACACCCCGCCAGCCGTTTCCGGTCAGCGGGGTGCTTAGTGCTTATAGTTTACAGCTCAGCTTACGCTGCACAGCACAGGGAGGAAATCACTCCTCGATGTAGCCGTACTGCAGGTACCAGTAGCCGTAGGGGCTGTGCCAAGTGCCCTTCAGAGAAGAGCTCTGCAGCCAGAAGTCGTTGTTGTAAGCAACGGGGATGCAGCCCATATCCTCCATCAGGATGTCCTCAGCCTTGTGCAGCTGTGCAAAGTGCTCGGCGACATCAGCAACCTTGGAAGCCTCAACAGCAGCATCAAAGTCAGCATTGGAGTACTTACCATCGTTGTTGCCGTTGTCGGTGCAGAACAGCTCGATCATGTTGGAAGGATCGTTGTAGTCCATGACCCAGCCGTTACGGGCAACATCGTACTCGCCTGCACGACGAGCAGCGGTGAAGGCAGACCACTCCATCTTGCTGATGGTCAGGGTAATGCCTAGATCACCCCAAGCCTGCTGCAGGTACTCTGCCAGAGGCACATTGTAGCCGGAATCGTTGGTGCTGTACTCGATGGTGGGGTAGCCCTCGCCATTGGGGTAGCCAGCCTCTTCCAGCAGCTTCTTAGCCTCGGCCAGATTTGCCTCGTAGTCATCAGCAATGTAGGGAGAGCCGCCGTTTGCGTTGTCGTAGAAGTAACCGTTCTCGTCCACGATGCCAGGGCCGACAATGTTGGAAGCAGCAGAGTAGGTGCCCTGCATGATGGTGTTGGCAACGTAGTCGCGGTCGATAGCCAGAGCCAGAGCCTTGCGGACCTTGGCATCCTTGAAGGCATCGTGCTGCAGGTTCATGCTGACGTAGTAGGTGCCCAGAATGGTGTCAACATAGAAGTCGCCGCCATCCTCTGCCTTGGTCAGGCTGGGGATCTCATCGGTGGGCACGTCCTTGATCAGGACAGCCTCACCGCTGTTGTAAGCAGCGAAGGCAGCGGAAGAGTCCTCCCGCAGCAGCAGGGTGATGCTGTCGGAAACGATCTTGGAGCTATCCCAGCCACCAACGTAGTTGGGGTTCTTGGACAGAACGATACGCTCGGAGGGAGTCCACTCGGTGATCATGTAGGGACCGTTGGAGACGAAGGTCTCAGCGGAGGTGCACCATGCATCACCGTTGGCCTCAACGGTAGCCTGCTGCACAGGGCTCATAGCTGCGAAAGCAGCCATCTTGTCGAAGTAGGAGCAGGGGTAGGACAGCACGATGGTCAGGGTCTTGCCATCGTCGCTTGCCTTGACGTTCAGAGCATCGGTATCACCGGCCTGTGCTGCGTCAAAACCATCGATCATGCCCAGGCAGGTCTCTGCGTAGGGAGCAGCGGTGTCGGGGTTGACCATACGCTTGAAGGTGTACTCAAAGTCCTTAGCGGTCAGGTCGGTGCCATCGCTCCACTTCAGGCCGTCACGCATGGTGAAGGTCCAAGTCAGGCCGTCCTCGCTTGCTTCCCAGCTCTCAGCCTGGCCACCAACAACTTCGTTGTTCTCGTTGATGATCAGCAGGGGCTCGAAGATGGTGATGATGGTGTTGGCGCCATCAACAGCGCTGTTCAAAGAGGGATCCAGAGTCTCTGGGTTGGGGCCGTACTGGACGGTGAAGCCAGCGGTGTTGACACTGCCGGTAGAAGAACCAGCAGCGGAAGAAGCAGAACCGGAGGTTGCGGTAGAACCGGACTTGCTGCCGCCACAGGCTGCCAGACCCAGAGCAGCGGCACCCACGCCTGCAACCTTGAGGAAATTACGACGAGAAATGCGTTTCATAATAATATCCTTCCCTTATATCAAATTTGAGTGTGCCAGGTTCCCCCAGCCGCCTCTATATTCGATCCGGTGCAAATGTACACCGGAGGAACACGAATGATTATAATGCGTTCTCATACCGGTTACAAGCCCAAAACTTGGACTGTAACCATTTTGTGACAACATTTCAGCACTAAGTTGAATTGCTTTCACTTTTTACCGGCGTGAAGTGTTCTCACTTCACGCGGTCAAGGTGATGGCATGCTGCCCAGTGGCCGGTGGAGACCTCCTTGAACTCGGGCACCTCGTTTGCGCACTGCTCGTCTGCATAGGGGCAACGGGTGCGGAAACGGCAGCCGGACGGCGGGTTCAGGGGGCTGGGCACATCGCCCTGCAGCACGATACGCTTGGACTGGCGGGCCGTAATGGGGTCTGCCACCGGAATTGCAGAGATCAGGCTGCGGGTGTAGGGGTGGATGCTGTGAGTGATCAGCTCGTAGCTGTCGGCCAGCTCCACCATCTTGCCCAGATACATCACGCCGATGCGGTTGGAGATGTGCTTGACAACGCTCAGGTCATGGGCGATGAACAGGTAGGTCAGGCCCATTTCCTGCTGCAGGTCCTCGAACATATTCACGACCTGTGCCTGAATGGACACGTCCAGTGCGGAGACAGGCTCGTCACACACGATGAACTCGGGGTGCACAGCCAGTGCACGGGCAATGCCCACGCGCTGACGCTGACCGCCGGAGAACTCGTGGCAGTAGCGGTTTGCGTGCTCGCTGTTCAGGCCAACGCGCTCCAGCAGAGCGATGATCTTATCGTGGCGGTCCTTTTCATTCTCGGCCAGATGATGGATATCAATGCCCTCACCCACGATGTCGCCAATGGTCATGCGGGGATCCAGACTTGCGTAGGGATCCTGAAAAACGATCTGCATACGGCGGCGGTAGGGCAGCATATCCACTGCGATCTTGTTGTCCTTATCGAACAGCAGGTTGCCGTCATAGTAGATCTTACCGCCGGTGGGCTCGTACAGGCGCAGCAGGGTGCGGCCGGTTGTGGTCTTGCCACAACCGGACTCACCTACCAGACCAAGGGTCTCGCCCTTGCGGATGGCAAAGCTTACGTCATCCACAGCCTGAACGTACTTGCGGTTCTTGCCCACACCGCCGGCGGGGAAATACTGCTGCAGGTGCTGGACTTCGACCAGCGTCTTGTGTTCACTCATTCTGCCTTTTCCCCTTTCTCAAATGCAGCCTTCTGCTGCAGCCAGCAGTAGGTATAGTGGGTATCGCTGAGCTCGGTGCGCGGGGGCATCTTGCTCAGACAGATCTTCATGCAGTTCTTGCAGCGGGGCGCAAAGGGGCAGCCGGCCGGCGGATTCAGCAGATCCACAGGGGTACCCTCGATGGGCACAAGGCGCTCGTGCTCTGCGGTGTTCAGCTTGGGGATAGAATTGATCAGACCCTTGGTGTACTCATGACCCGGCTGGTAGAAGATCTCGTCGGTAGTGCCGTACTCCACAATGTGGCCGGCGTACATGACGGCGATCTTCTCGCACATGGAAGCCACAACGCCCAGATCGTGGGTGATCATGATGATGCTCATGCCCAGCTTCTTGCGCAGATCCTGCATCAGCTCAAGGATCTGTGCCTGAATGGTCACGTCCAATGCGGTGGTGGGTTCGTCGGCGATCAGCAGCTTGGGCTCACAGGCCAGTGCAATCGCGATCATCACGCGCTGGCGCATACCGCCGGACAGCTCGTGGGGGTACTGCTTCAGACGCTGCTCGGGCGCGTTGATGCCAACCAGCTCCAGCAGCTCCTTGGCGCGTGCCCATGCATCGGCCTTGTTCTTATCGGTGTGCAGGCGGATGACCTCCACGATCTGGTTGCCGATGGTGTACACCGGGTTCAGGCTGGTCATGGGGTCCTGGAAGATGATGGAGACCTCATTGCCGCGGATCTTGCGGAAGTCCTTCTCCTTCATGTTCTCGATCTCGTGGCCGTTGAACCACACCTTGCCGCCCACCAGCTTGCCGGGGTAAGCGGTCAGGCCCATAACGGAGTAGGCGGTGACCGACTTACCGGAGCCGGACTCGCCCACAACGCCCAGAACATCGCCCTGATTCATGGTAAAGGAAACGCCGTTCAGTGCCTTTACTTCGCCCGCAGGGGTGAAGAAAGAAAGGCGTTCTTCTTTGATATCAAGAATTTTCTCGCTCATTTCTGTTCACCTCATCAATTCTTCAGCTTCGGGTCAAAGGCATCGCGCAGGCCATCGCCGAACAGGTTGAACACAAGGATCATCACGCTGATCATCAGTGCGGGGGCGATCAGCAGATGGGGGTAGGTGTTCATGCCCTTGACGGCATCGGTAGCCAGAGAACCCAGAGAAGGCAGCGGGGCTGCGACACCCAGACCGATGAAGCTCAGGTAGCTCTCAGTAAAGATGGAAGCCGGGATCTGCAGGGTGGTGGTAACGATCAGGGTACCGATGCAGTTGGTGAGCAGATGCTTTTTGATGATACGGCCGCTGGATGCGCCCAGTGCGCGGGCAGCGGTAACGTACTCGCTCTCCTTCAGGATCAGGATCTGGCTGCGGACGATACGCGCCATGCCCACCCAGTACAGCAGAGCAAAGATGATGAAGATGGAGATCATGTTGGGGCCAAGGGTCTGCATCCACTTGAAGCCGGGCTGGGTGGACAGCTTGTCCAGCGGGTCCTTCAGGGCCATGCCCAGCAGGATGATCAACAGAATGTCCGGGATGGTGTACAGAATATCTGTAATACGCATCATGATATTGTCCACCCAGCCGCCGGCAAAGGCCGCAACCGCACCGTAGGTAGCGCCGATGATCAGCACCAGCACAGAAGCGATCAGACCAACGGACAGGCTGACGCGGGTGCCCATCATGATACGCACAGCGAAGTCACGACCCATACGGTCGGTGCCCAGAATGTGCGGGAACACCTTTTCGCCTGCGTCGATACGCGCCTGCTCGGAGGCAGAGTATTCGAAGGGCTTCAGGTTGTTGCTGCCCTTCATCTGCTCGGAATAGCTGTAAGGCCAGACGGCGGGCAGCAGATAGGCAAAGATGGCAATGGCAATGATGAACACAAAGCTGACCATGGCGATCTTGTTCTTCTTCAGGCGGCGGATACCGTCCTTCCAGAAGTTGACGCTTTCGCGCATGACCACCAGGCTCTGCTTTTCCTCATTGCTGGCGGGCAGAAAATCCTCCGCGTTGAGCTGCAGGCTGAGCGGATTCTTTTTAATGTTTTCCATGAAAATCGCTCCTTTCTCTTACTGCAGTTTGATGCGCGGGTCGATGATCTTATAAAGGATATCCACGATCACGTTTGCAATGATGACCATGCTGGACAGCAGGATGGTGGTGCCCATGATCATGGTGTAGTCACGGTTGGTGATAGCAGACACGAAGTCGCGGCCCAGACCGGGCACGGAGAAGATCTTTTCCACCACAAAAGAACCGGTCATCAGGCTGGCCAGCATGGGGCCAACGTAGGTGATGACAGGCAGAATGGCGTTGCGCAGTGCGTGCTTGAACAGGATCATGAACTGGGACACGCCCTTTGCGCGGGCAGTGCGCATATAGTCCTGACCCATGACGTCCAGCAGGCTGGAGCGCATCAGACGGGTGATATAAGCCGAGGGATAGATGGCCAGTGCGGTGACCGGCATGATATAGGCGGCTGCGCTGTTCAGGCCAACGGTGGGCAGCACCTTCATGTTCATACCAAACTGGTACAAAAGCAGCACGCTGGAGATAAAGCTTGGGATCGCGATGCCGCAGGTAGCAAACACGATAATAACGTTATCCAGCCACTTGCCGCGGTTATAAGCGGAAATGCAGCCCAGCGGGATGCCCACGCACAGAGCCACCACCACTGCAATGCCTGCCAGACGGCAGGACACCGGCAGTTTGCTGGCGATGATCTGGTTCACGGTACGGCCGCGCTGACGCAGGCTCAGCCCCAGATCGCCGTGCAGAAGGCTCTCCATGTAGTTGACGTACTGCACACCCAGCGGCTTATCCAGGCCATACTTTTCGGCCAGAGCCTGCTGAGCAGCGGCACTGATGGACTTTTCTGCCACGAACGGGCCACCGGGGACCAGGTTCATGACAAAAAAGGTAACCGTAGCCACAATGAAGATACTGAAGATACCCATTGCGACACGCTTGATGATGTACTTTGCCATCGTTTGATGCCACTCCAATCCTATCAATGAATTACTGTTTTTGCTCTCAGGCCGAGCCACACTTTCCCGCAGTCCGCCAGCCTCACACATAGCGGACGTCTGTCCTTGGCACGCGGACAGAAAAGCGAATAATAAAACGATGGCATCTTGCGGTTGCATAAACACCATCGTCCATACCCGAGAAACACTCTATCTATTATAAAGACAACCTCGATTTTTGTCAATTTACATGAAAAAAATTCACTTCATTACAGCAGAGCATGAGTGAAATCTTATACTTTATACAAATTTTCTGTTTATTTGTAGGTAAAAGTGCTACTTTTTAGTTCTTTCGGGCAACTGTTCCGTTGACACGTACAATCTGTTCTCCCCTATCAGTACAAAAGGCAGCGTCTCCGCTCCTGAGCCATCCATCCATAAGGGTGCTATTTTTCTCTATATCACAAGCAAAACCACCCGCAGCTCCCCTCTCCGGCACGGTCAATGCCCGGAAAAAGGTACTGCGGGTGGTCATGGGTCGTTTTGCGGGTCAGGAGTACAATTTTGCGGTCAGCTGGGAGTACATGGCGCTCTTTTGTGCCTTATAGGAAGCCATTGCCTGATCAGCCAAGGCGGTGCTCTGGCCGTTGGCGGTCAGCACAGTGCGCATCTGGCTGACGATGCTCTCCACTTCCTTATCGTAAGATGCCTGCATCGCATACAGTCTGCCGCTTCTCGCCAGTGCAATGGAGATTTTGCGCGCCTGTGTCTGCTGAGACTCCGGCAGCGCCTTGTATTCTGCCTTTGCCCCGGCAATGCAGCTGTTCAGCTCCGACTCAGCGCGCGCCTTGACACTGTACAGCTGCTTCAGCAGCGCCTTGACCTCCGTCTCGTAGGCAGCTTCCTGTTTACCGGAAGAGGACGCCGGTTTTTCTGCGGCAGAAGCAGTGCTGGAGCCGGATGTGCCGGTAGTGTTCTCCTTCTTGCCGGAAGAGGACGCATTGCTGCTCTCCGTCTGGGAGCCAGAGCTCCCCGAGGAAGCGGCAGAACCTGCTTCCTCCTGCGGAGCACTGGCCGCCGTCTCCTGTTCCCCGCCGCTGGATGCAGCAGCTTCGCCGGTCAGCTCCTCCAGCGTGATCTCGCCGCTGAGCAGCTTATCCAGATCATCATCCGTCAGGGTGAACTGTGTGCTGTCTGCCGGGGCATCCGGCAGGGTTTCCGGCAGACTGGCTGCCATGCTGCGAAGATAGAGCAGCACACCAAGGACAGCTGCTGCCAACAATGCCACCAGCGTGCCCAGCACGATCAACACGATTTTCAGGACCTTATTTTTCTTCATATCAAAATCCGCTGCCCGGGCAGAGTATTCCTCCGCCCGGGCAGTTTTCTCCTTACTAATTGGATCAGACCCACATTCCCAAAAACTTTTTGGGCTGATGCAGGGTCGCAGCGTCCAGCTCCTGATCATGGAACAGTTCATCGCCGTTGCGCACGATGCGGGCAGCCGTCTCCTTGCCAAGCAGCTTTTCCAGCTGCTGCACTCCCTGTGCCATACGGGGCGGGCGCTTGTCCGGGGAATGGGTGTCGGTGGAGATGACATGGACCAATCCCCACTGAATGAACTTGCACAGTTTTTTGCACAGCTTGGGCTCCAGCAGTGCCCCTGCATTGATCTGTGCATAAGCACCGGCGGCCACCCAGTCGGACAGCAGAGTGGTGTCCTCCAGCACATAGTGATAGCGCTCGATATGCGCGATCAGCGGCACGATGCCCTGCTGCTGCAGCTGGTACAGCGTCTGCCGGATAAAGTGCGGCATGTGGGTGGTGGGAATCTCCAGCAGCAGATAGGCGGTATCCCCCATACACAGCGCCCGGGTATCCAGCTCGCACAGACCGGGAGAGAAGAACACCTCTGCGCCCAGCTTGAAGTCGAACTGCATGGGCTGTCCCTCCAGTGCGGCGGTCAGCTGCTCAAAGGCAGCCTGCCGCTTTGCTGTAAAGGCTTCCACCGTGGTACGTTCGCTGTTGAAGTGGCTGGTGAAGGCGATATTGCGCACACCGTCCTCATATTCCCTGCGCAGCAGCTCCAGCGAGACCGCTGTATCCTTTGCGCCGTCATCAATGCCGGGCAAAATGTGACAATGCAGATCGGTCATAACAATGCTTCCTTATTCAGCAACATCAGCCTTCTGGTTTTCGTAGGCATAGTTGTAATTGTAGGCATAGCTGTATGCGTAGCTGGAGCCCTTGAGCGCCTTCTTCATGTCGTAGCGGGTCAGCACGCTGCCCAGCACCCGGACACCGGCATCCTGCAGCTTCTTCACCGCGCCGCGCACTGCATCGGCGGGGGCGTAGTCAGAGCGCACCACGAACATTGCGCCGTCCACATAGCGGCCGATGACGGCTGCATCGGTGACCACGGACACCGGGGGTGCATCAAAGATGACCACATCAAACTTTTCCCGCAGGGTGTTGACCATGGCCTGCATCTGCGGCTGGCTCAGCATCTCGGAGGGGTTCGGCGGCGGGGTGCCTGCGGGCAGGAAGGTCAGATTCATTTCCTTCAGCTCCTGCAGCGCCTCGTCCAGCGTGCACTGGTTGGACAACACGTTGGAAACGCCCTTTACGTTGTGGCCGGCCTTCAGGTAGCGGTGCAGCACCGGCTTGCGCAGGTCGCAGTCTACCAGAGCCACCTTTTTGCCGCTTTCGGCCAGCGTCATCGCCAGATTGACCGCCACATTGCTCTTGGATTCCTCCGGCACAGTACTGGTGATGACCAACGTGTGCACGTCCATGGAGCCTGCCATAAAGTCCAGATTGGTGCGCAGAGCCTTGTAGGCTTCCACATAGCCAAAGGGCATCCCCTTATCGGTGATCAGCTGCAGAGTGCGGTGCTCGCTTTCTTTCTTCTTTTTACCAAACAGATTCCACATCGTCTTACACCTCCGGGATCAGGCCCAGCACGGGCAGGCCGAGCTTCTTCTGAACATCTTCATCGTCCACAACGGTATCGTGCAGCAGATGTGCCAGCACCAGAACGCCGCACACCAGAACAGCGCCCAGCAGACCGGCCATCACAACGTACTTCTTAGTCTGGGGGAACACCTTGTTGGGGTTGATGCTCACATCGCTCACCGTCTTGCAGGAACCGGCTCCCACCTTTTCCACCAGCACATCAGGCACGATGTCCGCAATGGTCTGGACGATCTCGCCTGCACGCTCTGCATCGGTATCGGTGACAGTGATCTGCATGATCTGGGTGGAGTCCACGCTGGTCACTTCCACCATCTTATACAGCTTGCCGTAGGTCATATCCAGATCCAGCGTGTCGATCACCTCGTTCAGCACGGTGTTGCCCTTGATGATGACCGCATAGGTGCTGATCAGGTTCTTGGCAGAGTTGAAGTTATCACTGGTAAAGGTAGAGGAATTATCCTGCCGGGTGTTCACGATCATATTGATAGAAGCCTGATACTTGGGTGTAAGCGCAAACATACACACCAGCAGGCAGATCAGCGCTGCCGCAACAGCTGCTGCCACGATCTGCACAATATGTGCCCACAGCAGGCGCGCCAGCTCCATCAGATCAATGGTCTCCTCGTCCTCCATGCTTCGGAGCGGCTGTCCTATAGTTGTTTTTTCGTCCATAGTAGAGAAACTCACCTTTCTTGTTGTTCCGCAGTGCAAGAAATGTACACCGGGTTCCTATAGATACACATTCGTTTTATAATGATAGCACATCTCGTTGTATTTTACAAGCAGAAAATGCCATTTTCTGCCGGCAAACAAATGAACAAAATTTGCCATTTCCCGTACAAAAAAGGGCATCCGCAGCACTTTGATGGCTGCGGATGCTCTTTTTATGGATTTTTAGCGAAAGCGT
>ENA-ORLL01000300-ORLL01000300.1-human-gut-metagenome-genome-assembly--contig:-NODE-300-length-11463-cov-4.32223_pt1 | contig 11463 bp, 9 predicted proteins | sample MGYA00243070_ERZ508830 | MGnify/ENA primary metagenome ERZ508830 (study PRJEB26277, sample SAMN04329787) | human gut metagenome | biome: human-associated habitat | host: Homo sapiens | place: USA...
CCGAAAATGAAATGAAAAATTATTTGGAAGCATGGGATTCATATATGGAAGGGGAGAAAACCATCGTGAAGTTTGTACCCGCCTCTGGTGCTGCCAGCCGCATGTTCAAGAATTTGTTCGAATTCCTGGGGGCTGATTACAATATTCCGAAGACTGATTTCGAAAAGAAATTTTTCGACCATATTCATAGCTTCGCATTCTACAATGACTTGAATGCGGCTTGTATGGATAATACAGGAAAGGATATTGATGCTTTGATGGCCGGGAAGGAGTATAAACCTATAGTAGCCAATCTGCTGGAAGCTGCCGGCTTGAACTATGGGGCATTACCGAAGGGGTTGTTGAAATTCCATCTGTATGCGGATGGTGTGCGTACACCGCTGGAAGAACATTTGGTGGAGGGTGCGTTGTATGCGGCAGGCAAGACCGGAAAAGTGAATGTGCATTTCACCGTTTCTACGGAACATCGTGAGTTGTTCACAAAGCTGGTGGAAGAGAAGGTTGCCGTTTATGCAAAGAAATACGGGGTGGAATATGATGTGTCGTTTTCTGAACAGAAGCCGAGTACGGATACGGTTGCTGCCGATATGGAGAACAAACCTTTCCGCGATAAAGGCAAGCTGTTGTTCCGTCCGGGGGGGCACGGTGCGCTGATTGAGAACCTGAATGATTTGGATGCCGATGTTATCTTTATCAAGAATATAGATAATGTGGTTCCCGATCGCTTGAAAGAGGATACTGTTACGTATAAAAAGCTGATTGCGGGGGTACTGGTTACTCTGCAGAAGCAGGTATTTGAATATTTGGAATTACTGGATGGCGGTAAATATACACATGCGCAGCTGGAAGAGATCATTCGTTTCTTACAGCAGACTTTATGTTGCCGCAAACTGGATATCAAGGATCTGGAAGATGCCGATCTGGTTATTTATCTGCGTAAGAAGTTGAACCGTCCGATGCGTGTATGCGGTATGGTGAAGAATGTGGGTGAACCGGGAGGCGGCCCGTTCCTGGCTTATAATGCGGATGGTACTGTTTCATTGCAAATTTTGGAAAGTTCTCAGATTGACATGAATGATCCGGTCAAGAAAGAGATGTTCGAGAAGGGTACTCACTTTAATCCGGTGGATTTGGTGTGTGCGGTACGCGATTATAAAGGAAACAAATTCGACTTGGTGAAGTATGTGGATAAGGCTACAGGTTTTATCTCTTATAAATCAAAGAACGGTAGAGAACTGAAAGCATTGGAGCTTCCGGGCTTGTGGAACGGCGCAATGAGTGACTGGAACACTGTTTTTGTTGAAGTGCCGTTGAGTACCTTTAACCCGGTGAAGACTGTGAATGATTTGTTGCGTGAACAGCATCAATAATTCCTTTTTTTATTATAGACTACATGGATTTATACAGATCGGACGATTTGTGTAGGCCCGTGTAGTTTTTTGTGAAATTAATTTATATACCCTTGATTACTAACCTATAATTAAAAAGAATGAACCTGCTGACCTTTATTGCCCCACTGGCTGTGGCGGCAACTTTTATGATGCCGGCCGATGCTGCAAATCACAAAGAATTACCGGCATTGGGAAATACTCATATTCAAGTATTCGACAAAACCCCTGTTTGTTTTCGTCCCGATTCTTTCCCTAATTATACTCCTGCCAATGCTGACGGAGTGATCCGTCTGGTAAACGGGCGTATCATTTTAAAGAAAATAACCTTGCCCGATTATAAAAGGGATGTGGATGTTACCCTGAAAGTAACTGTAGCTTCCAATGGTGACCGTTGGGATAAATCTGGCTCTTGTTTTGTGCTTCCCAAAGAATCGGTGATTAATCTGATGAATATAGCCGAAGGCAAGAGGGCGTTTCCTGCGGTAGACAGTACCAAATATGAAAAAATGATTGGTATTGTTCCGGGTCAGGATTATGTGCCTACCCTTGAACTGATGCGTTTTATGACCCCGTTCGGTGTGGGGTATTATAGTTCGGATAATGATTCTTTGAGCAGCAAGAGGCGTCCTGTATATATCCCGAAATGGGAAAAGAGTGTGACTTGGGTGCAGGATATTACCGATCTTTATCCGGCATTGGAGAGAGAGGCATACGTGGGAATTTATATTGATACATGGACTGCCGAGGGGTATGTGGCCAGTATGGAATTGGATGTGAAGGAGAGTAAGATCACTTGCGACGTGATGCCGGAGCGCCGTGTGAAGCCTTTGATGAATACGGTGTATTATATCGGACAGACTTATCCGGATATTTTCTCACGCAAAGATGTGGTGATGGATTTTGATATGCCGAAAGCTGCCAAGAATGTTCGTTTGAAGTATATTGTAACAGGTCACGGAGGACATAGTGGCGGAGATGAGTTTGTGGAGAAACGGAACATCGTGTCTGTTGATGGCAAGGAGGTGTTGAATTTCATTCCTTGGCGTGATGACTGTGCTTCTTTCCGCCGTTTTAATCCGGCCACGGGAGTATGGCTGATACCACGAGTTGCCGCATATATAGGTGATAAGGGGTATACGACAAAAGAGATTGAAGAACCTTTGGCTTCTTCGGATTTGTCCCGTTCCAATTGGTGTCCGGGTAGCGATGTGATGCCTGAGGAGGCTGTTATTGGTGACTTGTCGGCCGGTAAACATTCTTTTAAGGTAAGTATCCCTGAGGCACAACAGGTAGATGGCAATAAATTGAATCATTGGCTGGTTTCAGCTTATTTGGTTTGGGAGGAATAACTTTTCCCGATTATTAATAGCTGCTGGAGCGGTTTGAATCTTTCCGAATATGAATGGTGAATTTCTTTCGGAAGGATTCAAAGCCTCTTTGCGGTAAATGGACATTATTTGTTTTTTCTTTTCATGCTGCGGATGATTTCTTTGTCCTCCGTGCGTACCCGATAAGATTCTATGATTTTTTGTAGTGCCTTATTGTAAGTAAAGTCATCTAAATGATTTTCCTTCAGATAGTTCATCGTTTTTTGAGGAAACTTGACATAACATACGGATAAAGCCCATGCTACAGCCATCTTCACATAATATCCTTCGTGACTGATCCGGTCCATCCATTGCAATACGTTGTCTATATACTCTTCGTCAATATAATGAGCCATTGCCATTACTACTCCGAAACGTATTTCATATTCTTTGTCGGATTTCATCCGGTCTTCCAAAAATAGCCAGACCCTTTTCTTGTTCTTGTCCACAAACCGTTGTTTGCCGTAAAAGTCAAAGGTGTCACAAACAGACCAACTGTTGATGATGGCAATAAACCGTGCAACCAGTGAAAGATATGCTTGCGTGTCTTTCATTTTCAGATTACTTATTACCATACCTTGTAGCATACGTTCCTCCATATAATAAGTATCCGCAGTCTGTAGATAACTCTCCCAGTCATCTTTGGCAATTTGTGCTCCTAACCGCCTTAGGGCAGGGATGCGGATACCCAATACATTTTCTATTCCCGGATGCAGCGATTCGGTAAACTTTTTATTTCCATTTTCTGCCAGTTGCAGCAAATTTTCTTTTATGGTCAATCCATAGATACGATATTCGTCCATTTTGTTTTTGTAAGATAGGGTTAGATTTTCAGTCCCATGATATAATCGTTCATATAATATCCGTTGCCTATATGGAAATCTCCTTCTGCAACTTTTTCCATTCCCAAATGTTGGTAGAATTGTAAAGCCTTATTGTTACGGTTTACATTCAAATGCATTTCGCAAGGTCCGGGATGGATTTCTTTAATTGCTTTGACGGCCTGCTCAAATAGTGCTTTGCCCAACCGGCAACCTTGAAAAAGGGGAAGTACATAGATTTTCTGCAGATGAAATAAATGTTCTCCTTCGGGCTGTATGGAAACATATCCGGCAGCTTCTCCATCTTTGTAAGCTATGTAATAGATGTGCCCTTCCTCTTCCATTTGTTTACGCAGGTTTTTCGGAGAGTACATCCAGTCCATCATGTAATCCAATTGTTCTTTTGAAAGAATTTCCCGGTAGGTAGCCGGAAACACGATCTGAGCCATCTCGTTAATCAACTGAATATCATTGGTCGTTGCCTTTTTTATGGTAAACATGATCTTTATATCTTTTTAGTGTTATAACGAGAGGCAAAGATAAACTTTTTGCAAGAAAAAAAGGGGATTCCTTTCTTTTTCTTGTTTAAATATTAATTTATGCAAAATAGTAGAACTATGTAATACAAGGTACTTGTATAATACATATATTTGTGCCAAACAAAGTATTATAGATTATGAATGTAGACAATGTACGATCTCAGATGCGCAAAGGAATGCTGGAATACTGCATTTTATTGTTGTTGCACAAAGAGCCGTCATATGCTTCGGATATCATTCAAAAATTGAAAGAAGCCCGGCTCATTGTAGTAGAAGGGACGCTTTATCCGCTGCTTACCCGGCTGAAAAACGATGACCTGCTCTCATACGAATGGGTAGAGTCCACTCAGGGACCACCTCGTAAATATTATAGTCTCACTCCTCAGGGTGAAACATTCCTTAGCGGACTGGAGGCTGCCTGGGAGGAGCTGGCGAATACAGTGAATCATTTAAAAAACAATTAAAAACAGGATACAATGAAAAAGACTTTAACCATAAATTTAGGAGGTACCGTTTATCATATAGACGAAGACGCTTACCATTTGTTGGATAACTATTTAACTAACCTGCGTATTCACTTCTGTCGTGAGGAGGGAGCGGAAGAAATTGTACATGATATAGAATTACGTATCTCTGAGCTGTTTACCGACCGTTTGAATGAAGGTAAACAGGGTATTACCATTGAAGATGTGGAAGAAATCATAGCCCGGATGGGTAAACCCGAAGATCTTTCCGATGAAGAAAGTGGAGAAGCATCGGGTTCGGAAAAACAAAAAGGAACCACTATGCGCCGCTTGTTTCGTGATCCGGACAATAAGGTACTAGGTGGAGTGGCTTCCGGACTGGCTGCTTATATGGGATGGGATGTTACTTGGGTACGTATCATTCTATTGGTTCTTGGTTTCTTTGTTCATGGGGTGATATTGGCTTATATCATAGCGTGGATTATTATTCCTATGTCGCGTAACGCTCCCGAAAAACTCGCCATGATGGGGGCTGCTATTAATATGGAGAATATAGGCAAGACTGTAACAGACGGATTTGAAAAAGTGAATGATTATGTACGCTCAGACCGTCCTAGGAGTATCTTGCAAAAGATAGGGGAGGGGATTGTGTCTGTGGCAGGGTTCCTTATCAAGTTCCTGCTTGTTTTCATTGCTATTTGCTGTGCGCCTGTATTGTTTGTATTATTGATTGTCTTTTTTGCATTGCTGATGGCGGCTACGGGACTGATTGCTGCATTGCCGGCTGTGCTTTATGAGGTGCTGCCTGCGGTTAATTGGGCTACGGTGGGTAGCTCTCCGGGGTTGACTGTCGCTATGTCCGTAGCAGGTATTCTGGTTATCGGTATTCCTATTATAGGACTGATACACATGCTGATGCGTCATTTTGGAGGTTGGCTACACATGTCCGATGTAACCAAAATTATATTTATCGTATTGTGGCTCATCGCGTTGGGAGTGGGTGTTTTCTTTGTACTGAATGATCCAAATATTGCTTCAATGATATCGTATAGTTTATAAAATACACTATCTTTGCAGATGGAAAGTTGGGAATCAAGAGGTGTCTTGTTCTCAACTCTCCGTTTTTTGTAAGGAATATCAAACATATATAAATACTATGACTAAGAAGATTTTATTGCTGGGTTCTGGCGAATTAGGTAAGGAATTCGTCATTGCGGCAAAACGTAAAGGGCAGTATGTTATTGCTTGCGACTCTTATGCAGGTGCTCCGGCCATGCAGGTGGCTGATGAATTTGAAGTGTTCAGTATGCTTGACGGTGATGCGTTGGATGCTGTGGTAGCCAAACACAAGCCGGATATAATTGTGCCTGAAATTGAAGCTATCCGTACCGAACGTCTGTATCATTTGGAACAGGAAGGTATTCAAGTAGTGCCGAGTGCCCGTGCAGTGAATTTCACGATGAACCGCAAGGCCATTCGTGATTTGGCAGCTAAGGAATTAGGATTAAAGACAGCCAAGTATTTCTATGCCAAGTCTTTGGAAGAATTGCAGGAGGCCGCAAAAGAGATTGGCTTTCCCTGTGTGGTGAAACCTTTGATGTCTTCATCCGGCAAAGGCCAGTCTTTGGTCAAGAGCGCGGATGAGTTGGAACAGGCATGGCATTATGGATGTGAAGGCAGTCGTGGAGATATTAAAGAATTGATCATTGAGGAATTTATTCAGTTCGATAGTGAGATTACTTTGCTCACCGTCACTCAGAAAAACGGTCCAACTTTGTTCTGTCCGCCTATCGGACATGTACAGAAAGGGGGAGATTATAGGGAAAGTTTCCAGCCGGCGCACATTGATCCCGAACATTTGAAGGAGGCACAGCGTATGGCCGATAAAGTGACGGCGGCTTTGACCGGTGCGGGAATCTGGGGAGTTGAATTTTTCTTGAGTCATGAAAACGGAGTTTATTTCTCCGAACTTTCTCCCCGTCCGCATGATACCGGAATGGTGACTTTGGCAGGTACTCAGAATTTAAATGAGTTTGAGTTGCATCTGCGTGCGGTGGTAGGACTTCCTATCCCTGAAATTACACAAGAACGCATAGGGGCCAGTGCAGTGATTCTTTCTCCAATTGCCAGCAAGGAAGCTCCCCGTTATCGTGGTGAAGAGGAAGTTTGTAAGGAGACAAATACTTATCTCCGTATTTTTGGTAAACCTTATACAAAATTGAACCGCCGTATGGGAGTTGTGGTTTGTTATGCTCCTAATGGCAGTGACTTGGACGCTTTGCGTGACAAGTGCAAGGCTGCTGCTGCAAAGGTAGAGGTGTATTAATATCTTGTATTGATGGATATAAAATAAAGGTCCGGGCTTTTCCAAGTCCGGACCTTTTGTTGTTCCAAAGGTGTGCTTCCCTGAAACAAGGTTTTATAGTTTTTCTTTTTAAAAGAAGGGCGTAGGGAGACTTTTTTCTGTAAGGAGTATGTGGCCTTGTAATCAGATTCATCCTTAAAATATTTTATTCGGATTCCTAAACCTTTCCTGACGTATGGTTAAGGGTTTTCTTCCTGCCTGTTTTATCTCCGCAAGCCTTTGGAGTTGTCTCCATAAGCTTTGGAGTTAACTCCATAGCCTTGGGAGATAACTCCAAAGGCTATGGAGATAGAATATATCCGTATAAAAAGGTTTAATCTGAAGATAGAAAAGGCTTATACAATAGGGAGGATATGAGCATTCGTTTAATTCCGTTAGCGGGTTATTGCTTTTTTCATCCCTTCCGGTCCTTTGGACTTCATGAGGCGGAAAGATTGGTTTAGTCATTCTTTCTTTTCTTGGTCCGGATTTGTAATGACTTCTTCGTCTTCCGGATAACTCCTGTTATCTTCTTCTTCCTCGTCAATGAAAAGTTCCGGTTGTTGAGGGCCTTTGTGTCTGAACAATATAGTTGCGGCTATTCCGGCCGCTGCGCCCCCCAAGTGTCCCTCCCAAGAAGTGGTGGAGGAAGCGAACTGCGGGAACATGTTCCATACCAGGCTGCCATATAGAAAGGTGACAAGCAATGACAGGGCTACTAAAGGAACGTGTTTGCGGAGAATGCCACTGAAGAACAGAAAGAAGGCGAGTGAATAAATTATACTGCTGGCACCTATATGCCATCCAGGTTTGCCTATTATAAATGTAAGTATTCCACTGACTATCCAGATGAAAAAAAGTATACCAATGCCCAAATCACGATAAAAGTAGAGCAGACACCATAATAAAAAAAGAAGAGGAAAAGTGTTCGCAAATAAATGTCCCCAATCGGCGTGTATCAACGGAGAAGTGAGAATCCCCATTATTCCTTTGGTTTCTTTGGGATATATGCCCCAGGTGATAAAATCCCAATTCATGACACTTTCCATTGTACGCAGGGTGTACAGAATGAAAAGAAGTAATAACGGAAGAGCAAAAGCCAATAGAATTTTTTGAATTTCAAGTTTCATTTTGTCATAATTATGCTGATTTCTGTGCAATACTACGGATATTTGAGCGAAAAATGAAAAATATTTTGCTATTTAATTTTGCTTTATCCATTTAATTACTAATTTTGAGCGTTGCATACAAAAATAATATGTGACACAAATTGATATGGAAATTTGATTTATAACCTTAAAATAACAACTATGAGTTACTTACGATTTGACAAGACTCTTATGACGAACCTCGGGGAATCATTACCGAAAGAAATTCTCCGCACAAACCGTTCAGGGGCTTACCATTGTACAACCATTGTTGATTGCAATACGAGAAAATATCATGGATTGCTTGTCATTCCGGTGCCTGAGCTGGATGATGAAAACCATGTATTGTTATCGTCGTTGGATGAAACAGTGATACAACACGGCGCTGAATTTAACCTGGGGCTTCATAAGTATCAGGGTGACAATTACAGCCCCAGGGGACACAAGTATATCCGGGAATTCGAGTGTGAGAAAGTTCCTACCACTATATACCGGGTAGGTGGTGTGATTCTGAAGAAGGAAAAGCTTTTCGTTCATCATGAAAATAGAATTTTAATCCGTTATACTTTGCTGGAGGCACATTCGGCCACTACGTTGCGTTTGCGTCCGTTTCTGGCTTTCCGCAGCGTCCGTCAGTATACTCATGAGAACGCACAAGCCAGCCGTGACTATCAGGAGGTGGACAATGGGATCAAGACATGCATGTATCCGGGCTATCCCGAATTATATATGCAATTGAACAAGAAGAACGAATTCCACTATCAGCCGGATTGGTATCGGGGAATTGAGTATCCCAAAGAGCAGGAGAGAGGATATGATTTTAATGAAGATTTGTATGTTCCGGGTTATTTTGAAGTGGACATAAAGAAAGGTGAAAGCATTGTCTTTTCAGGAGGTGTTTCCGAGGCCGGTACCCGTACATTAAAGAGAACCTTTGAAGAGGAGGTGGAAGAACGTACTCCGCGTGATAATTTCCAGCACTGTCTGATAAATGCTGCCCATCAGTTCTTAAATAAACAGGGAGATGAGTTTTATATTCTGGCAGGATATCCGTGGTTTAAATGCCGTGCGCGCGATATGTTTATTTCCCTGCCGGGACTGACATTGGCGATTGATGAAGTGGCTAAGTTTGAAATGGTGATGGAAACGGCCCGCAAGGCAATTCATGACTTTATTAATGATGAGCCTGATGATGTTAAAGTGTACGAAATGGAGCATCCTGATGTCTTGCTTTGGGCAGTGTGGTGTATCCAGCAATATGCCAAGATGGTGTCGCGTGACCAATGCCGTGAGAAATATGGTACATTGTTGCAGGACATTATGGAATACCTTCGCCGGGAGAATCATCCGAACCTTTTCTTGCATTCCAACGGTCTGCTATATGCCAACGGAACGGAAAAGGCTATCACATGGATGAATTCTACCGCAAACGGACGTCCTGTGATTCCTCGTACAGGCTATATCGTAGAAATTAATGCTTTGTGGTATAATGCTTTACGCTTTACAAATGAACTGTTGGGCGAAGGTGGAAACAATAATTTGGCTGAAACGTTAAATGTATTGGCAGAAAAGACGGGAAAGGCTTTCGTGGATACTTTCTTGAATGAGTATGGTTATTTACTGGATTATGTGGATGGCAATATGATGGACTGGAGTGTGCGTCCGAACATGATATTTACTGTAGCATTCGACTATTCTCCGCTTGATGCCCGTCAGAAGAAAGGGGTGTTGGACATTGTGACCAAAGAACTGCTTACCCCGAAAGGGCTCCGTTCGCTCAGCCCGAAGAGTGGCGGTTACAACCCGAACTATGTAGGTCCTCAGATGCAGCGTGATTATGCTTATCATCAAGGTACCGCATGGCCTTGGCTGGCTGGCTTCTATTTTGAAGCTTACCTTCGTATTTATAAGATGAGTGGCATAGGATTTGTGGAGCGTCAGCTGATAGGCTACGAAGACGAAATGACTTCTCATTGTATTGGCTCTATACCTGAACTGTTTGATGGTAACCCGCCTTTCAAAGGTCGTGGAGCTGTATCATTCGCTATGAATGTGGCAGAGATATTACGAGTATTATATTTATAGAGTAAATTCAATTATTGAAAGAAGGGACCTGTATGAAAGAATTTATGTTTGGATGGGAATTTCCTCCCAAAATATATGGTGGTCTTGCTGTAGCATCTTACGGTATAACAAAAGGTCTGAGTCTGCAAGGTGATATGGAAACAACCTTCTGTTTGCCCAAACCTTGTGGCGACGAAGAAAAGTTTCTGAACATTATAGGCATGAACCAAGTGCCCATTGTGTGGCGTGATGTGGATTATGATTACTTAAAGTCACGTCTTTCGACTTCGACTCCGGAACAGTATTATGCTTTCCGTGATCATATCTATTCTGATTTCTCATATATGCACGTCAATGATCTGGGGTGTATGGAGTTTGCCGGCGGCTATCCGGGAAACCTTCATGATGAGATCAATAACTTTTCTATTATTGCCGGTGTGGTTGCGCGCCAGCAAGAATTTGATATTATCCATGCGCACGACTGGCTGACTTATCCGGCTGGTGTGCATGCCAAGCTGGTAAGTGGCAAACCTTTGTGCATCCATGTGCATGCTACTGATTTTGACCGTTCGCGCGGTAAAGTGAATCCTACAGTATATGCTATGGAAAAGAATGGCATGGATCATGCCGACTGTATTATGTGTGTGTCCGAGCTGACCCGTCAGACTGTTATTCACCAATATCATCAAGACCCGCGCAAATGTTTTGCCATGCACAATGCCGTTTATCCGCTTTCGCAAGATTTGCTGGACATTCCTCGTCCTGATCACTCGAAAGAAAAAGTGGTGACTTTCCTGGGGCGTATCACGATGCAGAAAGGACCCGAGTATTTTGTGGAAGCCGCCGCATTGGTCTTGAAGCGTACCCGTAACATCCGTTTTGTAATGGCAGGATCGGGAGACATGCTGGACGCCATGATCAATCTGGCTGCGGAACGAGGTATTGCAGACCGTTTTCATTTCCCGGGGTTCCAGCGTGGGCGTCAGGTTTATGAAGCATATAAAAACAGTGATGTATTCGTAATGCCTTCCGTGTCAGAACCTTTTGGTATTGCTCCTTTAGAGGCTATGCAGTGCGGAACTCCTTCTATCATCTCAAAGCAATCGGGTTGCGGTGAAATTTTGGATAAAGTAATCAAGACAGATTATTGGGATATCAACGCTATGGCCGATGCCATCTATTCTATTTGTACGAATCCTTCTCTTTTCCAATATCTGCAGGAAGAAGGAAAGAAAGAGGTGGATGGCATTACATGGGAGAAAGTCGGCTTGAGAATCCGTGCCCTCTATGAGCAGGTGTTAAAAAACTATGGTAAATAATAAAAC
>ENA-ORLL01000308-ORLL01000308.1-human-gut-metagenome-genome-assembly--contig:-NODE-308-length-11288-cov-5.7486_pt1 | contig 11288 bp, 10 predicted proteins | sample MGYA00243070_ERZ508830 | MGnify/ENA primary metagenome ERZ508830 (study PRJEB26277, sample SAMN04329787) | human gut metagenome | biome: human-associated habitat | host: Homo sapiens | place: USA...
GCCGCGGCAGCGTATCACCGGAACATCCAGCCGCCCGCCATCTCATAGCTTTAGAAATCTTAATCTTCTGCAAGTGAGACAAAAAAGCTGTTCCTTTTCAAGATAAATACGTATATTTGCCCCACTAATCAGGAAAAAGAGTGCCTGAGACACACGTCTTCAGGCAACGGAACGGTAAAGGCATCCGGGAGTTATTAACAAAAAGGGTGACTTATCAACCGTTTTTGCAATCTTTCTCTTTTTTAGTAGGTGCTATACGGAATTATCACTTATTTCGCTGCCAATAAACATTGAAATTATGGGAAAAATAATTGCTTTGGCAAATCAAAAAGGTGGTGTAGGAAAAACAACAACAACCATAAACCTCGCAGCTTCTCTCGCCACACTTGAAAAGAAAGTGCTTGTCGTAGACGCAGACCCGCAGGCGAACGCCTCGTCAGGGTTGGGCGTAGACATCAAGCAGGCAGAATGTACTATCTATGAATGTATTATAGACCGCGCCGATGTGCGCGACGCTATCCACGACACGGAGATTGATACATTGAAAGTTATTTCCTCCCACATCAATCTGGTAGGCGCCGAAATAGAAATGCTCAATCTTAAAAACCGGGAAAAGATACTGAAAGAGGTACTCGCCCCGCTACGGGAAGAGTTTGATTATATCCTGATAGACTGCTAACCGTCGTTAGGATTGATTAAAATCAACGCGCTAACGGCCGACGACTCGGTTATCATTCCCGTACAGGCCGAATACTTTGCACTGGAAGGCATCAGCAAATTGCTGAACACCATCAAAATCATCAAGTCCAAGCTGAACCCCGCACTCGAAATCGAGGGATTCCTGCTGACCATGTATGACTCGCGGCTGCGCCAGGCCAACCAGATATACGACGAGGTGAAACGCCACTTCCAGGAACTGGTGTTCAACACCGTCATCCAGCGCAATGTAAAACTGAGCGAAGCCCCCAGCTACGGACTCCCCACAATCCTGTACGATGCGGACTCCACCGGAGCCAAAAACCACATCGCACTGGCAAAAGAGTTAATCAGCCACAACGAGGACTAACCGCCCGCGTGGCAAACATAGTAAACAGTAAATCGTAAAACAGAAAAGAATAGATGGTACAGAAAAGAAATGCATTAGGACGTGGGCTGGACGCCCTGCTCTCCATGGATGAGGTGCAGACCGAAGGCTCTTCCTCTATCAATGAAATAGAATTGTCGAAGATTGCCGTCAACCCCAATCAGCCCCGCCGCGAGTTCGACCAGACAGCGTTGCAGGCGCTTGCCGATTCTATTGCAGCGATTGGTATCATCCAGCCTATCACCCTGCGTAAGCTGTCCGATGATGAATACCAGATTATTGCCGGCGAACGTCGCTTCCGCGCCTCGCAAATGGCAGGGCTGACGAGCATCCCCGCCTATATCCGCACGGCCGACGACGAGAATGTCATGGAAATGGCGCTCATCGAAAACATACAGCGCGAGGACCTGAACTCCGTGGAAATAGCGCTTGCCTACCAGCACCTTCTGGAACAATACGGACTGACGCAGGAACGCCTCAGCGAACGTATAGGCAAGAAGCGTACCACCATTGCCAACTACCTGCGCCTGCTGAAACTGCCGGCTCCCATCCAGATGGGATTGCAAAACAAGCAGATAGACATGGGGCACGCCCGTGCACTGGTAACGCTGGGAGACCCCAAACTGCAAGTGAAGATTTTTGAAGAGATACTCGAACAAGGTTATTCCGTACGCAAAGTAGAGGAAATCGTGAAATCCCTGAGCGAAGGAGAAGCCGTGAAAAGCGGCGGCCGCAAGATAGCCCCCAAGCGCGCCAAACTGCCCGAAGAGTTCAATATGCTGAAGCAGCAGCTTTCCAGTTTCTTCAGCACCAAAGTACAGTTGACCTGCTCCGAAAAAGGCAAAGGAAAAATCAGTATCCCGTTCAGTAACGAAGAAGAACTGGAACGTATCATCGGTATTCTCGATACGCTGAAAAAATAAATGACAAAGAAGAGAAGAATATATCAAATCAGTATCGCCCTGCTGCTTTGCCTGATGCAGACGGCAGGGATTGCTATGTATGGTCAGAGCCGCCCGCGTGCCGCTGCAAAGAGGATACACAGGCTGCAGGCAGACTCTCTTGCCGCCGTACGGCAAGCAGCGCGGATGCAGGCCGACAGCCTGAACCGGACTATGGAAGAAGTGCCGCCTCTCCAGGCCGTTGTCCCGGCAGACAGCATTGCCACTGCCGACAGCATTGCCGCCGAGAACAAGAAAAAGCTGCTGGAAATAACTTCCGCTCCCGTCCTGAAAGAATCGGAAGTGCCGGCAGACAGCCTCAAAAAAGAAATCGATCAGAAAATATGGGTTCCCAACCCTACAAAAGCCACCTGGCTGGCGCTCGTAATTCCCGGCGGCGGACAAATCTACAGCCGGAAATACTGGAAATTGCCCGTCTTCTACGGCGGCTGTGCCGGATGGGCCTATGCCTTGACCTGGAACAGCAAAATGTACAAGGACTACTCCACCGCATATAAAGACGCGATGAACGGCAATATGCAGTCCAGCAGCATCACCGACCTGCTGCCGCCCGGATACAAGATTTCCGAAACCCAGTTGAAAGAGCTGTTGCGCAAGCGCAAGGACACCTATCGCAGATACCGCGATTTAAGTATCTTCGCCTTCATCGGAGTATACCTGCTGTCCGTCATCGATGCCTATGTGGATGCCGAACTGTCCAATTTCGACATCACCCCCGACCTCAGCATGAAAGTGGAACCGGCTGTCATCGACAACCGGATAAACAACTCCTCCAACCGCTCCGTGGGGTTGCAGTGCAGTTTCCGATTTTAAAAACAAATAAACAGATTTATCCATGACAAATAAACCTACATATATGAAAAGAATAATCGCGGGTTCCTCACTTCTGTTCAGCATACTGCTGGCAACTCCGCAAGCATACGCCCAAGAAAGCGTAGATGTCATTATCCGCGAAAACGGAACGGAACGGCGGGAAGTCATCGACCTGCCCAAGAGCATGACCTACCCTGTAGACAGCCTGCTCAGCGACTGGAAAGCCAAGAACTACATAGATTTAGGGAAGGATTGCAGCACCTCTACCGTCAATCCCCAATTCAGCGATTCCGTATACATCGACCGGCTCTCGCGCATGCCGACCATTATGGAGATGCCCTACACCGAGAGTGTACGCAAATTCATCGACTTGTATACCGGACGCCTCCGCAACCAGGTGGCTTTCATGCTGAGTGCCTGCAACTTCTACATGCCCATTTTCGAAGAGGCGCTCGACACTTACGGGCTGCCGCTGGAACTGAAATATCTGCCGATTATCGAGTCTGCGCTTAATCCCTCGGCCGTATCCCGCGCCGGAGCCTCCGGCCTGTGGCAGTTCATGCTGAACACCGGCAAGATATACGGTCTGGAAAGCAACAGCCTTGTGGACGAACGCCGCGACCCGATTAAGGCTACCTGGGCCGCCGCACGCTACCTGAAAGATATGTATGCCATCTACCAGGACTGGAACCTGGTAATCGCCGCCTACAACTGCGGCCCCGGCACCATCAACAAAGCCATCCGGCGCGCAGGCGGCAAAACGGATTATTGGGAAATATACAACTATCTGCCCAAAGAAACACGCGGATATGTACCCGCTTTTATAGCCGCCAACTACGTAATGACGTACTACTGAAGCACAATATCTGCCCGATGGAAACCAATATTCCGGACGCCACAGATACCATACAGGTGAACCGCAACCTGCATTTCGAACAAATCACGGATGTTTGCGGCATCGGAATGGATGAGGTCAAAAGCCTGAATCCCCAGTACAAGAAGAATATCATTCCGGGAGACAGCAAGCCTCAGACACTCCGCCTGCCTATAAACTACATCAGCACTTTCATCGACAGCCAAGACACGATTTACGCCCACCGCAGTGCGGAACTGTTTAAAAACCGCAGAACCGTTTCCGTGGCCAATACCCGCAGCACAGCACGCAGCAGCAAAGGGAAAAGTTCTTCACAGGGCAACGTCACCTACCACAGAATACGCAACGGGGAAACCCTGTCGACCATCGCCCGCAAATATGGCGTCACCGTCAACCAGATAAAAAGCTGGAACGGATTGAGAAGCACCAGAATCAATGCGGGAAAGAGACTGAAGATTTACAAATAAAAACATAAATGCTTGTCCGGTGTTGAAAATTGCTTATTTTTGCAAAAAGTGAAGAAGAAAGGAGAAACAGTATATGGAAGAGAGCGTAAGCCAGAAGGAGAAAGAGAGAGCCGAAGAAGCAATGATTGAACAGGCATTCCAGGAACTGTTGAACGATTACTTGGCAACCAAACACCGCAAGCGTGTCGAAATAATAACCAAGGCATTCAATTTTGCCAATCAGGCACATAAGGGAATCAAACGCCGCTCGGGCGAACCGTATATCATGCACCCCATCGCCGTAGCGAAGATTGTGTGCAATGAGATAGGGCTGGGGTCTACTTCCATCTGCGCCGCCCTGCTGCACGATGTGGTGGAAGACACCGATTACACCGTCGAGGATATCGAAAACATCTTCGGCCCCAAAATCGCCCAAATCGTTGACGGACTGACCAAAATCTCGGGCGGCATCTTCGGCGACCGCGCCTCCGCGCAGGCAGAGAACTTCAAGAAACTGCTGCTTACCATGTCCGACGACATCCGCGTTATCCTCATAAAGATAGCCGACCGGCTGCACAATATGCGCACACTCGGTTCCATGCTGCCCAACAAGCAGTTCAAGATAGCCGGTGAAACATTGTATATCTATGCGCCGCTTGCCAACCGGCTGGGGCTGTACAAGATAAAGACGGAACTGGAAAACCTGAGCTTCCGTTACGAGCATCCGGAAGAATACCGCGAGATAGAAAAGAAACTTGAAGCGACAGCCGTAGAACGCGACAAGGTTCTCAAAGAGTTCACCGCTCCGATACGTGCCCAACTGGATAAAATGGGATTGAAATACCGTATCCTTGCCCGCATCAAATCCATCTATTCCATTTGGAACAAGATGCAGACAAAGCATGTGCCGTTCGAGGAAATCTACGACCTGCTTGCCGTACGTATCATCTTCGAGCCCCGTAACATGGAAGAAGAGCTGAATGACTGCTTCAACATATACGTATCCATATCCAAAATATACAAACCGCATCCCGACCGCCTGCGCGACTGGGTGAGCCACCCGAAAGCCAACGGCTATCAGGCCCTGCACGTCACCCTCATGGGCAATAACGGACAATGGATCGAAGTTCAGATTCGCAGTGAACGTATGAACGACGTTGCCGAACAGGGATTCGCCGCACATTGGAAGTATAAGGAAGGCGGCGGCAGCGAGGATGAGGGCGAGCTGGACAAATGGTTGCGTACCATCAAGGAGATACTCGATGATCCCCAACCGGATGCCATTGATTTTCTGGATACAATCAAGCTGAACCTGTTTGCTTCGGAAATCTTTGTGTTTACTCCGAAAGGCGAAATCAAGACCATGCCGCAGAACTCCACAGCACTGGACTTTGCCTTCTCCCTGCACACCGACATCGGCAGCCATTGCATCGGCGCCAAAGTAAACCACAAGCTTGTTCCCCTCAGCCATAAGTTGCAGAGCGGCGACCAGGTAGAGGTTCTTACATCCAAATCGCAACGCGTGCAACCGGAGTGGGAAGCTTATGCCACTACCGCCCGTGCCCGTGCCAAAATCGCATCCATCCTGCGCAAAGAAGCGAAAGCGCATCAGAAAGAGGGCGAGGCAATCCTTGCAGACTTTCTCAAGAACGAGGATATACGCATGGATGACTCCGCAATAGACAAGCTCACCCGCCTGCACAATTTCCATACCCGCGACGAGCTGTTCGTTGCCGTGGGCAGCAAGAAACTCGTATTGGGCGACGCAGACCGGAACGCCTTCAAGGAAAAACAAGGAACCAACTGGAAGAAGTTCATAACTTTCTCGTTCGGCAATAAAGACCACAAAGACACGAAGGAGCAGTCCGAAGAAAAAGTTCCGCAAGAAAAAATCAATACCAAGCAGATATTGAAACTGACGGAAGAGACCATCCAGAAGAATTATATCATGGCCGACTGCTGCCACCCCATCCCTGGCGACGATGTATTGGGATATATAGACGAGCAGAACCGGATAATCATACATAAACGCCAATGTCCGGTAGCCGCACGCCTCAAGAGCAGCTATGGCAACCGTATCATCGCCACCGAATGGGACACCCACAAGGAGCTGTCATTCCTCGTGACGATTTATCTGAAAGGTATCGACAGTATGGGATTGCTGAACGAAGTAACGCAGGTCATCTCCCGCCAGCTGAATGTCAATATCCGCAAGCTGACGATTGAAACCACCGACGGTATTTTTGAAGGTAAGATACAACTTTACGTACACGATGTGGACGATGTACGCAGCATCTGCGACAACCTGAAACAGATACAGAACATCAAACAGGTGACAAGAATAGAAGGATAACCCCTATCCGGGCTGTTCCTTCATAAGATTCTCTTTCAATGCCTCTACATCCTCATAAGTAAAGGCATCGAGGGATTCTTTCATACCGATAAGTTCTTCACGGATACTTTTCAGCCGCTCTACGATTTCAAAATTCCGGAGAGTGGCTTCCTTATTGTCTTTCATGCGCTGGCGTGCGCCGGGCAGCGTCATGCCGCGCTCCTTGACCAGATGATAAATCAACTTCACCGTTTCAATATCTTCCTTACGGTATTGGCGTATCCCCCGCCCTCCCTTCTTCGGTCTGAGCTGCGGAAACTCCTTCTCCCAGAAACGCAGCAGCGATTCGTTGACATCGAACATTCTGGCAACCTCGCTGATGGAGTAATATAGTTTCAGTTCTTTATCGGTATTCAGCATAACAGCCTGTCAGTTAAACATTCATAATCCGCTAATCCATCATTTTTCCATGATTTGCCGCAATCTGTATCATACGGTCATAGTCTTCGGCACTTAAATCCATAAAGTAATAATTCACGGGATTTACGACCTGCCCTTTCACATGCACTTCGTAGTGCAGATGAGGTCCTGTACTTTTGCCGGTACTTCCAACCGCACCGATAACCTCGCCCCGCACCACCCGTTTGCCGAGTTTGGTACGGAATCCCTGCAAGTGGGCATACCACGTCTGGTAACCGAAACCATGATCCACGATGATAAGATTTCCATAACCGGTTTCCCACCCCATTTTAACAACAGTGCCGTCACCGGTTGCATATACATCCGTTCCCGGATGGGCCGAAAAGTCCATGCCGGCATGAAAACGGGTAGTTCCGTAAATAGGGTCGATGCGCGTTCCATAACCGGAAGCGGTCTTGCGCAAATCCTTATTGGAAATGGGCTGAATGGCAGGGATGCAACGCAGCATCTCATCATGGTTCTTGCACATCTCCACCACATCATCGAACGAACGGGACTGGATATAAAGTTGCTTCGTGAGCATATCCATTTTCTGCGTAGTATTCACCACCAAATCGGAATTGGCCATATCCATCAGATGTTCGTAACGGTTTGTACCGCCGTATCCTGCCTTACGGATAGCCGAGGGAATAAGGTCGGCCTGGAATATTACGCGATACAGATTATCATCGCGTTGCTGCACATCCTGCAATACTCCCATAGCCTCGTCCATTCTCCGCGAAAGGACGTTATACTGCGCCTGAAGCCGGCTGTTTTCTTTCCGCAGTTCCTTCTCGGACGGCGAACCGAAAATCAGCAACAGTACGATAAAGCTGCCGGCTCCCAACCCCATACCGAAAAACAACCGGCGCAATATGCTCAACGCCCGTTGCCGGACGGTAGGATAAATTCGGTCGTAAGTCTGTGTCCGCGGATTATAAATGTAGTAAACTTTGCGCATCGAGAGTAAATATTTCATTATCAATGCGGCAAAAATACGAAAAACAAGCTATCTTTGCACAGTTTTTTCAAGAATTATAAGATTTATGATTTATGATTTATGATTTCATAGAAAGATGGGTCATAGAATGCGTAAGTCATAAATCGCAAGCTGTAAATCGGAAATCATAAATCATAAATAAGAAGTATGTTGACTGCAAATGAAATCAGAGACTCGTTCAAGAGTTTCTTCGAAAGTAAAGGTCACCAGATTGTGCCTTCGGCTCCTATGGTGATTAAGGACGACCCCACGCTGATGTTTACCAACGCGGGTATGAACCAGTTTAAAGATATTATTTTGGGAAATCACCCGGCGAAATATAAAAGAGTGGCAGACTCACAGAAGTGCCTGCGCGTCAGCGGAAAGCACAATGACCTGGAAGAAGTGGGGCACGATACGTACCACCACACCATGTTCGAGATGCTGGGCAACTGGTCGTTTGGCGACTACTTCAAGAAAGAAGCCATCTCCTGGGCATGGGAATATCTGGTCGATGTGCTGAAGCTCGACCCGAAAGACCTCTACGCCACCGTATTCGAAGGCAGCCCCGAAGAAGGCCTGGAACGCGACAACGAAGCCGCTTCCTATTGGGAACAGTTCCTGCCGAAAGACCATATCCTTAACGGAAACAAACACGATAACTTCTGGGAAATGGGTGATACCGGCCCTTGTGGCCCGTGCTCCGAAATTCACGTGGATTCGCGTTCGGAAGAAGAAAAGGCCAAAGTACCCGGTTCGCAACTGGTGAACAAAGACCATCCGCAGGTTATCGAGATATGGAACCTTGTATTCATGCAGTTCAACCGCAAGGCAGACGGCAGCCTCGAAGGACTTCCCGCCAAAGTAATCGACACCGGTATGGGCTTTGAACGCCTGGTACGTACACTGCAAGGCAAGACTTCCAACTACGACACCGATGTTTTCCAACCGATACTGAAAGCCATCGGCGACATGACGGGAGCCACATACGGCAAAAACGAACAGCAGGACATCGCCATGCGCGTAATTGCCGACCACATCCGTACAATCGCCTTCTCCATCACCGACGGCCAGCTTCCGAGCAATGCCAAGGCAGGTTACGTAATCCGCCGTATCCTCCGCCGTGCAGTGCGCTACGGCTACACGTTCCTCGGACAGAAGCAGGCTTTCATGTACAAGTTGTTGCCCGTACTCATCGAGAACATGGGCGGCGCATACCCCGAGTTGAATGCACAGAAAGAACTGATAGCCAAAGTCATTAAAGAAGAAGAAGATTCTTTCCTCCGTACTTTGGAGACCGGTATCCGTCTGCTGGATAAGACCATGGCGGATGCCAAGGCAGCCGGCAAGACCGAAATCAGCGGTAAAGATGCCTTTACGCTCTATGATACGTTCGGCTTTCCGCTCGACCTCACCGAACTTATCCTCCGCGAAAACGGCATGACCGCCGACATCAAAGAGTTCGATGCCGAAATGCAGCAGCAAAAACAACGTGCACGCAATGCCGCCGCCGTTGAAACCGGCGCCTGGATTACACTGCAGGAAGGCACTACCGAATTTGTAGGCTACGATAATACAGAAGATGAGACCTCTATTCTGCGCAACCGCCAGATAAAGCAAAAGAACCAGACACTATTCCAGATTGTACTGGACAAGACTCCGTTCTATGCCGAAAGCGGCGGACAGGTAGGCGATACCGGCGTACTGGTCAATGAGTTCGAAACGATTGAAGTCATCGACACCAAAAAGGAGAACAACCTTCCTATCCATATCACCAAGAAGCTGCCCGAACACCTGGAAGCACCGTTCATGGCATGTGTAGATACGGACAAACGTGCCGCCTGCGCCGCCAACCACTCTGCTACCCACCTGCTGGATGCCGCATTGCGCGAGGTATTGGGCGACCACGTAGAGCAAAAGGGTTCTTTGGTGACTCCGGACTCATTGCGTTTCGACTTCTCGCACTTCCAAAAAGTGACGGACGAGGAAATCCGCCAGGTGGAACACATCGTGAATGCCAAGATACGTGCCAACATCCCTCTGAAAGAGTACCGCAACATACCTATCGAAGAAGCCAAGGAACTGGGCGCCATCGCTCTTTTCGGCGAAAAGTACGGTGACCGCGTACGTGTCATCCAGTTCGGTTCTTCCATTGAATTCTGCGGTGGTACGCACGTAGCCGCTACCGGAAACATCGGAATGATGAAGATTGTATCCGAAAGTTCCGTTGCCGCCGGTGTCCGCCGTATCGAAGCCTATACCGGAGCACGCGTAGAGGAGATGCTCGATGCCTTCCAGGATACGATGCGCGATTTGAAAGCACTCTTCAACAACGCCCCCGACCTGTCAGGCGCCATCCGCAAATACATCGAAGAGAACGCCGGTCTGAAAAAACAGGTGGAAGATTTCATGAAAGAGAAAGAAGCACAACTGAAAGAGAAACTTCTACAGAATATTCAAGAGGTGAACGGTACGAAGGTTATCAAGTTCTGTGCAGCCATGATACCCGCCGACACGGTTAAGAATATCGCATTCCAACTGCGCGGAGAGATTACGGAAAACCTTTTCTTCGTTGCGGGAACGGTATTCGAAGGCAAACCGATGCTGACAGTGATGCTGAGCGACAACCTCGTAGCCGGCGGACTGAAAGCCGGTAACCTTGTGAAAGAAGCCGCCAAGCTGATACAAGGCGGCGGCGGCGGTCAGCCCCACTTTGCAACTGCCGGCGGAAAGAACCCGGACGGCTTGAACGCAGCCGTAGACAAAGTCCTGGAACTGGCAGGATTATAATCCGTAAGATTGCCGGAGAGGCAGATATTTCAACTTCAATTTACAATAAAAGGAGAAGCCATCGCTTCTCCTTTTGTTTTTCCCGCTTGCAACTCCTGCCCGAAAGGTCCCGGATTCTATTCCAACTTCAACAGGAAGTGCTCGCGATAAATGACCGTCACCCCCTCAGGCAGCAGTCCGGGCGAACAGAACGGGGTTACATTCTCTGCAAGCACGCATATCGCCGTAGCCACTCCGTCACTTCCGGCAAGGCTTCGCGTAAAGATTCTCTGCTCTCCGTCATAAGTAAACCGCCACAGCGCATGTACGTCCCCGTCTTCCCCTGCCATCGGAACTGTCTCGTAACTTCCCGTAAGAGGTGCATCTTCCTTCCCCGTAGGATAGATTTCCAGCACTCCCTTATCCAAGTAATAGGAAGAGCCCTTGTCGGGTATCAACACATAATATCCGGAATCTTCCAGCCAGGAACGGCCGGAGAGTTCTTCCGACACCTTACCCAACAGTTCCACGGGCGCATCGCCGCTGATTCCATACTCAAATCCCTGCTTC
>ENA-ORLL01000312-ORLL01000312.1-human-gut-metagenome-genome-assembly--contig:-NODE-312-length-11212-cov-5.41122_pt1 | contig 11212 bp, 6 predicted proteins | sample MGYA00243070_ERZ508830 | MGnify/ENA primary metagenome ERZ508830 (study PRJEB26277, sample SAMN04329787) | human gut metagenome | biome: human-associated habitat | host: Homo sapiens | place: USA...
GCAACTGGTGAAGAAGTATAGCAACAAATCACTTCGGATCTTGACAAAGCAATTACCATGCTAGGCAACTCAGGTAAAAGAAAACATATCAGCCATATCAATGAGGCTGTTGCCTCAGGTATAAAGGCTCGTGTCGCTTTAGTGATGGAAGACTGGCAGACCGCTTTGGATGCCGCGAATGCCGCAATAAGCAAAAGTGGGTGTAGTATCGGCACTGGAACTGCGGTAACCGGTGGAATGAATGATGCTACTGCCAATAATGTGATGTGGGCGGCCGAAATCATAGCCGACCAGTCCGGAATGTATGCAGGTTTCTTTACACACATGGATGCGGATCAAGGGAAATATGGAGCTAGTGCTCGAAAACAGATAAACAAACTGCTTTATGCAAAGCTAGGCACAAATGATGTCCGCAAAAAATGGTGGAATCCACAAGACGAGAATAATGAAAAGAATGGTTACCAACAAGAAAAATTCAAGTTTAAAGATTATGCGAAATGGACAGGTGACTATATTTTTATGCGTATTGAGGAAATGTTCTTAACCGCAGCAGAAGCATCTTGTCGTTTAAATGATGACAAAGGCGCACGACTGATGTTGAACAGTTTAATGCAAGAACGTGATGAGGATTACACTTGCAAAAAAACAGGAACGGCATTAGGTAAGCTCACCTCGGATGAAACCGGTTCTTTACTTGAAGAAATTATAATTCAACGCCGTATTGAACTTTGGGGAGAATTTGGACGTATCTATGATATACGTCGTCTGAAACAAGGGTTCAGACGTACTGCAGACATGGGCTGGCCATCCAGTGCTTTAATTGCTGGTACAGATACGGAAGATCCTGAGTCGTATGCATGGGTATTAACTATTTCTCAAACGGAATTTGATGGTAATCCGAACATGGATCCTAGCAAAGATCAGAATCCGATAGGTGATCATAAATAGTATTAATCTGTAAGCAAGTAAATTATGAAAGTAAATAAATATATAATCGGCATGTTTGTTGCCACTGCAACTCTTTTTGTATCGTGCAACACCGACAATGAAGGAGATATATACAATGGCACAACAATGGGGGTGACATTCGCCACAGGTACACAATCGGTTTCCTTTCCTTCCACAGGATATGAGGGTTTTGATGTGGAAGTCTTACGCGCGAAATCTTCGGAAGCTACTACAATTAATTTATCAGCAACATTAGTTGTCGGTGATAAAGAGCAGGAACTCCCTGCCTCCATTACCGTACCTTCCTCGGTTTCATTCGCAGCAGGGGAATTTAAGACCAATATTCATGTTACAGTTGGAGATATAACTCCTGGACAGAATTATAAAGTCAAGATATCTTTGCCGGAGGAAATGGTTACGATAGACCAGACTTCGGATAAAGTCATAACTGTTTATAGGGATTATACTTTTTCTTCATTAGGAACTGGAACATTTAAATCTGCGGCTATGGCAGAGGAAGGGGAAGATTTTACAACTTGGGAAGTAGAAGTTCAAAAAGCAGACCAGATATCATGGTATAAAGCTATGAACTTATATGAAAAAGGATATAACATTGTCTTCAAAGTTAATGAAGCCAATGAGGTCACTGTAGAATCTCAGCCGGCATGGAAGCACGCATCCTATGGAGAAGTTTTTGTTTCAGGAAAAGGTGCTTTGGAAGACGGAGTTATTACTGTGAAGCTGTCGCATGATGTACCCAATGTTGGTGGTTTTGGTGAATTTAAAGAAATACTTTACCTACCTGCTAAATAATTTAGATTTAAGATATGAGGAAAAGATGAAGCTTTCTCCTTAATTATCCAATAGATTATTACCCAAGTATACAAAATTAATGTATACTTGGGTAAATCTATATAGTAAATCGGTCTTTGGAAATTATCGATAAACATCTGTTAACTCAAATTCGATTACTATATAAATGTGCCTGTAAAGACATATATGTTAAATATTTAGTTACATATTTGGAAGGAACACAACAAACCACCATCAATCCTTATGAACTGATTGTAATTCCTGACGGGAAGTCAAATTCTGATTACACACGGAATCTTCCATCAGTTTTTTAATGTTCTTCCCAGCCAAAACTCAAAAAAACGATCATAGACCGGATATAGCATATTATGCCGTCAAACAGTTGATATATTTCAGATATAACATTTTTATTAATGTACTTCCCGCTTTTCTGGAAATGGTGTGTAACAAATTTTGTATATTCTTTCAGTCTGATAGATTTTTGATCCAAAATCATAGTACTTTGATAAAAAGCCGGAAGACTTATAAAAATTTCTCCCGTCATATGACATTGTGAACCTAAATATATAAAATGGGCATTGTACAATGTTATATATCGATGCTCAAAATGGCTTTAACGTTCTTTCTCGAATCGGATCTTGAGCAATAACTTGAAATTAGTCAATCGCCACTAGGCAGATTTTGTCTGCTTTTCCTAGATAGCTAAGTATTTCGTCCAAAGTAACAGACGTTTTTTGCTCTCTCCCATTTCTAAATTCCAATTTGGATCTCCTCTTTCATTATTTCATGCATTTTTTTTTCAAAAAGATTATAATCTTATTACAATACAATTATCATAATGAGATTTATCGCAATTAGACTTTTTTATCGTATAAAGTAATTCTGAGGTAGAACAAAAGTAGAAAAAAGGTTATCATAACTTTGTTTAAAGTAATTCCCGCAGAGTAAATAAATAGAATCGACAAATTTTAATCTTTTGATTATAAACACTTTATATGTTTTGTTAGTTCCGCAAAGACTTTGGTAGTTTCCTTTATCGGAATGGCTAGTCAAGAGGTTTCTATTAAACAGAATGTTAGCATCATTTTAAAATCTGATACAGAGATGCTTGACGATGTAGTGGTTGTAGCTTATGGTACTGCGAAAAAGTCATCTTTTACAGGATCAGCGACTGCTGTTAGTGGAGAAAAAATAGCAAAAATGCAGGTTTCTTCAGTATCTAAAGCCTTGGAAGGTGCAGCAGCAGGTGTACAAGTAATCAATACCAGTGGGCAGCCTGGAGAAAATGCTAAAATAAGAATCCGTGGTATTGGCTCTTTTAGCGCATCATCGGCTCCTTTATACGTAGTTGATGGTATGCCTTATGACGAAGAGTCGGTTAATGCATTAAATCCTGCCGATATTGAAAGTATGTCTATATTAAAAGATGCTGCATCTGCAGCCCTTTATGGCTCACGTGCAGCAAATGGTGTTGTGATGATTACTACTAAAAAAGGTATGGTAGATAAATCCAAAGTTACTCTTGATGCACGCTGGGGAGTAAATACTCGTGGTGTTCCAGAATATGATATCATGAAAGATCAAAGAGAATACGTACTAACAGCCTGGAATACTTTAAAAAATCAATCTACAGGTGCAGAAGCTTCCGAAGAATTAATAGGTAGCATTGGATACAATCCATTCATCGGTGTAGCTAATAATGCCATGGTTTCAGCAGATGGCGTAGTTAGTTCTGCGGCTCTACGCCATAATGACGATTGGGCTGATGCCGCATTACATAATGGTATGCGTCAGGAATATAATTTGAGTCTGCAAGGTGGTAACGCTAAGACAACTCATTTTTTATCATTGGGATATTTGAAAGATGAAGGAATCTTAAGACATACTGACTTTGAACGTATTTCAGCACGTGCCAATATTAATCATACTGTAAATAAGTTTATTGATATCAATGGTAATTTGGCTTACGCAAGAGCGGAAAAAAATGCAGGCCAGTCACAAAATGCTAGTTTGTCTTATTACTCTAATGCTTTTATGTTCACTCAGCAAATCGCTCCTATTTATCCTGTATATGCGTATGACGAAAACGGAAATCGCATATATGACGAAGAAGGCAACACTGTTTATGATTTTGGTGATGGTACATACAGTACACGTATGGGCGGTTTCAGTAATCAAAATGTTGCAGCTAATTCTGGGTTGGATGTGCATCAGACTTTGAATGACAATTTTAATGGCCGTGGTACTATTAACATTAATATTATTGATGGTTTAAAAGCGACTGCTAACATTGGTTATGATTTAATGAATCAAATCCGTACAGATCACATGAATCAGTTATATGGGGATGCTGCTAATGTGAATGGTCGTACTTATAAATATAATCAACGTATTGAATCGTTTACAGCAAATCAACTTTTAACCTATAGTAAAGCATTTGGTCATCATAATATTGACATAATGGCTGGTCACGAATCTTATTCATATACACTGAAATATCAGTATGCTCATAAATACAATTTTTATACTATTGGAAATCCTGAGTTCAACAATGCCATAACTATGAGTGATATGAATTCATATACACAAGAACATAGTATGGAAAGTTTCTTTGGTCGTGTAAACTATGATTTTGATAACAAATATTATCTATCTGCAAGTATTCGTTCAGATGAATCTTCCAAATTCCATCCTGATCACCGCCGTGGTACTTTTTGGTCTGTCGGAGGTTCTTGGAGATTAACACAGGAAGAGTTTTTGAAAGATGTGGAATGGTTGTCTAATCTTAAACTAAAAGCAAGTTATGGAACACAAGGTAATGATGGAATTCTTGATATAAATGGTTATGTAGTCTATCAACCATATCTGAAGCAATATTCTGTAACCAATAATAACGGAGATTTCTCTGTAGTCGAAACTTATCGTGGAAATAAAGATTTGACTTGGGAAAAAAGCAAAAATTTAAATATCGGTTTGGAAGCTGCTTTTCTTAATAACCGTTTGAAACTAGAAACTGAATATTTCTTGAAGAAGACTTCGGATATGTTGTACAATATGCCTTATCCTATTTCTTCTGGAATTTCTTACGTTCCAATGAACCTGTTGGATATGCAGAATAAGGGGATTGAATTTACTATTTCTGCCACCCCAATTCAAACAAAAGATTTTATATGGAATTTATCTTTTAACGGTACACATTATAGCAACAAGATTTTGAATCTTCCAGAAGACAAAAGAGAGAATGGAATTATTCATGGTACTGCTTCTTTGTTCCGCTTAATGGAAGGAGGGTCTATTTATGATCTTTATACCTATGAATACGCAGGTGTTAATCCAGAAACAGGAGCAGCACAATGGTATATGGATGAGAAAGATGCTAATGGCAAAGTGACTGGAAGGACCGTAACCGAAGACTATACTCAGGCAAGCAAATATGAATTAGGTTCTACTTTGCCCGATTTCCAAGGAGGTTTTTCAACTGATTTTGCATACAAAGGAATCGATCTTTCTATAGCTACAAACTTTCAAATTGGTGGAAAGATATATGACAGCATGTATTCTTCTTTCATGCATGCGGGAAGCAATATTGGCAGTAACTGGCACAAGGATATCTTGAATGCTTGGACTCCGGAAAATAAAAATACAAATGTGCCTATAATGGATGGTGCACAAAATAGTAATAGCCAATCTTCACGTTTCTTGATAAATGCATCATTCTTTAACATCCGAACCCTTTCATTTGGATATACTTTTCCGAAAGAAAGGATGAAAGCAATATCAGCAAGCAGAGCACGTATATACGTATCTGCCGATAATGTAGCTTTATTCTCTAAACGTAAAGGTATGGACCCACGCCAATATGCTTATGGATATTCGGCTGCTAATTATTCTGCGATTCGTACTTTATCATTCGGCATTAATTTGAACTTTTAAAAGAATAGAATTATGAAATATACAAAATATTTAGCAATATTGGCTGCAGCGTTTATGATGGGATCTTGTAGCGATGACTTTTTGGACAAGGAACCTTCAGAAAATGCATCAGAAGACCAAATTAAAGATTTGCTTGATAAAGATCCTACAGCTATTCAAGCATATATTACAGGATATTACAAAAATATGTTTTCTCCGGAAGCACAGCAAAGTCATGATGATTTCGGATTAAAGGCATTTGAATTGGCTACAGACTTGATGGGAGATGATATGGCATATATGACCTCACACTTCTTCGTATATGATTATCTGCTTGACAACCGTGCTTCAAGTTATCGTCGTACGACCACTTATTGGCAAGAATTATATGCTGTAATCAGTGGTGCAAATGAAGTTATCTGCGGTCTGAAAGAACAGGCAGATAGCGGTGATGAGAGTGTTGAGAAGATGTTGGGACAAAGTTACACCATACGTGCTTACTGCTATTTTTGGTTAATAAACATGTACCAGCAACCTTATGAATGGAATAAAGATAAATTAGGTATTCCTATTTATACTGAATCTGAAACCAAATTGAATCGTGTTCCTGTAAGTGAGGTCTATGAACAGATATTAAGTGATATAGATAAAGGATATAATTATTTGAAAGGAAAAGGAATAGCCAAGAAAGATGAATTAAATGAATATGCAGCAGCTGCTATTTATGCAAACATTCTTTCATTTGTTAATGATTATCCCGATCAATGGAATGAAGTTGCTAAATACGCAAAATTGGCTATTGAAGGTGGCTCACTGATGAGTGAAAAAGAATTACTTTCCGGCTTTAATGACCTTTCTTTGAGCGAAGTGTTATGGGGGGCTGATATTAATGGTGAAACAAATACATTCTACGCTTCATTCATGAGTCAAGTTGATCCTTACGGCCCGGGATACGGTGGTAATTTAGGAAATTACAAAATGATTTCCAGTGATTTGTATGAAAAAATTTCAGATGATGACATTCGTAAAAAATGGTTTGGAGTTGATTTGGGAGAAACAAATACTCATTATAAAGTAAGACAATATGTGCAGCGCAAATTTATTGATATAGGTTCTACCGCGCCTGGTTTTACTCCTACAGGTGATACTTTTTGCTCTGACTATATTTATTTGCGTACTGGTGAAATGTATTTTGTAGCTGCAGAAGCATTATATAGGGCAGGGAAAGAAAATGAAGCCAAAACAATGCTGACTACGATTATGAAAACTCGTAATCCAAAATATGAAACATCCGCAACAAGTGATGCACTTTTACAAGAAATTGAACTTCAAAAGCGTATTGAAATGTGGGGTGAAGGTCGTCGTTTATTTGACATGAAACGTCGTAATGAAAGTTTGGATAGAACACATGCAATTAATCATAGTGCGATTGCTCCAAAGGAAGTCCCTGCAGGTAGTAAATTATTCATTTATCAAATCCCCGATAAGGAGTTAAATGCCAATAGTGAGATTACTGATAAAAACGAATAGCTAATAATAGGTCTATAATAAAAAAGATGCTTAGATTACTAGGCATCTTTTTTATGTTTAAGGTAGAATAAAAGTAGACATAAAATCAAATTATTTTTTTATGTTATAATATATAGTTGATTTATAGTTTGTTATAATAGATGTAATATTGTATATCTACAAGAGAGCAGAATGCTAAATATTTGATTACTAGATGTTTTTTTGTATATTTTAGTTCCGCAAAGACTTTGGTAGTTTCCTTTATCGGAATGGCTACACAAGAAGTGCCAGTTAAAGCAAACTTGAATGTTGTGTTAAAGTCTGATACAGAGCAGCTTGAAGAGGTGATGGTGGTGGCTTATGGTACAGCGAAAAAATCTGCATTTACAGGTTCGGCTGCTACTATAAAAAATGAAAAAATAGCGACGAGACAAACTTCAAATGTGACAAATGCTTTGGCGGGTCAAGTAGCCGGAGTACAAACTACGAGTAATAATGGTCAGCCGGGCAAAGATGCTGAAGTGCGTATTCGTGGTATTGGATCTATATCGGCTAGTAACAAGCCTTTGTATGTGGTAGATGGAGTTCCGTATGATGGTGAAATTTCTGCTATCAGTACTTCTGATATAGAATCAATGACAGTGTTGAAAGATGCTGCTTCTAATGCTCTGTATGGTGCACGTGGTGCTAATGGTGTAATCTTGATTACTACCAAGCGTGGTAAGAGTGGGGAAGCCCGTGTTACTTTTGACGCTAAATGGGGTGTGAATAAACGTGGAGTACCTAATTATGAAACAATTACGGATCCGGCTACATTCTATGAATTAAACTATTCTTCTATTTATAATGCCGATTTGAAAGGATATGCGGCAGCCGGAGATTTGGCTAAAGCTAATGCGTACGCTAATCAAGCAATGCTTTCTTCTACATATTTGGGATATCAGGTGTATTCCATTCCTCAAGGACAGCAACTGATCGGTATGGATGGCAAATTGAATCCTAATGCGACATTAGGTTATTCTGATGGTACATATTATTATACTCCGGATAATTGGTCGGATGAAATTTTTGAAAATAACCTGCGTCAAGAGTATAATTTAAGTATCAGCGGTGCGACTGAAAAAATGAATTATTATATGTCGGCCGGCTATTTGGATGATAAGGGAATTGTTCCTAACTCTGGTTTCCAACGTTATTCTGCACGTTTGAAAGCTGACTATCAAGTGAAGCCTTGGCTGAAGATGGGAGGAAATGTATCATTTACTCATTATGATAGCCGTGAACAGGATACTGAGGGTGGTACATCAAATGCAAACATCTTTTATGCATCAAATATTATGGGAGCCATTTATCCTATGTATGTTCGTGATGCACAGGGCAATATTATGGTAGATAATCGAGGTTTCCTTCGTTATGATTATGGAAAGCCAGGACAAGATTCAAATGGTAGCCGTAATACGATTCCTAATGCAAATCCGTTGGCTAGTTATATGCTGGATAAAATGAAATATTCGGGTGATGTGGTTAGTGGAAAATGGTCTGCTGATATTGATATTTGGAATGGAATCAAGGCAAAAGTGAATATAGGTGTTGATGTAAATAATGTGCGTGCTACAGAGATGGTTAACCCCTTCTACGGACAGTATTCTGAAACTAGCGGAGTCGGAGGTTTGATCGGCGTATCTAGTGAGCGTACATTTAGTGTAAATCAGCAGTATTTGTTGACATACAACAAAACATTTAATGATGTTCATAATGTGGATATTTTGGCCGGACATGAAAGTTATGACTATAAATATCAATATTTGTACGGACAACGTGAGAAATTGTATGATCCGAATGTTCCTGAATTAGGCAATGGTATTATGAACCAGAGCAATAATTCATATTCTCGTAATTATGCAACAGAAGGATGGCTGTTCCGTGCACAATATGACTATGATGGACGGTATTTTGTTTCAGCTTCTTTCCGTCGTGATGCTTCTTCTTGTTTTCACCCGGATAATCGTTGGGGTAACTTCTGTTCTGTAGGAGCTGGATGGTTATTAAGCAAAGAGAAATTCTTGGAAAACCAGTCTTGGATTGATATGTTGAAATTTAAAATCAGCTATGGTTTGCAAGGTAATGATAACTTGATGTTCCAAGGTGGTTTGTACCGTAACTACTATCCGTATCAAGACCAGTATACATTGGCAAACAGTAATGGCGATTTTTCAACTTCTCTATATTATAAAGGTAATAAGGAAATTACTTGGGAAACTTCACACAGCTTTAATACTGGATTTGATTTCGCTTTTTGGGGTGGTAAGTTAGGTGGTTCTGTTGAGTACTTCTCACGTAAAACAACCGATATGCTTTATTTCAAACCGGTAGCAGCTTCAATGGGTTATTCCCGTTTTCCTGAGAATGTGGGGTCAATGGTAAACCGTGGGGTTGAATTGGACTTGTATTCCAATATAATTGAAAACAAGAATTTTTCCTGGAATGTAAACTTTAATCTTACACATTTTAAGAATAAAGTCTTGGAATTATCTCCAGAACTGAATGGACAATTGATTGACGGTGCCCGGATTTATCGTGAAGATGAGTCTATGTACCAGCTTTATTTACCTAAATATGTAGGTGTGGATTCTGAAACAGGAGAGAGTCTGTGGGCGCTGGTGACTCCGGATGAGAATGGTAATACAGTTACGAAATCTTATTCTGTCGCTTCTGAAAACAGATTCGCATCAGGTGATATTCTACCTAAAGTTTATGGTGGTTTTGGAACAAGTGTTACAGCCTATGGCTTTGATCTCTCTGTTTCGTTTGCATATCAGCTTGGTGGACGTATTCTGGACTATACTTATCAAGGATTAATGGATGTGGCAGCCACGGGTAGTGCTTTGCATAAAGATATGTTAAAAGCATGGACTCCTGAAAATAAAAATACGGATGTTCCTCGTATGAATATTAATGACCAATATACGAACAGATTAACAGATCGTTTCTTGACTAGTTCGGATTATTTAAGCTTGCAGAATATTACATTGGGTTATACTTTGCCGAAGAGTCTGACACGTAAAATGCAGATTGACGGTGTCCGTGTATTCTTTGTTGCAGATAATGTGGCTTTGCTGACAGCTCGCAAAGGGTTGGACCCACGTCAAGGTTATGTGGCTGCTGACAATGTATATTCACCTATCCGCACAATTTCCGGAGGTATATCTTTAAATTTCTAATTTAGCAACCCATTTTTAAGAATATGAAATTGTCAAATAAATATATAGCATTTGCAAGTGTCGCTTTATTAATGGCATCTTGCGATTTGGATAAATTTCCTGAAGGAGATTACATATCTGAAGAACAGAAAGAAGATATAATCAATGGCAGACCTAATTTGATAACTGCTGAAGTGAACGCTATGGCAGCCAAATTAAATACTTTTGGTACGATTTCAGATGATGCTACTACTTATCATAATGACTATGGTATTCCTGCGGTATCTATGATATTGGAATCAGGAGGGCAGGATTTGGTTGCATTGGTTAATGGATATAACTGGTTTAATACATCTCAGAATTATAGTGACAGAGTATACGATAGTTCAAGCGATGAATTGATTTGGAAAACGTTCTATAATCACTTGAAAGCTGCAAACAATGTATTGAAATTGATAGCGGCAGATACGGAAGATTCTTCTTTGAAGGTTTATCGTGGCCAAGCTTTAGCTGCTCGTGCTTATGACTATCTGAACTTGGTTCAAATTTATCAGTTTACTTATGCAGGTCATGAAAATAGCCTGGCAGTACCTATTGTTACAGAAACAATGACTGATGAAGATATGCAGAATAATCCGCGTGCAACTGTACAGCAGGTGTATGACCAGATTATGAGTGACCTGAATACGGCTGCTGATTTATTGACCGGGTATGATAATGGCTCAAACAAAGATCAGATTGATGAGGCAGTAGTTTATGGATTGCGTGCTCGTGCTAATCTGTTAATGCAAAATGGGCGGATGCAGCTAAAGATGCAGAACGTGCCATTG
>ENA-ORLL01000313-ORLL01000313.1-human-gut-metagenome-genome-assembly--contig:-NODE-313-length-11210-cov-6.78001_pt1 | contig 11210 bp, 10 predicted proteins | sample MGYA00243070_ERZ508830 | MGnify/ENA primary metagenome ERZ508830 (study PRJEB26277, sample SAMN04329787) | human gut metagenome | biome: human-associated habitat | host: Homo sapiens | place: USA...
CCCCTTTTGTCACCTGCGGTGACATCTTCCCCCGGAGCGGGGGAAGTCTTTCCTCTCAGGGGGAGCTTTTATGCATCTGTCGGTCAGCACTAATAAAATTCCCTTTGTGGGAGCAGACTGAGAGGGTTGAACCCATTTTGCTGTCCTCTCTTTACATTCCGCCGAAAAAGCGGTATTCTTTTTCCAGAACAAACTTTCCCGGGAGGAGACCATGGATATCCGCCAGCTGCACTACTTTTTGACCCTGTGCGAAGAAATGAATTACACCCGCGCCGCACAGCGGCTGTTCCTGTCGCGGCAGGCGCTGCGCCAGAGCATCTCTGCGCTGGAAGCCGAAATGTGCGGGCCGCTGTTTATCAGTGCCCACCACAAGCTGGCGCTCACCGACCGGGGCATGAGTTTACAGCGCCACGCCGCCCCGGTGGTGGAGCAGTTCCAGCAGATGCAGGCCGCGCTGCGGGCAGAGATCCAGTCTGCCCAGCCGGTACGCATCGGCATCAGCGTGGCGCTGGTGCCGGACTATCTGCCCGGACTGGAGACCCAGCTGGACAAGTTCCGGCAGCAGTACCCCCATGTGGAGATGCGGTTCCGTCTGCTGGACAACGATGCCGTGGCCGATGGGGTAGAGCAGGGCGAGCTGGACGCGGGTCTGGTCATCGACCTTGGCTGTGCCGCGCCGGTGCTGGCGCGCACCACCCTGCGGGCAGCCCCCGCCTGCCTGCTGGTGCCCCGGGGACATCCCTTCTGGGAAAAGGAGCGCATCCCGCTGGCGGAGCTGCGCGGGCAGCGGGTGCTGCTGCCCAGCCTGCGGCAGGATCTGTTCAGCCCGCTGTGGGCGGCCTGTGCCCGGGCGGGCTTTGCGCCCAACGCCGAGATCGGCCCCAGCTTTTATCAGGCCTACTATCTGGTGCAGGAGCAGCTGTGCACCTGCCTGACCCGCTACGAGCCCGGCGCGCGCCGGGAGCTGGACCGGGTGCGGGACGTGCTGCTGGAAGATATGCCCCCGCTGTGCGTCTCGCTGGTGCAGCGGCGGGACACCAGTTCTGCCTATATCGACCTGCTGCGCAGCTACCTGTTAGAGGTCCTGGGCAGCACCGCCAGCCTGCCGCCCCGCCGGGGACGGCCTGCAAAGCCCTTCTACACCGCGCCGGTGCTTTCCAGCGCCGCCGCAAAATCTGCCCCGGAGCATCCCGCCCCGGGCACCCAGCTGCCCTTTGCGGGCGGCAACAACTTCCGGGAGCTGGGCGGCTACCATGCCGATGAGGGCAAGACCGTAAAGTGGGGACAGATCTACCGGGGCTTCCCCACCGGGCGGCTGACCACCGAAGCCGACCGCGCCCGGCTGGACGGGCTGGGGCTGCGGCTCATCCTTGACCTGCGCAGCGGCGCAGAAGCCGCAAAGCTGCCGGACTATGTGCCGGACGGCGCACGGCTGGTGCAGATCTGCGGCCTGCGGGATGCCACCGGGCAGGAGATCGATTTTTCGCCCAACGACATCCAGCGGCTGGTGCAGAGCGCCCCCGCCGGGACGAACCTCACCCAGATGATATATCGGCAGATGCTCACCGGCAACAAGGCCTTCAAGGAGCTGTTCCGTGCGCTGGAAGCCGGCGAGACGCCCATCCTGTTCCACTGCACATCGGGCAAGGACCGCACCGGCGTAGCCGCCATGCTGATCCTGCTGGCGCTGGGTGCTTCGGACGAGACCATCTGCACAGATTACGCCCGCACCAACCTCTGCCGCGCCGCCGAGATCGAAAAGGCCATGGCTGACCATGCGGCGGAGATCGCCGCCGACCCGGCGCAGAAAATGCGCTGGCAGTCCTCCGCCGGGGTAGACCCGGAGACTGCGCCCTTTGTGCTGCGCACCATCCGGCAGGACTACGGCAGCGCCGAGAGCTATCTGGAAGCCGAATACGGCCTGACCCCCGCCCGCCTGATGCGGCTGCGGCGGATGTATCTGGAATAAGCGGAAAAATTATTTTATCGCAAGTCAAGAAATTCGTGCAACAGTCAAACAGCATATTTGCGATATGCAATTCAACGCTGTTGCTGTTGCATTAAAAAGTTGAATTGCTATAAATTTCGGGATAGCGGAGCGTCTGCGGACGCTCCGCTATCCCATTTTCACGGGTGGGAGTTTCGTTCCAGTTTTTGTTTTTCTGCACAAAATGTTCTGCGGGCAGGGTTTTCCTCTTGACAAGCGGGCAAATGTTTCGTACTATAATTAGTAGTATGGAATCAAAGACGCTGTACGCAGGCTTCTGTGTGACCCTGTACCCGTTTCAGGCAAAGCGTGCCTGTTTGATATAAAATGGAACCGTAGAGAGAAAAGCCGTATGCTTTTGCCCGTGCCGCCGGTTTTTGGTGGTGCGTATGGTTTTGGTGTCACTTTTTGGATTGAAAGCTCTTTCTATATCATTGCCCGTGTCCTGCTGCGCAGCGTCTCCTGCTTTTAATTTTGCATTGAATTGAAACAAAGGAGAGTGAACGCAATGACCGCGATCGGAGTGATCGTGGCCTTGATCGTTGGTGCTGTCGGTGTGGCTGCGGGCTATTTTATTGGTTACAACAACCGTAAAAAGACCGCCGAAGCCCAGATCGGCAGCGCCGAAGCCGAGGCTACCCGGCTGGTGAACGAGGCGATCAAGACCGCCGACCAGAAGCGCAAGGAAGCGGTTCTGGAAGCAAAGGACGAGGCTTTCCGTCTGAAAGCCGAGGTCGATGCCCAGAAGGCAGAAGCCGACAAGGAGATCAAGCAGCGCCGTGCGGAGATCAGCCGTCAGGAGAACCGCATCGACCAGAAGGAGACGGCGCTGGACCGCAAGACCGAAGCGCTGGAAAAGAAGGAAGAAGAGCTGAAAAAGCGCGCCGCTGAAGCCGAGGAGCGTCTGGCAGAGATCGACGCTTTGCGCGCCAAGGAGATGGAGCGTCTGGAAACGCTGGCCGGCTTGAGTCAGGAGGATGCCCGCGAGGTGCTGCTGCACAAGGTGGACGAGGAGCTGACCCACGAAAAGGCTGTGCGCGTTGCCGCCTACGAGACCGACCTGAAGGAAAACTGCGATAACATCGCCCGCAACCTCATCGGGCAGGCCGTCAGCCGCTGCGCTGCCGACCATTGCAGCGAGACCACCGTCAGCGTGGTACCGCTGCCCAGCGATGAGATGAAGGGCCGCATCATCGGCCGCGAGGGCCGCAACATCCGTGCGCTGGAAACCGCCACCGGTGTGGACCTGATCATCGACGATACCCCGGAGGCCATCACCCTGTCCTCCTTTGACCAGACCCGCCGCGAGGTGGCCCGCATGACGCTGGAGCGTCTGATCGGCGATGGCCGTATCCACCCCGCCCGCATCGAGGAGACGGTGGAAAAGTGCCGCCACGATCTGGAACTGCAGATGAAGCGCGAGGGCGAGCGTGCGGTGATGGAGCTGGGCATCCATGGCCTGCACCCCGACCTGATCAAGCTGATCGGCCGGCTGAAGTACCGCACCAGCTTTGGTCAGAACGCTTTGACCCACAGCATGGAAGTGGCTTGGGTAGCCGGTCTGCTGGCGGGCGAGATGGGCGTGAATGTCACCATGGCACGCCGCGCCGGCCTGCTGCATGATATCGGCAAGGCGCTGGATCACGAGATCGAGGGCAGCCACGTCCAGATCGGCGTGGACATTTGCCGCAAGTACAAGGAAAACACCCAGATCATCCACGCCATTGAGGCCCACCACGGCGACGTGGAGCCCAAGACCCCGCTGGCCTTCATCATTCAGGCTGCCGACGCCATCAGCGCCGCCCGCCCGGGTGCCCGCCGCGAGAACGTGGAAAGCTACGTCAAGCGTCTGGAAAATCTGGAGGAGATCTCTTCCAGCTTCGAGGGCGTGGAGCAGGCCTTTGCCGTGCAGGCAGGCCGCGAGGTGCGCATTCTGGTCAAGCCCGACGTCATCAGCGATGATCAGGTCATCCTGCTGGCACGCTCCATTGCCAAAAAGATCGAGGATACGCTGGATTACCCCGGCCAGATCAAGGTCAACGTCATCCGCGAGAGCCGCGCCGTGGAGTACGCAAAATAAAGTTTTTTCCGCAGGCTGCCGTGTTTTTGCACGGCAGCCTGTTTTTTTGTGCCAAAACGATTGCATTTCCCGTCAAAAAAAGGTATCATGGATGCAGAAGAAAGCAAAAAGCTGCGTCCGCCGCACCGGACGCAAACCCGCAACGACCTCAGAACAGAAAGGAGCATCGTTTTATGAAAAAATGGAAGAAATTACTGGCCTGTCTGCTGGCCAGCCTGATGACACTGGCCGTATTTACCGCCTGTGACGGCAGCGCAGGTGTGCCGATCGGGCCCAAGCATTCGGATGCCAGCAGCGCAAAGGCACTGTGCGAGCAGCTCGGCATGACCTACAGCGAGGAGCTGAGCGACAAGGCCTACAGCATTGCCAACTGGGTCTCTGCCACCTCGGTGTCCTGCTCTGCCAATACAAATAAGACCGAGCTTTACCGTGAAGGCAATGCAAACGACAGTGCAAAAACCTATCTGAAGCAGCACTATTACGCCTCTGCATTTGAAAACATGAGCATGGGCATTTTGGGTGCAAACGACTTTGTCCCGGGCTTTTACATTGATACCGATCTGGATTCCAGAAAAGATTATATCAGCTTTACCCTGCCGAAGGACGGCATCGTGACCGACACCATGAAGTCTGCCGCCGCCGGCAAGACCAAGCTTGGCGTTGCCTATGTGGTAAACGAAGGCGTGCGCTACGCCGTTGTACTGCTTGGGTAAATGGTAAAATAAACCCTCTCAGGCTCACTATGTTCGCCAGCTCCCCCGAAAGGGGGAGCTTTTTTTCGTGGCGTCCTCGCCCTCTCAGTCAAGCCCTGTCGGGCTTGCCAGCTCTCCCAAAGGGAGAGCCCTTGGCAGTGCGGCAAAGTTTCCGGCTCAAGTGCAAAGTTTGCGGGCGTGTCCGCTCCCCCGGGGGGAGCTGTCGCGCAGCGACTGAGGGGCTTCAAATCGGCGGAGCCGGAAAAAACGGTTAAAAGATCTTCACGCCGAACAGGCGTGAATCTTCAGTTTTTTCCGGTGTAGCCCTCCTCTTTGGGGTTAAAAGGGGCGAGCAGCCCCTTTTTCGTGGCTCCAGCGCGTCGAAATCGCTGGCACTTTTCTGGTTCTCTTTTGGTGTCAAAAGAGAACATTCCTCGGCAAGCAGAAACTTCCCTCGCGGAGACCATTTTAAATCTTCCCACGCAAAAAGCAGCCGCTGCACTTTCTCGTGCAGCGGCTGCTTTGTTTACGTTCTGTTATCAGCCCTTCAGGAAAGCCGGCAGGGGCTTGCCCTCCTTGAGCCACTGGTGATACTCGGCGGTGGCGGCAAATTCCACGTCGCCGGCAGAGTTCAGCGCAGTTTCCACCGAGTCCTGCACCACGCCGATGATGAAGCCCACGCCCACCATCTGCATGGCAATGTCGTTGGAGATGCCGAACAGCGAGCAGGCCATGGGGATCAGCAGCAGGGAGCCGCCGGCCACGCCGGAAGCGCCGCAGGCACCCAGAGCGCTCATGGCGCTCAGCACGATGGCGGCAGGCAGGGACACCTGAATGCCCAGCGTGTTGGCTGCTGCCAGCGTCATGATGGTGATGGTGATGGCTGCGCCGTCCATGTTGATGGTAGCGCCCAGCGGGATGGACACGGAGTACATATCCTTGTCCAGCTCCAGCTTTTCACACAGGGACATATTCACAGGGATGTTGGCGGCAGAGCTGCGGGTGAAGAAGGCGGTCAGGCCGGACTCCTTCAGGCAGCGGAATACCAGCGGGTACGGGTTGCAGCGCAGGTAAATGAACATGATAAAAGGGGAGACGATCAGCGCCATGAACAGCATGGTGCCCACCAGCAGGGCCAGCAGCTTGCCGTACTGGGTAAAGATGGCCAGACCGTTACCGGCCACATTGGTGTACACCAGACCCATGATGCCGAAGGGAGCCAGATTGATGATCCAGCGCACCACCTGCGACACAGCGTCGGCAGTATCGGCAAGGAACTTCTTGGTGGTGTCAGAGCCGATGTTCTTCATGGCAAGGCCGAACATGCAGGCCCAGAACAGGATGCCGATGTAGTTGCCGCTCATCAGAGAGCTGACGGGGTTGGCGACGAAGTTGGTGAGCAGGGTGCCCAGCACCTCACCCAGACCCTGCGGCACCACGTCCGACTGGGCAGCGTCTGCCAGAACGACCGACACAGGGAACATGAAGCTGGTGATCGAAGCGATCGCAGCCGCAAGGAAGGTGGTGAGCATGTACAGCCAGATGACCGTGCCGAAGCGGCGGTCCAGCTTGGAGCTGCCCTGTGCCAGTGCGCTCGCCACGATGACGAACACCAGCACCGGAGCGATGCCCTTCAGTGCGCCGACGAACAGGCTGCCCAGCTCACCGACCCAGCCTGCACCCGGCACCGCAAGCGCCAGCACCGCGCCGATGACCAGACCGACGACGATGCGAAGGATGAGGCTGACCTCATTGTACTTCTTCGCAATGGCTTTTGCACCATTCATCATATAGAACACTCCTCTGTATTTGTGCGTCCTCGACGCACACTTTTCCTGTCTCTTACCCGAAGACAGTTGTTATTATAGCACACACGGAAGAAAAGTCAAAGGTTTTCAGTGAATTTTTCGGGCTGCTTCGGCAGATTTTTTCGTTTTCGGCCTTCCTCCGCGCAGCCTTATGTGTGCGCCACAGAAATACACAACTAAAATATTTCACCGCTTAGGGCAGAAAAATCCCCCGGCAGAGTTTGTCTGCCGGGGGATAGTCATTCTTATTTATTTTTTCTGATTTTTCAGTCGTCCAGATAGGTCACTTTGCCGGGGACGAAACCCTGGATGCCCATGCCGGGTGCATCCGAAACGGTGATATTCTTCTCGTCGAAGACCGCGCCGCCGAGGATGTGGTCCTCGCTGCAGAGCACCGGGCCGTCCAGGTCCACTTTGGTGATGATCTTCTTGGCGCAGGCCAGCTCCACGGCTGCGTTGACCGAGATCTTGGCTTCCAGCATACAGCCGATCATGCACTCCACGCCGTACACCTCAGCGGCGGCGGCAATGCGCAGGGCATTGGTGATGCCGCCGCACTTCATCAGCTTGATGTTCACAAGGTCGGCCGCGCCGGTCTGCATGATCCGCAGGGCATCTGCCGGGCTGAACACGCTCTCGTCGGCCAGCACGGGCACATCGGCATGGCGGGTGACATACTGCATCCCCTCAAGGTCTGCGGCGGGCACGGGCTGCTCCACGAACTCAATGTCCAGCCCCTTCTCCTGCATCTGGTTCAGGATGCGGACCGCCTGCTTGGCGTTCCAGGCCTGATTGGCATCGATGCGGAGCTTGATGTCCCGGCCCACGGCCTGCCGCACCGCGGCAAGGCGGGCCACATCCAGCTCCGGGGCAATACCAACCTTGACCTTCAGGCAGGCGTAGCCGCGCTGGATGGCGGTGCGGGCGTCCCGGGCCATCTCCTCGGGCGGGTTGACGCTGATGGTGATGTCCGTCACGATATTGCTGCGCGCGCCGCCCAGCATCCGGTAGACCGGGGCGCTGTACTTCTGGCCCAGCAGGTCCCACAGGGCCATATCCACGGCAGCCTTGGCGCTGGTGTTGTGGACGAGGGCCTTCTGCACGGCGGCGGTCAGATCCTCGAACTCGTCGAGGTTGCGGCCCAGGATGGCCGGGGCGATGTGGTAGCGGATGGCGCCGATGATGGCACCGGTGGTGTCGCCGGTGATGACGCCGGTGGGAGGTGCCTCACCGTAGCCCACCGCGCCGGTGTCGGTGTGCAGCTCAACGATGACGTCCTCCACGCTGCTCACGGTGCGCAGCGCTGTCTTGAAGGGGACGCGGAGCGGGGTCGAGATGCGGCCCAGCTTTACCTGTGTGATCTTCATGCCAGTCCCTCCTTATTCTTCCTGCATGTGTACGGTGGCCGACAGCTTCTGATAGGCGACGCGGGGCGTGCCGTCTTCCACATGGATGATGCCGCAGCGGGCAAAACCGTTCTTCTCGAGAAGATGCTGCATGATCCTGTTGTCGGCGTGGGTGTCGGCCCGCAGGCTCTCGCAGTGCTCGAGGCACCATGCGATGACCTCAGACGCCACGCCCCTGCGGCCGCCCGCCGAGGCCAGCCGGTGGATGGTGCCGTAAGGCACCTCATCGTTGAGCCACTGGCCGTCTTCGATTTTCGCGTAGGTGGGGTCCGGCCCGAGGATGAAGGCAAACACCGCCTCGAGACGGCCGTTCACCATATAGACGAACAGCCGGTTGGAGTCGATGTCTTCTTCCAGCATCTCCTGCGGCGGATAGCTGTCGCCCCACTGGGTCGGGTTGCCCGAATCCGCCATTTCTTTCCGGGCATGGGCATAGATCTCTAAAATTTGCTCCAGATCAGAGCGCCGTGCTCCACGAAACATTCCGTTTCCACCTTCTCTTTCAGTGCGCCGCAGCGCACTCCCACATTTTTGCAGGTCTGGCTTTTATTGTAACACACTCTGCATCGTTTTTCCATCTTAAGACATCAAAAGACGTCCCGCAGACACGGGACGTCTTTTTTCGCGGTGTGCTCAAAGGTCAGGCCGGTGTGCGGGTGCGGGCCGCGCGGCTCTGGCGGTACTCACGGGGGCGCTGGCCGTACCGCGCGTGGAACAGGCGGTAGAAATAGCTGGTGTTCTCGTAGCCGACATGGGTGATGATCTGCTGGATGTTCCAGTCGCTGCGGCGCAGCAGGCGGGCGGCAGTCTCCATCCGGTGCTTCTGGAGCAATTCCTTATAAGTACGGCCTGTCTGCGCCCGGACGCACTCGCTGACATAGGCCAGAGAGACGCCGTAACTGCGGGCCACATTGGAGAGGCTGGCCTCACGGTAATTCTTGGTGATCTCATCCAAAGCCGCCTGCACCAGTTCTTCGCGGCTGACGGCCGCGCCGTAGGCTTCCAGCGGGAAATTCTTGGTGTTCATCGGTATCCTACGTTGCGGCGCAGCCGGGGACAGGGGGGCTGTCGGAGCCGGGCCGAGCTCAGGTCTCATAAGCGTCACTCTGTTGGGAGGCTTCTGCTTATAATACGGCGCAGCCGGGCCGGAAATTGCATAAGACAAGAAAAAACTCCAAAATTTTTCAGACGGGGTCTCGACAAAGCAAAAGCCGCCGCCCACGTGGGGCAGCAGCTTTTCAGGAAAAGAAAAAGAGGAAAACAGAACTCAGAACATCTTCTCGTGGTGATACCGGCCCGTGCGCAGGAACTCCACCCACTCGGCGATGTTCACGGCGTGGTCGCCGATGCGCTCGAGGTACTTGATGACCATCAGCACATCCAGCGCGGCGTCCACCTTGCCGGGGTCGGCGGCGATCTCCGCCGCCAGCATCCGCTTGATGGTGTTGAAGTCGTAGTCCACCGCGTCGTCGGCGTCGATGACGGCTTTTGCCGCCGCCTCATCTTCTGCCGCAAAGGCGCTCATGGCGTCCTGCAGCATCTTGTGGGCTTTACGGCCCATCTCAATGCTCCTGCTCACGGCAGGGTCGCCCGCCTTGCGGACACCGGCCAGATGGGGGACGATCTCCGCGATGTCGGCGGCGTGGTCACCGATGCGCTCCACGTCTGTCACCACCTTCATGGCAGCAGAGATAAAGCGCAGATCACCTGCCACCGGCTGCTGACGCAGCAGCAGGGTCATGCAGCGGTGCTCGATGTCCCGCTCCATATTGTTGATGCGGGCATCCCCCTTCACGATGGCCGCAGCCGCATCGGCATCAGCAACGCAGAGCGCTTCCAGAGCGTTCTCCACGGCATCGGCAGAGTTGCGGCCCATTTCGGTCAGCGAATTTTTCAGCGATTCCAGATCGGTGTCGTACTGTTTACGGATACTCATAGCTGTTTCCTCCTTTAACCGAACCGACCGGAAATGTAGTCCTCGGTGCGTTTATCCTGCGGTGCGCTGAAGATCTGCGCCGTGGGGCCCACTTCCACCAGCTCGCCCAGCAGGAAGAAGGCGGTGCGGTCGCTGATACGGGCCGCCTGCTGCATGTTGTGGGTAACGATGACCACCGTGTAGTTTTTCTTCAGCTCACTCATCAGCTCCTCCACCTTCATGGTGGAGCCGGGGTCCAGAGCACTGGTGGGCTCGTCCATCAGCAGCACTTCGGGCTTCACTGCCAGTGCGCGTGCGATGCACAGACGCTGCTGCTGGCCGCCGGAAAGGCCCAGCGCGCTCTTTTTCAGGCGGTCCTTCACCTCGTCCCACAGGGCCGCGCCCCGCAGAGAGCTTTCCACCAGCTCGTCCAGCTCAGCCTTATTGCGCACGCCGTGCAGCTTGGGGCCGTAGGTGATATTGTCGTAAATGCTCATGGGGAAGGGATTGGCCTTCTGGAACACCATGCCCACCCGGCGGCGCAGGTCTGTAAGCTGCATTTCCCGGGCAAAGATGTCCTCGCCCTTCAGCCGCACATCGCCCTCGATGCGCACATTCGGCACAAGGTCGTTCATGCGGTTGAGGGTCTTTAAAAAGGTGGACTTTCCGCAGCCGGAAGGGCCGATGAGCGCGGTGATCTCCCGCTCGCCCACGTCCAGCGAGATGCCTTTCAGCGCCTTGAAGTCGCCGTACCAGAGGTTCAGGTCTTTTGCCGATATCACCGGCATGTTCGTGTTTTCCATAGAATACCTCATTGTTGAATTGGAACGAACCCTCTCAGTCACGCCTGATGGCGTGCCAGCTCCCCCGAAGGGGGAGCTTTTGATCATCTGCCGGTCAGCACCACTCTAGCTCCTCCTTTGGGGGAGCTGGCATTGCGCAGCAATGACTGAGAGGGTTTCTTCTCTTTTTACTGTTTCTGTTTCAGCTTGGTCTTTGCCAGCCGCGCCGCAAGGTTGATGACCAGCACCAGCACCAGCAGCACCGCACCGATGCCCCATGCGGAAGCGAAATCGCCGTCCTCAAAGGCACGCAGGTACAGCAGCACCGACAGGGTGGCACCGTTGGAGGTGTAGGCCTTGAGCACGCCGTTGGCAATGACCTCGGCGGCACCGGCGGTGAAGAGCAGCGCGGCGCTTTCGCCCACGATGCGGCCCACGGCCAGGATGCAGCCGGTCACAATGCCGTCGCTGCTGCAGGGCAGCGCGATGGTGCGGAAGATGTGCCACTTGCCCGCACCCAGACCCAGCGCCCCCTCACGG
>ENA-ORLL01000343-ORLL01000343.1-human-gut-metagenome-genome-assembly--contig:-NODE-343-length-10731-cov-6.63498_pt1 | contig 10731 bp, 9 predicted proteins | sample MGYA00243070_ERZ508830 | MGnify/ENA primary metagenome ERZ508830 (study PRJEB26277, sample SAMN04329787) | human gut metagenome | biome: human-associated habitat | host: Homo sapiens | place: USA...
GTTCATACGTTCAACTATCACCGCATAGACTGATTCAAGCACATTCAGATGATTCTTCTCCACATACTCCTTTTTCACGATATTATTGAAAAAGCATGTTCTGTTACCTGTGTGACATGCAGCTCCCACCTGCGAAACCTTCGCAAGGATAGTATCATAATCACAGTCCGCTGTCAAAGACTTTACGTACTGTAAATGTCCTGATGTAAGTCCCTTGGTCCAAAGCTCATTGCGGCTTCTGCTCCAGTAGGTCATGCGTCCGCTGTTTATCGTGACATTGAAGGCCTCCTCATTCATATAGGCAAGCATGAGCACCTGCTCATTGCGGTAATCCTGCACTATGACAGGCACCATGCCGTCAGAGTTGAGCTTTAAATCAGACCACTTTAAGTCGGGAGTAAAATTGTCAACAAGTATTCCTCCGTCAGAAAGCTTTGTCTTTAACGCCATGATATCATTTTCAGGATCATTGATAAACTCTCCGGCAATGCCTCTTAGTGTTTCACGCTTCATGACATCAATTATTTTATCCATGTCAAACTGCGGCATATAGACCACATACGGTGTGGATGTGAGATTCTCAAGCGCATCTATTATATCTATATTCAAGACCAAAAGCTCATGAAAGGTATCCTCTATCTCCTCCTGATGCTTAAAAATATAGTCTACATTGCTGATTGACAAAAGAATTTTATCCTTGCCAAACTTCTCACTTGCCACATTTGCAAGCTCAAGGCTTGAATCCTTTGTGGCATTGAAGATAACCTGTAAACAGCCTGCATACAGCAGCTTTTTCACGTCCTCTATACGGTTGATATTGCCTCCTGCGCACACCTTTATATCGATATTTCTGTTGATATTTTCTATCGTATGTATGTTTTTCTCATGCTCATCATCATCAGTTGAAAGATCAAAAATAATAATCTTGTCTATGCCACTGTCATTGTAGAGCTGACACAGATTGTAGACGTCGCCCATAACTGTCATATCAGACGCTGATTTCACGGCCTGGCCGTTTTTTAAATACAGTGTAGCAACGATGTTCTTAAAACCAGTCAAATTACAAACTTCCTTTCGTGGACATCACGTCCTTTATTCTGCTATCATAGGTGCAGGCATCGTCAAGCGCCTTGGCAAATGCCTTAAACATAGCTTCTATCATATGATGATTATTTCCCGGTGTCAAAACCTTTATATGCAGGTTCATCGCAGCAGAGTAAGAAACGGCATAGAAAAACTCTCTCACCATCTCTGTATCCATATCTCCGACTCTCTCGCAGGTAAACTCACCGTCAAACTGCAGGTACGGTCTGCCTGATAAGTCAATGGCACAAAGCACCAGCACCTCATCCATCGGTAAAATAAAGCTTCCAAATCTCTTTATGCCCTTTTTGTCTCCGACAGCCTGTGCTATGGCATTACCAAGCACTATGCCGCAGTCCTCTATAGTATGATGACAGTCCACATTTAAGTCACCGTCGCATGTCATATCGAGGTCAAAAAAACCATGCTTTGAAAAGCCCTCCAGCATATGGTTAAAGAAGCCTATGCCTGTGTCTATATTTGATTTTCCGGTTCCGTCTATATTTAAACCGACCGAAATATCAGTCTCTTTTGTTTTTCTGCTAAGCTTAGCGCATCTATCTGCCATTTCTTACTCCTTTGACTAATCCTCAAATCTAACCTTGATTGAATTTGCATGTGCTGTAAGCTTCTCACACTCTGCAAACTGCTCAATATCTGTATGTATTCTCTCAAGTGCTTCTCTTGAATATGAGATGATGCTTGACTTTTTGATAAAGTCATCTACAGATAAGGCTGAGAAGAATTTTGCTGTTCCGTTTGTAGGCAGAACATGGTTTGGTCCTGCAAAATAGTCTCCTAAAGGCTCTGATGAGTACTCTCCGATAAAGATTGCTCCTGCATTTTTGATTTTTGTCATGACTGAGAAAGGATCTCTTGTGACAATCTCCATATGCTCTGAAGCGATATCGTTTACTGCATCAATTGCCTCATCCATATCCTCTGCAACAAGTATATATCCGTAGTTTTCAAGAGATTTCTCAATGATTTCTTTTCTTGAGAGGACCTCAACAAACTTATCAACTTCCTCTGATACTTTCTTTGCAAGCTCCTCACTTGTTGTGATCAAGATAGCTGATGCCATCTCATCATGCTCGGCCTGTGAAAGTAAATCTGCTGCCACATAGCGTGGATTTGCAGTCTCATCTGCAAGCACCAGAATCTCGCTAGGTCCTGCGATTGAATCAATGCTGACATATCCAAACACAGCCTTTTTGGCAAGGGCAACAAAGATATTTCCCGGTCCAACAATCTTGTCTACCTTTGGCACACTCTCTGTACCAAATGCCATTGCAGCGATAGCCTGTGCACCGCCTACCTTGTAGATTTCATCTACTCCGGCCTCGTTTGCGGCTACAAGTGTGGAAGGATATACCTTGCCGTCAGCTCCACATGGTGTACACATAACAATCTTTTCAACGCCTGCTACCTTTGCAGGCAGCACGTTCATCAGCACAGATGAAGGATAGACAGCCTTGCCGCCCGGCACATATACTCCTGCCTTTGCTATAGGTGTGACCTTCTGTCCTAAAATGATGCCGTCCTCTGTTGTAAACCATGAGTTCTGCTGCTGCTTCTCATGATATTTTCTGTTATTTACAAGAGCTTTTTTTATAACGGCATGAAGATTCTCATCAACCAGCTCATATGCTTCCTTTATTTCTTCCTCTGTGACACGGATATTTGATGCATCCACATCCGCTTTATCAAATTTCTTTGTGTATTCAAAAACAGCCTTGTCACGGTTTTCCTTTACATTGTTTATAATCTCATTTACCGTGCTCTCATACTCTGTATAGTTGTTAGGGCTTCTCTTAAGCAGGCTCTCCAATATGTTTTTCTGTGAATCCTTTGTAAGTTTTAAAATTCTCATTACAGCCTCCGTCTAAAATCATGTATTCATATAAATTATACGCTATTTGATAACAGTCTTCAAATCACTTATGAGCTTTGTGATACGCTCATTGTCCATCTTCATGCTGACCTGGTTTACCACAACCCTCGCAGACAGCGGACAGACCTCCTCAAGCACGGTAAGTCCGTTCTCCTTAAGTGTAGTTCCGGTCTCTACTATATCACAAATCACCTCTGAAAGTCCAACAATCGGAGCAAGCTCTATTGAGCCGTTTAGCTTTATAATCTCTACCGTCTGATGCTTTTTATTGTAGAAATAATCCTTTGCGATATGAGGATACTTGGTGGCAACTCTTATCTGCTCATGATGCTGTAAAAGCTCCCTTGCGCTCTCCGGTCCGCATATGCACATGCGGCATTTTCCAAAACCTAAATCAAGCACCTCGTATATATTTCTGCCCTCCTCGAGGATGGTATCCTTTCCTACCACACCGATATCGGCAGCGCCATACTCCACGTAAGTAGGCACATCAGGTCCCTTTGCCAGGAAAAATCTAAGCTTAAGCTCCTCATTTACGAAAATCAGCTTTCTGGTATCCGGATCCTTCATCTCCTCACAGGTGATGCCTATCTGCTCAAAAAGCTGCAGGGTCTTCTTTGCAAGTCTGCCCTTTCCCAGGGCAAAGGTTAAATATCTGTCATCACTCATCTTTTATTCCTCTATAAACTCTACTCTGTTTATACGGTTGTCTACCGCATATGAAGCATAGTCCTCTTTCGTTTTATTTTTGTCCTTAAGCACCATCTGTGTATTTACTCCATCTCTTCGAAGCTCCATAGAGCGCTTGATTGCCGCATGGTATGCAGCCTCCTCAAATACTATAAGTGATGAATTCTCAATGACAGGCACATCAATATCCTGACGGCTTAATGCTGCCATTAGCTGATCCACAACAATCGCAAAGCCGATTGCAGCAGCGTCCTTTCCAAAGTGTGAAAGCAGCTTGTCATAACGGCCTCCCTTTACAATAGGCTCTCCTGTACCATATGTGTAGCCCTGGAAAATAATACCTGTGTAATATGTGTAGTCACTGATAAGTCCAAGCTCATACGAAATATATTTCTCGATGCCGTATGCCTTTAAATATTCTCTAAGCTTAAGCAGAGTATCAATAGATGATAATATCTCATCATAGCCCTTCGCAAGCTTTAAAGCCTCCATAAGCTGCTCATCCTGTAAATCGAAATTGTCTAATAGTCCAAACAGCTTCCTTAGCTTGTCGTTCATTGAAAGACTGTCAACAAACTCCTCCACACCGAAGAAATTCTTATTTGCTATGAGCTCTCTTAGGTTTTCCTCCTGCTCCCCTGACAGCCCTGCTGCCTTTGTGAGACCGTAAAAGAACTGCGAATGTCCGACTGAAATCTGGAAATTCTTAAGTCCGCTCTCAAGCATCGACTCAACTGTCATCGAAAGTATCTCGGCATCTGCAGAGATAGAGCCATCACCTATCAGCTCTGCACCGCACTGTGTGCTTTCCTTGAGCCTGCCCTGATAATCCGATGAATTGATAAAAGTATTGCCAAGATAACACAGCTTGACAGGCATATCGTCCTCTATATAGTACTTAGCCGCACTTCTTGCAATAGAAGGTGTAAAATCAGGACGAAGGACAAGCGTATTGCCCTCCTTGTCAAAAAACTTGTATAAATCCTTTGAAGGGGTTGTTCCGACATCACTTCCAAAAATATTAAAAAACTCAAACGTAGGTGTCATGATATCATGATATCCGTATTTTAAAAGTGTACGGTGCAGCTTATCCTGCAAATACAGCTTTTTTTTGCATTCTCCGTTATATATGTCCCTTACTCCGTCCGGAGTGTGTAATAATTGATTTTCCATAATCTGTAAAATCTCGCTTTCATGTAGTAAAGTGTTATCGTGGTAATATGCTACCATACGATAGTAATACTGTCAAGCCCTGCAATTTAAGTCAAGCTGAAGTGCGTTCAGATACGGCACAAGTATTCCGGGCACCTCCGGAAGGAAAAATGCCGGCTCAAGCTCCTCATAGCGGAAGCTCTTTCTGCCGCCTTCTGCAGCTCTATCCCAGAATTCCGTCAGCTTTTTAAACGTGAGATAATAGTATTCGTTCCTGTGTGTGTACGATATAAGGATAAATGCAACACCATCCTGTTTTTCAAAGCATCTCATAAACTCTACCTGATGCTCATGTATATTGGCAAGGGGAAACGTGTCGGTATTACATTCTTTTGCATCAAAGCATACCGGGATTCCCTGTACAGCGCCAATATAGTCGACCGTACTCTTCTGCTCGAAATATGCCAGTGTAATGTGTCTGGTTTCCGGCTCCATCTTTATAGGTGTAATCGGAGTGGGAATCTTTTGTATGAGCGCCAGGCCGTTCTCCCTGTATTTTTCATTTGTCTTGTTTATCATGTCCTCTAAGGTCGAGCCTCTTAAGCCTCTTGAATTCCAGGTTGCCATATCGTTTCTATCTTCCTTAATACTGTAAGCTATGCGATGTAAAGTAAATAATGACGAAATTAAAGCCCCACTCTGCTCCATATGTCAGGCAAAGCCGCCTCTATATATCTGCCATCAGGCAAAATCACATGGTGCGCATGCAAAAGCTGGCTGGTCACATGATAATTTTCTTTGTAAAAAGCATTAATCCTTTTATCCCCATACTTCATATCACCTATGATCGGATGACCAATCGATGACAGATGTGCCCTGATCTGATGGCTTCTTCCGGTAATCAGATGCACCTCAAGAAGAGTTGCTTTATGGCGCGAAGCACTCATCTCAATTGTCTTAAGAGGCCTGTAGGCAGTCTTTATTGGCAGTGATTCATCACTTATGGACTCCTTGGTTATCTGCACCTTATTTACAGCCTCATCCTTTGTCAGAAAGCCCTCTATGGTCATGGGCTCATCAACCTCTCCTGCAACAAGCGCCATATAATACTTTTCTGCGGTTCTGTCCTTAAGCACCTGTGACAGGTACTGCAGTCCATGAAGCGATTTACCCATCAGAATAAGCCCCGATGTGTTTCTGTCCAGGCGGTTGCACACCGATGGCTTAAAGCTCTTATATGTGTCAAAATCAAGCTTTCCCTCTTTTATCAGGTATCCGATAAGCCTTTCGTTCGCAGAAATATCAGTCTCCTTTGATTTCTGCGACAACATATTGACTGGCTTGTTTGCGGCCAGTATGTCATCATCCTCATATACCACACCAAGTCCGTCCGGCTTTAGTGCACCAAGTGCCTTAAAATCCTTCATCAGTTTGTCCTCATTGACGGAAAACTTAGCAAATGTATCATCTGACAGAAAAATCTTGATTTTGTCGTCAACTGACACAATTTCTGTGCCTGACGCTTTCTTATCATTCAGTTTTATATTCTTCTTCCTGAGCATCTTGTAAATAAAGCCCATGGATGCGTTTGGAAGTATCTTTTTAAGATATTTGTCAAGCCTCTGGCCTGCCTCGTTTTTACAAGCTTTAAATTCTTTCATAGTCTTATCTTATATATTATCAAATATCTGCTATTAACTATTTATCTTTTCTTCTTGTGGACGTTTCTGATTGTTTTCTTTTTGTGCGCTGTGCCTGCGGTGTTACTTCCTCTTCCGTTTTTCCCTCGCTCTGTTGCATTTTTCAAGTTTTTCCTTACACCTGCATTCTTGCCGCTGCCATAGCTGCTGTTTGAATTTTTATCAGACTTAGAAGTTTTTTTGTCCCAGCCGCCATCAGTATGCATTTTTCTAGGCTTTATCAGGCACTTTTTGTCAAATCCGATTAAGTCCTCCCTGCCGGCCTTCACAAGTGCCTCGTGCACGAGATCGTAATTCTTTGGATTACGGTACTGGATGAGTGCCCTCTGCATAGCCTTCTCATGCGGGTTAGTTGTGACATACACCGGCTTAAGTGTCGCCGGGTCAAGCCCTGTATAGTACATGCATGTAGAGATGGTAGACGGTGTCGGATAGAAATCCTGCACCTGCTCCGGCATATATCCCAGATCGCGCAGATACTCCGCAAGCTCTATCGCTTCCTTAAGCGTTGAGCCCGGGTGTGAAGACATGAGATAAGGCACAAGATACTGCTCCTTGCCTATCTTTTTGTTCATATCCTTGTATGCCTTCACAAAGCTGTCGTACACCTCTACACTCGGTTTTCCAAGCCTGCTCAAAACAGCATTGGAGATATGCTCCGGAGCTACCTTGAGCTGTCCGCTAACATGATACTCACACAGCTCACGAAGAAACGTCTTATCTTTATCATACATCAGATAATCAAACCTGATACCTGAGCGGATAAACACTTTTTTCACCTTTGGCAGTGCACGAAGCTCTCTAAGAAGCTGTATATAGTCACTATGGTCAACTATCAGGTTTTTGCACGGCTTAGGAAACAGGCACTGCTTTGTAGGACATGCACCCCTTGTGAGCTGCTTTTTACATGCCGGCTGCCTGAAATTGGCTGTAGGACCACCAACATCATGGATATAGCCCTTAAAGTCCTTATCCTGCGTGATAAGCTTTGCCTCTTCTATGATCGACTCATGACTTCTTGTCTGGATTATCCTGCCCTGATGGAAGGTCAGTGCACAGAAGTTACATCCTCCAAAGCAGCCTCTGTTGCTGATAAGAGAAAACTTCACCTCGCTTATAGCAGGCACTCCGCCTGCCTCCTCGTAGCTCGGATGATAAGTCCTCATATAAGGGAGTGCATAGACCTCATCCATCTCATCCTGCGACAGTGGCTTTTGCGGTGGATTCTGCACCACAAGCGTAGAGTTGTCATACGGCTCTACGAGCCTCTTTGCACAGAAAGGATCAGTATTGCAGTACTGTATGTAAAAGCTTCTTGCAAACTCCCTCTTGTCCTCTTTTATAACGTCATAATCCGGAAGCTCAATCGCATCATATATGATATCCCTGTCCTTTGTCTTGAACACGGTACCATCTATAAACGTGATATCCTTTACATCCATACCACTGTCGAGCGCATCCGCTATCTCGATGATGCTTCTTTCTCCCATGCCATATGAAATGAGATCCGCACCGGAATCTAAAAGAATTGAACGCTTGACTTTATTTGACCAGTAATCATAATGTGCCATGCGCCTAAGGCTCGCCTCGATGCCGCCTATTATGATAGGGATTTTTTTATAAGTATGGCGTATCAGGTTACAGTACACAACGGTCGCATAATCAGGCCTCTTTCCCATCACTCCACCCGGTGTAAAGGAATCCTTTGCTCTTCTTTTCTTTGAAACCGAATAATGATTTACCATTGAGTCCATATTACCTGCCGAAACCAAAAAGCCAAGGCGCGGCACTCCGAGTATGGATATAGACTCATCATCCTTCCAGTCGGGCTGTGAAATGATGCCGACCGTATAGCCATGTGCCTGCAGCAGCCTTGCAATTATTGCATGTCCAAATGACGGATGATCCACATATGCATCACCACAGACATACACAAAATCAAGCTGCTCAATGCCCTCATCTATCATATCCTGTTTTGAAATCGGTAAAAAACCATTACTCATATCATACCTCATAATTAAAAATTATTTTATTTGCCGGATTTTATCTGCATAAGCATATCCGTTTCAGCCTGTGTCAAAGCTCTGTAAGACCCTGTTTTAAGGTCATCAGGCAGCTTAAGCGGTCCCATGGATATTCTCTTTAAATAAATTACCCTTTTCCCAAGCGCCTCAAACATCCGCTTGACCTGATGGAACTTTCCTTCTGTTATCGTAAGCTCAATCTCGGATACGCTGCCGCTTTTTTTAATAACAAGCTCCGCAGGCTTTGTAGGTCTTTCCTCACCTATATCAATGCCCTCTTTAAACCTGATGATATCATCCCAGGTCACCTCACCATCGATACGTGCATAGTAAGTCTTTGCCACATGCTTTGAAGGGCTTAAGAGCTCGTGCGAAAGCGCTCCATCATTTGTGATAAGCAAAAGCCCCTCCGTGTCTATATCAAGCCTTCCGACAGGAAACAGATCATCATGCACAGCATCCGTGATATAGTCCATGACAGTCTCATACACATTATCACAGGTCGCAGAAACACAGCCTGATGGCTTATTAAACAGGTAATACTCATACCTTTGATACTTAACTATTCTGCCGTTAACTGATACCTCATCGGCATCAGTATCTACCTTTGTCTCAGGTTTTACGGCCACCGTGCCATTTATGGCTATCTGTCCGGTCTTTATAAGCTTTTTAACCTCAGAGCGTGTGCCAAGCCCCATCTCTGATAAAAATTTATCTAATCGAATCATATTGATATTTCTCTCCACATATACTGTCACATGAGTAAAAACAAACTTAAAAAATCACTGTTTATCGCTTTTATACTGCTATTTTGTATTTATTACATATTGTTTCCGGCACAGGTAAGTACGTGCGCTAAAGCAGGCATAATGCTATGGTTCAACCAGATATTTCCGCTTCTATTTATATTTACGATTTTATCTAACCTGATTATCTCAACAAATGTGCTGCAAAACATTCCCCAAAAGCATATCATGCTTTTTACATACATAATAGGCATAATATTTGGATTCCCGATAGGAGCAAAGCTCACAGCAGATTTTTGTTCCAAAGGATACATAGATAAAAATCACATGGAAATACTGAGTGCACTGGCAAACCATTTCAGCCTTCCCTTTATCATTACCTATGCACTGTCCGAGCAGCTTGGCATATGCAGCCACTTCAGCATTTATCTTGTGTCACTTTATCTGCCATCTGCTATAGGAATGATAGCTATGCTTTCGATTAACAAAAACAAAAGCTTAACACAAAAAATTCCGGCTCAAGGATTTAAGCTTAACATGCAAATCGTTGATGCCGGAATAATGAAAGGGTTTGAAACCCTTATAAAACTCTGTGGATATATTGTATTGTTCTCTATAGTCTCACGTATCCCACAGACAATTGCCCAAAAGGCTGACTGCAGCATGCCGCTGTCGGCAGACATAATAGGTGCCTTTTTTGAAACCACTAACGGTATCGGCATAGTCTGCGGTCTATGCATTCCACGCACCCTGTCAATAGTGCTGTGCATTGCACTTCTGTCATTTGGCGGTGTATCATGCATGGTCCAGACCAAATCAATATTCCGGGATACAGGCTTTAGGCTTTACAGATACATACTGCTTAAGGCAGCCATGAGCATACTCTCATGCCTGTTATGTATTATCCTATTTCGCATCCTCATCTGAATCGGAAATATTGGTGATTTCTATGTCATCATCAGATGTATCTGAAGCAGCCTCATTGTCAGACGACTCTGCTCCTGCAGCTTCATCGCCATTCTCTTCCGGTGGGAAAAGCTCTGCTCTGTTTGCTGCAACAACATCCTCAAACTGCTGCAGTGAACTTATAAGACTGTCATATCTGGCCTTTGAAGTCTCAATAGAGCCTGTTAAGATGTCCTCAATACTCTTGAGCTGGCTGTCCGTATATGCCATGGCACTCATTCTGAGATTATTTGCATCGTTTGTGGCACTGTCAAGTATCTCCTGTGCCTGCTTTGTTGCAATCTGCACTACCTCATTCGCCTGAGCATATGCCTGCTGCATAATCTGATGCTCGCTGACAAGCTCATTTGTCTGAATCTGAGCCTGCGCGATTATCTGATCAGCCTTCGCCTGTGCATCAGCAAGGATAGCCTCCTTATTACTGATAATCTTCTGATATCTCTTGACCTCCTCAGGGGTCTTTGTACGAAGCTCTG
>ENA-ORLL01000347-ORLL01000347.1-human-gut-metagenome-genome-assembly--contig:-NODE-347-length-10595-cov-7.06888_pt1 | contig 10595 bp, 9 predicted proteins | sample MGYA00243070_ERZ508830 | MGnify/ENA primary metagenome ERZ508830 (study PRJEB26277, sample SAMN04329787) | human gut metagenome | biome: human-associated habitat | host: Homo sapiens | place: USA...
CGGAGGCAGACCCACATACGATAGAGGTACATATAGGAAGAATCAGGGAGCGTTTTAAGGAAAATCCGGATTTCGAAATTGTAACAATGCGTGGTCTGGGATACAAGGTGGTGAAAAAATAATGGAACATAAAAAGAAAAAAGAATTGCGTATCCGCTCGTGTCTGACCGGTGCAATCTGGCTGGCACTTGCATTTTCTATGCTGATATCAGCCCTGTTATTTGCGTTTTTGAATCATTTTTTGGATTTGCCCGGGAAAATACCGGGCCTTGGCTGGCTTTTGATTTTTAATACATTGATAGCAGGACTTATTACATCATTTATCAATGCAAGGCTGCTGGAGCCGATTACCAGGCTCAGTAAAGCAATGAAAGCAGTTTCCCAGGGAGATTTTGAACAGCATCTGGAAACAAACAGTCGCATAGCCGAGATTGGAGAATCCTATCAGAGCTTTAATGTCATGACAAAAGAGCTTCGTGCAACAGAGATGTTGCAAATGGATTTTGTATCCAATGTTTCCCATGAATTCAAGACACCAATCAATGCAATTGAAGGCTATACGATGCTGCTCCAGGGAGATGAGCTGTCACAGGAGCAGGAGGGGTATGTAGAAAAAATCCTGTTTAATACTCAAAGGCTTTCAGGCCTTGTTGGAAATATTTTATTGTTATCAAGGCTGGAAAATCAGAATATTCCAATGAAAAAAACCAAATATCGTCTGGATGAACAAATCCGTCAGGCATTTCTTGCATTGGAAGACAAATGGACTGAAAAAGGAATTGGCTTTCAGGTGGAGATGGAGGAGGTCAGATATGTTGGAAATGAAGGGCTTTTTATGCATATCTGGATGAATCTTTTGGATAATGCAATCAAGTTTAGTCCACAAAATGGGACAATCACCATGTTTCTAAGGCGTGAAAATGATTCTGTGCAGTTTATTCTGGAAGACGAGGGACCGGGAATCGCGGATGATGCAAAAGCCAGAATATTTGACAAGTTTTATCAGGTGGATGGTTCCCATAAAGCCGAGGGAAACGGCCTTGGTCTGGCACTTGTGAAAAGAATTGTAGACATCGCCGGTGGAACAATCAAAGCTGAAAACCGGGAATACGGAGGATGCAGATTTGTAGTAGAACTGCCAATAAAGAATTATAATGAGTAGCTATTTAGAACATGATAGTTACAATAATAAAATAATAAGATAAAAAGATAGGAGAATTTACATGACATTTTATCAGGAACTGCAGTTAAATCAGGCCGGCTCTAAAAGCCTGCTGAAAAATAGTAAAACAATGAAAGAAAAACTATACCATGCGTTTGTATATATGGTGAAGATAGCTGTGACAATGGTTTTTTGCTTTGCCTTTGTTACTGCCTCAAGCATCATATTGGGAAAGGATAACAGCATTGTGGGAGTAGTGGTCTTATTATGCGTTATGGTATTTCGAAACGCTGATCTGGGAATCCATACAGGACACTCTACATGGCTTTTGGCATTGTTCTTTGTAATTATGACAGTATGCCCACATCTGGCGAATCAGCTTTCACCGCTTCCGGCGCTGCTTATAAACATTGCAGCTCTTGCAGTGCTGATTCTGTTCGGATGCCATAATCCATTTATGTTTAATCAATCCACACTGGTTCTTGGCTATTTATTGTTATATGGATATGATGTGTCAGGAAAAAGCTATATGCTTCGAATAGCAGGGATGGCCGCAGGAGCTGCCATCACATGCCTGGTATTTTACAGAAATCATAAAAACAGAGACTATAAAAGAAATATGAAAGCTGTAATTGAGGAGTTTGACCTTTCTTCATCACGTACAAAATGGCAGCTTTGCCAGATACTATGCGTACCGTTAGTTCTATGTATTGCACAGCTTTGCAATATGCCGCGTGCAATGTGGGCAGGTATTGCAGCCATGTCTGCCATCCTGCCGTTTATGGAGGATATGCAGTACAGAGTCAAAAAAAGGATTGTCGGTAATATCGCAGGTGTTATATGCTTCACGGCATTATATTTTCTGCTTCCACCATCAATCTATGCGTACATAGGAATCATAGGTGGAATCGGCGTGGGATTATCGGCACAATACGGCTGGCAGGCTGTTTTTAATACATTTGGTGCTCTGGCTATAGCTGCAGAGAGCTATGGGTTAAAGGGAGCAGTCAGCCTCAGGGTGATTCAGAATGTGTTTGGAGTCGTTTTTGCGTTGGTATTTTGTGCTGTATTTTACAGATTTATGTCAGGGAAAGCGCCGGTGAAAGAGGGAACCGTATAATTCAAGTGGTAACGTGTAATCAGTCATGAGGAATTGTATTCTTCAGATGAAACAGCCACAAAATCCAAAGTGAAGGAAAAGGTTATAACAAATATGAGTCAGATAATATTGGCGTCGGCATCACCGCGCCGAAAGGAATTGTTAGAGCAGATTGGGGCAGAGTTTGTTGTCTGTCCTGCAAAGGGAGAAGAGATAATCACAGAGGAGGAGCCATCTGCGGTTGTCATGGAACTATCCCGTCAAAAGGCAGAGGAGGTAGCGTCAGGTGTGCTTACCTACAATGAACAGCATGCAGAGCTTGTGACACCGCAGGATATTCTTGTAATCGGAGCGGATACGGTAGTGGCTTATGAGAATCAGATTCTTGGAAAGCCGAAGGACGAAGAAGATGCCAGGCGTATGCTTTCGATGCTTTCGGGAAAAACGCACAGTGTCTATACAGGGGTAACGTTTGTTTTTATTGACAAAGCCGGAAGAACCGGAGAACACTGCTTTTATGAGAAGACGGATGTCAGCATGTATACACTGACGGAAGATGAAATTGACCGCTATATTTCAAGCGGGGATCCGATGGATAAAGCAGGAAGCTACGGGATACAGGGACGCTTTGCCATCCACATTAAGGGAATACATGGTGATTACAATAATGTGGTAGGGCTTCCGGTAGCGCGCCTGTATCAGGAGCTTAGAAAGCTTGGAGTTGATGTTTAGCGAAGTCTTTTTTTAATATCCGGTCCGATAATCATGACTATTATCATTTTTATCAGGTCGCCCGGGATAAATGGGAACACACATATTGAGAGCGCACCGCTGACTGTGCTTTTTGCCTCAAAGCAGAACCATGCTGTACCGAGCACATAGCATATGATAGTTCCGACAATCATACCAATGAGCTGGAGCCAAGGCTGGTGGAAATGATCGATTACAAGTCCTGCAATAATTGCCATGGCAATAAAACCGATGATGTATCCGCCTGTAGGGCCGGCAAGCTTAGCTGGGCCACCGGTGAAGCCTGAAAATACAGGGATTCCGACAAGTCCGATAAGCAGGTAAATCAGGTAGCTTATAGTTCCACGTTTCCATCCGAGCAGATATAATGAAATATATATGGCCAGGTTTGTCAGTGATATCGGTACCGGCCCAATCGGGATAGATAATGGTGCAAGAATACATGTGACAGCTGTCATGAGCGCTGTTACCGTTATGGCATAGGTCGTTCCATGCTTGTAGTCTATAGTTTCTGTCTGGTTCATGATAAAATCTCCTTTTTGTAAATTTCATAGTAATTTTTGTACGGTTAACACATTAACATGAAAAGATGTCGATTGTCAACCGAAACTGCAATAAAGGTTTACAATTATCGGGGAGTAATGAAAAAAAATACTAACATCGGTATATACGTACGCTATTCGGAAAACATGGATACTTGAAAAATGTCTGAAAAATCGTTAAAAGCACTCGACATTACAGCAAATAAACGCTATAATAGATACATTAAGATAAATGTACTGGGACTTGTATTATCCACAGCCGTCACGCGGTACGGCTGTCGCGGATAGCGTCAGGCCCCGGGAAGGGGAATTATATGCAGGATAAAAAGCAAAAAAAGGCAAAAATACAGGTTATATTTCTAATTCTTATTTCCACGCTTGTTATTTTAGCGGATTTTTATGCGATAATTAATTATCCAAAGGAATACATGCTCATTGCAGCAATCACAGTTATCTTTATGATTTGCCTGTGGGGAGTGATAAGCGGATTTTTCTCACTGAGTGCTCTAAAGGAGGACAGGAGGGAGGAACAGTATGACAGTATTTTTAAGTCGGAAAAGGCATCTTACCTCATGCTTAGAAAGTATTTTGATGAGATAGAGGGAAAGATTGAGATACTGCAGAAGGAGTCAAAGATTCCGACTGAGGATATCATCAATGCACAGAAGGGAATCGCAAAGGTTGTTATCAACAGGAATAAGGAAAATGCTGATGCGATTATGAACTCTAATGAACAGCTTATGGAGACGTTTGAGCGTCTTGAGAATAAGCTCAAGGAGAGCAATGATTTCATTATTGAGAGCCAGAAAAATGTGATTTATGACAACCTCAAGGACATTATGGAAAAGCAGCAGGTTCTGTCTGACAGCATAAAGGATATGGAAATCCGTCTGAGTCAGGCAATCACAGCAAATCCTATTCAGTTTACAGCAAATGTTGAGATGCCTAAGCAAACGACCGACGCACCACAATCAGCACCGGCCATGGAGGCGATACCTGAACCGGAATCTGTACAAGCGAATGAGTCAGAACAGATACCTGAGCCTATTCAGATAAATGAGCCGGAGCCTGTAGTTGAGACATCACATGTACATGAACCGGAACCTGTAAGTGAGACACCACATGTACCTGAACCTGAACCGGTAGTAGAGCCAAGCCCTGCTGCAGCCGAAGCTGTTGCAGATACGACAGACAGCGATCCGCACCGCCAGCTGAGTGCAGATGAAATAGCAGCACTTTTTGCAAGTGCAAACGCAGGTGCGACAGAACCTGAATCAGAGCCGGCAGAGGAAGTGATTACGGAACCGGTCACAGAGGCACCTCAGGCACCTGAGCCGGAGCCTGCAAGTGAACCGGAACAGGCAAAGTCTCCGGTTGTAGATTTAAATAACACAAATCGTAATCTGACACCGGATGAGATAGCCGCTTTATTTAGCAGTATGTAGTATTTTGGTAACTATTCAGTAAAGAAATGAAGAAATAATATTTTGTAATTATCTCACAAATATGTTAAAGTGTGCATGTTATAAAAATATGCACACTTTATTTTTTTGAAAGGAAATATAAAAAATATATGGAAACAATCAGATTTGACGAATTAGAACTAAACCCTAAGATTTTGCGAGGCATCAAGGATATGGGCTTTGAGGAGGCAACTCCAATACAGGCTCAGGGAATCCCGGCAGTGCTTTCGGGCAGGGATGTAATCGGACAGGCACAGACCGGAACAGGAAAGACAGCAGCCTTTGGTATTCCGGTGCTTGAGAGCGTTGATGCATCAAGTCACAAGACACAGGTTATCATCCTCTCTCCTACAAGGGAGCTTGCCATCCAGGTGGCAGATGAAATCAGGAAGCTTGCAAAATATATGCATGGTGTGAAGGTACTTCCGGTATACGGAGGACAGGATATCAGCCGCCAGATTAAGGCACTTAAGGGCGGTGTGCAGATTATTATCGGAACCCCGGGGCGTCTTATGGATCATCTCAGGAGAAAGACAATCAGGCCTGACCATGTAAAGACAATAGTGCTCGACGAGGCAGACGAGATGCTCAACATGGGCTTTAGGGAGGACATCGAGACAGTGCTCGAATACCTGCCACAGGAGCATCAGACAGTACTCTTCTCGGCAACAATGCCAAAGCCTATTTTGGAAATTACAAGAAAATATCAGCATGATGCTATCAATATCAAGATTGTGAAAAAAGAGCTGACAGTCGCAAATATCGACCAGTATTACTATGATGTGAAGCGCAAGGACAAGATAGATGTACTCACAAGACTGTTGGATTACTATAATCCAAAGCTCTCACTTGTATTCTGCAACACCAAGAAGATGGTCGACGAGCTGGCATATGAGCTTTGCGGACGCGGCTACAGTGCAGAAGGACTTCATGGCGATATGAAGCAGGTGCAGAGAGATCGTGTCATGAAGAACTTCAGAAACGGAAAGACAGATATTCTTATTGCCACTGATGTCGCAGCGCGCGGAATTGATGTGGATGATGTGGAGGCTGTTTTCAATTATGATCTGCCTCAGGATGACGAGTATTATGTACATAGAATCGGTCGTACAGGAAGAGCAGGCCGCTGTGGAAAGGCATTCTCCTTTGTAAAGGGCAAGGAGGTATATAAGCTCAAGGACATACAGCGCTACTGCAAGACAAAAATCTATGCACAGCCAATTCCATCATCTGATGATGTTGCCAAAATCAGGGCAGAAAAGATTATGGACCAGATTTCCACCATTATAGATGAGGAAAATCTCACAAGTGTCATTGATATTATAGAGAATCAGATAAATGAGTCAGATTACACGGCAATGGATATAGCGGCGGCATTTTTATACCAGGCTATGGGTGCTTCAGAGATATCCACAGCTGAATCAAAGGACGACTATGATTTCCACAATACAGGAGCAGAGGATGGCATGGTACGCCTGTTTATCAACGTCGGAAAGAAGGACAAGATAAAGCCGGGTGACATTTTAGGTGCCATTGCAGGCGAGTCAGGCATGCCTGGCAGGCTTGTCGGTGCAATCGACATGTACGACAAGTATACATTTGTTGAAGTGCCGGCTGAGTATGGCAAGGAGGTGCTCAATGCCATGAAGAATGCGAAGATAAAGGGGCGCTCTGTGAACATGGAGCCTGCAAATTCACGATAGCAAAGTCAGGCTTTTCTGATGACGCATCAGCTTTTCTTGTTCTCAGTGGTTCTGAATAGTTACGATGGTTGTATAAAAAATACCGGGACACAAAAAGTGTTGCCCGGTATTTTTGATTACTTGTCGTCATCGATTCCCCAATGCTCTTTCATGTAATCCTTTCCCATTCCTCCGCCGATATCATTTTGATTTCTGCGAAGATAATTTACAAATATTCCACCAACAACTGCAAAAATGATAAGTGCTGCCGGATTACTGGTTACACTGTTAGTTGTGAACAGTAACGTGGCCGTGGCTAGTCACACTGTTAGTAGTGAACAGTAACTGACCGGCAGCGAAATCACGCGTCAGCCAGCATCAGCACATGCTTCACAATTGATTTGATTATATTAACCGCAGTCTCCATGCCCTCCACTGATATGTGCTCAAATGGGCCGTGGAAGCCGTAGCCGCCGGTACCGAGGTTTGGACAAGGAAGTCCCATGAAGGATAAACGTGCGCCGTCTGTACCGCCGCGAACCGGGCGTGATAGCGGCTCTAGACCGTTTTCCTCTATAGCAGCCTTAGCCAGGTCGATAATGTACATGTTGTCCATTATGATTGAAAGCATATTCTCGTAGGAGTGGGTGATAGTCAAAGAAACAGTGCCCTCACCATATTTTTTGTTCATCTCTATCTCAAGAGAGCGGAGAGTATCAAGTCTTTTAGCAAAAAGAGCCTTGTCGTGGTCGCGCACAATATATGACAGATGGGCTGATGCTACATCACCGCTCATATCACACAGATGGTAAAAGCCCTCTCTGCCCTCAGTTGTGGCAGGAGTCTCGTTTGCAGGCAGCGCTGCGGCAATCTCGCAGCCAACCAAAGCAGCATTGACCATAATGTCCTTTGCTTCGCCCGGATGCACGTTGACGCCCTTTATGGTAAATACAGCGCTTGCAGCATTAAAGTTTTCATAGGCCACCTCGCCCTCGTAATCACCGTCCACGGTGTAGGCAAAATCTGCCTCGAAATAGTCCAGATCAAACAAATCCGCACCTTTTCCGACCTCCTCATCGGGGGTAAATCCAACCCAGATATCGCCGTGAGGAGTGCCCTCTGCGATAATCTGCTGTAAGGCGGTCATAATCACAGCCACACCGGCCATGACATCGGCACCAAGAAGCGTAGAGCCCTCTGAGGTAAAGAGCGTGCGACCGGTGAGGGCTTTAAGCTCAGGAAAATCGTTTACTCTCAGGTATTCGCCACTGCCTCTAAGCAGCACATCGCTTCCGTCATAGTGACGCAGCAGCTGTGGCTTGACATTTTCCCCGGAAAAATCAGGTGCAGTATCCATATGTGCAATAAATCCGACCGCTTTTTTGTGCTCCATGCCGGCAGTGGCAGGCAGCAGACCATACACGTAACAATGGTCAGTGAGTACAACCTTGGATAAGCCAAGCTCCTTAAGCTCTGACTCAAGCTCTCTTGCGAGTGCAAATTCTCTGTCACTGCTTGGTATTTTATCACTTGCTTCATCAGATGTGGTGTGATAGCCCACATATTTTAATAATCTTTCTTCTACTTTCATTATCAGTAAATCCTTTCTGAGAGACTTTGGATGGGAAATCTGGAATAAAAAGTCTCTGTATATAGAAAATAATATAGCTTAAAACGGTGTAAAATCAACTGTTTTACAAAAAATCTAAAAAAAATTTAAAAAAATTAAAAAAAAGTGTTGCATTTCTATAAACTATACTATATAATAAATTTCGCGTTAAGGAAAACGCAAACAAATTAATAAACGCGCTTCTAGCTCATTTGGTAGAGCACCTGACTCTTAATCAGGGTGTGCAGGGTTCGAGCCCCTGGAGGCGCACTCAAAGGTACCGGTTTTATGGACGTATGAGCCATAGGGTTGGTGCTTTTTTATTATATCATGAAGCCTTGCTTCATGATCAACATTCGTCGTTCGCCGAATGCATAAATGCATTCTTCTCACTTGCACTCATTATATCATATGCTTACGCATATGATAGGCCTGCGGCTGATACTTATGCGCATTCGCGCGTGATATAATTCGCTACGCTCATTATATCATGGTTAAAGGGTCAAAAGGTATCATGTCATTATTTGGATAGGCTGGCAGCTCAGGCACATAAAAGTGAAATTAATATTGAAATTTTGAAATAATGAGTTTATACTGTTGAATAGGAAAAAAGTAACATTTGGAAAGATGCTTTGGTCGGAGTAAAATATGATGAACGCGGTAGACAAATATTCAACAGACAATATAGCGGATAACGAAATGATAATTGCAGTAGATGACGTGGTAAAGAAGGACTATGATAGTGCGGTTGTACGCATAAAGAAAGCGCTTGCGCGCTTGAAGAGCACCGGTCACGTGGAAAAATATGCAGAGTATCTCAATATCCTGGGATTGGTATATGAGCTTGAGAACGATGAGTCAAAAGCCTTTGAATGTTATCTGGAGAGCCTTGCCACGGCAGAAATTATCCGCTCGAGAGATCTTAAGGCTATGGTTTACAGCAATATCGGTTCAAGCTATAGCAAGATGGGAAGAGATAAGGAAGCGCAGAGATATTTCAACGATGCCAGAGACGAATATGACAGTTCCTCAGAAAAATCTGAAGAATGTCATAAAAGCTGGGTCATGTTTGACTATATAAATCATGCGATTAACGACAGATATGTCGCATTATCTTGAAGCAATCAGCTTGCAGATAGGGTTTCCGACAGCAGAGAATTTCTCCTCGTACTCGGTCATGATGTTGCCCTCATTCATTGCAGCATCATGATGCAGGTCGCGTGTACTGGCGTCGAGGTGCCATTTATCAGAGCTTTCAATCTCTTCCAGAGAGAAGGTGAAGAGGTCCTGGTTGTCAGTCTTGAACTCTATGCGTCCGTCAGGTGCGAGAAATAAATCATATCTGGCAAGAAATTCGCTTGAGGTGAGGCGTCTTCTTGCGTGCCTGTCCTTCGGCCATGGATCGGAAAAGTTCAGGTAAATGCGGTCAACCTCATTACGGTCAAAAATATCCGGAAGAGTTGCGGCATCAATGCACAAAAAGTGCACATTTGGCAGCTCATCCTCCTGCATTTTTTGTACGGCACGAAGAAGCACACTTGTATATCGTTCGATACCTATATAGTTAATCTCGGGATGAAGCCGTGCCAGATCCATCAGAAATCTGCCCTTTCCCATACCAACCTCTATATGAATCGGATTATTGTTTCCTAAAAAATCATGCCATTTTCCTTTTAATTCAACAGGCTCCTTTATGCAATAAGGGCTGTTGTCGATGACTTCACCGGCGCCCGGGATATTTCTAAGTCTCATGTAAATCTCCTTATAAAAACGTAAAATTTTATATAGATAATACCCTACAATTGTGTGGGTGTCAAAATAAAATGGAAAAATACACTGCACATGCCCTTGATAACATGTTTTTCATACATTATAATTAGAAATAGTACATTTTTGGTTATAGGACTGAACAGCTACCCAATTTTAGAATTAATAGGAACAGATATGAAGCATAAAATTATAAATTTAAAAAAATCAGGAATACTAATAATGGCAGTGTTTGCTATGGTCACGACGCTTTGTGCGAGACCGCTTATGGCATTTGCGGACGGTGATGACACGTACTGGCCGGAGGGACCGCAGATAAATTCACCGTGCGCCGTGGTGATGGAGGTCAATACAGGTACGGTGCTCTATGAGAAAAATTCACACGAAAAGCATTATCCTGCAAGTATCACAAAGATCCTCACCACATATCTGACTATACTCAACTGCAAGATGGATGAGAAGGTTACATTCTCAAAAGAGGCGGTGAAGGAGAGCAGTGATGGTTCGTCGAGCATCAAGAG
>ENA-ORLL01000354-ORLL01000354.1-human-gut-metagenome-genome-assembly--contig:-NODE-354-length-10528-cov-6.77065_pt1 | contig 10528 bp, 5 predicted proteins | sample MGYA00243070_ERZ508830 | MGnify/ENA primary metagenome ERZ508830 (study PRJEB26277, sample SAMN04329787) | human gut metagenome | biome: human-associated habitat | host: Homo sapiens | place: USA...
TATATTTAAAAGTGGGTAATATTAAGCAGATTTTAAGAAAAACAAAGTGGATAATCTGATAAAATATAGCTGACTAACGGCAGGAGAAGGTTTCTAATCAAAATTCATAGAAGGAGGATAATATGACAATATTAGTTTGTGATGACGACAAGGAAATAGTTGAGGCAATTGAGATTTACCTGATGCAGGAGGGCTATAACGTGGAGAAGGCTTACGATGGCATACAGGCGGTTGAAATTATGAAGAATAAAAAAATAGACCTCATGATAATAGATGTCATGATGCCAAAGCTCGACGGGATAAGAGCTACTCTGCAGATACGAAAGGAAAGCAGGGTGCCGATAATCATTCTCTCGGCAAAGACAGAGGATGCTGACAAGATTTTAGGCCTCAATGTGGGGGCTGATGATTATGTTACAAAGCCTTTTAATCCGCTTGAGCTTGTGGCAAGAGTAAAGTCACAGCTTCGCAGATATACCACTCTGTCAAGCAATGATGCAGCCGGAGACAAGGTTTATGAAGCCGGAGGCCTTTTGGTAAATGATGATTTAAAAAAGGTGACTGTGGATGGTGAGGAGGTAAAGCTCACACCGATTGAGTACAATATCCTGCTTTTACTCCTTAAAAATAAGGGAAAGGTCTACTCAATAAACGAAATATATGAGAGTATATGGAACGAGGAGGCGATAGGCGCCGATAATACAGTTGCCGTGCACATCAGACATATCAGGGAAAAAATAGAGATAAATCCTAAAGAGCCGCGATATCTGAAAGTGGTCTGGGGAGTAGGCTATAAGATAGAGGACAACAAATGAAGCAGTATACAATAGGAAAAAAAGCAGCGGTCATAGTTTTGCATCAGCTATGCATGATACTTATGGTGACAGGAGTGTTTGCCACAGGCTATGCATTCAGGCACGATGCGCATGGAAATATTGATATATATACACTAATATCGCTTGCGGGCCTGGTAGGCAGCTTTGTGAGCCTGGCATATATGGCAAATGTGGCCGGAAGAAAATCAGAGGATGATTACACAATATACTATTTACCGATTGACAAGGTATACTCTGATGTGATGCTAGTGATATTTACACTGCTCATGGTATTTATGGGAAAAGTGATTTCAGGCGTAAAAAACCAGCACTTTGACTATGCATCACTTATTATGACGGCAGGCACATTTACTTTTTTGTTTGATCTGGCTTTTATTATTTTATACCAGAGCATTGTAAGGAAGATAAAAGGCAATATACTTTGCACACACAGCCTGATGTACAAGGGCTATGTGCTTTTGAAAAGAGTTATTGAGAAAAAGGATATCCACACACAAAAAACCAAAGAGATAATGCGCATACAGGAGGCTCTTGAAGCTATTTCGGAAGGAGCGCTTGACACTACACTCAATGTCAATGAGTTTCATGGGCAGCAGAAAAAGGTGGCGGAGGCTGTCAACCATATACGCCAGGGTCTTATGAGCTCGGTAAATGAGAGTCTTAAAAATGAAAAATTAAAGGCTGATTTAATAACAAACGTATCACATGATATAAAGACACCTCTGACTTCAATAGTCAACTATGTTGACCTGCTTAAGAGGGAAAATCTGGAAAACGAAAATGCTAAATACTATATACATGTGCTGGAGGAAAAGTCACAGCGCTTAAAGCAGCTTACAGAGGATTTGGTAGAGACATCAAAGATTACCTCGGGAAATGTGAAGCTCAATATGCAAAAGCTTGATCTGGTTGAGCTTTTATACCAGACCGGAGGTGAATTCAATGAGCGATTTGAGTCGAGAAATCTGACAATAGTTACAAAAATTCCATCAGAACAGATATTTATCTATGCGGATGGACGTCAGCTTTACCGCTCTATTGAAAATCTGTATACTAATGCCGCAAAATATGCACTGGAAAATACCAGAGTGTATGTAGAGCTTGAAAAGGCAGATACAAAGGCAGTTTTTACAATAAAGAATGTGTCTAAGAACGAGCTTGACATAGTAAGCAACGGAAATGTGGACCTGACAGAGCGTTTTGTGAGGGGAGAGAGGTCTAGAACCACTGAAGGAAGTGGACTTGGACTTTCGATTGCAAAGAATCTGACCCATTTGATGGGAGGAAAATTCGAAATTAAGGTAGATGGTGATTTATTTATTGCCACAATTACCTATAATATTATATAATAGTAAATAAAAGAATTTTGAAATACACATACGGAGGTAGAATAAGTGAAATTATATGAAAACGGTGCTTACCTTTTAAACGGTAAGGAAGTAATAATTGATGGACCAAAAGCTCAGGCAGCTGTAAAAAGCAAGACCGGCATGGACATCGACAAACAGACAGCTAAGCAGGCGACAATTGCTTACGGTATTTTAAAGGAGCACAATACATCCGGCAATATGGACAAGCTTCAGATTAAGTTTGATAAGCTTACATCGCATGATATCACATTTGTAGGTATCATTCAGACAGCAAGAGCTTCAGGACTTGAGAAATTCCCTATCCCGTATGTACTTACAAACTGTCACAACAGCCTTTGTGCAGTTGGTGGAACAATCAATGAGGATGACCACATGTTTGGTCTCACATGTGCAAAGAAGTACGGCGGAATCTATGTACCACCTCATCAGGCAGTTATCCATCAGTTTGCACGAGAGATGCTTGCCGGCGGCGGAAAGATGATACTTGGTTCTGATTCACATACACGCTATGGTGCACTTGGTACTATGGCAGTCGGCGAGGGTGGACCTGAGCTTGTTAAGCAGCTTCTCGAACAGACATATGATATTGATATGCCTGAGGTTGTAGGTATTTACCTGACAGGAGAGCCAATCAAGGGCGTTGGACCACAGGATGTCGCACTTGCAATTATCGGAGAGGTATTCGGAAACGGCTTCGTAAAGAACAAAGTTATGGAGTTTGTAGGACCGGGTGTGTCTAATCTGAGCGTTGACTTCCGTATAGGTGTCGATGTTATGACAACAGAGACTACATGTCTTTCTTCTATCTGGAGAACAGATGACCAGGTTAAGGAATTCTTTGAGATTCACGGTAGGGCTGAGGACCACAAGGAGCTTAATCCGGGTGAGGTGGCTTACTACGACAGATTTATTGAGATTGATTTAAGCCAGATCCGCCCAATGATAGCTATGCCATTCCACCCAAGCAATACTTACACTATCGATGAGCTCAATGCAAACCTCATGGATATTCTCGATGACTGTGAGAAGAGAGCTGAGGTAAGCTTTGACGGCAAGGTGAAGCTTGATTTAAAGAGTAAGGTAAGAGACGGAAAACTGTATGTAGACCAGGGAATCATCGCAGGCTGTGCAGGCGGTGGATTTGAGAATATCTGCGATGCGGCTGACATATTAAACGGACATTCAATCGGAGCAGACGAGTTTACACTGAGTGTTTACCCGGCATCTACTCCAATATACATGGAGCTTGTGAAAAACGGAGCTGTAGCAAAGCTTCTTGAGACAGGTGCAATCGTAAAGACTGCTTTCTGCGGACCTTGCTTTGGTGCAGGAGATACACCGGCCAACAACGCATTCTCTATCCGTCATTCAACAAGAAACTTCCCTAACAGAGAGGGTTCTAAGGTACAGAACGGACAGATCAGCTCAGTGGCACTCATGGATGCACGTTCAATCGCTGCAACAGCAGCAAACAAGGGCTTCCTTACATCAGCAGCGGATATTGATGTCAACTTTACAAAGCCAAAATATTTCTTTGACAAGACTATATATGAGAACCGTGTATTTGACAGCCATGGAGTGGCAGATCCTTCAGTTGAAATCCAGTTCGGACCAAACATCAAGGACTGGCCGGCAATGAGCGCGCTTCCTGAGAATATGCTCCTTAAGGTGGTTTCAGAGATTCATGATCCTGTTACTACAACAGATGAGCTCATTCCTTCAGGAGAGACATCTTCATATCGTTCAAACCCTCTTGGACTTGCAGAGTTCGCACTTTCAAGAAAGGATCCTGAGTATGTAGGCAGAGCAAAGGAAATCCAGAAGGCCCAGAAGGCTATAGAGAGTGGTGAGTGCGCAGGAAAGGCTGTTCCTGAGGTTGCTGAAATCATGGGAGTAGTAAAGAAAAAATTCCCTGAGGCAAGCCATGAGAATATGGGCTTCGGAAGCACAATTTTTGCTGTTAAGCCGGGTGACGGCTCAGCAAGAGAGCAGGCTGCCAGCTGCCAGAAGGTACTCGGAGGCTGGGCAAATATCGCAAACGAGTATGCCACAAAGAGATACCGTTCAAACCTTATCAACTGGGGAATGCTTCCATTCATCATCGATGAGGGAGAGCTTCCGTTCCACAACCTCGACTATATCTTCCTTCCGGGAATCAAGAAGGAAATCGAGGATGCAAAGACGGAGTTTGAGGCATATGTTGTCAAGGATGGTGAATTAAAGCCATTTACACTGAAGATGGGTGAGCTCACAGATGATGAAAGAGAGATAATATTAAAGGGATGTCTCATCAACTATAACCGTAAATAAGGAGAGTTTAATCCGATGGAAGAAACCGGAAAAGCTGGTAAAAAATCAAACATTGAGATAAATGCAGATAAGGGTGCGAAGCAGAATTCGCACCCGGGGCGTGAGGAATGGCCACATCTGATCAGAATAGGTGTCATGGTATTTGTCACGTTTGCAGTCAGTATACTGTTTTTCTTTGCACTGTACAGATTTGAGGGCTTTGCAGGCATATGGAGCAAGCTGCTTGCGGCAGCAATGCCTATTATAATGGGACTTGTGCTTGCATACCTGATGAATCCTGTCATGCTGTGGCTGGAAAGATGCTTTAAAAAGCTTCTTTCCAAAAAGATGAAAAGCGAAAGCAAGCTGCGAAAGGTTTCAAGAGCTCTTGCAATCACAGGCTCGGTTATTATTCTGGTAGCGATTATTTCGCTCCTCATTGCGGCTATTGTGCCTTCTGTCATAGCAAGTATATCAGGACTTATGAAGACACTGCCAAATGATGTTGCGGCATTCATCAACATGATAAAGAACGGCAATTTCGGGGACAGCAAAATTGCTGAGCTCGCGAGCACAGGTTTACAGAATGCAACCGACTACATTGAGGATTATGCCACAGAAAAGCTGATTCCTGAGGCACAGAAGTATGTTGCACAGATTACAACCGGTGTGATTTCGGTAGTCAGAGGCTTATTTAATTTTATTATCGGAATAATCGTGATGGTCTATGTGATGAGTATTCAGGAGACTCTCGCAGGACAGAGCAAAAAGATAATATATGCTGTCTGCAAGCCAAAGACAGGCAATATCATCATTGAGACGATCAGAAAGACAAATGAGATTTTTGGAGGCTTCATAAGCGGTAAGATTATAGATTCACTGATTATAGGTGTGATTGCATATTTCGGATGTCTGATTTTAAGGATTCCATCGTCGGTGCTCGTTGCAGTGATTATCGGCGTCACAAATGTGATTCCGGTATTCGGACCGTTTATCGGTGCAATTCCATCGTTACTCATAGTAGTAATTCAGAGTCCGTGGCATGCGCTTTATCTTCTGATATTTATTGTCGTGCTGCAGCAGGTGGATGGTAATATAATAGGGCCTAAGATACTTGGCTCATCTACCGGTCTTTCGACCTTCTGGGTTATGTTTGCCATACTAATCGGCGGAGGAATGTTTGGTTTTCTTGGAATGTTACTTGGTGTTCCAACCTTTGCTGTGATATACTATATTGTGAAAAGAGTTGTTAATTATGCTCTCAGGAAAAAGAAGCTTCCTGAGGACACTAGGGATTATACAAAGACAACAGGCGTAGATACCAAAAATAATAAGCTTAAATACGAGTAGGTGAAATAAGTGGATAAATACGAATACAATCTCAAGCTGGATCAGATAAAAGCCCTAAGCGCCGAGGAGGGCTATATGAGCGCAGCAGAGATTGCGGATAGCATAAATTGGAACAAAATTAAAAATGTAAATACACTCGTTAAAATCGGCGAAATCTACGAGAAGGCCGAAAGATACCAGGATGCAAGGGACATACTTTTAATGGCCTATGACCGTTCACCAATCGGCAGGATGATTATATACAGACTGGCTGAGGTCGCCATCAAGATGGGGGATTATGATGCTGCTACAGAGTATTATGATGAGTTTGTTGAGATAGCGCCTCATGATGATATGAAGTATGTATTAAGATATGCCATCAAAAAAGGGCAGGGAGCTTCATTTGATGAGCTTATCACTATTCTTGAAGAGTACAAGGATGAAGAATACACTGAGGAGTGGGCATATGAGCTTGCATATCTATACCACAAGGCCGGAAAAGCCGATAAGTGTATAGATGCCTGCGATGAGCTCATTCTGTGGTTCGGAGACGGACCATATGTGGAGCGTGCGCTGGAGCTTAAGATGCTTTATCAGCCACTTACCAAGGCTCAGGAGGAAAAGTACAGACGATTCAAGGCAGAGAAGGAAAAGCCGGCTAAGATAAAGGATGAGGCTGAGGTCACTGAGATAGGTGCCATGGAGATGGTAAAGGGCGGAGAGATAGTGCATGATGACGTAACTATTCCGCAGATTACTGTAAATCAGGAGAAGTTCAATACTGTAAATTTACAGCAGGAGATTGCCAAGGGTATGCAGCAGATCATGGAGGCCAAGGGCAAGAATGAAGTTGCTGATACGATGGATACCATCAAAAAGATAGTTGAGGATATTCCTTATCTCAAGCTCGAAAAGGAGCAGGAAGAGTATGTACAGCAGCCGGAAGAGACAGAGCATATCGCTACAGATGAAGAGATAGATGGTTCACTTAAGTTGAATTTCAAGGAGCTTTTGGGTGAAGACGCTGACGGACAGATGTCTATGGTCATGAGTGAAAAGACTCAGCTTGAGCATCAGATTACAGGACAGATGTCTATACAGGATGTGCTTGAAGAATGGGAAAAGACCAGACATGCGGCTGAAATTGCACTTAAAGAGGCTGAGCAGCAGAAACTTGAGTCAGCTAAGGCAAGAGCACTTCAGGAGGCAGGAGACATCATGGAGAGACTAAATGATGTCATTCCAAAGCTGGATGCAGGTGTCACTCCGAAGGAACTTCTTGAGGAGGAGTATTTGAAGGTCCCGGTTGATATTATAGAGCAGAAAGCTGCCGTGAAGGAGCCTGAAGAAGAGCAGAAACCGGATATGCAGGAGCTTTATGCAGAGGAGACTGTGGATGAAGTACAGGAGCCGCAGGAAGCACCGGAAGAGGCTATAGACGAAGTGCAGGAGTCACAGGAAGCACCGGAGGATACTATAGACGAAGTACAGGAGTCACAGGAAGCACCGGAAGAAGCTATAGAAGAAGTGCAGGAGTCACGGGAAGTACCGGAAGAGGCTGCAGATGAAGCAAAGGAACCGGTTGGAGAGCCGGAGGATATAATTATGGCAGAGGAGTCTGAGAAAGACGAGATACTCATGCAGCCGACTACCATGATGCCTGAAATAACAGATGATATGTTAAATGTCGATGATGATACATCAGATGATGAGACTTCACAGGAGAAAGAAAACGTTTCTGAGAAGAGAGATTTTGATCATGTGACATCATTTATCGAGCAGGAAATAGCCAAGATGACAGCAAAGAATCCGGGACTGGAGAAGAAGCTGGATATGGCTAAGACAAGAAAAATGCCGGATATTTCATTGCCGGAGGATTTAGACAGCGAAGAAGATGACTCGAAATTGAAAGAAACAAAACATATAAAAGAGCTTACAAGCGAACAGAAAGCTATATTTTCATATTTCATACCGGTAAAGGGTATGGAGGATCAGATCTGCAAGGCATATAATGCAGTGCTTGATCATTTCAACAGGAAAGAAAACGCATCCACAGGCAACCTCATTATACAGGGAGAGCAGGGTTGCGGAAAGACAATGCTTGCTACAAGCTTTATAAAGGTATTACAAAAAGATGGTGAACAGCTTACAGGAAAGATGGGCAAGATTGATGCTGCCGCACTCAATAAAAAGGATGTGCAGCAGGTAGTCAGAAAGATAACAGGAGGCTGTCTCATCATAGAAAGAGCCGGTGATATCGACCGCAACATAGCTGCCAAGCTATCATTTTTGATGGAGCATGATATTACAGGAACACTCTATATACTTGAGGATACATCAAAGGGTATAAAGAAGGCTCTCTCAATGGATGAGGGCTTTGCATCCAAGTTCACGGAAAAGATATCGGTCCCTATTTTTACAAATGATGAACTCGTATTGTTTGCCAAATCGTACTCTGCAGAGCTTGGGTACAAGATAGATGAGATGGCTATTCTGGCATTGCATAACAGAATCAGCAATATTGAGAGGATAGACCAGGCTACCACTCTGACAGAGGTCAAGGATATAATTGACGAGGCTATAGACAGGGAGGCTCACAGCGGACTGAAGAAGGCTATAAGTATTCTGACAGCCAGGCGATATACAGATGATGACCGAATTGTACTCAAAGAGGATCATTTCAGGGAAAAATAAATACTTATGGGGGTATATATATGTGTAATTTTACAGCAATGGATTGTTACCTGTTCGGTCAGGCAACACACTATGATATCTACAAAAAGATGGGTGCTCACTTAGCTGAGCGCAAGGGAAAAAAAGGAGTGTGCTTTGACGTCTGGGCGCCACATGCGAGGGAAGTATACGTGTTTGGTGAGTTTAACGACTGGAATGAGACCAGTCATGAGATGAAGCGTGTAGAGCCGGAAACCATGGGAGTGTATGAGCTTTTTGTACCGGGAGCGCAAAAGGGTCAGATGTATAAGTTTATTATAGTCACTGAACAGGGTGATAAGCTGTACAAGGCGGATCCATACGCAAACTACGCAGAGCTTCGTCCGGGAACAGCGTCAATCATCACAGATATCGAGCACTTCACATGGACTGACAAAGAGTGGATGGATAAGAGAGCAGCAAAGTCAGATGCTGATGTATATTCTTCACCTATGGCTATATATGAGTGCCATCCGGGCTCATGGATGAGACATCCGGGCAGGGATGATGAGGGCTTTTATACATACAGGGAGCTTGCAAAATCACTCATATCCTATGTGAAAACTATGGGATATACACATATTGAGCTTATGGGTATTTCAGAGTATCCGTTTGATGGCTCATGGGGATATCAGGTGACAGGCTACTATGCACCTACATCGAGGTATGGAAAGCCTGAGGATTTTGCATACTTTGTTGATCAGTGCCATAAAAATAATATCGGAGTAATCCTCGACTGGGTACCTGCACATTTCCCAAAGGATGCGCATGGACTTGCCAATTTCGATGGAACAGCCACATATGAGTATGCAGACCCAAGAAAGGGAGAGCATCCCGACTGGGGCACAAAGATATTTGACTACGGTAAGAATGAAGTAAAGAACTTCCTTATCGGAAGTGCACTTATGTGGATAGAAAATTACCACGTAGACGGACTCCGTGTGGATGCAGTTGCGTCAATGCTTTATCTTGACTATGGAAAGAGCGACGGACAGTGGGTGCCAAACAAGTTTGGAGGCAATAAGAATCTCGAGGCAGTAGAGTTTTTCAAGCATATCAATACACTCATACTTGGAAGAAATCACGGAACTGTAATGATAGCCGAAGAGTCTACCGCATGGCCAAAGGTAACAGGCAAGGTAGAGGAAGACGGACTGAACTTCAGCTACAAGTGGAACATGGGATGGATGCATGACTTCCTTGATTATATGAAGCTGGATCCATATTTCCGTAAAAATAACCACAACAAGATGACATTTGCGATGAGCTATAATGAGAGTGAGAAATATATTCTGGTACTGTCACATGATGAGGTGGTACATCTGAAGTGTTCTATGCTCAACAAAATGCCGGGCTTAGAAGGGGATAAATTCAAGAACCTCATGGCAGGATATGCATTTATGATGGGACACTGTGGAAAGAAGCTTCTTTTCATGGGACAGGAGTTTGCACAGAAGCAGGAGTGGAGTGAGGAAAGAGAACTCGACTGGTATCTGCTTGAGAATCCGGAGCATAAAAAGATCCAGAACTGGGTAAAGGAGCTGCTTCACCTCTATAGGAGAAACCGCTGTCTGTATGAGCTGGATTCAAGCTGGGAAGGCTTTGAATGGATAAATGCAAACGATGCAGACAGAAGCATCTTCAGCTTTATCAGAAAGAGCAAGGATGGCAAGAATAATATGCTCTTTGTCATCAATTTCACACCGGTAGAGAGACCTGATTACAGAGTCGGAGTGCCAAAGCACAAGACATATCAGCTCGTTTTAGATAGTGAGGATCCTAAGTTTACCGGCAAAACGGTACAAGTGCCTGTAAAGAAGGCTGCAAAGGGCAGAGGCAAGGCAGCAAAACAGTCATATAAGAAGCTGGACTATAAGGCAGTCAAATCAGAGTGTGACGGCAGACCATTTTCATTTGCTTATCCACTTGCGCCTTACGGAGTTGCTGTATTTAAATACTAATATACCGGTAAACAGCAGGGTAAAGGACCGC
>ENA-ORLL01000366-ORLL01000366.1-human-gut-metagenome-genome-assembly--contig:-NODE-366-length-10425-cov-5.23761_pt1 | contig 10425 bp, 13 predicted proteins | sample MGYA00243070_ERZ508830 | MGnify/ENA primary metagenome ERZ508830 (study PRJEB26277, sample SAMN04329787) | human gut metagenome | biome: human-associated habitat | host: Homo sapiens | place: USA...
TTTTATGTTATTTATCTTTTTTTTTAATTTTTCATTATTGTTTTTATTTTTTATTAATCAATGTTCATCTTCTTTCTCTCTGTGTACTACATATCTGTATGTCTCACCGCTTGTGGAGCAGGTAGAAAGAGTCACAACCTTGTCATCCTTTGTCGGGACAATGCCTGTATCCTTCATAGAAGAAGCAGCCATCCTCTGTACGAATTTGCCAAATGTCTCGTCAGGCTCAAAGCCCACAGTATACTCATCACTGTCATCACTTACCGTTTCATATGAGAAAATTTGGTACCTATACTTTTTTCCATCGACAAGTATCTGGAAATACTGATGGCTGTCATAGTAATTCTCATCACGGTTATAGTACTTAAGCTTTCCAAACATAGACAGGTTTTTCATATTGTGTCCATAAATGATTGTATGGCAGTCGCTGAAATCAGTCTTGTTTGAACCCTCAAGGAAGATGGAGCCTGCAGTGGCATGCTCTCTCTTAAAGGTCTTTCTAAGGTAATAGCTGTTATCCCCCGAATACATGACAGGGTAGCTGATATCCTCATTCTCAAAATAAATCCAGCCAACCACATCAGGGTTTTCGCTCCTTAGACCGGCGAAATCAATATCTATATCATCATACCACGGCGACTGTGCTTCACTGCCTTTCGTGCTGTCATCATCCTTCTTTGAATCGTCCACTGCATACTCATCCTGAAGCTTCTCATATGTCTTATCCGAGGTATTATAGTCAGAATAAATCTTAAACAGATGATAACCCGAATAAGCCACAAGAGACAGACCAATTATCAGAACTATAAATCTAATTACTTTCTTAACCATTTGTTTTCTCCATTTTTTTATCAGTCAGTACTGTAATACCGGTAAAAATAATCAACAATACAATGAATACAAATTTACCTTGCGTGGTTCCTAAAAAAGAAGCAGGATAACCAAGCACCGGGATATCAAACACAGGCACTCCGACCACATCAGACCATGCAACCGGCTGTACATCATTCACCTGATTGGCATCTCCCTTTGTAGTGTAGGTCTTTTCATCTGTATTTATTTCAACTACCCTGTGAGTCACAAGCTCGCCATTTCTGTAAAAGGTAATGACATCACCTGTCTGTATCCCACCGGCACCCTCCTTTACATACAATAGGCTCCCCTTCATGTAAGAAGGCTCCATGCTGCCGCTTACAATTACCATTGGCTCGATACTAAACAGCTTGGGAGCAAATATTACAGCAATAATTAAAATAAGAATTAATAAAATTACACTGGAAATAATGTTAATAAGTCTCCTCATGAAAACACCTCTATATCAGAAAATATCATTTGTCACTCACAAAACTGCTGTAGCAGCTTACCGGCTCAATATCAAATATTATCGTCATATTACTATGTGTGTCACACGTATGATTGAACCTATCGATAATACGCTTCATGACATCGGAGGCTGTATCGCATGAGCACTTCGACAAAAGCACAATGTACTGTGAATCACTGTACTTTGCTGCCACATCACCCACACGCAGGCACTTTCTAAGTGCTCTTTCAAGTGTATGCATGGAATCCTTCATCTGACTATGATTCTTATCCGGCTGACTGCTATACATTGGCACAACAGTGACAAGCACCAGACTCTCCGGAATCGTAGAACGGGCACTCTTTCTGACCTCCAGATGATAAATCTCCTTGAATACAGGATATCCGCACATGAAAACACCCTCCATGCTCTCCTCGTTGATATCCTCCTTCACCTCATCTATATTGTAGCTTGAAACACCCTTTGTGACAGATAAAAGCTCCTCATACACCTTGTTGAGCATGACAGTCTTTCTAACGCCAAGATCCTTGTCCATAATAGCCTTGGCAGTCTCATAAGTATCAAAAGCCATCTGTACCTTTTTGGTACGCATGCGTGCCATAATAAGATATGAGTATATCTGCTCATCCGAGCGCTCATATACAATCGCCCTGATGCACAGCTGCTCAAGCATCTCATAGCAGCCTTTATCAATATACAGCTTTGCCAGAGCCTATACTGTTGTCCTAAGAGGCAGGAAATCACCATGATAAAGAGCTATGGCCTTCTCATAGCTTTCAATAGCGGTCTCCTTGCTCCTGCAAAATGCCATCTCCGCCTCATTTATATATCTGTCAAACTCTTCGACATCAATGGTTACTTCCACATCATCATTCCATTTGTACAAGCCGCCTCTAACAGAGACTATGCACTCCTCGTCAAAGGAGGCATCTCTTAGAGCCTTTCTGAGCCTGTATGCCAGATTCTTAAGGGCTCCTACCGGATTATCGGTTTCTTCCTCAACCTGCCATATAGCCTCTGAAATATCCTCTATACAGACACCCCTGTTTCTGTTCATCGCCAGATATACAAACAGCTTTTCAAGCTTCTCAGACCTCCATGCCCCTTCCTGGACAGAGGATATGTCATTTCCCACCGTAAAGCTGCCAAAAGTTTTTAATTTAATCATATAAATTTCCCCATTTCTGACATTAAACATTGTTATATAGTCATAAACATATAAATCTTTTTGAAATCCCTATAAAACGCAAAAATTAAACCGAGATTAAAATTTACGTAAATCATCACTGCCGTCGTCGACAGTATTTTGTATTTTCATTATCTTAACAAAGTATGAGTAGTCATCATTTACCTTTACCTCACACCTGTCACCCACCTTGTGCCCGAATATAGCGGCACCAAGCGGTGACTCCTTGCTTATCAGATTCTTTAAGGAATTGCCCCTTACGGTTGTGACAATCTTGTATGTCTCAGTCTCATCATCATCCTCAAAATACACGTCAACCGTATTGAACATACCCACCTCATCATCCTTTGACTCATCGGATATGACAACGGCAGTCTTAATCATCTTCTCAAGGTATCTGATACGGCTCTCGTTCTGGTTCTTAAACTGCTTGGCGGCCTTGTACTCGAAGTTCTCGCTCAAGTCACCCTGGGCTCTCGCCACCTTTACGTCATCAAGAGCCTTCTTTCTGACAACGAGCTTTCTGTACTCTATCTCGTCCTCCATTTTCTTTATATCATTTGCTGTCAATTCATCATGCATGTCTTAAACCCTCTTCCTGCAAAATTGCGTCAAAATGTATTTAGAGAAGCCCTGCGATACCACAAAGCAGCACAATCGCACCAAGAACTATACGGTACCATCCAAACACAATAAATATATGCATCTATATGAAGCCCAGCAGGAATTTGATAACAATAAGTGAAACAACAAATGCCTCAATCATGCCGATTATCAGAAAGGTACCTTCAAAACACAATAAAGATATGCTTCTTTATGTAGCCCATCAGGAATTTGATAACAATAAGTGAAACAACAAATGCCACAATCATGCCGATAATCAGAATAGCAGCCTCTTCCCCTGTAAAAAGAAATCCAAATTTAACAAGCTTCAGAAGACTCGCACCAAACATAACCGGAATAGCAAGGAAAAATGTATACTCAGCGGCAACAGTCCTTGAAACACCAATTAAAAGAGCTCCGACAATAGTAGCACCTGAACGTGATGTACCCGGAAAAACAGCTGCAATAAGCTGGAAAAATCCAATCATAAGCGCAGTCGTGTAGCTTATGTCGACAAGTGAATTAATCTTGGCAGACTTGCCATTATGTCTGGTCTCAATCACAATAAAAGCGATACCAAAGAGTATAAGCATGATAGCTACTGTCTGGAAATTGTAAAACAGTCTCTCGAATACATCATCAAAAAGAATTCCGATAATAGCTGCCGGAATAGTTGAAACAAGAATATGAAACCACAGCACGAAGATATCAGTCTTGACCCATGCACCGATACCTGTCTTTGCAAGAGGAGCTTTGTTATTCTTCCTGCCGAATGGCCAGATCTGGCTCCAGAACAAAACAACAACCGCCAAAATGGCTCCAAGCTGGATAACCACCTCAAACATACTGTAAAAATCGTCCGGGTTCTTTCCTATTCTAAGTGGTAAAATCTCATTCAGAAGAATCATGTGGCCGGTGCTGCTGATAGGCAGCCACTCTGTAATGCCCTCCACAATTCCAAATATAACAGACTTGATAATGTCAAAGATTTCCATAAATAAATTTCCTTCCTTTAAGATATTTTCTACAACTAATTTATTATATTATTTTTCCAATCACAAGTCCATGGAATTTAAGAAAAATTTAAATTAAATCTTTTCATATTAGAAAATTTTTTGTAAAATACTCATAGCAATTATGAAAAAGTGAAAGGACAAAGACAAAACATGAAGAAAAAAATCAGTATCATGCTTTGCATAGTACTCTTCGCCCTGACAGGCTGCACCAACTCCGGCCGCACAATACGCTTCGGAACAGCCGACATCGGTGGAATGTACTATTCATTTGCAAATACATTTACGGAGCTTGCCAATGAACAGGGCTATGACTTTACCTGCAAGGTTCGTACCACAGCAGGCTCTAATGCCAATATAAGGCTTTTATCCGATGACTATATAGAGATAGGCATCGCACAGGCAGACCTGATAGCCGATGCCTACAAGACAAATGAAGATTTAAGGGCTATAGCAGGGCTTTACACCGAGACCTGTCAGCTTGTGGTCCGCGCTGATTCAAACATACAGACTCTTGACGACCTGTCAGGACACACTGTAAGCATCGGAGCAGAGGAATCCGGCACCGAGCGAAATGCCACACAGATTCTTGAGTTCGCCGGTATGCCATCATCCCTTGTTGCCACCAAAAACCTGGACTATATCGAGGCCACAAAAGAGCTAAAAGCCGGTGATATAGATGCCTTCTTCTGCACTGCCGGACTCACCACCACTGTCATAGATGAGCTCTCAAAGGAATGCGACATAAGGCTTATCCCGCTGACTGATACTGTGATAAACAAGATGCTTGAAAGCAGCTCTGCCTACACAAGCGAGGTCATACCTGCCGGCACATACACAGGCCAGACCACAGATATAAGCACAATAGGTGTAAAATCTGTGCTTATCACAAAGTCTGATGTATCTGACGATACAATTGAGCAGCTTACATCGCTCCTGTTTGAAAAAGAAAATGAGCTCTCCTACTCCAACTCTCTTAAGCTTGAGCTGACATATAACTTTGCAACAGACGGTATACCTATTCCATTTCACGATGGAGCAAAAAGGTATTATGAAGTCTGTGGATATAGTACAAATTAATTCGCGAATTAATTTTTAGTCCAATATATAATATTCAAAATATAAGAAGAAAATAACAAGAATATAATCAATAAAAATTGAAAGGTAACACATGAAAATACAACTTGACATGTACCAGACACTGGCCGTTGCAGTGCTTGTACTACTACTTGGAAACTATTTAAAAAAGAAAATATATTTTCTTCAGAAATTCTGTATTCCGGCGCCTGTCATAGGCGGACTGATTTTTGCCATCATGACATGCATATGCTATGTCACAGGAATCGCAGAATTTTCCTTTGACGACACACTGCGCGAGGTCTGCATGGTATTCTTCTTTACATCTGTAGGCTTTCAGGCAAATCTCAAGGTATTAAAAAGCGGAGGCAAATCGCTCATCGTATTCTTGGGACTGGTTATAGCGCTTATCATATTACAAAACCTAACCGCCGTGGGGCTTGCAAAGCTCTTAAACTTAAATCCGCTAATCGGCATGTGCACCGGCTCTATTCCTATGGTTGGCGGACATGGCACCGCAGGAGCCTTTGGCCCGGTGCTAGAGGACCTAAACATAAAGGGCGCCACGACCATCTGTACAGCCGCAGCTACCTTTGGTCTCATCTTTGGAAGCCTGATAGGCGGACCTCTTGGAAAAAGACTGATTGAAAAGCATAGCCTGCTTAATACAGCAGCAAACGAGGATGACAGCCTGCTGGTGGAGGATGAGAAAAAACATGAGCGCCACACAAATATGTATGCTGATGCCGTATTCCAGCTTATCCTGGCAATAGGTGTCGGAACCATCTTTACAATGCTGCTCACAAAGACAGGGCTCACCTTCCCGATATATATAGGAGCGATGCTTGCAGCCGCACTCATGCGAAACATATGTGAGTACACAGGAATCGCCACTATCCATATGGGAGAGATAAATGACCTGGGAGGTATAAGCCTCTCTCTATTCCTAGGCATGGCAATGATCACACTAAGACTCTGGGAGCTTGCATCACTCGCTCTCCCACTCGTCATACTGCTTGCAGCACAGGTGCTTCTCATAATCATATTCACGTATGTTATCGAGTTCAACATCATGGGGCGCGACTACGATGCAGCCATACTTGTGTCAGGCACCTGCGGCTTCGGAACCGGAGCCACCCCAAATGCCATGGCAAATATGCAGGCTGTCTGCGACCAATATGTGCCATCCATCAAGGCATATCTGCTCATACCGCTCGTGGGAAGCCTGTTTGCTGACTTTTTGAACAGCCTTGTAATCACATTCTTTATAAACCTACTGTAAAACAACCGGAGAAAAATATGTTTGAAAAACTGAGAAAAATATTTAAAAACAGAGAAGAAAAAGAAAAACATAATTACGATTTAACTTTTGACAACGTGGCCATACCCGAGGTGCACGTAAAAAGCACCGAAAGTCACAAGGACACAAATAAAGAAAATGCACCTATCAGCTATGACAATGTTGCCATACCTGAGGTGCATATCAGAAACAGAAAAAATAAATAAACTAAACAATATGTATATGACGCAAAAAGGAACCCGAGGGATCCTTTTTGTATGTAAATCATATAGTAATTGTAATTACTGAAATTCTTAACTTAATGACATTGCTCGCAAGAGCTCTTTTTTATTGCTTATAACACTTCAATTATCGAATCACTCCATATGCCTTTTGCCCTTTCACAAAGCTTTTATCCTTCACCGCCAGTACGATCACAAAAATTACATCCAGCGTGAAAAAGAACTGGAATATGCCCGCAAATACAGACAGCAACAATCCAAGTACTCCTTCGCTGCAAGCCCATATAATATAGCCAATAGAAAAAAGTGCTGATCCTAACAGCACCAGCCAGCCACCCAGCCAGCCAATAGCTGCTAGCACAATTGCAACAGTCGGGCCTACAAATATCATGACAACAACCGGTGTAAACATTAAGAGAAGTGCCACTATGATACAAAACCCGCCTATTACATAAAATGGTATTAACGCATATTTGATAATCCTTGTGCAAATGAGCAGCTGTACTCTGCTTATTCTTTTCCCAAGGATGAGTACCACAGCCAGATTAATCAATCCCAAAACAATCGGCATGAACATTATCCAGCCTGCATCAAAGCTGTCTGTTGCTTCCTGCATATTGCATATTATCAAAAATAAAACCGGCATCATGTACATTCCAAGCACATATATTACAGGAACTACGTAAATAGCTCGTGATACTTTTCCTGATTCATTCATAATAAATATCCTCCATAAATATCCTCCCTTTTATAAACATTCATTTTCTAATACAAGCTCCCTGATTATTGTACCCTATTCTGCCTTCTCTACAGATATTATCTTTCCATCAAACGGATCTACCTCTGAAATAGTTCCGGTATATTTTACAGTCACCTTATCTCCGCTTGCGACACTCTCGAGTCCGTCAGGCTTCTCATCGAAGGTAAAGCTGTATGGTGTATCCTTGTCATCAGTCACTACAAACATGAAGTCCTTTATGTCATCGATTGTTCCTGTAAGCTCCTTCTCTTCCTGTGAGCCCTTTTCACCTTCATTCTTGGTATCAGCCTGCTTTGCACTTTCGGTGCCTGCTGCCTTATCCTGCTTTGTATCGCTCTGTCCGCAGCCTGCAAACAAGCCGGCGCAAAGCATAGCTCCTATTACAATTGTAATCAGTTTTTTCTTCATTATGATATACCTCTTTCTTTATTTATAAGCACTACTATGAGTACGTTTTCTAAAGAGTACTCTTCTATCCACCTAAAGTAAATAGAATACATAAAATATTAAAAAAATCTTACGAATTACTGCTTTTTTGAGCCTCTTGCGAGCCTTGCAGGATACCATTTTTCAAACCATCCGGTAAATATACCCATCAATACAGGCATCAGATTGTTTACGACAATAAGTGCAGCTCCAACACCTGCCTTTTTCAGCAGAAATGTCCACACTGCTGTCAACACGTATAATACTCCCCATGCCGCCGCAAGTATATAATTCGTCTTCATAAAGAGAGGATTTTTATGTGCGGCTTCACCGCCATAATTGTATTTCACATATGCTGCGCATAAAGGCTCCTTTGTCAGGCATGAAACCAGCCAGAACAGCCCAAACACCAGATATCCGATATCTGTTGATATGTCACCTGCTCCTGTCAGGCTTGCAATCGCAGAAAGTATGGCAACAGCAACAATTGAGAGCTGATCCCATATTACAAATTTATGTTTTCTCATAATAAAAGGTATAGCGGATGCCACCAAAAGAGCAATCACAGAACCCTTTTCAGTATTGACAGAAACTGCTATCCAAAACGTAATCCATGGTATGAGCATTGTCATCATGGATGGATTTTTCTGTACCTCCACACCTTGTGATGTTTTTTCTGCCTCTTTGACTGCCGATGTACTTCCGAAGAATTTATCCCAGTTTACCATCAAGGAAAAATCACCTGTCACCGTATACATCTGCTTTCCCAAAGCCTCTGCGCCACCTATCTCGCCTCGGGAAATAGCCGACCATACCGTAAAAGGCGTATCTATGCGTGTAGTCGCGGCAAGGCTATGGTCAGTAAGCACCTCACTGCCTTTATCATCAAGCGTTATTTGGTATGTATGCTTCAAATCAGTATAGCATATCTCAAGCACGCGTTCCTTTCCGTCATAGGCATCCTTATTGTATTCCTTTCCGTCATAGGCATCCTTATTGTATAATGCAGCCATCTGTCTGGTGAAAACAAGGTCATCCGCTTCCTTTTCTCCTGTTGTCCTGCTGATTCCCCAGCTGGCATCCGCCATACTTTCAAATACATCCCTTGGATATAAAAGAGTATGGAGCGCCGCTTCTGTTTTTTCAGATATTTTTCCTGTGATGGCATATTCTGCCCCGGCACTTTTTACCGTAGCCAGATATTCGTCAGTCCTCTTTGACAGCTCTTTTACACGAAACAGCTCACCCTGACCACAAAATATGGTTGTATAATGCCCTTTTCCAAGAAAATGGTCAAACATCCGAAGTACACTGTCATAATTTCCCTCTGCAGAATAAAAGCCACAGGTAGAGATTAGCACATGCCTTTTGCCTTCCATGTCATATCTGCAATCATGGCTGCCGCTTCCGTATCCGTCATCCTTTGTACTCATAAACGGCAGGCTCATGGGAAGCTGCCTGTCAATCACGTTCTTTAGTATTCCCGGCACACTAAAATAGTACAGAGGAAACGACCACACAACAATATCCGCTTCAAGCATTTTCCCAATAACAGTCTGCATATCGTCATTTATGCAGCACACTCCCGGTGTCTTCTGCCAGCATGCAAAGCAGCCCTTACACGCTCCTACATTCATTGAGGCTACATGCATTTCATCAATGGATACCGCTTCATTTTTGCTCTTATATCCTTCTTTGAAGCCTTCTATAAAGCTGTTTGCAAGCCTTAACGAATTGCTTCGTTTGCCTTTTGGACTTCCGTTAATCAGAAGTACGTTCATGCTTTATGCCCTCCTGTAAGTATATAGTTAATTTTAGTATAGCGGATTGACAGGCAAAAAACAATTAAAGTTTAGACTTAGAAACAATACCATAATTATACATTCAAAATACATTCAAATTCTTAAGTATGCCTTGTAATTATAGTACTATGATAGTAAAATATACCTATATTATTACGAATCAGGAGAATTCATATGGGTTACGATGAAAAAATTTTTAAAGCAAAGGCGAATATCAAGGCCCGCAGATTATGGCTTGTTTTTGCTATATTGCTGACCGCAAATTATGGTACCGACACAGTAAATGGCGCTTATTCTGTCAGTAATTATATCATTTTTGTTATTTTATGCTGGCTGCCTTTCGTGTGTGGTGACATACTTCTAAAAAAGAAGGGGTAGGATAATGATCATTGACGGGGAAGGATAATGCCCGTTACCGGCTTGCATTTGTCATCGGATATGGTATTTTTTACGTATTTCTTTTGTGTACGACAACCTCACCGATTGCATTCACCTACATCCTTCCGATAATCAGCCTTATTGTAATATTTAAGGATGAAAAATTCATGATTTACTGCGCCGTTGCAAATATGCTAAGCCTTATTGCAAGTATTGCATTTCACATATTAGTACTGGGTCAGAACACTGCTATAGATCATAAAAACTTTCAGCTTCAGATAACATATCTTTTGCTTTCTTACATATGCTATATCATATCAGATCATCACCTAACT
>ENA-ORLL01000375-ORLL01000375.1-human-gut-metagenome-genome-assembly--contig:-NODE-375-length-10233-cov-5.8371_pt1 | contig 10233 bp, 6 predicted proteins | sample MGYA00243070_ERZ508830 | MGnify/ENA primary metagenome ERZ508830 (study PRJEB26277, sample SAMN04329787) | human gut metagenome | biome: human-associated habitat | host: Homo sapiens | place: USA...
CGCTGTTCACTCCCACGGCTGAATACCATTAGCAAGCATTGTCCAGCTGGCGTTCGTAATGAAAGATATTGCCACGCGTTTCGTGGTGACCGATTATTTCAATCCCTTTCTCCTTGGCATAACGTGCCACCTCTGCCATATCGAAATCGGCATAAGGCTTGGTATAATCAAAAGTCTGCATACCGCCCCAACTTTCCCAGCCTTCATTCCAGCCCTCGAACATCACCGCATCAATGTTATTGGCAGCAGCAAAATCTATATATCGTTTGGCATTAGCGGTGGTAGTGCCGTGGCGTTCATCCATCGTCCACGATTCAACCCCCAGATGCATTCCCCACCAGATACCTACGTATTTCATAGGACGTATCCAGCTCAAATCACCCTCCAGCGCACAAGGTTCATTCAGATTCAGTATCAGGCCGGAGTTTATCAGACCTACCGCTTTGGGAGCTATCTGGATACTGCGCCACGGAGTAACGAAAGTTCCTCCGGCAAAACGGGCTTTTACCCCATCGGGCCAGGAGGCCAGTTCCGATTTGAAGTGACAACCTTCGGTATGCTTCAAAGTCATTTCGGGGAAATCGGTCATAGCCGCTTCGTGAATACTGGCATATACCCCGTTATCTGTTTTGAAAGTCATCGGGGTGTTGGCATTATCCACCTTGCTGACGGGCAGGGTACGATACAGCAACTCGTAGGTTTCAAAACTGGCGGGAATAGACCATGACTTGCCATCCTGCGCCAGATTGAATGAAGTGAGCTCGTCCATCACGAACACACTGTCCACTTGGGGTACTTGATATTCATAACGAAAGCCCAGACCGTCGTCGAACACGCGGAAACGGAGGGTCAGCCGTGTATTCGCCGGATCTTTCAGGCGCACAGCCATCTCGTTATAATGGTTCCGGATAGATTTATTCTCCCCCCAAGGCTGGGTCCAGGTTTCATCCTTTGTGGTAAACTCAGTATTTTCTATCTGAAAATCTTTGGAGAGATTGAGCCCGTCACGGCCTTCAAAGCCCATAACAGAAGGAGTGATGAACGGTTTTCCTCCTACAGAAACTCCATAGGTCATCGCTCCTGCCTCATTCAGGTTGAATACTAATTTTATATTGCCATCCGGCGATGTTAATTCCGTGGGACGGGAACATCCGCAAAACACAACTAACAAAAATAATACATAGTAACTGTATGTCTTCATACTATTAAATTGGATTAATGATACAAATATAGAACAATTAAGTAAGGTATCACACTTATCGAAGGAGGAAAATTATTTTAAATGGGAGAAGATTACATATAATGAGAAGTATCAACAGAATAAAATAACAAACGCCGATAAAGCCCTTTTAAAGACTCTACCGGCGTAAGTTCACCTATTTAAAAAATCAGAATTCCAAGTCAGCCAACTGAGGATTATGGTCGGAAAGTAAAGCTTCCGGTACTTCAGCCGGTATTTCACAACTCTTCACCAGAACTTGCGGAGTGACAAAGATGAAATCAATCTTTTCACAATCCTCGGCCGGGATACGGGCAAAATCATGAAAAGTATAATCAACGCCGGTCACACGGGCAGCCGTCTTATAAGCATCCTTCATCACAAACTCGTTGGTGGTGATTGTTTCGTATGCATCGCTCGCATCGGTCACATTAAAGTCGCCCGTAACCACTGCGGGACGTTCGCCTACGATCTCTTTTATCTTACGGATAATGAGCAATGCGCTTTGCCGGCGGGCCTCTTCCCCCACATCGTCAAAATGCGTATTGACAGCCATGAATATCATTCCGGTAGCCTTGTCCTTAAATTTTGCCCAAGTGGCGATACGGACACAAACCGCATCCCATCCCATCATTCCTACGCTATCGGGATTTTCGGCCAACCAGAAAGTATTGGAGTCCAACACCTCATATTTGTCCTTACGATAGAAAAGTGGCGCATATTCACCTGCTGTCTTCCCGTCATCACGTCCCACACCGATACCATCGTATTCGGGCAAGCCTGCGCGAAGATCCTGAAACTGGTTATGCAAGACTTCCTGCATACCGACAATATCCAGCTCATGGTCCTTAATAAACTGGCACACACGGTCTTTCCGATATTGCCAATTGTTCAAACTGTCCTGCGGATTGTCGTAACGGATATTGAAAGTAGCCCAACGAACCTCGGTCTTCTTCTCTTCCGCACAACCGCCAAAATACAGGACGGCTGCCAAATCAAATAGTCTTTGCTTCATTTTGTTTTTTTTTATGTTCCCTAGGATACAAAGATAGCAATTTCTAGCGGAAATTATTCGGAGTATGCCACTGACCTCTATCATTCATCGTATCGGTCACATCCCACCATACACGGCTACCCTGGTTCACATTGCCCGGTTTATTGGGGTTACGGGACTCGCTGTTAGGATAGTTGATGCGTTTGATAAGCTTGCCGGACGCCACTTCTCCATTGGAATTGTTTCCATTGACCGGAGCCAGCAGATAACGCGGATAGTCGGTACGGCGCACTTCCGCCCATCCTTCATTTCCATTCGGGAAAACGGCAATCCACTTCTGAGTAATAATCTGTTCCAACTGTTCTTCCTTGCTACCACCGGCAAATGCTTTTACGCCATCCAGATGACTGATGTATTCATTGGCCTTGTCCGCATCAATTTCATAATAATCCATAGATGCCTTGATACCTTTCAAATAAAGGGCTTCGGCTGTTTCATCCACCAATGACGGCCAGCGCAATGCCGCTTCCGCTTTCAGGAACAAGCTTTCAGCATAACCCATCCAGACAATTTCACGAGCCAGATTCCACCAATAATCCTTGTTCATGGCATCAGATGACAGAATACAGCGGTTGGCAGAATATCTGTTCAGATAAGAACCGCCTACATTGGTTTCTCCATTCATCACTCCGTTGAAATCTCTCTTCAGATTCTCTGTAGGAAGCGGACTGGTAGTCAACGAATCAAACGGAGTAGGACGGAACCATAAAACTTCACAACGAGGGTCGAGATAACAGTTCTCAGAATTCTCATTGAAAGTAACGGCATCGGCTGCCGCACCTTCTTTCAAAGCCTGATTCTTATAAGCCCGTTCCATTTCTTTCGACAATACAGCATTGCCGGTCCAACTGAACAACAACGCGTAGATATTTTCATTACCGCCGGCGATATACTGACGTTTCGGAGTCTGCTTCATATTGTCATCCTGACTTTGCATCAAACCGGCAGGGTCTGTCAAAGCCGCCTTTGCCTGAGTCTGGGCCAAAGCCGGGTCTACATTGGATACACGCAAAGCAAGGCGCAAACGCAGTGTATTGGCAAAACGACGCCATTTGTCCACATCACCCCCATAACATTTGTCATTGTCACCTAAATCATACTGACTGACAGCAGGAAGATTTTCCTGATGCAACTCTGTTATTGCCTGATCCAACAGCTGGAAAAGGATATTATAAACTTCCTTTTGAGGTGTATAGGTCACATTTTCTTCCGGTGGCATGGCTCCCTTCACATAGTAGGCTACAGGAATATCTCCGTAAGTGTCCGTCTGCATGGACAACAAGAAAGCATAATAAATACGGGTGATATAGAATGCCGTATGGTAATAATCCTTATTGCAGAAATAGAATGTCTTGACCAACTGGCTGTATTCCGAAGTGCTGCGGTCATCATAGAAATGCTTCCAGCGGCTGGCCGACCATCCATCCGTATAAGAATAGGTAGGCGCCTGATTCACAAAGCCGCTGACATTGTTTCCCCAATAACCGGCATAGATATCATGAGTCAGATTGGTTGTTGTCTGATAATCATTGTAAGGACCTTCGTAGGTGAAATTGGCAAAAATACTTCCGATAGCACCTTCCATCCCTTTCAAACTTGCCATGGCATGTTCCGTCAAAGTATAATCAATATCTATACCGTCGGCCGATACATTCTCCACAGTCGGGTCGTAAATCGGTGCGTAAGGATTTGTATTCAATTCCTCAAAATCATGGCATCCGGCCAAAGCCAGCAACGAACATAAGGCTACGGATTTATATAATTTGATTTTCATAATCAGTTTTTCCTTTTAATTAATTAGAAACCTAAGTTGATAGAAATACCGAAAGTACGTGTAAACGGCAACGATGCATAGTCAATGGCTTGTGAGAACATCGTAGTGTCATAGCCACCTTCGGGGCTTGTACCCGGTGTGTGCTTCATCAGATAGCACAAGTTACGTGCTACAAATGAAACATTCAGCGAGTTGACAGGAGTCTTCTTCAGCATAGATGAGGGGAATGAATAGCCGATTGACAATTCTTTCAGCTTAATGAAAGAAGCATCGTAGATGAAATCCTCAGCCTGCAATGCACCATAGTATTCTGAAGCGGACACCTGTTTTGTATTCACCTCGCCTGACTCTGTCACACCGGGGAATACCATCATATAGTTGTTTTCCTCACCACGGTTCAAGGTACGTTTAGCCAAACCGTTTCCGGTAGCCAGCATCTCGGAATAAGAGAAGATATCACCACCGAATTTCATATCAAACAGTGCGGACAGTGTAATCCCCTTATAAGTAAAGGTAGGAGATACAGACATGGTCAGCTTTGGCTGGATATTACCGATAGGTTTGTTCACATATTCGGACTCATTGGTCACAGTCATGGGCAACCCATTTTCATTTACGATAATATCACCGTTTTCATTGCGCTTATAAAGCGACGTAGCATAAATCTCGCCTAATTTGTGTCCGGCGCGTGTACCTACTTTTACAGGGAAGTTTCCGTCACCGTTAAAGAACATATAGTTCACATTTTCTTCCGGAGCCAGTTCTTTCACCTTCGATACGTTGTGAGCCATATTCACATTCAAGTCAAAAGCGAAATCCTTTGTTTCTACCAGAGTGGAATACAACATCAGTTCCACGCCTTGATTGGTTACCATACCTGCATTTACCCATTGTCCTCCACTCCAGGGAGCTGCTGCGGGTACTTTCATAATCTGGTTCTTTGTCTTGCTGTAATAATAAGTAAAATCAAATCCCAGGCGATTGTTCAAGAACTTCATATCCAGACCCGCTTCGTAAGAAGTCGCGATTTCAGGCTTCAACTGGTCGTTCATCTTCACATTGTCTTTGGTCGGGGTCAATACACCATTATCGAATTTGAAAGAGTAGGTGTTGTATAACTGATAAGGACTTGTATCCTTACCTACCTGTGCGGCAGACAGACGTGCCTTGGCAAATGTCACCCAGCTTGGCAACGGTTTGTCGATAGAGCGCAAGAAGTCCGACACTACGAAACTGAGGTTGGCAGACGGATAGAAGAAAGAATTGTTACCTGACGGAAGAGTGGATGACCAGTCGTTACGGGCTGTCAAATCCAAAGACAGATATTCCTTCCACGCCATCTGTACAGAGCCGAACACCGAGTTCATGGCACGCTTGTAGCCATCCTCACTACCGGTTCTCAACAAATTGGCCGCATTCAGCATCCAGTTACCTTTGTCCACCATATTACCTACGCCCACGCCCAAAGTTTCCGAACGCTGGTACATAAAGTTACCACCGACATTGAAGCCCAGACGGAAGTTATCAGTCAACTGACGGTCACCCATCAAAATGACTTCAGCATTTGACTCGAAGAAGTTTTCTTCACTACGGTCCATTGAATCATTCGTAATCATGGAAGTATTGGCTTCTCCATTGATACCATCCCCCGCATTGGTGCTTTGCACTCTGGTGCGGTAGTAGTCAAAAGCGTATTTGGCAGATAGATGCAGCCAATCAGTGAAATTGATTTTCATGCTATAATATCCGAAAGCACGCCAACGTTCATCCGAATTCTGACGCTGATGCAATACATAATAAGGATTACGGATACTGGCAGTAGGCCCTGTCCAATTCACATGCGCATGAGTTTCATCAGAATATTGTTTCAAGTCATCCAGACGGACGTTGTTAGGGATTCTCATCAACTGGGAAATAGCACCGTAATCTCCATACAGTGGACGGTTATCGGCTTTTGTACGTGAAAGAGAAATTTTTCCGTCCATAGACACCCATTTGTTCAATTCCGTTCCTGCATTCAGATCGGCATTCACTCGGCTCATACTTTCAGTGGGGAATACACCGTCATTGTCGGAGTATCCGAAAGAAGTACGAAAATGTGATTTCTCTGTACCGTTGCTGATAGATACGTTATGCGTATGCGAGAAACCGGTATCAAAATAATCTTTCAACTTATCCCCATAGTTAGAGTAAGCGTAAGTTTCTCCGTTCCAAGCCTCTTTCATGCTTCCATCCAATACCGGACCCCAGCTTCCGCTATCCGTTTTGTCATACACCGCAGTCTTGGCATCTTTTGTATCAATATGTCCTTGTCCGTAACGGCGTTGCATATCCAATGTCTCGCCGATAGCTGTCCAAGTAAAATTACCACTATAACGGATTCCGAAGCCATCCTTCTTACTACCTTTCTTTGTCGTAATCAAGATAACGCCATTACCTGCACGTGAACCGTAAAGAGCAGCCGCATTCGGACCCTTCAAAACAGAAATACTCTCGATATCATCCGGATTAATGTCCATGGAAGCGCTACCACGGTCTACACCATCATAGCGGGATGCGCTTGAAGTGCTAGTGTCGCTGAAAGGAACGCCATCCACAATCCACAACGGCTGGTTATTGTCTGTCAGAGAAGAGTTTCCACGGATGGTAATCTTCGTAGAGCCGCCCAGACCGGTAGCCGAGGTATTCATCTGAAGGCCTGCCACCTTGCCCTGCAAGGCACTGGTTACCGAGGGGTCACCTGTCTTGTTCAGTTCATCGCTCTTCAGTTCCTGAACCGCATAACCCAACATTTTCTTCTCACGTTTGATCCCCAAAGCGGTTACCACCACTTCGCCAATCTGCTGTGTATCTTCCTGCATGGTTACATTCAGTACATTCTTGCCATCGGGCTTCAATGTTTCCGAACGGTAACCAATGTATGAGAACACAATCTCACCATTTCCGGGAACGGACAAAGAATAGTTACCTTCAAAGTCTGTAATCGTACCGGCTGTGGGATTTCCTTTCACTTGTACGTTTACACCAATCAAGGCTTCGCCTGTCGCATCAACCACTGTTCCGGTCACTGTATGTTCCTGTCCTGTCTGTTGAGGTGTCTGAGGCTCTCCGGATGCTGAAAGATAGACAATGTTATCCTCTATCTTATACGTAATTCCTTTGCCTTGCAAAGCCGCATCAAGTACAGACTGTAATGAACCGTTCTTCACATCAATGGCATTCACCGGCATTTCAGCCAGCTTGTCATCATAGAAAAACTGATAGTTAGACTGTGATTTAATGTTCTTGATCACTGCTCCAAGCGTTGTCTTGGGAGTTGAAAGAACGATTTGCGCGCGGGTCCATTGTATGGGTGCAGCCACAAACAAAAGAATCAAAAGCGCCCTGAGTAATTTGGGCTTTCTCATTAATTGATTGCCTTTCATAATTTATAAATTCGTTAACACTGACTTGTTTTTCTCCAGTGAAGGGGTTCTCATTCCCCTTTCGAGAATAAAAAACAGGCAGCTAAAAGAAAACACTTACTCCATCTTGTTCTTTTTTCTAAATTTTCCAGAAAAAAGCAGAGGAAAGGCAAAAGTAGTAATATCATCGGACTTTGACGTATAGAAGAAATACTTAAAAAGAAAAAGGGGATGTACTCTTGCAATGCTGCCAAAAGAGAACATCCCCCTCCAACCTCTCTTTATAAGAGAGAAGTGCATGGTGAAACTTTTATTTTACTTTTTCGTCTTTTGAAAATGAATAAGGCAAATCACTTTCTTGTGTTCCACGCTGCATATTCGGACGGTCGGTCATCTTGAAGTCAATAGTACCGCCTTGTAACAATTCGTTATGCTTCAAATAATTCTTGGTATAAACAGTACCGTTTACACGCATTTCATCTACATATCGGTTGGTATCGCTGTTATCCGATGCGGTTATTACCAAGTTCTTTCCGTTTTCAAAATGAAGTGTCGCCTTCTTGAACAACGGAGCACCCAGAATATACTCATCCGTACCGGGACATACCGGATAGAACCCTAATGCGGAGAATACATACCATGCCGAAGTCTGACCATTGTCTTCATCACCGCAATATCCGTCCGGACCGGCTGTATACATACGGTTCATCACCTCACGCAACCAATATTGCGCTTTCCAAGGCTGGCCTGCATAGTCATACAGATAAATCATGTGCTGGATGGGCTGGTTTCCATGTGCATAGTTACCCATGTTCATGACTGTCATTTCACGAATCTCATGAATTACCTGTCCGTAATAGCTATCATCAAAGATGGGGGGAACCGAAAAGACAGAATCAAGCATGGTAACGAACATTTCCTTACCTCCCATCAAATCAATCAATCCCTGAGGGTCATGGAATACAGACCAGGAATAATGCCAGCTGTTTCCTTCCGTAAAGTCACCTCCCCATTTCAACGGCGAGAATTCAGGAGCGAACTTGCCGTCCTTCTGCTTGCCACGCATCAATTTACTTTCCGAATCAAACAGGTTCTTATAGTTCATGGCACGTTTGGCAAAAAGTGCGATTTCCTTCTTCGGACGCTTCAACTCTTTCGCCAGCTGATAAATACACCAGTCATCGTATGCATATTCCAATGTACGGGCTGCATTCTCATGAATCTTCACATCACAAGGCACATAGCCCAGCTTGTTATAATATTCATATCCCAGACGTCCGGTAGAAGAAACTTCAGGATGTACGGCTTCCGTTCCATGAATCAGTCCTTTGTATAATGTTTCCACATCTTCCACACGTACTCCTTTCAGATAAGCATCGACCAAGATAGAAGCTGAATTATTGCCGACCATGCAACCACGATGACCGGGGCTGGCCCATTCGGGGAAGAAACCGCTTTCCTTATAAGTATTAACCAAACCTTCCTGTATCTCCTTATTTACCGAAGGATACATCAGGTTCAAGAAAGGGAACAAGCAACGGAATGTATCCCAGAAACCTGTATCCGTATACATATATCCCGGCAGCGTTTCGCCATTGTAAGGACTGTAATGAACAGGTTGTCCGTTGGCATCCAGTTCATAGAATTTACGCGGAAACAACAAGGAACGGTACAAGCAGGAATAGAAAGTGCGGTATTGATCCAATGTTCCACCTTCCACCTCTACTTTACCTAAGGCCTCATTCCAAGCCTCTTTACCTTTCTGTACCAATACTTCAAAACTGTCACCACCCAATTCCTTCAGGTTCCGAATTGCTTGTTCAGGACTGATGAATGAAGAGGCCACACGGGCATGAACTACTTCACCTTTCTTTGTCTTGAAACCGATAACGGCTCCGGTATGGAAATCAGTCTGCTCCAGTTTACCTTCTATCAAGGTTACAGGAACACTGCAATCCGGTTTTTCAGGCTGTACATCATTAGTGAACGTAGCCTCATAAGTAAACGGCTTATCAAACTCAATAACGAAATAATTCTTGAAGTTGGCAGGAACACCACCACTGTTACGGGTAGTATAGCCCACGATTTTGTTTTCTCCGGGAATCACCTTGACAGACGAACCACGATCAAAAGCATCCACCACTACATATGAATCATTCTCAGGAAAAGTGAAACGGAACATTACGGCACGCTCCGTAGGAACCATTTCGGTTACGACATCATGTTCTGCCAAATAAACCTTATAATAATAAGGTTTTGCAATTTCAGCTTTATGAGAGAACCAACTTGCACGCTTGTCCTCTTCAAATTCCGGTTTTCCTGTTACGGGCATGATGGAAAATTGACCATAGTCATTAATCCACGGACTGGGCTGATGGGTTTGTTTGAAACCACGGATTTTATTAGCCGTATAAACATACTGCCATCCGTCCCCCATCTTTCCTGTCTGGGGAGTCCAGAAATTCATACCCCACGGGCGGGATATGGCAGGATAAGTATTTCCTGTAGAGAGTTCAAAGGAAGACTGTGTACCTACCAACGGACTCACATAGTCTGCATAATCCTTTGCCTGTACAAACAGCGTGACACACAGCGCTACAACTGATAGAAATAGTTTTTTCATGATATTGCTATTTGGGTTAAGTTATACTTTTAATTCTTCACCTGTTTTCCCCATTCCGTCGGTACGGGACTCATGGTAATCTCCATCGTTCCTCCACGTACCAGATCATCATGGGTAAAGAAAGGAACATCCAGCGGATTTCCGTTCAACAAAACCGCC
>ENA-ORLL01000377-ORLL01000377.1-human-gut-metagenome-genome-assembly--contig:-NODE-377-length-10222-cov-8.74142_pt1 | contig 10222 bp, 10 predicted proteins | sample MGYA00243070_ERZ508830 | MGnify/ENA primary metagenome ERZ508830 (study PRJEB26277, sample SAMN04329787) | human gut metagenome | biome: human-associated habitat | host: Homo sapiens | place: USA...
AGGCGCTCACCTCGGTGGTAAGGGCCTTGCTGTGGCACTGGCCGATCTTGGCGTAGAGCACGTTCAGGCTGTTGGAGATGAGTTTTTTGTTCATGGTGGGCAAAACGCTGCCGTGGTAGACGTTGTCCTTCATCTTTTCGGGGTTGGGCAGATCCTCGGCAGAGAGCATCATGCCGTTGCGCTCGGCGCTGCGGCCCAGCAGGTAATCGCAGGAAACATTATAATAATCTGCCACCCGCACCACAAAGTCCAAGCCGCACTCGCGGATGCCTTTTTCGTAGTGGGACAGCAGCGCCTGAGAGACCCCCAGATCCTCTGCCGCCTGTTTTTGGGTAATGCCGCGCTCCTTGCGCAGCAGCTTGATGATACGATTGAACTCCATGGTGTGCTCTCCTCAATATCCGAAGGGATTTTTTGGTGATATCCTTGTTTTTGGTTTACAACAGGTTGATTATACACATTGGAAAACGACTTGTAAAGCAAGAAAAATGCCGATATTTTTCGTCTTTTTTCGTCATTATTGTCAAAACTCTTGCCCACCCCCCACATCTATGCTAAACTATGGGTATTAACACATAGATTTTGTGTCTCCGCTGCGGCAGAAAAACGACAGCCGTGGTGAAAGCCCGTCTTTTCTGAAACAAAAATTTTTCAAACAGGTGGTTCCATCTTTCTGCAGTTTGTGCTATAATCTCTTTTTGGCGACTGTTTTTGACCGGCGCACAAATCTGCAAAGGACAAGCCAGACGCTATAAAAGGTAATATACCAAGAATAAGAAAGAGGAAACTTCATCATGAAACTCGAGCGCAAAGTCCGTCTTTGCAGCGCTGCCGCTGCTGTCCTGATCGCCGCCATCGCCCTGACCGGCTGCGGCGGCTCCAAGTCCACTGCTTCTTCCGCAGCCGCTTCTTCTGTGGCTGCTTCCACCGCTGCTGCCACCAACAACAGCTGCGGCGAGGGTGTGACCTGGGCACTGGCTGACGGCACCCTGACCATCAGCGGCACCGGCCGTATGACCAACTTCACCAAGGACGCTCCGGCTCCCTGGGCTGATCAGGCCGACCAGATCACCACCGTTGAGGTGGAGGGCACCGTTACCAGCGTGGGCGCTACCGCCTTCAAGGACTGCACTGCCCTGACCACCGTGAACATCGCTGACGGTGTGGAGTACATCGAGGCCGGTGCTTTCAACGGCTGCACCGCCCTGACCGAGGTCAACATCCCCCTGAGCGTGGGCTACATCAAGACCGGCGCCTTCAAGGGCTGCACCGCCCTGACCAGCGTGCCCATCCGCGACGACTGCCGTCTGGACATGAATGTGTTCCCCGCTACCGTGGAGGTCAACTACGCCGCGGGCTAAGCCCCATCCGTAATTTTGAACCAAAAGAGGTGTGATCCATGAAAACCTTCAAGCTTCATCTCATCCGCCACGGCATAACCGCGGGCAACCTGCAGGGCCTGTACATCGGCAGCGGCACCGACCTGCCCCTGTGCGACGAGGGCCGCGCTCAGCTGGCTGACCTGAAGGAGCGGTTCGCCTACCCGCAGGTAGACACCGTCTTTTCCTCTCCGCTGCTGCGTGCGGTGGAGACCGCCAACATCCTGTTCCCCGGGGCTGCCCACCAGTTTACGGTGCACGATCTGCGGGAAGCCGGCTTTGGCAAGTTTGAGGGCAGACCGGTGAAGGAGCTTGTGCAGGACGAGGACTTCAAAAAGTGGATCACCCCGGGTTCCGGCTATCTGCCGGAGGGCGCAGAGCCCACCGAGCAGTTCCACGCCCGCTGCGCCGACAGCCTTATGAAGCTGTTTGAGTACATGATCCGCATGGACGTTACCGAGGCCGCCTGCGTGACCCACGGCGGCGTGATCATGAGTATGCTCAGCCAGCGCGCCGTGCCCACCCGCCGTCCCGAGCAGTGGATGGCAGACCCGGGCTGCGGCTACACCGTGCAGACCGATGTGCAGCTGTGGATGCGGGACAAACTGGTGGAGGCTATCGACATCGTACCCTTCGGCTACGCCGACACCCTGCAGGGGCAGGCCGAAGCCGAGGAGAACGAGGCCTACGAATAAACAAAGGGTTACAGTTTCCCACTGCCCCTTGACAGAACGCACAGAATCCTTTATTGTTAAAGGGTAGTATATTGTATCGTATACAGGAGGAACGCTGTCATGTCCCAATCCATCTCCCGCCGGTCATTCCTGAAATGTGCCGGTTCCGGTGCGGTCAGCCTTGCGGCTGCGCTGCTTACCGGGGTCTGTGCTGCGGCGCAGCAGCCGTGTCTTACGGGCGAGCCTGCCCTGCTGGACGGCAAAGCTGCCGTGGAGCTGCTGGGCTATGCCCCGGCACCGGAGCTGGGCGGCGTACTGGTGTACCTCTCGGTGGAAAACCTTTCGGCAGCCAGCCTGCCGGTGGATACCAGCTATCTGCAAAGCCGCGGGCTGCGCACCCGGGAGCAGCTGTACAGCATGGGCACCGGCGTGACCGCTGCCTGCAACGGCCAGAGCGTGCCCTGCGGCAGCTTTGCCGCCCCGCTGTACAGCGAGAACGCGGCAGATGCTTCGGTGTTCACCCTGAACCTTGCCGCCGGACGCGGTGCGCTGCTGCACTGTTTCTGCGCCGTGCCGGAGGACTGGCAGACCATTGAGCTGACATGGCACCCGGACTTTGCCGCCGGGCGCAGCGCCATCTTTACGGTGCGCCGTAATACCGATGAAGCCGCTCTGGGCCCCGTGCCCACCACCCCCGCCGAGGTCGGCAGCGTGGTGGATCTGTAACAGCATACCAAAAGAGCCATTGCACAAAATGCGTGCAATGGCTCTTTTTTGTTGAGACCCTCTCAGCTTAACTCCCTCAGTCAAAACCTGACGGTTTTGCCAGCTCCCTCTGGGAGGGAGCCTCTGGCGCGCCCGCAAACTTTGCACTTTAGCCGGAAACTTTGCCGCTATGCCAAAGGCCCCATCCTAGAGGGGGCTGTCGAGCGCAGCGAGACTGGGGGAGTTTCTCCCGGCGTGCGCCTTCTCAGGCTCTTCTGCCGTGGTCACCCGGCACCCACCAGCGCTTCGCCGGTGCTGTTTTGCACCAGCAGCTCCTGCCCGGTAAGGCTGGAAAGCAGGGCGATGTAGCTGCGCCCTGCCGGGAGTTCCAGCGGCTTGCCGTTGGAATCGTAGAGGGCAAGGGTGCTCTGGGTGCCCTGCGTCCATGTGATCTGCCACAGGTGTCCGCCGTTCAGCCAGATGCCGCCGCCCATGGAAAGGTCGTAGTCCAGCGTGCGGCCGTCGTCCCGCAGGGAGGAGCCGCTGTACAGGATGAGCAGATTGTCAAAGGCTGCCTGTGTGCCGGTGTTGGCATCCAGCTGCGGGGTGCCGTCGGCGTGCAGCATCCCGTAGGCGGCAAGGGCGTCGTCATAGACAAAGCCGGTGGCTCCGCCGGACTGGAAATTCACGGTCACGTTTACCGCATCGGCGGCGTTTGCGTCCGGCAGATGGCCGGTGTCCCGCTGGGGCAGCAGAGCGGGCAGAACGCCTGCCGTCTCGCTCTCGCTGCCGGCGGCGTTCTGGTTTACGGCGGCAGAGATGCTCAGGCTGTCCAGCACCGAGGAAACGGCTTTGCCGCTGGTGCGCCACAGGGGCGTGCTGTTCCAGCTGTAACCGGTGCTGACAAAGGCGTTGCACCCCACCTCCTGCGCGTCCACCGCGCGGAGATTGTAGTATTCCAGATACCGTTTGGCGTATGCGCTGCTGCCGCACTGGATGGGCAGCACCTGCTGCCCGCTGAGCAGCCGCCAGTATAAGTCCTGCCCGCGCGTCACCGGCCCTACCACGGGCATGGCGCTGAGGGCGGGGTATACCAGACACAGCTCGGTAGAGCTGCCGCTCTCGGTCAGGGCTTCCAGCACCACCGAGGCGCTGCCGATGCCCCACTGGGTAGTGCTGCCGGTGGTGTTCTCGATGACCACCGCCGCCGCCCGCTGCTCCGGGTACAGCAGCTGCTGCCCGGTAAGCGGGTCTGCCGGGGCGGTGCTTTCTGCCGGCGCAGCGGCGGTGCCCCCGCAGCTGCCCAGCAGCACCGCGCACAGCACGGCTGCACCAAGGCGCAGGCTCCATTTGCGTTTCATGGGTCTCTCCCCTTACTGATAGTTAAAGTTTTGCCACTCGTCGTCGTCCACGATGGCCAGATAGGTCTTGCCGCGGTTGAAGCAGATCTCGCTGCCGTCGGCGGCATAGACCTTGAGCGGGTGCTCCGGGGATGCCTTCTGCCATGTGCCGTGCTGCACCGCGCCCCGGGTGAAGAAATAGGCTTCGCCGCCGGACACATAGTCCACCTGCTGCACGCCGCCGGAGTCGCCGGGGTAGTCCGCGATGCCTGCAAAGCAGACCAGCAGGTTGGTAAAACCAAGCTGCTTTCCGGTCAGCTCGTCCACGGTGTTTTCAAAAGCACCGTCGGCGCGGCTGTACATGGACATTTTATAAAGGTGATCCCAGCGGTTGTAGCTGAAGGTGGTCTTGTAGCTGTCCGAGTGCACGATGTTGATGGTCTTGGCGGCGGCAGCACCGGACATCTTGTTCTCTGCGCCGGTGCGGTAGTCTGCAAAGCGGAAGAAGGTGCTCTCGTAGGGATATTCCAGCCCGATACCCGCGTTGGCGGCGGCCTGCCGGATCTCGGCACCGGAGGTGAACTCGGTGTGCTCATACGCCACGTTGCGGCCGCGGCTGTCGCGGTGCGCCACATGGGGGTGAGTAGTGGTATTAAAATAGCTCTTGCCGCCGATGTTCAGGCCGGAGTAGTTATACACGTTGATGAACTTGGTGCAGGGGGCGCTTTCGCCGTCGTGGTAGTACAGCGCCTGCCACGGCATGAGCAGCTGCAAAAACTGGTCGCGGCCGGAGCGCAGCGGCCCCACCTCCGGGATGGCGTTGGCGTCGTGGTACACCGCGCAGAAGCGGGAGATGCCGCCCTCCACCTTGCTCTCAATGAGCAGGTCAGCCGAGCCGATGCCGCGCTGCGGGCGGGCGTTCTGCCGCTGGGTGTTGCTGATGTTGTTCACCATCACGCCGACAATACGGCCGTTGCTGCGGCGCGGCTCGCCGGTAAGGGGGTCGGCGTTATAGGCGGGCAGGCTGCTGTCGGCGCTCTCTGCCGGGGCTTCGGATGCCGCTCCTGCGTCCGGGGCTGCGGCTTCGGTGCTTTCAGAGGATGCAGAGCTGCCCTTCCCGAAGGTCTGCTGCAGCCAGCCGGAAAAGCCGTTGCCCACACAGGCGCTGCCGGTGGGTGCGCAGCCGGACAGAGCCAGCGAGGCGGCTGCCAGCCCCGAGACACGGAGAACGGTACGACGCGTGATCTTTTTCATGCAAAAAACCTCCTGATCAAGAAAGCTCTGCGCAGCCCCGGCGCTGTCGGAACGGTTGCGCGCGGTGGATGAAAACGAACGGCCCTTCGGCACTGCTTTGATTGTAATAGTTCTTGCGGCGTTTGTAAAGTGAAAATTAACGGCAAAGCGCTTTACCCGTGCTGCTCTGCTAAGCTCTGCAGCATCTCGTGCAGCTGGGCGCGGACGGCGGCGGGGGCGGTGACCTCTACCTTGCCGCCAAAGCCGCACACCCAGCCGAAAAACTGCTGGCTGACGCAGATGGGCACGTCAAAGTGGAAGTGCTCCGCGTCCTCCGGGCAGAACACCGGCTCGCGGCCAAAGCGCTCCCGCATGACCGGCTCAAGGTCGGCAGTGCACCGCAGGGTGACCCGGTACTCGGTGCCGCCGAACATATTGAAGTGCTTGCGCAGGTAGGCGGGCAGGTCGAAGGTGCGGAAGAACTCCTTGCCCCGGCGCGGCTCGTCCAGCACCAGCACCCCGGCCATCCGGTCCACCCGGTAGTGGCGCACCGGGGGCGCTTTTTCGTCCTGATAGGCAATGAGGTAATAGCAGCCGTTTTCCCACGCAAGCTGCCACGGGCTTACGGTGCGCACGGCGCTGCTGCCCTTGTAGCGGAACTGCACCAGACACCCCCGGTTGATGGCGGTGTGCAGGGCGTCGATGCTGTACAAAAGAGTCTGGCTGTCGGTCTTGGGACGTCCGTCCACATACACCTGACGCTGCAGCTGGGTGCCCTCGTAGTCGGAGCAGAGGGCTTCCAGCTTGTGGATGATGCGCTTGCTGGTGCGCGCCGAGATGACGCTGCTGGACTGTACCGCGTCCACCAGCAGCTTCAGCTCCGAAAGCTCGAATGCACGGCTTGCCATCCAGTACCCGCCGCCGCGCCCGCGCTGCAGCTGGATGTCGTAGCCCAGACTGCGCAGGGTGTCGATATCGCTGTAAATGCTCTTGCGCTCGGCCAGAATGCCCTGATTTTCCAGCAGCTGCACCAGCTGGGGCACGTTCAGGCGGTGGTTCTCGTCGGTGCGCTGCTCAAGGATGCGCAGCAGCGTTACCAGCTTGGATTTCTGTCCTTCCTGCTTGGGCATGGGGCAATACCTCCGTCACGGTTTATTCCGGCAGCTTTTTGTCAAAGGCGGCGCGGCGCTGGGTGGAAAGGCGGAACATTTCTTCCAGCTTGTCCCGGTCGTCTGCCACAAGGGCGGCGCGCATTTCCTGCAAAGCAGAATCGAACTGGTCGATCTCGCTGATCAGGTTCTGCTTGTTCCACAAAAACAGCTCTGCCCACATTTTATCGTTGATGCGTGCAATGCGGGTCAGATCCCGGAAGGAGTCGCCGGTGTACTCGCACAGCGAGGTGTTGTCGTTGGCGCACATCAAACTTACGGCGATGGCGTGGCACAGCTGGCTGACATAGCCGATCATCCGGTCGTGCTCCTGCACGGTCAGGGTGCAGATGTGCTTGAAGCCCAGCACCTCGGCCAGCTCCTTTGCCCACTGGATGCCCGCCGGGGTGTTCTTTTCGGTGGGGGTGATGATGAAGTTGGCCGGGGCAAAGTTCACCTCGGCGGCGTGCTCCACGCTGGAAGTCTCACGGCCTGCCATCGGGTGGCTGGCAATGAACTCCACGCCCGCCGGGCACATGGCCTGCACCGGCTCCACAAGGCCGGTCTTGACGCCGGAAACATCCGTAAAGATGCACCCGGGCTTGAGCAGATGGCCGTAGGTACGGAACCAGTCCAGCAGCGCGGTGGGGTACAGGCCAAAGATGATATGGTCGGCCTGCCGGACAAGGTCCTCAAAATCGTGGGTCTTACCGTCGGCGATATAGCCGTGCTCCAGCGCGTACTGCAAATGTCCCTCGCTGCGGTTGATGCCGTCCACATGGAAGCCTGCGCGGGTCAGCTCCAGCGCGTACTTGCCGCCCAGCAGACCCAGACCCACTACGAGATAACGTTTTGTTTTATCAAGCATCTTCTACCTCCACGCCAAGCGGCGCTGCATCTGCAAAAAAGCCGGGCCAGCTCTTCTGGATGGCTTCGGCATCGTCCACGGTCAGGGGCAGCTTGGCGGCTGCGGCCAGCACCGCAAGGCTCATGACCACCCGGTGGTCGTTGTGGCCGTGCAGGGGGGCGGCAGGGGCGTGCAGACGCTCCGCACAGCCGTGCACCGTGATGGTGCCGCCGTCGCTTTCCAGCACGCCGCCGCAGGCGCGCAGCTCGGCTTCCATAGCCGCAATGCGGTCGCTCTCCTTCAGGCGCAGCCGCTGGGCGTTGCGGATGACGGTGGTGCCCTTGCACAGCAGTCCCAGCACCATCAGCACGGGGCCAAGGTCGGGGCAGTCCGCAAGGTCGATGTCCACCCCATGCAGGGGTGCTTTTGCAAAGGTGACACTGTCGCCTTCGCGGGTGAACACCGCGCCGCACCGGCGCAGGATGTCCAGAATGGCAGCATCGCCCTGCAAAGTGTCCGGCGCAAGGCCGGTGATGGTCACCCCGCCGCACACTGCACCCAGCACCGCCGGAAACGCGGCCTGACTGTAATCGCCCTCCACGTTGTAGTCGCAGGGGCGGTACTGCTGCCCGCCGGGCAGCAGCAGGGTGGTTTCGTCCAGCCAGCGGCTGTGCACCCCAAAAGCGGCCTGCACAGCGCGGGTCATGTCGATGTAGCTGCGGCTCTCCACCGGGGGGATGAGGTGCAGCTGGCTGTCCCCGGGCAGCACGGGCAGCGCGAACCGCAGCCCGCTGATGAACTGGCAGGCCACGTTGCCCGCCAGCCGGTAGTCCCCGGGGGTCAGTGCGCCCTCCACGGTCAGCCCGGCGGAGGATTGCTCGAACCGTAGATTCTGCTCGCGATATAACGTTTCGTATACGGACTGCGGGCGCTCCATCAGCCGTCCGCGCCCGGTAAAGGTGACCGGCTGGCCGGTCAGGCTGGCGATGGGGATCAAAAACCGCAGGGTGCTGCCGCTTTCGCAGCAGTCCACCGGGGCGGTCAGGGGCAGGAAATGCCCAAGCCCCTGCACAGCAGCATCGTCCGCGCCGGTGTCCACGGCGGCGCACAGCTGCGCGGCAGCGGACAGGGTGGCAGAGATGTCCTTGCTGAATTCCAGATGGGTGATGTGGGAGCGCCCCACAGCCAGCGCGGCGCACAGCACGGCGCGGTGCGCCATGCTTTTGCTGGGCGGCGCGGCGATCACGCCCCCGATGCCGCCGGGGGCAGGTCTGATGGTTACTAGCATAGCGGTGTTATCCTTTTGCAGATTTCCCCCGGGCAGCGCTTCAGGCGCCCCCTTGGGGGAGCTGGCGCGCCAGCGCCTGAGGGGGTAAACGGTTTACATCTCCCGGCCGATGGCCCAAGCCACCTGACGGCACTTTGCCATGGCCTGTGCAAAGGCGTCCGGGGTCAGGCACTGTGCGCCGTCGCTCCATGCGTGCTGGGGGTCGTAGTGCACCTCTACCTCCAGACCGTCCGCACCGGCAGCCACAGCGGCGATCATCATCGGCTCTACCAGATTGGCCTTGCCGGTGGCGTGGCTGGGATCTACCACGATGGGCAGATGGGTCTTTTCGTGGATGATGGGCACAGCGGAAAGATCCAGCGTGTTGCGGGTGTATTTTTCAAAGGTGCGGATGCCGCGCTCGCAGAAGATGACCTGCTCGTTGCCGCCGGCCATGATGTACTCGGCGCTCATGATCCACTCCTCGATGGTGTTGCACAGGCCGCGCTTGAGCAGCACAGGCTTGTGCATCTTGCCCACGGCCTTGAGCAGCTGGAAGTTCTGCATGTTGCGGGCACCGATCTGCACCACGTCCACGTACTCCTCAAACTCCGGGATGCGGTCCTCGCTCATCAGCTCGGAGACGATGGGCAGACCGGTGGCTTCGCGGGCCTTTACCATGTCCAGGATGCCCTCGGTCTCCAAACCCTGAAAGGCGTAGGGAGAGGTGCGGGGCTTGTAGGCGCCGCCGCGGAACAGCGCTGCGCCGCCCGCCTTGACCCCCTGCGCGATGCGCAGTGCCTGCTCGGCGTTCTCGATGCTGCAGGGGCCCGCCATAACGGCGATCTTTTCCTTGCTGCCGATCTTCACGCCGCCGCAGTCGATGACCGAGTCTGCGGGGTGAAACAGGCGGTTGGCGCGCTTATAGGGCGCAGACACGCGGGTAACGTTGTCGATCCACGGGTTTGCCAGCACGTCCCGCTCGTCGATCTTGGTGGTGTCGCCCACCAGACCGAACACGTTGTAGTCCTTGCCGGTGATCAGGGTCACGTCCAGACCCTGCTTTTCGAATTTGTCAACGATCTTTTCCAGCTCCGCTTTGGGAGTGCCTTTTTTGGTGGAGATGATCATAAAAAGTTTCCTTTCCTGTTTTTAAGATTGAAGTCTGCTTTGAATGGTATTGTCTATCTGTGTACAGACGGCATTAAAATGGTTGTCCACATCGTTATTTGCAAAACGGAGAACCAGTAGCCCATACTGTTCAAGAACCGCACTTCGTTCTGCATCGTAAGCCTTGCCCTGCTCGGTATAGTGTTGGGAACCGTCCAACTCGATCACAAGCCGTGCCTGTGCACAGTAAAAGTCAACGACAAAGGATTCAATGATTCGCTGCTTGTAGATTTTTACAGGATAATCGCGCAGAAATACATACCAGAGTCTGTGCTCCTGTGGCGTCAGATTACGTCGTAATGTACGCGCAGTGCCAAGCATTTTATAGTTCTTATTAACGGTGATATGTTTCATGAACGACTTCCTTTGTGGCAGCGGGCTCGCCCTCTCAGGCGCTTGCGCGCCAGCTCCCCCAAAGGGGGAGCCCTTGGCAAAACCGGAAACTTTGCCGTACTGCCA
>ENA-ORLL01000379-ORLL01000379.1-human-gut-metagenome-genome-assembly--contig:-NODE-379-length-10193-cov-6.29532_pt1 | contig 10193 bp, 4 predicted proteins | sample MGYA00243070_ERZ508830 | MGnify/ENA primary metagenome ERZ508830 (study PRJEB26277, sample SAMN04329787) | human gut metagenome | biome: human-associated habitat | host: Homo sapiens | place: USA...
CCAGAAAGAGTTTCATTATTTGCATCGCAAGTTCGAATTGGCAGCTCCAGTGAGCGGGGACCGGTGGCGTTTTTTACGTTTGCGTCCCGGCAATTTCCCCCATGTGCGCCTGGCACAGCTTGCCTGGCTGTATCATAAGGAACAATCTTTGTTTTCACGAGTTATGGCGGCCGAAACAGCGGAAGATATAAAGAAGATAATATCCGCACGGACTTCGCTCTATTGGGAGACGCATTTTACGTTTAAAAAAAGCTCGCCCCATCAAGAAAAGCGTTTGGGAGAGAATGCTTTGAACCTTATTCTTATCAACACCGTTATCCCTTTTCTGTATGCTTACGGAATGCACAGAGCAGATGAACGGCTTTGTGACCGTGCAACTTGTTTTCTTGAAGCATTGAAAGCCGAGAACAATCATGTCACCCGTCTGTGGAGTGGAGCCGGACTTCCCGTTTATACTGCAGCCGACTCACAGGCTTTGCTTCAGCTTCAAAAGGAATATTGCGACAGGAAGGACTGTTTGCGCTGCCGCTTCGGTTATGAGTATCTGAGGGGTAAGAAGTAACAGATGTAAATTCCCGCCGGCTTTTCATTGTAAATTTCCGGCTTGTCGTATATTTGCACTTTAAATCGGAATAACTCGTATCTATTATGAAAGCTATTAATTTTGTTGTTTGTCTGTGCATGGCGTTTATGCTCTCAACTTTCAACAGTCTGGCAGCCGGAGAGGATTTCAAGTCATTTCTCCATAAGTTTACATCCAGTGCTTCATTTCAGTATTCACGTATCAAGTTTCCTTTGAAATCGCCTATCGTATTGTTGCAGGATGACGGCGAGACAGAGCAGACTTTTCCTTTTACCCGTGATAAATGGGCGTTGCTGGATAGTGAAACCTTAAAAGAAGGACGTATCACAGAAGAGGAAGGAGGAGTTTACATCTCACGTTTTACCCGGGATGAACCTGCCTATAAAGAATTTGAGGCGGGGTATGACGAGTCGGAGCCCTCGCTCCGGGTTGTGTTTGAGCTGGTGGATGGTAATTGGTATGTGACCGACTGCTATAATGAATGGTATAATCTCGACCTGCCTATCGGGGAGCTGGAAGAGACTGTCCGTACAATGCAGGAGGAGAATAAAAGCTTTGAGGAGCTTCATCCGTAACATCTGCTGTCGTTTTTGGGATTTTTGCACAAGGGCATGTGCTTTTTGCATTGGGGCAAACAATAAAAAAAGTCCGTCGGATAATTTCCGATGGACTTTTTTGTATCTGACTCCGGTATTGAATTTTTTCTTTCAGAGTATTATATCATATCCGGTGTATATTACCATCCCGGATTGTTAGGGCGTAAATTGGGATTCTTATCTATTTCGTCCTGCGGAATAGGCCATAGATAGTCTCTTTCGTTGACTACACGGTCATAAAGTTTCTTGTTTACGATATCTTTCACCGGGCCTGCCACTTCCTCCAGTAAGCCCCAACGTCTCATGTCACTGAAGCTCCAGCCTTCTGCTGCCAGTTCTACAGCGCGTTCATGACGGATACGGGCAAATACTTCTTCTTTGGTTCTTGCTTCCATCCAAGGCTTACCGTTATTGATTTCAGGCATATTTACACTGGCACGGTTACGGACTTTATTGATATAATATACAGCTTTTTCCTGATCTCCGTTTTCCATCTGGTTATAACATTCGGCGAGCATCAGATACACATCGGCCAGTCGGATGATAGGAAAGTTGATCGGAGAGTCGGCACGGGTATTTCTAGCGCCGTCCTTGTTGACCTCTGCTACGAATTTTCTCCAGAGATAGAGCTGATAATTCTGATTGACACGGATGAAACCATTGTTTTCATGGGCATCACCCTGTTTTTCCAGGAGAATGAATTCTGTATCTTTCGGCGCATTTTTCACCCAGCCGGCATAGTGTGTGTAGGGAAGAATAATAGATGCTTTCATACGCGGGTCGCGATTTTCGTACATTTCCAATAGCTTCTCGCGGCTTGCAGGATAAGTTACCACTTTTTTGCTGTTGTCCAGCTTGGCATAGAGTACTTCTTTCCTTATATCTATATTCTCGTTATAACCTTCGAAGTAGTCGTTCCAGTCAAAGGGCTTTCCGTCTTTACATTCATAGCTGTCTACAAAATCTATAGAGGCCATGACATTGTTCCAGCAACTTCCATAGGAAGCACGGCTACCCATATAGAAAGTCGTGGGCATACCGAAATCCTGTCCTACACCCCCTATGTTCTGAATGGCGAAAATCATTTCACTGCTTTCATCACCACCCGGTTTGAACAAGCCTGCATAATCCGGGTAGAGTTCTTTTTCGCCATATTTGCCTTCCTTGTTTGTTACAACAGCCTCAAAACATTCTTTGGCGGCTTCATACTCTTTGGCATAGAGTAGCACTTTACCCTTCAGCGACATGGCAGCAGCCTTGGTAGCTCGACCGGCATTGGACGCATCCCATTCTGTAGGCAGGTAAGTATCGGCGTTGTCCAAGTCGTCAATGATAAATTTGCGTACTTCTTCCAGACTTTTTCTTGGCTCCAGCATGTTCATGAAATCTTCGGCTACGATAGTGCTTTCATCATAAACAGGTACAGGACCGAAGAAGTCCATCAGAGTAAAATAATAGAGTGCACGCATAAATCGGGCTTCAGCTTTGTATCTCAGTTTCAGCTCATCGCTCATATCGCACCGGTCTACGTTTTGAAGCAAGATATTGGCACGGGCTATGCCTTCGTACAGATTTTTGAATTTTCCGGTTACTAATCCGGAAGTAGAGTTATAAGTACCGCGACCTATAACTGCGTATGATGCAGGGTCATATCCGCTGCCGATGCCACCTAAACAGTCAAGACCGAACTGACGTCCAAAAATATCATCCGACTGCATTTGGCTGTAGACACCCATCATAATTTGGTCTGCATGGTCTTGAGTCTGGAAAAAGGTTCCCGAACTCAATTGGTCTTCAGGATATACATCCAAATCATAGCAGCTGCTTGTAAGGAATAGAGAAGCAGCCAATGTGATAAAGAGTTTATATTTTTTCATTTTATTCAATGTTATTGGTTAAAAGCTAAGGTTAATGCCGAACACTACATTTTTCATGGCAGGATAGTCAATGTTTCCTCCTATTTCAGGATCGAAGCCTCTGAAAGAGGTGAAAGTGAAGAAGTTCTCCAAACTACCGTAGAAGCGAAGACGTTCTAATGAAATTTTCTTGGTTAATTTGGCTGGAAGCGTATACCCCAGTTGGATATTACGTATTTTCAGATAAGCCAGATTCTCCAGGTAGAAGTCGCTCATTTGTTTGTTTCTTTGGTCTTGGTATTCCAGCAGGCGCGGATAGGTTGCATCTGTTCTGCCTTCGTACCATCTGCCGTCTGCCACTTCCTTGTTCAGTTGATAGCCGTGGCGTACACTGGGGGTATTGGCCAAATCATTTTGCCAGTAAATTTTAGCACCGGCTTGCCCTTGCAGCAGCATGGCAAAATCAATCCCCTTATAAGAAGCATTCAGATTCAGACCAAATTGGAATTTTGGGTTCGGGCCATCGCTTACGATTTCGCGGTCATCCATATCGATAATACCGTCCTGGTTGATGTCTTTGTAAAGCAAGTCACCTTTTTGCGGAGTACCGAAAGCTGCGAACGGATCAACTTTTTTGCCGTCTACCACCGGAGCATTGTCTATCATTTGCTGTACCAATGCCAAATCTTCATCGGTTTGGATGATGCGGTCGCAACGCAACAGGTATTGTGAATTGATAGCATGTCCTTCCCAAATGATATTAGCGCCGCTGTAGGTAATGCCACCTTTGTCTTTGCCTTTATATTTGGTCACTTCATTCTTTACATAAGTAAAGTTTCCGTTTACCGAGTAGGAGAAATCTCCTATTTTATCTTGCCAACCCAGTGTAAGTTCCACACCTTGGTTCAACACCTCTGCACTATTTTGTTTGGGAATGGATGCGATACCGTGTACGGCAGGTGCGGGGAGATTGATGAGGATATCTTTGGTTTTCTTGTGGAAGTAATCCATTGTACCGGTCAGACGATTGTTGAATAGCCCGAAATCAATACCTACATTGGTCATATAAGTTGACTCCCAGGTTAAATTAGGATTGGCAATACGGGCTTGTGCCAGACCTAATGCCACTAAATTGTTCAGACTGTAGTTGAAAGCACCGTCATCGTTTTTGTTGGCATATAAAGCCAGGGCATCGTAGTTGCCCACTGCATTGTTGCCTAACGAACCGTAAGACAAACGCAGCTTCAGTGTGCTCAATCCTTTGTCTCTTAATCCTTCCATGAATTTTTCCTGTTCTAAACGCCATGCAAAAGATGCGGAAGGGAAGTATCCGGTACGTTTGGATTTGAGGAAGCGGGAAGATTGGTCGGCTCTCAAATTGATTTCCAGCAAATACTTCTGTTGCCAATCCAAGTTGACACGACCGAAGAAAGAACGCATGGCCCACTCTGCACTACTTCCACTGGCAGATGCATCACCGATAGCACCATTAAGTACTCCAAGGCTGGTATCTATCATATCATATTTAGTAGCTTTAAAGTTGTGTGAACGGTATTTTTCCTGGCTGGCACCCAACATTGCATTGATACCTAACGCATCGTTTATCAGGCGAGTTTCATAACGGGCTACTACATCATTGAAGAATCGGTCTATCTTTCCGTCGTAGTTCATGATGCTGCTTTTCTTCTTATTGGTGAAAGTTACTATTTCATTTCTGAAGTCCCAACCTTCAAGGAAAACCGGTTTGCTGCTTCGCTCTTCATCTACAAACTCATAGGAGTAGGAGCCTGTCAGGGTAAAACCCTTGAATGGTTTGAGTGTTGCTATAAAGCGGCTTCGTACATTGGTCTTGTGAATGTTACCGTCCACGGAGTTCAGACGAAGCAATGGATTGTTGTTGGCTGATTGGGAAGAGCCTTCCGAGTTGTTCATAGCACCGTAGCGTCCGTCGGGAGCACGGAATACCATACCCGGAGTGGTGGCTGAGGCAAATTTAAATACATCGCTTACTGTACTTCCTTCACTTTGATACTTGGCTGCAGGATCCATGTTGGAAACGTAGCCACTGACTTGAGCGGCCAGATTCAGCCATTTTTTAACATCGGCAGAGACATTCAGACGGGCATTATATTTCTCAAAACCGGTGTTTTCCATTACACCCGGATTGTTTTGATAGCCGAAAGATGAGTAGAATTTAATTTTTTCACTACCACCGTTCATGGAAATAACATGATTGTGTGCAACGGAGGATTTAAAGGTTTCTTCCAGCCAGTTGGTATTGGGATATTTCAACGGATTTTTTCCTGCATCAGCACGCCATTCTTCAATAAGAGCCTGGTCCTTAAAGGGCTTTGCCATGCCAGACTGCTCATATCCTTCGTTAATCAGTTCCATGTAATCGGCATAGTTGGATACCGGATCCATGTGGTGGGGAATGGTGGTTGAAGTACAAGATATGTAGCCGTTATAGTCTATATGGATACTTCCCGCCTTGCCTTGCTTGGTGGTAATTAAGATAACACCATTGGCCGCCCGTGAACCGTAGATAGCCGCAGAGGCGGCATCTTTCAGGATAGATATAGATTCAATATCCTGAGGATTGACCGTATTGATGCCGGCTTCCGCACCATCAATGATGACCAGGGGAGCCGATTCGTTCAAGGTACCTTGTCCTCGTACTGTTATAGTAGCATTGTCATTACCTGGTTGGTTGCTGCCGCTCATAACGCTCACACCTGCTGCTACACCGGCCAAAGCTTGTGATACATTGGTAATGGGACGGCTTTCTGTCAGTTCTCCTACATTTACAGAAGAAACAGACCCTGACATGTTTACTTTTTTTTGAGTACCATAACCCACTACCACTACTTCTTCCAAGGTCTCGGAGTCTTCTTTCAGATGGATAATCAGATTTATGGTAGTTCCGATAATTTGAATTTCATCGGTATGAAAACCGATGTACGAAATTTCCAAGACAGAGTTAACCGGAACTTCAATTGAAAATTTACCATCGATGTCTGTGATTGTACCAGTAGTACTTCCTTTTACATGTACATTGGCACCGATAACCGGTCCGTACTGGTCCGTTACGACTCCTGTCACAGTTTTTACTTGAGTAATACTTTCTATTGCATGATGATGGGGCGTTTCGTTCTGGGTATTGCCGGCCCATGCAACAGTGTAGGTAGAAGCTAAAATCAAGGATGCTCCCAATACAATTCTCTTGGGTAGAGAAATCGGGTCTTGCTTTTTTCTCATAAAACAACTAATTAAGGTTAAAAAAACTACGGATATAAATTTCTTATATCTTATATTGACCGCAAATATATGTGTAAAATGCATAATAAACAATACGAGATTTTATTTCTATCGCAGGCCCGTAAAGAACCGTATCCAATGTATTTCCGCTATTTCTTCCTAATCAATAATATGTAAATTAATATGATACAGACAAATGGGAGTGACAACTCTTTTTCTGTTTCAGCTTGTTGTCTGAGGTATGATATAAGGGCTTATGACATTTTTAGACCTCTTCTGTACGATTTATGTCACTCTTTTTTTTGAAAGAGTTTTTTCTTTGTACAATACTTAATTATAAGATTCACTTACGCGGAGGAGATGTTGGGTATCTAAAATGAAACATATAAATAACCTTAAGTAAATAAATATGATGCAATTTAGTAAATGGACAATGGGAGTAGGGATGCTCCTCGGGACTTTGTTACCGGTAAGTGCAGAAGCCCAGGTAGTGAAGAATGACAAACTGCTTTCTTTTGAAGACCCGCAAATACCGGTATTTATTTCGGGAACGGATTCCCGTTTGGAAATCAGTGATGAACATTATAAAGATGGTTTGCAGAGCTTGAGTTGGACATTTAATCCGGGGGCTGTGCTTTCTATCAAAAAGGATTTGAAGTTCGAGAAAAAAGACCCTACCGGAAAAGATACCTATCTTTCCGCTTTCATTGTATGGGTGTACAATGAGCAAGCACAGGACAAGAAAATAGAGTTTGAATTTTTAAAAGATGGAAAGAAATGCACTTCTTTCCCATTTGGAATCAACTTTACCGGTTGGCGTGCAGCATGGGTGTGCTATGAACGTGATATGGTGGGAACGCCGGAAGAGGGGATGAATGAAATCCGTATTATTGCTCCCGATACAAAAGGGAAGTTATATTTAGATCATATTATACCCGCCAGTAAGGTGGATGCCCGCCAGCAGACGGCTGACGTGCAAGTTCCGTTTGTGAATAAGGGAACTACCAATCATTGGCTTGTTATTTACGAACATTCTTTGTGGAAGCCGGATATACCCTTGACTGCCGTTAGCGAAACGCAGAAACAGGAAATGCGGAAAATAGAAAAACGCTTCAGGGATATGCTCTATACACCCGGAAAGTTGTCAGATAAGGAAATGACGGCTATCCGTAAACAGTATGACTACTATAAGATTACGTACAAAAACGGGAAAGTGAGCGGTATGCCTATCTTCATGGTGCGTCAGGCGGAAGCTTACGAACGTATGATACCGAATTGGGATAAGGATATGTTTACCAAGCTGGGTATGGAAATGGACAAGTATTTCAAACTGATGAAACGTATTGCCATAGCCTATAACAATGCAGCGGATGTTGCTGCGCAGGATGAATTGAAGCAAAAGTTCCTTGCCATGTACGACCATATTACCGACCAAGGTGTGGCTTACGGCAGTTGTTGGGGAAACATTCATCATTATGGTTACAGTATGCGCGGACTCTATGTAGCCTATTTCCTGATGAAGGAGGTACTGAATGAAGCCGGCAAGCTGAATGAAGCCGAACGCACGCTGCGCTGGTATGCCATCACTAACGAGGTTTATCCTAAACCTACCGTAAACGGTATAGATATAGATTCTTTCAATACGCAGACTCAGGGACGTATGGCCAGTATCCTGATTATGGAGGATACTCCGGAAAAGCTGCAATATCTGCGTTCTTTCTCGCGTTGGTTGGATTATGGATGCCGTCCGGTTCAAGGATTGTCGGGTTCTTTCAAGAAAGATGGAGCTTGTTTTCATCATCGTAATAACTATCCTGCCTATGCTGTCGGTGGGTTGGATGGAGCCACGAATATGATTTATTTATTGAGCGGAACAGAGTTCAAGGTGTCTGAACTGGCGCATTCCACTGTTAAGAACGTGCTGCTCACGATGCGGTTTTATTGTAATTTGAAGCAATGGTCTCTTTCCATGTCAGGTCGTCATCCTAACGTAAAAGGAGAACTGATTCCCATTCAATATGCTACTATGGCTATTGCAGGAACACCGGACGGTAAGCAGGAATATGATGCCGACATGGCTGCTGCTTATCTGCGTTTGATGGCTTATGTCAATAGGCCCGATGAAGATGCTCCTGATTATCTTCCGAAGGCTTCCACTCGTCAAGAGTTGGAGATGAAGAAACTGCTTGAAGCACAGGGATTCCGCCCCGAACCCGATCCGCAAGGCAACCTTGCATTGGGCTACGGTTGTGTTTCCGTACAGCGTCGGGATAATTGGGCGGCTGTAGTGCGTGGACATTCCCGTTATCTGTGGGCTGCCGAACACTATCTTCCCGCCAATGTCTACGGCAGTTATCTGGCACATGGCAGTATGCAGATATTAACGGGTAAACCCGATGAAATGGTGACTTTTACTACTAGTGGCTGGCAAGAAAACGGCTTCGATTGGAATCGCATTCCGGGAGTGACGAGTATTCATCTGCCTTTTGAGCAATTGCGCGCCAAGGTATTGAATGTGGATGTTTACTCAGGTATGGAAGAAATGCTTTATTCCGATGAGGCCTTTGCCGGTGGGCTGTCCCAGGCCCGCCTGAATGGTAACTTCGGTATGAAGCTGCATGAGCATGACAAATATAACGGCTCTCACCGTGCCCGTAAGTCTTTCCACTTCTTTGACGGTACGATAGTATGTTTAGGTACGGACATTGAGAATACGAATACAGAGTATCCTACCGAGACGACTGTTTTCCAATTAGCAGCCATTACTCCTGAGAATCATAAATACTGGGATGGTTACAAGAGTGACGGACAGACTTATATCGATCCGAATGGGGTAGGGTACTATCTTTCCAAATCCTCTATGAGAAGTGCGAAATATGAAAAGAATTTCCCGCAGGTTACAGTCGGTGAACGAAGTACAAAGCCGACTTCGGGCGATTGGGTTTCCTTGACGCTGCAACATGGTAAGGCTCCGAGAGGCGCTTCTTATGAATATGCCGTATTGCCCCGTACGGACGCTGCTTCCCTGAAAGCATTTGCGAAGAAACCTTCCTATAAAGTTCTTCAGCAGGATCGTAATGCCCACATAGTCCGTTCTTTGACGGATAATCTTACCTCTTATGTTTTGTTTGAAACTCCTCAAACGCTTCCTGCAGACGGTCTGTTACAGAAGGTGGATACTTCCTGTCTGGTTATGATTCGTGAAGATAGAGGCAAACTGTTACTGACTGTTTCCCAGCCGGATTTGGCATTGTACCGCGGTCCGAGTGATGAGGCTTTTGATAAGGATGGAAAGCGGATTGAACGGAGTATCTATTCTCGTCCGTGGATTGATAACGAGAGTGGAGAAATTCCCGTGACTGTTACATTGAAAGGTTGGTGGAAAGTAGCGGAAACACCGTATTGCAAACTTGTTTCGGCAGATAAGAAACAAACAGTGTTGCGTTTTACGTGTAAGGATGCTGCAAGCTTTGATGTAGAGTTGTTGCGTAAATAGGTTTTGATTAAATCTTTTTTGTCATGACGGAATTAAAGAATATCATGTTTTGTGCAACTGCCTTTGCCCCCTCTTTATTGGGGGCCAAGGAGCTGCCTAATATTATTTATATTGTAACCGACCAGCAGACAGCTTCTGCCATGAGTTGTATGGGAAATACAGATGTACACACGCCGAATATGGATCGTTTGGCACAGGCAGGTATTTTATTTAAAAATGCTTATTGCTCCGCTCCGTTAAGCGGTCCTTCCAGGGCATCCATGTTTACGGGACATACTTCCCACGAAGTCGGACTCTCCCGAAACAACGTTCCTGTGGCCGATTCTTTGCGTATTGCCAGTTTAGGCTGGTTAATGCAACGTGCCGGTTATGAGTGTGCTTATGGTGGAAAATGGCATGTACAT
>ENA-ORLL01000380-ORLL01000380.1-human-gut-metagenome-genome-assembly--contig:-NODE-380-length-10192-cov-4.51879_pt1 | contig 10192 bp, 7 predicted proteins | sample MGYA00243070_ERZ508830 | MGnify/ENA primary metagenome ERZ508830 (study PRJEB26277, sample SAMN04329787) | human gut metagenome | biome: human-associated habitat | host: Homo sapiens | place: USA...
TTGGTGTTGTCCAGCGGCGGGCGGCGGCTCCGGCCTGCGAAAGAAAAATCATCGTGCTGCTGCAGGATGAGCGAATCAAAGCAGTCGAAATACCGCTGTGCCGCCTCGCCCTCCAGGCCGCGAAGCTGGTCGAGGTCGTCGCACTGCTCGATGAGGGGCAGCGCTGCCGCCAGCTGGGCGCTGGTGCGCTTGAGCTGTTCCACCGGCACCCGCTGGGGATGGTCGCGGGTGGCCCGTTCCAGCACCCAGCGGGCGTTATAGACTTTGCCCAGGATGAAATTGCGCGCATAGAGACAACTCTCTGCCTCGCTGTCTGAGATGCGGTACTGGGTCTGCCGCAGTAGGACGTTGCCCCGCTCTTCGCCTACAGCCCGGGCCAGAAAGCGTCCCTGCGGGCTGAAAAAGCTCAAATCGACCCCGAGGCTGGTGCATTTTCCCATCAGGGCAGGGCTTGCACCGGGATAGCTGAAGCAGACGATGCCTTCCAGCGAGTGGAGCGGGACCCGGCCAAGTTCAGCCTTGTTGCAGAGCAGGACGATGTTCTACCCCACGAGGGAAAGGTAGGCGTCCTTGTTGAGGACGTAGAGCGTGTTCAAAAACTTTCTCATGGCGCGGCCTCCTGCATCTCGTCCAGATGGGCGCGGAGATAGGCTTTCGGGTCGGCACGCTGATACAGCACGGGGAGGCAGAGCTCTTTGAGGGAGCAGGCGCTGCAGTGGATGCCGGGCTTTGACTTGGGGGTATAGCCCCGGGCAAAATAGGCGTGCATCTCGTCGGCCATCTTCTGGGTGGCCTGGCGGAGTTCTTCGGTCAGCGGCACGACCTCCCGCCGCCGCGTTTCCTCGTAGAAGAGCGCACCCTCCGGGATGCTGCACACCAGCATCTCTTCCAGCGCCATGGCCTGTGCGCAGAGCTGCAGCCGGTCAGCGTCACTGGCCTTGGCGCGGCCATGCTTGTACTCGACAGGCATGGGCTTCCAGAGCCCTTCCGTGCTTTGCAGGGGGATGCCCTCCGGGTCGGCCCGGAACTCGACGACATCGCAGTTTCCGCTCAGGCCCAGCCGACGGCTGACCACCTGCATCCCTCGGGTGATGAGCAGGCCGTCGCGCCGTTCGGTCTGGTTTGCGTCATGACAGCGGGCGTGGTCGAGCTGGCCTTCGACGGTGCGGCGGTTCTCCGCCCACTGCTGTTCCAGATGGATGAGCGCCCACTGGCGGCGGCAGAAGCAGAAGTGCTGGATGCCCGACAGGGGCCGCCAGTCGTCCGGGCAGCCCCTCAGGACAGCCTCTCGCAGGTGACTCCTTCCGGCAGAGTGTCTGCCACCGTGACGGTGTAGTCGCGGTAGCTGCGGGCGGCGCCCACATCGGGCTTGCGCTGGACGGTGACGGAGTCGAAGAGCTTGTAGGCCGGGGCATTGCCCAGCTCAGAATCGTGCTTGAACACGATGAGCTCCCGCACGGCCATCTTGCCCCGGGCGGCGCTGTGGTCGTTCTCGAACATATTCAGGATGGCAGTCCACAGAAGTTTCAGATCATCCTCGGAGAAGCCGGTGGTCTTCCGGGCGAGGTTGGCCGAGACATAGCCCTCGGCGCGGTAGAGGGCGTAAGGCACGATGTGCTTGCGGCCCATCTCGGTACCCTTCTTCTCGGCATCGGCCTCGGTAGTGATGGCCACGCGGGTGATGGTGACTTCCTGCGGGACGATGGGGTCCACCGACCGGGCTAAGCTCAGCTGGACGGGGCCGCGCACCTGACCGCCGTTCAGCGCACCCTTGACGAAGGTGGTCATGACGGCGCGGAAGGTGCGGATGTCGAAGTAGTTCTCGCACATATAGTCCCGCAGCCTGGCATCGATGTCGGGGTCGGCCTTTTTAGCGGCTTTCAGGTCGGGGTCGATGCCCAGAGTTTTGATGGCCTCGGCGTCGCTGCGGTTGAGGGGAACGCCGTCCTTGATGTAGATACGATAGCCTTTTTCGTCCTCTTTCAGGGTCTCGACATAGTTGCGGATCTTCCGCTTGAGGCAGACGTCGGTCACCAGACCGTAGCCCGTCTCGGGGTCGATGCGGGGCATGTTGCCTGCGTCGGGGTCGCCGTTGGGGTTGCCGTTCTCGACGTCGAACAGGATGACGAAATCATAGCGGTTCTTGATGGGCTCAGACATGGTTTATTACTCCTCATTCTTTTTGGCGTAGCGTTTCTGGGTCTGGTGGTAGTAGCCGATCTCAAAGGCACCCTGCTCCGGCAGGCTGAGCCGCGCCGGGAAGCCTGTCTCGGGCAGCTGGGCCATCAGCTCGGTGAGCTGTTTGCTGAAATGCACCTCGTTGGGGGTGCTCATCTTCTGCAGATGCTTCTGAGCCAGCTTGCCCAGCGTAGGGAAGGCCGTTGCCGGGGTGGCACAGGCCGAGTTGAAGTACCGGTCTTTGATGGTGGCGTTGATGCCGGGATTGGCGACGCTCTGGATCGTCTCCAGCACAGAGAAGAGACGCCCCAGAACATAGGGGACATTGCTGCTTTCGTTCAGACTCACGGTAAATACCTCCTTGTTGAGCTCGGTGGGGTAGTTGCGGAGATAGTAGGCTTTCAGGATGGCGGCGCGGCCCCGGGTGACTTCCCGTTCGGCCCGGATGCGGAGGGTCACGCCGTTGAGCAGGGTGGCGGGATAGGGCCCGCCGGTGAGGATGGCCCGGAGCAGATCGCCCGCCAGCTGGGGCGATGGATTTTTGTCCCGGGATCTCTGGTTGACCGTCTCCTGCGCCAGCGCCCAGACCGACAGGTTTTCCCGCTTGTCGAAGGCGGGGCGGGTGATGCTGAGCCGGTCGGCGTGGTCCTGCAGATTTTTGGCAAACTGTCCGAAGCTGTTGCGCAGGAAGAACCGGACGGAGAGCCGGGCCGCGTTGGGTGAGATGCCCAGCACATAGAAGTTCTGGTTCGGGTCCAGATTGTCATCGAGGAAGGAGACGGGGCGTCCCTGAGAAAGGGCTTTCAGTGCGGCGGCAAGGTCGCTTTCCGAGACGCCGCGCGCCTCGGCACCGCCGCAGAAAAACATCAGCGTGGCGTTTGAGTAGGTGGGAGCGGCGTTTTCGGCCCAGCAGACGATGGTGGTGTCGCCGATGCGCTGGCAGCAGTTCCGGTCAGCCAGCAGCAGGTTGAGGGCCGTGGTGTAGGCGAAGGCCGCGTACTCGCTGACGGGGGCGTTGGCACCCTGCTCATGGCCATAGGAGCAGAAAGCGGGTGCGTTGAAGGAGACCAGCGCCGCACCGGCGGCCTGTGCGCCCATCACACCTTTGATGGCGGGGTGGATGCGGGCGATGCCGGCCTCTTTGCCGGTGATGAGGCAGCGGGCCGTCTCGGCGTCTGCATCAGAGGTGTCAAAGGCGGACTGCCAGGCGTCCCGGATGGCGTCATCTGTGGTGGCCAGCCAGTGGGCGCCGTCGGGGGATTCGTAGCCGAACACAAGGTTCGCGTTGTTGTTCAGGTCGGCCCACTGCTCTGCCAGCAGCGGGTGGGTGGGGGCTGTATCCGGCTCCCAGCTGTCAAAAAAGGCGAGGATGGCTTTGGAGGCAGGGGAGTCCACGCCGTCGAGCACCTTGTGGTGGAGAGCGGCGCAAGCCTCGAAGCACTGGCGGGAACGCTCGGGCTTGCCCTTTTCGTCTGCGCCCAGCAGATAGGACGTATTGTCGCACAAAAAGTTCGCGGCGACGCCGGAGGCGCGCTTGACCCGGTGGGGGACAGGAAGCTCACGGGGGGCGATGACGGTCTTTTTGCCCTTGGGGACTTCCTGCCGCAGGTCGTTGAGGGCGAGGAGCTGGCCGTCGGGGCCGAGGCGCAGTTCATAGCTGACCTTGAACTTGCTGTCCCAGCCGGGGGCCTCCACCTTGCCCTGAGCCAGAAGCTGTTCATAATAGGCGGTGAGTGCTTGGAGTATCATGTAAACACCTCCACGTCCCGGCATTCCATCACGCCGTCCACCAGTTTTGCGCGGAAGAACTGGCTGCGGATGTTGGCCGAATCAGAGTAATCGAGGCTGTGGAGCATGAAGCCGAGGTCCTGCGTGACCTTCAGCGCCGGAATGCTGCCGCCCGGCCATTCCCGGAAATTGGCCGGGAACTCCCGGCACCCGAAACAGGGCTGGTGATAGCACTGGCCTTTGCGCAGGCGTCGGCGCAGGATGTCCTGGAACTTGCCGGGATTGTCGCTGGGGGCGGCCTTGTCCGTCAAATCGAAGTGGCACTCGATGACGTAGTGGACGTCCTGCAGGACCATCGCGGCCCGCTGCTGGATGTCCTCCGAGGTGTAGAGCACCGGCGGCGTGCCGCCTTTGGCCGCACTGAGGGCGGCGGAGGACAGCAGGGTGGACTTGACCTCGTTGCGCCGGATGTTGGTGAACCGGATGGGCCGCTGGGTGTATTCCTTGGTGGACGCTTCGTCCTCGGGGTCAAGGCCGAAGGGCTTGAGCAGATAGATGCGGTCAACCGTATAACGCAGCCCGGGGTGCCAGTAGATGGCCTCCACAAGGCCCCGCGCGGCGGACGGGGTGGGCATGTCGTAGCTCACACGCTCGGTCTTCATTTCCGGACGAGTGAAGCAGGCATAGTCGCCCCATACTTCAATGAGCATGGACATCAGCATCGCCTCCTTTCCGGGTGAAGTTGAATTTTCAGACTAAGATGAATATCGGTCATTGAAACCACCTCTTTCTTTTAGAAGTAAAGGCCGATGCCGGTCTCCACATCCATGGCAAGGCCGGTCTTTTCGCTGTAGCAGCTGGTGTCGGTGAGGATGGCGGAACCATCGGGCCGCAGTTCCAGCGCCCCGGCGGCGTCGAGCTTGTCGAACTGGTCCTTATAGCAGGAGATGCTGTAAACGCCCAGCTTCCGCAGCAGCGTCCGGGTAACATGACCGCTGCGCAGCTGCTCACAGAGGGCTGCGCCCTCGCCGACGGGCAGGTAGACCGTGCGGGCAGCGTTCTCGATGAGGCGGAATTCCTCCGCCACCTGTGCAAAGGGGAACTGGCAGCCCCGGATGCCCCGGAGAAAGGCATCCAGAATGCCGTGCTTGTCCACGGCGTCGGGGCCGCGCAGGTCGGAAAGCTCGTTGAAATAGAGCTGAATGGCCCGGGGCGTGTCCAGTGTATCCTGATGCCGGGCGGTGTAGTCCAGCGCGCTGACGTTCTGCCTGAGCATCTGGGGCGTGGAACACTCGTCCAGCCGGAACCGGTAGACGATGCTTTCCTCTGCGCCCCGCCGCCCCTCGCGGTTGCAGCGCCCGGCAGTCTGTAAGAGCGCGTCGAGCCCGCACTGCTCCCGGTACGCGACGGGAAGCTCCACGTCCACGCCCGCCTCGATGAGAGAGGTGGACACCACCCGGCAGGGCAGACCCTCTTTCAGCCGCTGGCGGATGTCGTCCAGCTGACGGCGGCGGTCGGCGGCGCAGAGCAGGGTGGTCAGGCAGTAGCTGCCCTCGGCGGGCAGAGCAGCGTAGAGCTGCTGGGCCGTCTTGCGGCGGTTGACCACGCAGAGCACCTGCGGGTGCCGGGCCAGCCGGGCGGCGAACTCCGCCTGCGGCAGGGTGCCGAGGTCTTGCAGTGTGGTGCGCCGGAGCACTTCGTAGAGGCGGGGCGCGTCGGGCGTGATCTCCTGCGGGTGGAGTTCCGACGCAAAGCGCCGGAACAGCGGCTCAAGGGCAGGCTGGGTGGCCGTGCAGAGGACGGCCGTGGAGTGGTAATGCTGGATGAGCTGGGCGATGGCGCTGACGCAGGGGGCAAGGTAGTCGCCCGGGAGGGTCTGCGCCTCGTCGAAGATGATGACGCTGTCGGCGATGTTGTGGAGCTTGCGGCAGCGGCTGCTGCGGTTGGCGTAGAGCGACTCGAAGAACTGCACCGCCGTCGTCACCACGACGGGGGCGTCCCAGTTTTCGCTGGCCAGCATCTGACGGTACTGGGCGGGGGTCAGGTCGTCCTGCTCAACAGTCTTGTACTCGGCGTTGGAGAAGTCGGCCAGAACATTTTCTGCGCCCAGCAGGTCCGAGAAGACGGCGGCGGTCTGATCGATGATGGACATATAAGGGATGACATAGATGACCCGCTTCATCTTCTGGGCGGCGGCGTGCTCCAGCGCAAAGGCGAGGGAGGCGAAGGTCTTGCCGCCGCCGGTGGGTACGGTGAGGGTGTAGAGCCACGGCGGGCCGTGAGCGCCTTTCTCGAGACAGGCGCGGAGGACGGTGTTGCGCTGGACGCTGACGGGCGAGGGAGACTCGGCCCTGAGATAGCGCTGCGCCTGTGCCGAGACGATGTCCCGCAGCGCGGCGATGTCCGTGCCGCTGCCCCGGGGTGCGGCCTTGCCGTCCATGAAGGTCTCGGTGTCGATGAAGTCGGCGTCCACGAGGCAGGAGTAGAGCATCCGGGTGAAGAACGCGAGGCTCAGCGGGTCGGCGCAGGCCCACGCGGGCGGCGTCGAGGAGGGGAGCGTTACTTCCTGCCAGCCGTCGTAGGGGGCTGCCGGCTTCTTGCTCCGGCCATATAAGGTGGCGTCGCCCGGGTCATCGGCGGGGCTCCCGCCGTCGGGCAGGCCGCTGTGGTGTCCGGCCACCGCAAAGGCGGCGTGGGGATGGTGGCGGACCCAGGCCTCCTGCGCCCCGGCGGTGGAGTGGTCCACCTTGGGGCCGCCTTTGAGCCGCAGCTGGAAGGCGTCGCTGTACTTCCCGACGTCGTGGAGCCACGCGGCAAATTCGGCCTCGCTCTGCGCCCCGAAGGGGGCTGCGAAGGAACCGGCCAGTCTGGCAGTGCCGGCGAGATGGTCGTAGACGGTCTGGGTGCGGGTGCCGTCCTCGCTGATGTGGGCAAGACGTGTGGAGTGCTCCATAAAATGACCTCCTGACTCTGGTTTGCAATAAGGATACGCTTTTCAAAAAGCGGCTGTCAACAAAACGCGCTTTTCAACGAAAAATTCTGGGACTTTGCACAAAAAGCAGACGGAAAAATCTGCAATGTGCCAAAGAAGAAAGAAACGAGTTTTTCTTGTTTTTATGATAATGCAAATGCTGTCCGATAAACTGGACTTTTACTGATTTTTCAGGCAAGAATGAAAAGAGAACTGCGTTTTCAGTACTGCGAGAGGAAGATTGCCCATCGGCAGAGAAAAAATGAAGATGTTGTGTACAACAACACTGCATTAAGATAGAATTAAGGCAGGGTTAAGAAAACTGCAAGAAAAGTGCTGAGTTATTCCATCTTGGAATGAACTTTCGGGAAAATCAAGGCGAATATCCCCCTTTTCATTTGCTGAAATCTGTTGTATTATGAATAACAGATATGGAATCTGAGCAAAATGCGCCTGGATGAAGCGCAAACAGGAATGATAAGAAAAATAAAGGGCAATAGGGGGAGAGCTACGATGGACGAAAAAGATTACGAGCTGCTGCACGCGCTGGACGAGACGCGCAACATCACCCACGCAGCGGACAAACTGTACATGACCCAGTCGGCACTGTCCAAGCGCATCAAGGCGCTGGAACAGGAGCTGGGGGTGGAGATCGTCCTGCGCTCGCGGCAGGGCATCCGCTTCACGCCGGCAGGCGAACAGGTGCTGCTCCACAGCGCCGCCGCCGCCCGCGAGATGGAAAAGATGCGCCGCCAGCTGGCTTCCATCCAGGGCGAGGCCTGCGGCACCCTGCGGGCCGGCATCTCGGTGAACTTCTCCTACTACCGTCTGCCCGAGGTGCTGACCGAATACCACAAAGCCTACCCGAAGGTACGCCTCGACATCGCCACCGGCCACAGCCGGAACATCTACCAGCAGATGCTGGACTCCTCGCTGGACGTGGCAGTGCTGCGCGTCGCGTCTACGGGGGAAGGCGCCCAGTTCCTGCTCTCGCGGGAGAATATCTGCCTGATCTGCAGCGAGGAGAACAAGGACAGACCCATCTCCGATTACCTTTATATCGACCACAGCAGCGACGCCACCATCAGCGCCCAGATGGCCCGCTGGCGCTACGAGAACGGCGTGACCAACGATGCGGGCAATTTTGTGGTGGACAACATCATGGTCTGCCGCGAGATGGTGGAGCGGGGCCTCGGCTGGGCGCTGATGCCGGAAGTGGCGCTGGATAACTTCAAGGGCTATGTCAAGCCCTGCACCTTCGAGAACGGTGAGCCCTTCGTCCGGCGCACCTATATTTTCTGCCAGAGAGATGCAGCCGCCCTGCCGCAGGTGCAGCTCTTTATGGACATGCTCAAAAAGCACCGCTGAGAGGAGAAAAACATGGAAACGACTGTTTCGCTGGTCCAGATGCTGGATGCACGGGAGCGCCGGGTGCAGCATCAGCAGGAGCTGCTGGCCCGGTACCACAAGCCTCTCATCTGCTTTACCATGAATATCTGCGGCCCGATAAAGGATTCGCCCCTCATCCGGCGGGGCTTTGGGCGGGGGCGTCAGCTGCTGCGCCAGCAGTTTCTGCGGGCAAAGCTGACGCCGCTGTATCAGGACGCCGTCCGGGAAGTGACCGGCTGCGAGGCGTTCTATGTGCTGGATGCCGACCCGCTGACCATCAAGAAATTCACCACCGACATCGAGGACGCCACCCCGCTGGGGCGGCTGTTCGACATGGACGTTATCCGCCCGGACGGCCTCAAAGTGGACAGAGAAGAGCTAAACCTCGAAGGCCGCCGCTGTCTTATCTGCGGCGGGCCTGCTAAGGTGTGCAGCAGCCGCCGCATCCATACCGTGGCCGAACTGCAGGAAAAGACGACGGAGATCTTGACCGAGGCCCGGGACGCGCAGGACATCGCCGACGCGGCCCGTCTGGCCGTCCGCGCCCTGCTCTACGAAGTGACCACAACCCCGAAGCCCGGCCTTGTGGACCGGCGCAACAGCGGAAGCCATAAGGATATGGATGTGTTCACCTTCATGGACAGCGCCGCGGCGCTCTACCCCTATTTTGAAGCCTGCGCCCGGACGGGCCGCGAGACGGCGGAACAGCCCGCGCCCGAGACCTTCGCGGCCCTGCGGCCTCTGGGTTGTGAGGCCGAGGGCGAGATGCTGGACGCCACCGGCGGCGTCAACACCCACAAGGGCGCGGTCTTTTCGGTGGGCATCGTCTGCGCGGCGCTGGGACGCCTCGACCGCTCCCTCTGGGCCGACGCTGCCCGGGTGCTGGCGGAAGTATCCGCCATGACGGCGGGCCTGACCGAGAAGGATTTTGCAGGCGTCACTGCCGAGAACGCCGCCACCGTGGGCCAGAAGCTTTATATCCAGTACGGCATCACCGGTGTGCGCGGGCAGGTGGAAGCCGGACTTCCCGCAGTGCTGAATGTCGGTCTGCCGGTGCTGGAAGAGGGCCTTGCCAAGGGTTACGACTTCGACCGCGTCGGCGGAGGCGCACTGCTGGCCATCCTGGCCAACAGCACCGATACCAACATCATTGCCCGCTCGAGCCGGGAGCGTCAGCTGGCCCTCACCGAAGAACTGAAAGCCCTTCTCGCCCAGACACCTTACCCGGATAAAGATGCCCTCGCGGCGCTGGATGACCGGTTCATTGCGGAAAATCTCTCGCCCGGCGGCAGTGCCGACCTGCTGGCGCTGACCTGGCTGCTCCATTTTGTTACTACTGAGGGGAATATCGATGAGTGAATATACCATTTCGCAGGTCTATCCGACCGATAAAACCGTTCTGGCCCAAATCGACACACTGCTGGGTCAGGAGGGCATCCGCCGCGACGGCAATCTGGACTACATCTGCGCCATGTTCGACGAGGAATACAACGTCATCGGCACCGGCAGCTGCTTCGGCAGCACCCTGCGGTGCTTCGCCGTCAGCAGCGCCCATCAGGGCGAGGGCCTGCTGAACCAGATCATCACCCACCTCATCGAGGTGCAGTGCGCGCGGGGGAATATGCACCTGTTTCTCTACACCAAGGTAAAAAGCTTGTCTTCATGGAGAACCGCCGCGACGGCTTCGGGGCCTATCTGCGCGATCTGGAAAAGACCAGGACCGAGGGCAAAAGTGCGGCCCTCGTCATGAATGCGAACCCTTTTACCCTCGGTCATCAGTATCTTGTGGAAAAAGCCGCTGCCGCCTGCGACACGCTCCACCTGTTCGTGGTCAGTGAGGACGCCAGCCTCGTGCCTTTCGCCGTGCGCAGGAAGCTGGTGGAGGCGTGCGTGGCCCATCTGCCGAATGTGGTGCTCCACGACAGC
>ENA-ORLL01000382-ORLL01000382.1-human-gut-metagenome-genome-assembly--contig:-NODE-382-length-10182-cov-4.41849_pt1 | contig 10182 bp, 14 predicted proteins | sample MGYA00243070_ERZ508830 | MGnify/ENA primary metagenome ERZ508830 (study PRJEB26277, sample SAMN04329787) | human gut metagenome | biome: human-associated habitat | host: Homo sapiens | place: USA...
GAGGTGCGGACAAATGATAAGCTGTTCGTTGAAGCACCGGGATGACGAGAGAAACGACCCCGGCCATATCGTTGCAAAGTTCAGCGGCGAGGAAATGGTTGCTCTGAACAGGATTATGTATCATGCCACAAAAGAGCTGCACGGAAAGTCTGTTGCTTTGGAGTTATACAAAAGCATATATCTTCTGAACGCCGTTGTGCAACATGGAAATTTGGATGCTCACGACATTCTGATTCTGGACGAGATAGACACTCGGCTGCATCAAGGCGACCAGAGCGGAGCCGCAAGCGGTTTTTCTGGAGCCAACGGAGGTGCAGATCGATGAAAATGGCCCTGAAAGAGAACACCCTGCTCATCAAAGAGGCCGACACCGTCCAGTTCACGGTGATCAAAAGCTGGGGCAAGATGAAGTGGTCGAAAGCCACGCAGACCCTCTCCGGCACAGCAGACATCGAACTTCTGGACAAGCTGTCCAGCATCGTCAAGCTGCCGCCCCACATTGAAGCCCTGCGCCAGAGCCTTCACGACACGGCAGCCGCCGTCGATCAGGAGCGCATGAACGACAGCCCTGAGCCGCTTCTGGACTACCCGGTCAAGAGGAAACTTTTCCAGCATCAAGTCCGTCAGACGAACATGGAGGCTAAAGTTTACGGGAGGGATAACCCGAACGGAGGAAACACAACATGAGCGATATTCACAAAATGAGCCTGTCCTCGCTGCTCGGCCAGATCGACAGCATCAAGGACAACAGCGCATCCTTTCTCCCCAGCGAGGGGAAGCAGGACCCCGACAAGAAGATCTGGCAGGATGACGTGGACGCTTGCAACGCAGCCACCGAGATCATCAAGAAACTCTGCGAGGAAAACTGCTTCTCGGTGGACGCCGAAAACATCAACATCACACAGAGCAAGAACCTACTGCAGGACTGGGGCAACGAACATGCCAAGTACGAAGTGCCGTCGCATACTGTCAAAAAGGCCGGCGTATGGCATTGCCCGGACTGCAACCATCGGGTGGACCCGCACCACTCGCACTGCCACTGGTGCGGCACCCGGCTGCTGGGAGGTGCAATCAGATGAGACGAAAGGTAACATTCGTGCGGGTCGAAAAGACCAAGCAGCCCCTGCCCGAAAATGGGCACATCTTCGCCACCATGCCCCTGCGGAGGAACGTACCGAACCCCTGCAACCCGGAGTGGAAGCCCGCCACTTGCCCGATCTGCGGGCAGGACTGCTGGCTTCAGACCGGGAACGCCGAACTGGTCAAGCAGATCTACCCCAGCGCAAAGTTCGTGTGCAGCGAGTGCGCATGGACAGGAAAGGCGGCGGCGAACCAGTGAGCGAATACAGAGCAATCTATAAATGCCGCCTTTGCGGTGAAGAATTTTACAACGCCGGAACAAGCGACGAGGACACGGCATCCAAGGCTACCATGTACACGGTCCTCGAATCTTCTGGCATTACCCCGCAATTTGAATCCCGGAATGCACCGATTCAGTTTGATCTTCACAGCTGCAAGGATGGAAGCTATGGCATGGCTGATTTTCAGGGGATGAAGAAAGTCGGTGATAGCGATAGGTAAAGGCTTCGGTTTCCTTTTTGAGATGGGCTGCGGCAAGACCCTGACCGCCATCGCCGTCACCGGGGCTGGGTACAAACTCGGCAAGATCAAGCGGGTGCTGATCGTGGCCCCCACCTCCGTCTGCGCCGTCTGGCCGAAAGAATTTGCAGACTACGCCGACTTCAGGTACACGGTCAAGACCCTGCTCGGCACAAAGCCCCAACGCCTCAAGGCCCTCGCCGACCTCGAAGCGTTTCCCTTCCAGAGCCTCAAGGTGGCTGTCATCAACTACGAATCAACGTGGCGAGACGGCATCTTTGAAAAGTTGCTGGAGTACGATGCCGACCTGATCATCGCCGACGAGAGCCAGCGCATCAAGACCCACGATGCAGCCCAGAGCAAATCGATGCACCAACTGGGCGACAAGGCCCGGTATAAGCTGATTCTCTCCGGCACCCCGGTGCAGAACGAGGCGGTGGACATTTTCAGTCAATACCGCTTCCTCGACCCGACCATCTTCGGCACCAACTTCTACGCCTTCCGCAACCGCTACGCCGTGATGGGCGGCTTCAACCGCAAGCAGATCGTCCAGTACAAGGACCTCGACGAACTCATCCGCAAAGAGCATTCCATCGCCTACCGGGTGACCAAAGAGGAAGCCCTGGACTTGCCGGAGCAGACGTTCCAGACCCGGAGCATCATCCTTTCGGCCAAAGAGCGGGCCATCTACGACCGTCTGCGGCGGGACAGCTTCACCGAGTTGGACAACGGCGGGAAGATCACAGCCACCACAGTCCTGACCAAACTCCTGCGGCTGCAGCAGTTTACTGGCGGCTTTCTGGTCGCCGACGATGCAGCCAAGCCGGAGCTGGTCAGCACCGGGAAGCTCGATGCCCTCTCGGACATCATCCAAGACTACGTTCTGGAGGGCAAGAAGAAATTGGTGATCTTCGCACGGTTCATCCCGGAGGTCTTGGAAATCATCAAAAGGTCGGAGAACATCATCGGAAAGAGTGGCATGAAAACGGTGGCCATTTACGGAGCCATCCCGAAAGAGCAGCGGGGCGACATCGTCCAGCAGTTCCAGAAAGACCCCTCCACGATGGTTCTCGTCGGCCAGATCGACACGGCGGGCACCGGCATCACCCTGACCGCAGCCGACACCTGCGTCTACTACAGCGTCACATTCAACTACGCCACCTACTCGCAGAGCCTCGCCCGCATCCACCGTATCGGCCAGCGCAACACCTGCACATACATCCACCTCGTAGCCGAGAACACCGTGGACAGCACAATCCTCAAGTCCCTGAGCAAAAAAGAGGATCTCGCCAAAACGGTGGTCGATGACTGGAGGCAGTTCTTTTGAAAATCTACATCGTGGACGGCACCCCGGTTTTAGACGGCACCCCGAAAGAGCTGGCCCAGTATCAGCGCACGGTGCAGGAGCTGGCGGTGTACGATGCCTATCAAAAATTGCTCAAAGCTATCGCCGAGGGAAAGCCACCCGGCGGGCAGCTTGAGGAAAAACCACCCGCCCGGAAGCGGGCACCCCAGAAAAAGAAAAGAAAGGATGAGAGCAATGGTTGATTCTTCGCAAATTCCCTATGCCATCGCAATCGACTTTGATGGCATCCTCTGCCAGAACGCCTACCCCGACATTGGAGATCCGAACTGGGGCACAATCCATCAAGCCCTGAAAGAACAGAGCAACGGCGCAAAGCTGATTCTCTGGACCTGCCGAGAGGGGCGGTCACTGGAAAGGGCCGTCGCCGCTTGCGCAGGCTGGGGCCTGACGTTTGACGCTGTCAATGAGAACCTCCCGGAGTGGCGCAAAGCCTACAGAACAGATCCTCGAAAAGTCGGGGCAAACGAATACTGGGACGACCGAAATGTCATCAATGACAACGAAAGCCCGTTGTTTTTTCGTGCCCACCAGTGCGCAGAGGACCATGCGGAATGGGAGGTGCGCCGTCAATGCTTGGAGCAATCCTGACCCTCGCAGCCCTCGCAGCCATCGGAGCCTTTGGATACCTTCTCTGCTGGAAAGCTGGCGAAGCTGACGATCGAGCAGAGCAAGAGCAAATAGAACGCCTGAACAGAAAGGAAGAACACAAATGACACTGTTAGACATGGTGCGCGATTACCAGAGCCTTCTGGAGCGCAAGGAAGAACTGGCCGATGAGGTCAAGGCCAACAACGCCCTGATCGAGGAAGCCAAAGCGAACATCTCGCAGCAGATGATCGACGACGACTGCCCCTCGATCTCGGTCGGCGGCTTCAAGTTCACCCTGACCCCCAAGACCATCTACAGCAAGAAGTCCGAAGCGGAGCTGGCCAGCGAGGGCATCAATTTCTTTGAAACCCTCCGGGGCGAGGGTCTCGGCGACATCATCGTGGAGAGCGTGAACACCCGCACCCTCCAGTCCACCATCAAGGCATACGTCGAGGAAAACGACGGCCTGAGCGAGGACCTCGCCAAGTGCATCAGCATCTTCGACACCTACGACATCACCCGCCGCCGTGAGAGCAGCCGGGCCACCAAGGGAGGAAAGAAATAATGGCAAACCAGAACTACCAGCAGACCGAGATGGATCTGCGCACCAATCTCCAGCAGGACGTGGACTGCCGGGTGGCCAGCGTGATCGATGATACCTACGATATGCTCAAGGATTACACCCCGCCCGCCGAGCGCACCCGCCACGCGGCATACAGCAACGCCGCCGACAACTTCACCCCGCTCAGCGCAAAGGTCAAGTCCGTTCGGAATGACATGGACACCCTTCTCAGCACATTGGCGAATCCCAACTACCCGGTAGTCGAGGCGGTCAGTTCCCTGCACAACCGGGTCAGCGAGCTGATCTCCCTGTCGATTGTCATGGCAGCCGAGATGAAGCGCACCATGAACGACCTCTACGAGGCCGAGCGCAAGGACGACACCCCCACCCCGCTGGAACAGGCAGCGGCAGAAAATGATGGTTTTGAAGAAGCCGAACCCGCCGACGTTGAAGCCGACGATGAAGAATAAATAGGAGGACACATACTATGGCAACCGAAAAAAAGAGCACCGAACTGGCCCCCGTTGAGAACTTCGCCCTGACCACCGCCTACGACGGTCTCGACCCGGAACTGGCAGCCGAACTCAAGGATCAGATGGACGATCTGGACGATGAATCCGGCATCAACTGCCGAACCATCAAGATTCCCTCTGGCGGCAGCCTTGCCTTCACGGTGCAGGGCGACGAGGACGGCGATGAGGACTATCCCAAGGACATCGAGGGCGTGATTGTATTCACGCACCGCATGAACGGCTACTGGCCGAACGCTTTCGGCAGCAGCACCACCCCGGAGGACAAGATCCCGGTCTGCTCCAGCATGGACGGCAAGTCCGGCCTGAACATTCGTACCGGCGAGATTTGCGAATGCGACAAGTGCCCCTGCAACCAGTACGGCAGCGACCCGAATGGCGGCAAGGGCAAGGCTTGCAAGAATATGCGCCGGATCTACCTCATGCGCAGCAACGACCCGAACCTCTATCTCCTTACGGTGCCGCCCACGAGCATCAAGGAAGTGAACAAGGCCCTCACCCGCATCATGGCCTCCAAGGGCATCCCCTACACCAACCTGATCGTCGGCTTCAAGCTGGCCAAGGCCACCAACGCCAACGGCATCAATTACGCCACCGTGGTGGTCGACAAGCGTGGCATCCTGCCCCCGGCAGCTGCTCAGACCGCCAAGACCATGCGGCAGGAGATCAAGGCAAAGTACAAGGAGATTGCCATCACGATGGACGACTACAGCACCTCGGCCTCCAGCAACACCATGACGGCGGACGAAAGCGCACTGGACGTTCAGGTGTCGGATACGGAGTTCACCGACGCGACCGACAAAGACAAGGATCTCCCCTTTGTTTAATCAGGCAGCAGCCCTATAAAATTTCATGCCCGCAGGGGAACCGCATCGAGGCGGCTCCCCTTAAGGCATAAAGGGGAACAGATATGAAATTCAAGAAAGAATGGCGGTGGAGGCAGCATGGCGGCAAGAGAGATAGATCTTGATAAGGTGGTGGATTACCGTGCCGAGTACACTGCCGTGGTTCAGAAATACAAGCTCGCCGAGGACAAGCTGACAGGTCTGTGCCCTTTCCATGAGGACAGGAACAACAGCTTCTCGGTCGATCTCAAGACCGGCAAGTGGCACTGTTTCGCAGAGGACCGGGGCGGCAACTTCGTGTCATTCTGGTCAGTTCTGCATGGCGTAGACAGAGGCATACAAGCAGATTATGGAGAAATACGGCGTTGCTGCCGAAACCCCGAAGCCCGCCAAAAAGGAAAAGGCCACAGTCCTCGAAGATTTCAGCCTTGCCGAGTATGCCTTTGCAAAGCATCTCCCGGAAGAATGGCTGGCCAAGACCTGCCGCCTCGAAACCCGGAAAGATCGCAACAACGGCACCGCATGGCTCTACATTCCCTACTACAACGCAGCCGGAGAAGAATCCACCTACCGCAAGCGGTACGCCCACAAGGACTTTCGCTGGCGCACCGGCAGCTCCGGCAAGATCTGCCTCTACGGTGAGTGGCGCATCCCTGAATTTGCCAACGCCGGGTACGCGGTCATGGTTGAGGGCGAGAGCGACACACAGAGCCTGTGGTACATGGGCATCCCGGCCATCGGTGTGCCGGGGGCCTCAATGTTCAAGCCGGAACTGTCCTCGGTGCTTCAGGGCCTGAAGCTGTACCTGCACCACGAGCCGGACGGCGGCGGCGACACCTTCATCCACAAGATCTGCACCGGCCTCCGGGATGGAGGCTACGAGGGAGAGGTCTACGAGTGGAGCTGCAAGGCTCTCGGCGAAAAAGACCCTTCCGACCTTTACATCAAGCATGGCCGGGAGCAGGCTGCCAAGCTGCTCCGGGATGCCCTGCAAACCGCACACCCTGTGGACTACAAAAATGAGGACATCCCCGAAGCGATCAGCGGCGCACCGATCAGTCTCCGACAGCCGGAGGGCTGGATTTACTCAGACAAGGGAATCAGCCGGATCGACGAAAAGAAGTTCCAGCCGGTCCTCTGCTGCCGCACCCCGATCATCCTGACCAAGCGTCTCCAGAGCATCGAAACCGGGGAAGAAAAAATAGAGGTAGCCTTTAAGCGAGACGGCATCTGGCAGAGTGCCATCTACCCCCGGTCTGTGATCTTCCAGAGCCGCAGCATCACCGCCCTTGCAGACCTCGGCTGCACGATTACCAGCGAGAACTCGAAGCAGGTGGTCCGCTTCCTCGGAAGTCTTGAAGCCGCGAACATCGCCATCATCCCAAAAGCGGACAGCACCTCCACCTTCGGATGGCAACCCGGCAACAGGTTTGTGCCCGGACACGCTGACGGCATCACGCTGGACATTGACCCATCCCAAAAGGCAATGGCCACGGCCTACTGCCAGAACGGAACCTTTGAGAAATGGGTAGAACACATGGACCCGCACCGCAGCCGCCAAAAGTTCAGGTTCATCCTTGCAGCCAGCTTTGCCGCCCCGCTCCTGCGGATCGTGAAGCAGCGCATCTTCTTCGTGTACAACTGGGGCGGTTCCAAGGGCGGCAAGACCGCAGCCCTGAAAGCGGCCCTCTCCGCATGGGGAGACCCGGAGCGGTTGATGGTCAACTTCAACGCCACACAGGTCGGCCTCGAACGGACGGCAGCCTTTTACTGCGACCTCCCCCTCGGCATTGATGAGCGGCAGCTTGCTGGTAACAATCAGGCCGGGCTGGAAAAAATCGTTTACATGATCGCATCCGGCACCGGCAAGATCAGAGGCGCAAAGAGCGGCGGCATTCAGGCCACCCAGCAATGGCGCACCGTCGCTCTGGCCACCGGCGAGGAACCACTCAGCACCGAGACCACGCAAACAGGCGTCTCCACCCGTGTGCTGGAACTTTACGGCGGGCCGTTCGACAACGAGCGGGATGCCGGATTGCTGCACCAGCAATCCGAGATGGCCTGCGGCTGGGCTGGCCCGGCCTTCGTCAAGTGCGTCCTCGCCACCCCGGAGCGCACCTTTTGTGATGCGTTCGAGTTGATGCTGAGTTACGTACGCGCAATGGCCTACGGCAACAGCGGCTCCCACGATTCCGGCGTGTCCGCGGTAGCGCTGGCCGATGCCATGATCGATAGCTGGTTCTTCAACACGCAGCAGCAGGGCGACCCCACCGACGAGGCCGATGTTCTGCAGCAGCTCGGCATCCGCCCGGAATCATGGAAAAAGGCCAAGATCATGGCTGCCAGCATTTTGGAGGAACAGGTGGAGAACAACTCCACCGATGTGAACGAAAACGCTGTGCAGTTCATCGTGGACTGGGTCATGTCGAACAAGGCATACTTCGGAACACAGGTGATCGGCACCTGCCTCGGCATGATGAACGAGAGCGGCAACACGGTCTATATTTTCCCCTCCATGCTGAATCAGGCCCTCACGAAAGCCGGGTACAGTCCCCGGAAAACTATGAAATATCTGGCCGACAAGAACCTGATCAGCGTATGGACAGAAAAGAGTGGCAAGGTCACCTACTCCACAGTTCGTAGATTCGGAGACCGAAGCTGCCGCTTTGTCGAGTTCTTCATCGGCAAGCTGGCCGAGAACGAGGACCCGATGGATGCGCTGGAGGAACAGATGGACCGAGAAGAACCACCTATGCCCCCAGCAGCTGCTCCGTTCCAAAGTTCGGCCGCTCAGACCACAATGCAGGACGACTTCACGGTGGTTGACGACTTCGATGACCTGCCATTCCCGATCTAAACCGTTACACCTAAAATTAGGTGTAACGCTAGGTGTAACATTAGGTGTAACACGGAAAAGCAAGCAGTCAAGCGGCTTTTTAATAAATTGTTACACCTATTACACCTAAAACTAAAATACAGTATGTTTTTGCACATTTTTGCATTTTGCAAGATTTTCATGCAAAATTGCAAAATTCTTAGAAATACGGTGTGTGTTCAAAATTAGGTGTAACAGGAGTAACAGAGCCGGGAGAACCGCACCACCACAAGGAAAACGCCGTTACACCTGTTTTTCAGAATTAGGTGTAACAGGCCAGACAGGAGGCATTGCAAATGGAAATGACCTACGAGTGGGCCGCCGAGATCCTCGACCCGGAGCATCTGGAGAACTACAGCATCGAAACCGTAAAAGAAGCCTGTCGGATGGGCATGGATGCGCTCAAAAAGCAGATCCCGGCAAAGGTGAATTTGTGGGAAAACTCACAATTCGGAAATTGCCCGCTTTGCCACGAAGTCGTTTATAGACCGGCCCTGCGCAAGAGCGTATATTGCTGCAAGTGCGGCCAAGCATTAAATTGGGAGGATTGAGAAAATGCATGATTACAGTTATAGCGCACATCTGGTGATCAACGATGGGTACGAGGACCGGCTGGACATGACGATCACCTGCCAGAACGCCCAGCAGCTGCTCCGGGCAAAAGACCTCATCGCCGATCAGATGAACGCCTACATCGCAGAGTTCGCCGTTCAGAGCGGCCTGACCGGGGTACCGAGCAATGCCGAGCAGAATGCCGCTGCGCTTCAGACCGTCATTCAGGAGCAGACCGAAAAGGCCAAGCAGCAGGAACCTGAAGAACTCGCCGAGCCGGAGCCGCCCGAAGCTACACCCGATGAGCCGGAGGAAAGCCCCCCCTCGCACGATGATGCGCTCGATGCCGTCTGCTACCGCCCGGATCTCGCATCCTTCAAACTTGTGCCCGCCGAAACTCCCCAAAAGGCAGCGGCACCCGCAGGAGCAAAAGGCTTGATGAGGCTGAAATGCCCGAAGTGCGGCGATGTGTTTGTCGCCTTCACAAAGGACTACCGCACCGAGTGGACCTGCAAGGCGTGCGGCGCAAGGTTCTCGCTGGAAAATACCGCGCTGTTTGAATACGACTGCAGCTGCGGTCGGCACACTTACGGACGGACAAACATCGAGGATGCGGATTTCAGCTATCCCTGCGGCGATTGCGGCAAGGCGACCACCCTCAAATGGAACCCCAAAGCCAAAAAATACATGGAGTGATGCAGATGCCCGCCTCGGACGACGACCGGGAAATGATGGCCCGGTTCAACGATACCTTCAGGAAGCTCAAGACCAACCGTGAACAGGTGCCGCTGGAATACCTCCAGACGAAGTCCGGCAAAGCCTCCCAGAAGCTGACAAAAGAAATGGCCGACCTTGCTCACTGGTTCGCCGCCCGGCTCCGGGAGAGGATGCCGTTCCCGATGCACCCAAAGGACATCGCCGGGAATCGGCAGCTATCACAGCAGATCGCCGCCGTCCTCGCCGAGGAAAGTCAGCCGGGTGCCCTCATGGACCAGTACCGAAAGGCCCTGATCGATGACCTCGACTATGACAAGTTCCTCGACCTCGTCTGGCAGCTTTACCACCGCACCGAGGAAGCCTACGAACCCTACTGGCAAAAATACAACTTCTGGCACGTTTACCCGGACGGCCCCCGCTGGATCAGAAACCACATCACAGGATTCTTCTGGCAGAACGGCCAGCCGCCGGGAAACGATTCGGATTCATTCACCGACGAGGGAGGCTACTGGATGGACTCCAAAGGAGCGTACCAAGGCGCAGCCTTG
>ENA-ORLL01000384-ORLL01000384.1-human-gut-metagenome-genome-assembly--contig:-NODE-384-length-10133-cov-4.88559_pt1 | contig 10133 bp, 7 predicted proteins | sample MGYA00243070_ERZ508830 | MGnify/ENA primary metagenome ERZ508830 (study PRJEB26277, sample SAMN04329787) | human gut metagenome | biome: human-associated habitat | host: Homo sapiens | place: USA...
GGCGTATACAAATATATGATTTATTTAGCGTACGGTTGGTTATGTATGAGACCTTTGCTTTGTTTTTTGTAACATGGGCTTTTATTAGTGTTACATTGTTTTTTGTATATGTTACATTGATGAAAAGATGTAATGCAGGGATGTTATATATAGAAAAATAACTAAATTGTTTTCTTGCATTTTATGAATAAGCAAAGTTTTTAATCACAAAAACTATATAAGTATCGGAATAAATTGCTTTTTGTTTATCTTTGTCGCACTTTTGTATCTAATAAAAAGAGAAACTATGAAAAAATGCGTTTGGATGATACTTATAATATGTTTGTGTTGTATGGTTCAAGGAGTTGAGGCACAGACTGGATACTTATAATATGTTTGTGTTGTATGGTTCAAGGAGTTGAGGCACAGACTGGGAAAGTATATACCACAGATATGGGATTGTCCAGTAGCTTGATAAATCAGATATTTCAGGATCAGCAAGGCTTTGTTTGGGTTGCCACTGAGTATGGATTAAATAAGTTTGACGGCTTACGTTTTACCAATTATCGGCATGTTTCGGCAGACTCTTCTTCTATCAAAAATAACTATATACGTACATTGTTTGAGGATAGCCGTTGCAATTTGCTGGTAGGCTGTATTGACGGGTTGATGAAGTACGATCGTGAGACAGATACCTTTTTGGAAATTCCAATGTTCCGTGCCGGTAAGCGGGTGTTTTCGCACATAACACAGATGCAGGAATTGCATAATGGGGAAATTTGGCTAACAACTACCGGTCAAGGCATGTTTCGTTTGGATGAGCGGCAGACACAGGCTGTTTCTGTAGATGATCTTCTGAAACAGTCGAATTACAATTTCCAATCTTGTTTTTATGAAGACTCCTATTATAATATTTGGATAGGAACTTATGGAAATGGACTGATTTGTTATATGCCTGCAACGAAAGAAGTGCGCGTCTTCAAAGAACCGGTTTTTGTTGATAACAATATTGCTACCATAATAGAGGATAAGCAGGGAAATCTTTTTGTAGGTACCAAAAAGAAAGGGCTATTACGTTATAACAGAAAAGAGAACAACTTTACTCTTGTTCCCTATATGGGGAATGAATCTTTGTCTGTTAGTTGTATGTCTTTGGTGGATAACCGGTTATTGGTTGGCACTGACGGGCAGGGGCTGAAAATATATAATTCTGTAAAGGGACAGTTGGAAGACTATACCATTAATTCGGCTCCAATGAATTTTTCGGATGGTAAGATCCATACAATCTTGGAAGATAAGGATGATAACTTATGGCTGGGATTATTTCAGAAAGGGATAGTTTTGATACCGAAACAAGAAAATCCTTTTGAGTATTATGGACACAAGTCCATTTATTATAATCCTATCGGACAAGGATGTATCATGTCTATTTTTCAAGATAGTAATGACCATTTATGGATCGGCGCAGACAATGAGGGTGTATACGAACTGGATGCAGAAGGGAAAAGGCTGAGGCATTATCAACCGGGGAATTCTGTTCGTTCTGTAGCTGGTACGATAATGTGTATTTATGAGGATACAGACAAAAATCTCTGGTTCGGTTCCTATACACGTGGGGTTGCTAAATTCAATCGGAGAACAGGGGACTATGAATATCTTTTGCCTATTGATGATGAAAGTGTATTGACAATAACCGAAGACAAACAGAAAAATTTATATATCGGGACATTAGGTTCCGGCTTTTATCGATATAACTTGAAGACTGGAGATTTAAAGCATTATGAATCTTCTAAAGATGAAACCAATGATTTAAAAAGGAATGAACTTGCTAATGATTGGGTGAATTATATATATTGTGACAGCGAAGGACTGATATGGTTGGGACATTATAAAGGAGTAAGTTGTTTTAATCCGTCGACGGAGAGTTTTATTAATTATAAAAAGGTTAATACATTGATTTCCGTTTGTGAAGGCTATGTTATCCCGATGGGTTATATTGTTTTGATAAAAAAACGGATAGGTTGGAAAGGTTTACAATGGCAGACGGTTTGCCTAGTAATGTGATTTGCGGGTTGAGTGAGGATTCCCGGCATGACATATGGATTAGCACCTATATGGGGATCAGCCGGTACGATATAAACGATAATCGCTTTATTAATTACTATTCGGGAGATGGGCTGCAGGGTAATGAATTTACTCATGGTGCTTTCTACAAGAATAGGAACGGAAAGATATATTTCGGTGGTGTTAATGGTATTACGTCTTTTCTTCCGGAAAACATAGGCAATACTTCAAAAGAAGCTAAGGTATGGATTACAGATTTTTATATATTCAATAAGCCTGTACATAAGAATACTCTTTCAGGGGGGAAGCCGGTAATCTCTACTTCGGTACAGGATGCTAAAAATTTCCGGTTGTCTTATAAAGATAATACATTCAGCATCGTTTTCTCTACATTGCAGTACAATAATCCCGAGCAAATTTCTTATCAATACAAAATCGATGAATTAGGTTCCCAGTGGCTTAATACCGAACCGGGAGAGAATCGTGTCACTTATAATAATTTGCCGCCCGGCACGAACCGGGAGAGAATCGTGTCACTTATAATAATTTGCCGCCCGGCAAATATACCTTCCAAGTGCGTGCACTCAATTATGGCAATTATTCGGAAACGCGTACTGTAAAGATTTTGATCACTCCTCCCTGGTATCAGACCTGGTGGGCATATTGCATTTACACTGCTTTAGCCGGACTGTTGGTATTGGGCATTATCAACTATATTCTGTCACGTATGCGCCATCGCCGTGAAATAATGAAACGGGAACATGCCGAACAGTTGAATGAAGCAAAGCTGCAATTCTTTATCAACATATCCCACGAGATACGTACGCCGATGACGCTTATCATCAACCCGTTGGAGAAACTGTTGGCGGATAAAAAAGATAACGAGCTGCATAAAACGTATTTGATGATTTATCGCAATGCGCAACGTATTCTTCGTTTGATCAATCAGTTAATGGATATCCGTAAGTTGGATAAAGGGCAGATGTTTATGAAATTCCGCGAAACGGATATGGTAGGTTTTATTGATGATTTGATGCAGACATTTGAGTATATGGCTCGTAAGAAAAATATCCGTTTTACTTTTGAGCACGAGATGCCTCAATTAAAAGTGTGGATAGACCTTAATAACTTTGATAAGGTGCTGATGAATATTTTTTCCAATGCCTTTAAGTATACTCCGGAAGGGGGTGAGGTACAGGTCCGCTTGTCAACAGGTCGGGATATTACACGTCGGGATGCATTACGTGAATATTTTGAGATTGTGATAACGGATAGCGGTATCGGCATTGACAGGGATAAAATAGAGCGTATTTTCGAACGTTTCTATCAAATAGATAATGACGTAACAAAGTCTAATTTTGGGACCGGTATCGGTTTGCACTTGTCTCATTTATTAGTGCAGTTACATCATGGTGAGATTTTTGCCCAAAACAGGGAAGATACTTCCGGTAGTCGTTTCATTCTACGTATACCATTGGGATCAGCACATTTGCGCACTGATGAGTTGGAAGCAGTAGATGAAGAAACAGTGATGTTTCACACTATTGAAAAGCCTGTTTTAGCGAAACTGGAAGAGTTGGCTGCTGAAGAAGAGGGGGAATCTAAAACCAATATGAAGGCAAAGACACGTTTACGGGTATTGGTTGTGGAGGATGAGGATGAAATCAAGTCTTATCTGAAATCGGAATTATCGGATGAATACAAAGTGGAGACTTGCAGCAACGGTAAGGAAGCGTATGATTCGATTTTGCGTGATGCGCCCGATTTGGTTATCTCCGATGTTATGATGCCCGAAATGGACGGACTGACTTTGTGTCGTAAAATAAAGCAGAACACTAATGTAAATCATGTTCCTGTAATCTTGTTGACAGCCAAGTCCAAACCGGAAGATACTTTGGAAGGGATGGAAACCGGTGCCGATGCTTATATGGTGAAACCTTTCAACACGGAATTGTTGAAAAAGACTATTGCCAACCTGATAGCCAATCGCAAACTGCTGCGTAACAAATTCAGCGGGGCTCAACAGCAAGAGGATAAAATGGAAAAAATTACAATGAAGTCCAGTGACGAGATATTGATGGACAAGATTATGAAAGTGGTGAATGAACATCTGGATGACCCTGCACTGAACGTTGAGATGCTTGCTTCCGAGGTCGGATTGAGCCGGGTACATGTACATCGTAAGCTGAAGGAACTGACGAATCTTTCTGCCCGGGACTTCATCAAGAATATTCGTTTACAGCAAGCTGCGACTTTATTGGCGCAAGACCAAAAGCTTACTATATCGGAGATTGCTTATGCCACGGGATATACCAACCTGTCGCATTTTTCCAGTTCTTTCCGCGAAAAATATGGAATGTCTCCGAAAGAGTATATGAATCAACATAAATAAATATCAGTTTGAAAGCAGAAAGGATGCTAAAAAGTTCTTGACTATTGAGTGTGCGAGGCAGGTTGTGCGTATTCCTTTTCAAAACGAATTGAAAGATGAGAAAAGCCATATTACTTTTACTGCTATCGGCGGTTACAGCATTGCAAGCGCAAATCGATGTCCGTACCCTGCAACTTTCTCAGACGCATCCCCGTTATCTGACGAATGCCGACGGAAAGCAGGTCACACGTGATTTAATAGAGAATGAACCATGGGCAAAAGAGGTGTTCGATAAACTGAAAGCAAAGGCGGATTCCTATACCCGCCTGACCGAGGCGCAGCCGGACTGGCTTTTGTCGCGTCTTGCCATGTATTGGAATTCCCATGCCACCGATGTATATATAAAAGGTGAAAGTTTCGATCATGCAGGCGGAGCGAAAGCTCCCGTTCCTACGGTGCGTTATACCGGTACGCGTGGCACATTCGCCACTCACGGACGTCCCAAATTGGCGGATGTCATTCCCTATGACGATGATAAAGACGGTAATGTCACTTTCCATAACAACTCTCTTCCCGGCCGTCCTTTGGAAAAAGTGCATCCCGCCAAGACGGGGCGTAACATCGAAAGCCTGAACCGCGAGATTATGGGAATTGCCCGTGATGCGGCTTTCCTTTATTGGCTGACCGATGAAGAACGGTATGCCCGCCTGGCAGCCGGTGTTTTCGATACCTATATGCAAGGTATCTATTACCGCAATGTCCCTGTCGATTTAAACCACGGTCACCAGCAGACACTAGTCGGTATGAGTTCGTTTGAGGTAATCCATGAAGATATACTTTATGATATTGTTCCCCTTTATGACTTCCTGTACGGGTATTTGGCGGTTCATTATGCCGATAAGATGAGTATCTATGCCGGAGCATTCAAGAAATGGGCGGATAATATCATAGCCAACGGAGTCCCCCATAACAATTGGAATCTGATGCAGGCGCGTTATGTAATGGACATCGGCATGATACTCGAAGATGATGCTCATTACGCCGACGGCAAAGGGCGCGGTTATTATATCGATTATGTACTCAACCAATCCGGCATCCGCCAATGGAGCCTGAAAAAACTTGCCGACTACGGATATGATCCTCATACGGGTATTTGGGCGGAATGTCCCGGTTACAGTGGTGTGGTGATGAATGACTATGCCAACTTTACAAGCCTCTTCGACCGTAACCTGCATTGTGACTTGACGAAGGAACTGCCGGTACTTCCCAAAGCTGTGGCAGCCACTCCGCAGTATTTGTTCCCCAACCGGATGATATGCGGTTTCGGAGATACCCATCCGAATTATCTGAATACCACGCCTGTTGTCCGGATGATTGAGAACGCTCAAGTCAATGGAAAAGAAGAGCAAGAGAGATATTTTACTGCTTTGCTGAAATGTCTTGATCCTGATGCCGGGAAAGCTGCGGCTAAAAAAAATGTACGTGTGTCTATCAATTCTTTTTTTGACGACAAGCCTTTGACACTGAAGCCGGATATCCGGGCAGGCAAGATAGAGGATTATGTATCTCCTTTATTTTACGCACCAAACGTGTCGTGGCTGGTACAGCGCAACGGTATGCACCCGCGCCATAGTTTGATGATTTCCCTGAACGCCAGCGAGGGCAATCACATGCATGCCAATGGTATTTCGATGGAGCTTTACGGCAAGGGGTATGTGTTAGGCCCTGATGCCGGTATCGGTTTATACCTGTACAGCGGATTGGATTATGCCGAATATTACTCACAGTTTCCCAGCCATAATACGGTATGTGTAGACGGCATTTCCAGTTATCCGGTGATGAAGAGCAATCATTCCTTCGATTTGCTATCCTGTTTTCCGGCATCTTCCGCAGCTGCGGCGGCAAAGGATAAATTCCCTTCCGTTACGTACAGCGATGTTTATTTCCGTGAACCGGAAAGCCGTGCAGACCAGACACGCATGATGAGTATCGTTACCACTGGTCCCGAAACAGGCTACTATGTAGATATTTTCCGTAGCCGCAAAGAACGCGGCGGAGACAAGATGCACGATTATTTCTATCATAATCTGGGACAGGAGATGACCTTGGCTGCTGCCGACGGTACGGACCTGCACCTGCAGCCTACCGAAGAACTGGCTTTTGCCGGTGCGCATCTGGGAGCCTATTCTTATCTGTTCGACAAGAAATGCGCCCGTACCGGTAAAGATGTAAAAGCTGTCTTTACAATCAGAATGCCCGATAAGGATGATATTCGGATGAATATGTGGATGAAAGGTGAAAAAGACCGCACGGTGTTTTCCGCTCTCAGCCCTATGACCGAAGGTCTGAGCCGTACGCCGGGCATGCCTTACAATATTAAGGAACAACCTACCCTTACGTTTGTTGCCCGTCAGAAGGGTGAGGCATGGAACCGGCCTTTTGTAGCCGTTTACGAACCTTCGACGGTAAAGGAAGCCGAGCTGGTTTCTGACGATACTTTTCCGGAGGTGGAGAGTGGTGTAGGGATTTGCGTAAAACAGAAAAACGGGCGTACGGATTATATTCTGTCTTCGGACGGTGCAACTCATCCTTGCTTGATGGGTAACGGCATGAAAGCCTCTGCCACCTACGCTCTGTGGGGAAACCGGCAGGGAGAGGACTGTACTCTCTTTTTAGGGAACGGTACGCTGTTGCAAACTCCTTCGGCTTCGGTCAAAGCCGATGTTCCGGTGAATGTGTTGCTCGAAAAAGAAGCGGACGGATGGTATTACACGGCATCCGGCACTTGTACGGTAACATTAGGCGGAAAGACGTACAAGATAAAGAAAGGTGTGACGAAGAAAACCAAATTGTAGGAGGAGCCGGGTGATGGGACAAAAGGTATGGGTTATATTGCTTGTGTGGGCATGTCTCGGCATGACTGTCCGGGCACAGTTGAAAACTTATCCGGAAGGGTTGCATACGGGGCTGCCACACAATGATGATTATACGGTGCGTGTCCGTATGCCCGGTGGGGAGTGGCAGGATGTGTTTGAATACAAGGTGCAGGTCGATTTGGACAAGCCGCAAGACGCTTCCATGGTACAGTTTGATATGGGCAGTCCCGTGGAAGTCATGGTAAAAAAGAATAATGGTACGGTGCGTGAGGTTACCATACGTCCCTTGAACAATGAGATAGCCTTTCGGCAAGTGCAAAACACAATCTTTTTCTCCTTAGATAAGCCCCGGTACCTCTCGGTGGAGTTCAATGGCGACCGCCTGCACAATTTACATCTTTTTGCCAATCCTATGGAGAAGGAGGTTTATTCCGGGGAAGCGAAAGGCGTTATGTTCTTCGGTCCCGGTGTGCACCGTCCGAAAGACTTGCCCAACAATCAGATACGCGTGCCAAGCAATACTACTGTTTATCTGGCTCCGGGTGCGGTGCTGAAAGCCAAATTACTGGTTGATAATGCGGAAAATGTCCGTATCATCGGTCGTGGAATATTAGACCACCCTGTCCGCGGCATTGAAATAACCGATTCCGAATATGTATTGGTCGATGGAATTACGGTGGTGAACCCGGTTCCGAAAATGTATTGGTCGATGGAATTACGGTGGTGAACCCGGAACACTACACGGTGTTCGGCGGCGGTTCTTCGGATATAGTTATCCGTAACCTGAAATCCTTTAGTTGCAGAAGCTGGAGTGACGGCATTGACATGATGTGCTGCCGCAAGGTCCTTGTCGATAATGTTTTTCTCCGTACGAGCGATGATTGTATTGCGCTCTATAACCACCGCTGGAACTGGTGGGGAGGTTCAAGCGATATTACTGTACAAAACTCCGTCCTGTGGGCGGACGTTGCGCATCCTATCAATGTAGGCGGGCATGGCGATCCGGATTCTTCAACAGGCGAGGTTATCGAGAATCTTATTTTCCGTAATGTGGATATTCTGGAACACGATGAAGACGACCCGATGTATCAGGGATGCATGACAGTAGATTGCGGTGATAGAAACCGGGTACGTAATGTCTTGTTCGAGGACATCCGTGTAGAGCATATTCAGGAAGGCCGTCTTTTCTATGTGAAAGTCCGTTTCAATCCCAAGTACGACAGGCAGCCCGGCAGTAGTATCGAGGGGGTTGTATTCCGTAATATCACTTATACGGGAGTCGGCGAGAACCGTTCGCTCATTCAAGGGTTAAGCCAGGACGGCATGGTAAGGAATGTGACGTTTGAGAATGTCACTATCAACGGAGAGAAGATGCGCGATTTGAAAGAGACAGTGACAAATGAATTCATTAGCAATGTAAGCGTAAAATAACCCAAGCTCAACCGGCAAATAATGGTACATTTGTCATCACTCGTCACCTTTGACTTCAATTAGCTGATTATGTGGGAGTTGTACGGTTATAAGACACCTTATAACCGTGATGACCAAATATCGGTCGTCACCGCTTTTGGGGTACATTCCGTTGCTTTTTATTTAGTAATGCATTGATTAACAGCTTTAAAAAACGTCTTGTACGTTCCTTATTTCAATATTGTTAAAATACCTTTCTCCATCGGCAGATTGAGGTCGTCCAGCGTATTGTTCTGCATAAGTCCCGTAATTCCACTGTAATTCTTGCGTGTAAATTCGGATATTCTCCACGGGCTGTTCGGGGAAAGCCGGAAGATAAACAGCGCTTTGCTTTGTTGTTTTTGTTTGTCCGGACCCTGCAAAATACCGTTATGCTTATGGTAAAACCCCGTTTTGCAGTTGCAGGCCCGGCGGTTGCCGGTTGCGGGCTGTCGGGCCCGCATATGCAGGCTCTTCGGCCCGCAACTGCAAAACGAAGTTTTACACCTTATAAAGGCATAAAATCCATGAGGGAACGCGGGATTTTCAACGGTTTGTTTTCTGATTATTCCCAGTTGTTTCAGGGGTGGGCACGAGGAATAAATCTCAAAACAAGAGGGGATTCCTTGTTTTCAGTCTGCTTTGATGCGTACTTTGTGAAGCCTGAGAGATACCTGCACCTGCAATATAAGTCACCGGTCCGCTTATCTTCCTTTCCAAATACTCATGATTTTTCTGCGTATCATTACAATATTTAATGAAGATACTGCGAGGCATAGCAGGCAACCTGCTGTCCAGCATGGGAGCAGTGTCCCCGTTTCCAGTTGCGGGAAGAGCGTGCCGATAATTTCCGTATAGTAACTGCGCACCCATGCCACTCCGCCGACAGACAATATCAGTACCGCCAGATTCAAGCCGCAGGTCAGGATATTGTAGGGAAGCGCCACACGATTGGGGCTATAGCCTATCAGAAGCAGGTTTTCCATTTTTACGGTATTCTTTTGCTACAGCAGGTTGATGCTTATCAAGGATAAAATGCTGATGAATAATCCTACTCCCATGACGATACCGGTGATGAGGCGCAGGAAATGCGTCGTTTTTCCGGCATCCAGCCCGTCGCCTTCGGGTTCATAGTGCTGCTGTTGGAAATAGTCGCTGACGGCTGTGTCGGCAGGGTTCTTTACCTCGACGATGAGGCGGGAAGGCCGGGCTTCTTTGCCGGGGGCGAAACGTTGGTTTGCCCAGTCCATGAATGCTTGGGGAACAAGAATTGTATTCAGGCGGTTGGAGAACCCTACAATCTTACCTTTGAACTGCTCTGCACGTCCGTTGCCCCGTAGCATGTTGTCCATCAGTATCGGGCTCATGAGGCCTTCGGTGAGATTCGGCAGGTT
>ENA-ORLL01000388-ORLL01000388.1-human-gut-metagenome-genome-assembly--contig:-NODE-388-length-10052-cov-6.50385_pt1 | contig 10052 bp, 10 predicted proteins | sample MGYA00243070_ERZ508830 | MGnify/ENA primary metagenome ERZ508830 (study PRJEB26277, sample SAMN04329787) | human gut metagenome | biome: human-associated habitat | host: Homo sapiens | place: USA...
ACACCAGCTTCAGGCCGGCAGTCTTGCACAGACCCGGGCGCACCTGACGTGCTTCGATGGCATCGTACAGCGCCTTTTTGCAGTCGTCGCCCACAAAGCGGATCATGCCGTTCTCCACGCCCTCGGCAAAGGAGATGTACTTTGCACCGGTGAGCACATCGGTCTTCTGGATCTCGTCATAGACGATGGCGGCGGCGTCATCGGTCATCTGGCAGCCGTCCGGACCGTAGGCCTTGTAGCCGTTGTACTTGGCAGGGTTGTGGGAAGCGGTGACCATGATACCGGCGTTGCAGTTATAGTAACGGGTAGCAAAGCTCAGGGCAGGCACGGGCATCAGAGCATCATAGATGCGCACCTTGATGCCGTTGGCTGCCAGAACGCCAGCGGCGGTCTTGGCAAAGACATCGCTCTTCAGGCGGCTGTCGTAGCTGATGGCCACGGTCTGGGTACCGCCCTGGGTCAGCACCCAGTTTGCCAGACCCTGCGTTGCCTGACGGACAACGTAGATGTTCATGCGGTTGGTGCCGGCACCCAGCACGCCGCGCAGACCTGCGGTGCCAAACTTCAGCGCCACAGCAAAGCGATCCTTGATCTCATCGTCATTGCCTTCGACCTTTGCCAGTTCCGGCTTCAGGTCTGCATCCTCCAGATCCGCTGCCAGCCAGCGCTTATATTCATCCAGATACATCTTGTACACCTTACCTTTGTTTAAAATCTTTTTCCCCGGATCGAAATGGTTTGTATAAACCTACTTATACTATAAACTCTTGCTCCGCTTATGTCAATTGCGTAAAATGGCCGAAGTTTGTGCCCTTAAAACCGACAAATACCACAAAAAACCGGTTCTTCCGCTATGTTCATTGCGTTTTTTGATGTATCCAGCAGCTGGTAGGGCTGGTGCACATCCTCCAGCACCTCCAGCCACTGCTCCGGCCCCACGCCGTTTTCGCACAGGTAGCGCAGCAGCCGCATTATCCGGCCAAAGCTGTCTGCCGGAGCAAGTACCGTGCTGCTGCGCACCCTGCCGCCCTGCTCCCGGCGCAGCTGTGCCAGCACCCCCTGTGGGGTGGAAGCGGCACAGTATACCAGCGTGCAGGCGTGCTGCAGCCCCTCCAGCTCTGAATAGGTACGGATATAACGGCAGCATTCCCCATTTGTCATGATCTCTCGTTCTCCTTTCTGCTGCATTGACAACTTTCCTGTGCTTTACTATAATGATTTCAAACAGAAAAAACTGTCGAAGCATAGTAGATATATCCATTATTTTCCACTTTTGGCATTTTTGACAAACCATGCGCCATGCAGGGAGGGACACCATGTATTCTGTGACCAACAGCTTTGGCCTGAACGGACTGCGCGGCTTTGCCGTTGCGGTGGAAGCCGATGTTTCCGGCGGGCTGCCCGCGTTTTCCATCGTCGGTCTGCCGGACTCTGCCGTGCGGGAAAGCGCCGACCGGGTGCGCGCTGCCATCAAAAACCTTGGCTTCCGCTTCCCCGACCGGCGCATCACCATCAACCTTGCTCCTGCCGATGTGCGCAAGACCGGCCCGGTGTACGATCTGCCGCTGCTTTTGGCGCTGCTGACCGCCAGCGGACAGCTGGAAGAAGTGCCTGCCGACGCCGCCTTTCTGGGCGAGCTTGCGCTGGACGGCAGTCTGCGTCCGGTGTCCGGCGTGCTGCCCATGGCGCTTGCCGCTGCCGAGTACGGCATCCGGGCGCTGTACGTCCCGGCAGAGAACGCCGCCGAAGCAGCCGAAGCCTGCGCCGACACCATGACCGTCTACCCTGCCCACACCGCCCGGGAGGTGGTGGAAGCGCTGAAGGGCACCCGTCCCCTCTCCCCTGCCGCCGCCATCCCCTTTGACCCGGAGGACGCATGGCAGCAGGTGCCGGATTTTGCGGACGTGATGGGACAGTCGCTGGCGCGGCGCGCCATGGTCATTGCAGCCGCAGGCGGGCACAACGTGCTTTTGATGGGCGCACCCGGCACCGGCAAATCCATGCTGGCAAAGCGCCTGCCGGGCATCCTGCCGCCCCTGACCCGGGAGGAAGCAGTGGAGACGACCAAGATCTACTCCATCGCCGGGCAGCTGCCGCAGGGGCGCGGACTGATCTCTGCCCGCCCCTTCCGCAGCCCGCACCACTCGGCAAGCGCTGCCGCCCTTGCCGGCGGCGGGGCGCAGTTCCGCCCGGGCGAGTGCAGTCTTGCCAACTGCGGGGTGCTGTTTTTGGACGAACTGCCGGAGTTTTCCCGCGAGAGCTTGGAGGTGCTGCGCCAGCCGCTGGAGGATGGGCAGATCACCGTGAGCCGCGCCGCCGGAAGCGCCACCTACCCCAGCCACTTCCAGCTGGTAGCCGCCATGAACCCCTGCAAATGCGGCTATTACGGCCACCCCACCCGCGCCTGCACCTGCTCGCCCAGCGCGGTGCGGCAGTACCGCAGCCGGGTGTCCGGCCCGCTTTTGGACCGCATCGACCTGTGCGTGGAGATGGACCCCATCGCCTTTGACGAGCTGCACGCCGCCGCACCCTCCGAGAGCAGCGCGGAGCTGCGCAAACAGGTGCTTGCTGCCCGCGCCATTCAGGCCAAGCGCTACGCCGCGCCGGGCTTTAAGGGGGTGCACTGCAACGCCCAGCTGAACGCCGGGCAGGTGCGGCGCATCTGCCGCATGACCCCCGGTGCCGAGCAGCTGCTGCGCAGCTCCTACGATGCACTGGGGCTTTCTGCCCGGGCGCACGACCGCATTTTGCGGGTAGCCCGCACCGTGGCCGACCTTGCCGGTAAGACCCTGCTGGACGAGGATTCCCTGCTGGAAGCGCTGCAGTACCGGGCGCAGGAAAAATTGGACGGATAATACAGCACATCAAAAACGCGAGTGGCCGAAACGGTCGCTCGCGTTTTTGTTTGCTATCGGGAGGTGCATTTTCTCTTTTCAGGTGCCGCCCGGTGTGGTATACTGGAAATGCAAAAACCAGAAAATGGAAGGGATAAAGTACAAATGAACATTCGTAAAGCCGAGGAAAAAGACATTCCCAGACTGCTTGCGCTGCTGGGGCAGGTGCTGCAGATCCACGCAGAGATACGCCCGGATATTTTTATTCCCGGCACCACAAAATACACCGTCTGTGAACTGGCAGCGCTTTTGAAGCAGGAGGATAAGCCCATCTACGTTGCCGTGAACGAGGAGGATGTGTGCATGGGCTATGCCTTCTGTCAGCTGAAGGAGCAGCCTTTTTCCACCAACATGGTGCCCTTCAAGTCGCTGTTCATTGATGACCTTTGCGTTGACAAGCAGACGCGCGGACAGCACATCGGGGAAAGTCTGTTTGACTATGTAAAGCAGCAGGCAAAAGCACTGGGCTGCTACGAGGTGACCCTGAACGTCTGGGCGGGAAACACTTCGGCAGAGCACTTTTACGAAAAAATGGGCATGAAGACCAAGGAGCGGCAGATGGAGTATATTCTGTAATTCGGGCGAGCGCGCCTTATTTCGGATGTCCAAGCAGGAAAATAGGGTTACTGTCCAGTATGTTTACTGCGCCAAGCTATAGAAGAAAAGGCATCGCAAGAGAATTGCTTTCCCGGGTGATAGCTGTTCCCTGAACTGTGCGAATGCCCTGCTTGCTACAATCGCATACCGCTTATCTCGCTGGAACACTTCTTGATTTTAACACAATCGGATGTTATCTTATTCTTATAGAAATCTCCGAAGGGCAGGTGTTTTCATGTACAATCATCAGCTGGAAACCTTCATCCGTGTGGCAGATGCAGGCAGCTTCAACAAGGCGGCAGAGGAAAGCTACATCACGCCAACGGCCATCATCAAGCAGATCAACCTATTGGAAGATTCCCTTAGTGTCAAGCTGTTCAAGCGTACTCGCCGGGGACTAACACTGACCAAAGCAGGCCGTTCCATGTATCAGGATGCCAAGTACATCATTCAATACTGCCATGATTCTGTCATTCGTGCCCGGAACGCAATGCAGGAGGATTCCAACGTCATCCGCATTGGATCCTCTCCCATGCCACCTGCACAGCTGCTCATGGATCTGTGGTCGAAAGTGCAGGCCATCTGCCCGGACATCAAATTCCAGATTGTGCCTTTTGAAAACACCCCGGAAAATGCACGGGAAATTCTGGCGAACCTCGGCACGAACATTGATGTAGTAGGCGGCATCTTTGATGAAACGATGCTGCATCTGCGCAAATGTGCCGGTCTGGAACTGGTTCGCGGGCCGTTTTACTGCGCGGTTTCCATCCATCATAAACTTGCGGCAAAAGACCGCTTGCAGATCACAGACCTGTACGGCGAAAATCTACTGCTGATGCACCGTGGATGGAGCCATTATGTAGATGAGCTCCGGGACGATTTATGGCAGCATCACCCACAAATCAAAATCGTGGATTTTGAATTCTATAATATGGACATCTTCAACCGCTGTGAAAACACCAACGATGTGCTGCTGGCAATTCCGGGCTGGGCCAATGTCCACCCATTGCTGAAAGTGATTCCAGTAGATTGGGATTACGGCATCCCCTATGGTATCCTGCACTCCCCGAATCCAACGCCTGCCGTTCAGCGTTTTCTGGATGCGGCTAAAATAGCCAGCAAGGAATTGTATAGCTGATACGCCACTGCAACGAGAAGCTGCTGCATGAGAAATCATGCAGTGGCTTTTTCTTTTTACAAAAGATGCACTTGACCTAAAGCTGACTCTAAGTGTTACAATCAGGGGGTCAAGCGGGTTGTTTGAACCTTTGAGTTCAAACAAGTGAACAAAGTGGAGATTCCGGGAAATGCAGACTTGCGCTATACTGGAACCAGAAAAAGAGAGTACCTCAAAGGAGGAACGACCGATGAAGAAAGTCTTGATTTTGTCCGGCAGTCCCCGCAAGGACGGCAACTCCGACCTGCTGTGCAGTGAGTTTATGCGTGGTGCGCAGGAGAGCGGCAACGAAGTGCAAAAGATCTTCGTGCGCAGCAAGAAGATTGTGCCCTGCAATGCCTGCTATTACTGCCGCGACCACGGCGGCAAGTGTGCCCTGAACGATGACATGAGCGAAATTCTGGACGCAATGCAGGCGGCAGATGTTATCGTGATGGCAAGCCCAGTGTACTTCTACTCCATTGATGCACAGATGAAGATCATCATCGACCGCAGCCTTGCCCGGTGGACGAACATTCCGAACAAGGAGTTCTATTTCATCATGACCTGCGCGGACGATAACCGTGCTGCCATGGCCTGCACCTTGGAGTGTTTCCGGGGCTTTACCGCCTGCCTGAATGGTGCCAAGGAAAAGGGGGTCATCTACGGCACCGGCGTATATCGGCCCGGCGAGGTGATGTCCTCACCGGCCATGAAGGAAGCCTACGAGATGGGCAAAAACGTCTGATTTCCTAGTTTTATATAAAGGAGTGTAACGGCTATGAACAATTTTCTGTTTGAAAACAAAACCAAGGTTTATTTCGGCAAGGGTGGCGTGAAGGAATATCTGGGCTGTCTGCTGGAGCACTACGGCGATACCGTGATGCTGGCCTACGGCGGCGGTTCTATCAAGCACAATGGTATCTATGATGAAATCGTCGGTATTCTGAACGCCGAGGGTAAGCGCATCGTGGAGTTTCCCGGCATCATGCCCAATCCCACCTACGCCAAGGTGCAGGAGGGTGCAAAGCTGGCCCGTGAGCACCATGTGGATTTGATCCTTGCCGTGGGCGGCGGTTCCGTGTCCGACTGCTGCAAGGTGGTGTCCGCACAGGCCAAGGTGGACGAAGATTTGTGGGAGCTGGAAAACACCAAGCATACTCGTCCCACTGAGTTCATCCCGCTGGGCACCATCGTCACGGTGTTCGGTACCGGCTCCGAGATGAACAACGACGCAGTCATCACCAATGAGGAAAAGAAGATTAAGGGGCCTCTGTGGCGTGAACAGACCGACTTAGCATTCCTCGACCCCACCTACACGTTGTCCGTTCCCATGAAGCAGGTCATTTCCGGTGCGTTCGACACCCTGAGCCACGCGATGGAAACTTACTTCGGCAAGCCGGACGAGAACAACCTCTCCGATGACATCAACGAAGCCGTCATGCGCAGCGTCATTCGCAACATCCGCGTCCTGTTAACCGACAAGGACAACTACGAGGCCCGCAGCGAGCTGGCATGGGCTTCGGCTATGGCCGAAAACGGCATCCTGAAAATCGGCAAGATCACCGACTTCCAGTGTCACATGATCGAGCATCAGTTGGGTGCCTACACCAACTGCAACCACGGCGCTGGTCTGGCGGTCATTCACCCGGTGCTGTACCGTCACCTGCTCCCGGCCAACACCGCACGGTTCGCCCGCTTTGCACAGAACGTCTGGGGCATCGACCCGGCGGGCAAATCCGAGCTGAAACTGGCACAGGCTGGCGTGGAGGCTCTGGCGGCCTTCATCAAGGAGATCGGGATGCCCACCACCTTTGCAGAACTGGGCATCCCTGCCGACACCGACCTCAAGGCTGTGGCCGATTCCACCGTGCTGACCGGCGGCTGCTGCAAGAAGCTGAGCCGCGAAGAACTGCTGGACATCCTCAGCGAGTGCAAGTAATCAAGGAACGAAAAATACAAAAGGAGCCATTTATTATGGAATTCATTACTCTGAACAATGGCGTCAAGATGCCGGCAGAGGGCATCGGCACCTTCCTGCTGACCCCGGACGAAGCTGAAACTGCCGTGCTGAGTGCGCTGAAAGACGGCGCACGGCTCATTGACACCGCCAACGCCTACTGCAACGAAAAAGCCGTGGGCCGCGCCATGAAGAAGTCTGGTCTGCTGCGGGAGGAAATTTTCCTCGAAACCAAGCTGTGGCCGACCTTCTACACCGATGCCGATGCTGTGGACAAGACGCTGGCACGTCTGGACACCGACTACATCGACCTGCTGCTCATTCACCAGCCTGCCGGTGATTACGTTGCCGGTTATCGCCTGATGGAAAAGGCTTACAAGGAGGGCAAAGTCCGTGCCATCGGTCTGTCCAACTTCAATGAGGAGCAGATCAAAGAAATTCTGAGCATCTGCGAAGTCAAGCCCACCATCCTCCAGACCGAAGTTCACCCCTACGCCCAGCAGAAAGAACTGAAAGCCTTCCTCGCCGAGAATGGCATGGTGATTCAGGCATGGTATCCGCTGGGCCACGCTGACAAGGGCCTGCTGGAAGAGCCGTTGTTCACCCGCCTTGCAGCAAAGTACGGCAAGAGCAACGTGCAAATTATTCTGCGCTGGCACATTCAGGCAGGCAATGTGGTCATTCCCGGCTCCAAGAACCCGGCCCACATCCACGACAACTTCGATGTGTTCGATTTTGCGCTGACCGATGCAGAAATGCAGGAGATTTCTGCACTGAACAAGGATAAACGGTATTATGAGGTCACGGAGGATAAGCTGGCGGCATTCGCCACCATGTTTCCTCCCGTGGACGATCAGAAGTAAATTTCAAGCAGTTTGTAGCTGGGTGCGGAGAGTTTTTTTCGGAAAATGAACCAGATGAAAGGATAAATGAAGATGAATAAGATCACGCGCAAAAGTTTTCTGAAAGTTCTTGCCGCCACCATGGTGGGTGGTGCAGCCGCTTCCGCACTGACGGGTGCAGCGGCTCCTGTTTCCATTGACGAGACAAACGGCAAGGTAAGCCGCTGGGTAAAGAACAACCTGAACCCGGACGGCCCGCTGACGATTGCCAAGCAAGGAATGTTCTCCTCCGGCGGCACGGTCACGGCACCGGTGGCAGGCACTTATGATGCCACCACCAACTGGCTGGACACTACCCGTGCAGGCAACACCGCTCATGTGGATCACGCTAATGTTCTGTATCAAATCCCGGCAGACAGCAACGGTTGGCCGATGGTTTATCTGCACGGCTATGGACAGTCCCGCATGGGCTGGATAACCACCCCGGACGGCCGTCAGGGCTGGGCCGATCTGTTTCTGCGCAACGGCTACTCTGCGTTCTTGGTAGACCAGCCCCGCCGTGGTGAGGCTGGCAGTACCGCCCAGATGAGCACGGACGGTTTCCTCGATACTTGGTCTGCCGACTCCAAGGACTACAAGCCCGGCGATCAGGCATGGTACACCCACTTCCGCATTGGCCGCGTTGCCCCGGAACGGTACGAAGGCTCCCAGTTCCCGGAGGGCGATGCTGCACAGAATCAGTTCTTCCGCCAGATGACCCCCAACACTGGCGACTTCGATCAGGCAGTTGCCGCCGCCGCATTGGGCGAGGTGATGAAGGACGTGCAGACCCTGACCGGCCACAAGTCCATTTTCGTCACCCACTCGCAGGGCGGTGCAGTCGGCTGGGATGTGCCCGCCGACAACATTGCCGCCATTGTTGCCATTGAGCCGGGCGGAACCCCTGCCATCGGCTCGGAACAGTACACGAAACTGCTGAGCGCAGGTATTCCAATCGCTATCTACTTTGGCGATTACATCGACAACGGCCCGGAAGATATCATGTCCACCAGCTTCTGGCGGCAGGTACGGGACGGCGCACTGGCCTTTGCCGCCCAGTACAATGCCGATGGCGGTGACTGCACTGTGGTCGATCTGCCGAAAATCGGCATCACCGGCAACTCCCACTTCATGTTCCAAGAGCTGAACAACAAAGAGATCGCTGATCACATTTATCAGTGGCTGGAGAGCCGCGCACTGGCATGAGCGGTTCTCTGAGATTCCCGGCATTTTACATAGATAGAGGTGTGTTTCGTATGAAGAATAAAATTTCCCGCCGCCAGTTTTTGCAGGCTGCCGGCGCATCCGCTGCCGCCCTGCTGCTGGCTTCCTGCTCCGGCAATTCCGCTAGCAGTGTGAGCAGTTCTTCTGTGGCTTCCTCGGCGGCATCGTCTGTTGCCGCTTCCAGCGCGGCTGCTTCTTCGGAAGCTACCAGCACGGTAACGACTACGGGCAAAACGCTGGTGGTGTATTTCTCCGCCACCGGCACTACACAGAGCGTAGCGCAGACCATCGCCGACACCGTGGGGGCTGACCTGTTTGAAGTCGTTCCGTCTGACCCTTATACCTCCGATGATTTGAACTGGACGAACAATGACAGCCGCGTTTCCCGTGAACACAAAGACGAGGGCCTTCGTGCTGTGGCTTTGGAAAGCACCGATGTGGACGGCTGGGACGATTACGACACCGTGTTCATCGGCTACCCCATCTGGTGGGGTATCGCCGCATGGCCCATGAGCAGCTTTGTTGCCGTCAATGACTTCACCGGCAAAACGGTCATTCCGTTCTGCACTTCGACTTCCTCCGGCATCGGCCAGAGCGGTGATCTGCTGGCAGAATTAGTGGACGCCGGCACTTGGCTGGACGGCCAGCGGTTCAGCCGCGGCAGCAGTGAAGCTGACATTGCAAGCTGGGTAAATGGCCTGAACCTGTAAGCAGAGCTTTTGTGTGAGGAGAATTTTCTCTTGCGGTAATTTTTGAAATCCAGATAGGCAAGCAACAGATCGGCCTGCCCGAAAAAGAACCTGCTGTCTTCACAAACTTCCATCATTGAGGAAGTGTTCCATATTCCTCCTTCTTTGTTGCAGGGAAAGCCGGGACGGAAACGTCCCGGCTTTCCCATTTCCCTGATTTTTGCGAGGTGAGTTTATGCGCAGCGTGATTTTCGCGGTTTCCACCGCTTTGACCGTTTTATTATCCGCCTGCACCGGGGCGGCATCCTCTGTGCCAGTCAATACGGTTTCTTCGGTTTCGGCCAGCACATCCATCACGACCTCGTCCGAAGTGGATTCGGCTGTTTCGGAGAGTGCTTCTTCGGAAACCGGAAACATCCAGACTGGGCTTGTCCGGGAGCAGACATTGGACAGCACTGAGGGGCTCATCCATTACAGCTACTACCTGCCGGAGGATTACGACCCCACCCGGAAGTACCCCATGATGGTGGTCATGCCCGGCTATAACATGATGTGGTTCGGGGAAGCGTCCGGCAGTCGTTCTCCAGAACGCTGTAGGAAATTTTTACTCGCCTACGCTGATCGTGGCCACATTGACAAGCAAGGCGGCAA
>ENA-ORLL01000393-ORLL01000393.1-human-gut-metagenome-genome-assembly--contig:-NODE-393-length-9880-cov-4.8515_pt1 | contig 9880 bp, 4 predicted proteins | sample MGYA00243070_ERZ508830 | MGnify/ENA primary metagenome ERZ508830 (study PRJEB26277, sample SAMN04329787) | human gut metagenome | biome: human-associated habitat | host: Homo sapiens | place: USA...
TATTACTAAAGGCACAGATAGCATCGGGTAGAAAAGCCTTATATTCTTTTAGAGCTAATAAACTGGCATTGATCGGAGTAATAGCTTCCAGTTTTTCATAATATGCTTTGGAAGGAATATAGTTGTCATCCTTTCCAAAATGAGGATGATACAAAGCGTATTTGGAGAAATAATAATACGTATAGAATTGCAAACGTATTTTTTCCTGTGTAGTGAAATCGGCTGGAAGTTTTGCGGCTTCCAATACTTGGCAATTGGCTGCGTACAGGCTGTCCCCTTTGTGTATGAGGGCGGCCTCTTGCATTTTCATATCGGGCATACCGAGTGATTGGAGCTCTTTGCTTCCCAGATAGGTGTTGATAGCGGCACCTGCTCCTTCAAAGGTTGTGTTTCTCCACATGTTGTCACTGTCGAATGACAAGGTAAGGTCTTGATTGGGATCCAGATAAAGAGTACGGCGTCCGCGTGTGTATTGCATGGTTACATATTGCGGAGTGAATCCTGTGATTTCTATGTTGCCGTTTCCAGCGGCATCAATCGCCACTTCTTTTTGTTCGCCACTTTGGCTGAAAGTCAATCTCACTTTGACCTTCTCATTGGGATTGGTGACCTTAAAAGTGAGCTTTGCAGCTTCTGTAGCGGTAAAGGTACTCAGCGCAAGGCCAAGTACCATGATGGATTTTAGAGTTCTCATCTTATTTTTTTCTTTTAGGTTTCATTTTCAATGCATCGGGACGCATGTTATAGACTTTCTTTCCGTATGCGGGTTCTGTGCTGAGGCAGGCAGGGATGGGGGCTTTGCCGTTCAGTTTGCGAAGTACCATTTCCAAGGCGGCTGCATATTCCTGATGGATGAAAGCATCATCTCTGTCTGTTTGGTTATAAGCAATGTATTGCAGATAGCCTACACATTTGTTGAACCAGAATTCGGGAAGTTCCTCTGCTTTGTATCCCAAACGGGCGATAAATTTCAGTCTACTGATTAACTCTTGCTGATTGACTGTGGTGTCTGCAATCATCGCATCAATCTGGGTAGCTGCCGCTTCATACTATTGTGCCCGGATATCATAATTGATACGGGTCAATTTCAGATTGAAATCTTTTCCTTCATAGTTGCATAAGGCTTCAATTTCCGCCAATTCGCCGTATGAAGTTTCTTTTGCCAATTTAGCGTCAACAGCTTTTTTGCCGAAACGCTGGCAGAAATCCGCATAATTGTCTGATACTTGCTTCAGGTACGGGTTCATGCCATTGATGGTGTTTACATATACTTCCCATACATTCGGATCAGTCAGTTTGGCACCTCCTTTTATTAATTCATCAAAAGCGGCTTGTACGTTATTGCGTGCATAGACTGAATAGTGATAATTGATGTAATCAATCAAGAATGCACGTTCTCTGTTCCCCTTGGTATATTGCTCTTGCAGGTAAAAAGAGCGTTTGGTAGGAATGTTTGCATCTTTTCCTGTCTGAATAAACTGTTCGGGAGTCTGACGGCTGCTGCTGCGATGAACGATTTCTTCGGTGGCAGGATCTATGAATGCATAGGTGGGATAACTGCGTACACCGTATTTCTTGGCTAATGTAATTCCTTCACCTTCTTCAGCATCAATTTTGAGGTTGATGAAAGTTTGGTTATAGTAGTAACCCACTGTAGGCAATGAGAATACGGTTTGTGCCATATTCAGGCAAGGTCCGCACCATTGGGTATAGAAATCAATGAATATCAGTTTATTTTCTGCTTTGGCCTTGGCTACGGCTTCTGCCCAAGTAGTGCCGTGCAGGAAATTGATTCCTGCATTCTGGGCATTTAAGTGAATCGCATAGATACATGCGAAAATGAGTAAGATATATTTTTTCATGTCTTTGAATTTAATATGTTAATAACCAGGGTTTTGTTTACATTCCAGATTAGAACTGATTTCTGACGACGGAATGGCATCGATACGGCGGTCTATGATGCGTTGGTAATAATTGTCTCCTTGTGCTTCCGATTTTTCATATTCTTTTTCCAAAGCTTCTCTTAACGTCTTGTTCAAAGCAAGCAGACGGGTGAAATCGGGTTTCTCTGTGTATCCTGCAAAACGGATCATGGCAAACCATTCATGCCAGTTCTCGAAAGACAATTCCAGCATCCATTCGTTGAATATGGCGGTTTCCAGTTCTTCGTTATTGGCTGGAAGAATTATTTCGGCTCCTGCTCTTTCGCGTAGTTTACGGATCGGTGCGTAGGCTTCGGATATAGAGGCTCCCGAACGATACAAGGCTTCGGCTTTTATCAGATAAAGTTCAGAAACACGGCTGAAGATGACAGGCATGTCATTGGCATCATTCAGCAGCTTCTTTACCGATTTCAGGTTGTAGGCTACCGCAGAACTGCGGCTGTCCATCAGGCTGTCTACTTTAGAGAAGATGGCATCGGCGCGAGGATCATCCCCCACCAGTTCCACATACTCATTGGTGGGCCCCCAGTAACCTTGTTTTTTCGTGGGGCTGTTACCGTAACATTGCTGACGGGTTGAAGTGTTGGTGGCATCTTTTTGGTCGAATACACGAGCGAATAGAATCTCTTTGGTTGTTGAAAACTTATCAAAAACGTCACCATAGTTTGCTTCCGGCAATGGAGAATTTGTATCAATTGCATCATTAACTGCTGCTACCGCTTCTGTGTATTTTCCTGCATACAGCAATACTCTTGCCTTTAATGCCTTGGCTGCTTCTTTAGAAGCTTGTGAAAGCTTTTTCCAATCAGGAGCTTTTTCAATAGCTATTTCCAGTTGATCCAGAATATATTGATAAGAATCGGCTACGGAGCTACGTGCCTTTAGAGCATTGGATACGGATGGAGCTTCATTACGCATGACAACCCCGTATTCACTATTCATATCCCAAAATTCGCAGTAACGAACCAAGATATTGAAGTAGGCCAAAGCGCGTAAATAGGCTATTTCACCTAACACTTCGGCTCTACGGTTTCCGGAGAACTCTCCGTCACTCATGCGGTTACAGGCTGTTTCCAGGAAGTTGGCGTTTTTGATTACAGCGTAATCTGCATCCCATTCCGTTGCATCACTGAATGATAGGGTAGGCAACATTCGTTCGGAGTAGTAAACGGCATTACCGGCGCTGACAATTTCTTGACGCCACATGGTCCCGGCTTTGAAGGAACCACTTACTGTAGGAAATATGACATTGAATCCATTTCCGGGCAAGGAGTAATAGATTCCGTTTAAGGCTAACTCTACAGCAGCGGGTGTTGTGATGGCACCGTCTAAATCTGCTTCGAATTCGGGCTTTTGGTCCAAGACATCTACCAACTGGCACGAGGAAACGCCCATTGTAAGTAAAGCTAAGAATATATATTTTTTCATTCGATTATACATTTAAATGATTATAAGTTAATTTTTAAACCAGCCGAGAAAGAGCGGAAACCCGCATACGTTGAGGTTTCATAGTTACCGTTTACGGTAGCAGGGTCTGTTCCCGGATAAGAGGTGAGCGTGAACAAATTGGTAGCCGAGACAAATAGTTGTCCTTTAATTACTTTGTTTAAAGGTAAATTATAAGTCAGACGCACTTCCTGCAAACGGAAGAAGGAGGCATTAAACAATTCATGATCGGTTAGTCTAGGTACACCGTCACCTATATACAAGGCCGGGTATTTGGCATCTTTGTTGGTGTCAGACCATCTGTCATTCAATCCATAGTCAATCAAACCGGTTAATTGACCGGGTAGATTCTGCAATGTTTTGTTATAAATCTTCAAACCACCGATCTGATATCCGAAGTTGGCGAACAGGCTGAATTGTTTATAAGATAAATTGGCAGTCAGACCGCCGAACAGATCCGGATCCGGATTACCGATAATAACACGGTCATTGTAGTTGATGATTCCATCTCCATTTAAATCCTTAATTTCCAAATGTCCCGGTTTTAATGAGTTACCATCGTAATAACTTTGTCCCTTTGATTTAGCATAGGCATTCAATTCATCTATTCTGGCTTGATCTTGTATGATCCCGGCATATTCATAACCATGGAAAGCTCCCATTGGATAGCCTACAGCCAATACTTGGTCGGCATAGCTGCCTTGAACTACTACATTCATAGCTGATTGTGCTCTACCTTCTTCAACCAGTTTGGTGACTTTATTCTTGTTATGTGACATATTCAAGGTCAGGTCCAAGTTCCAGTCTTTAGTAGATAATACACGGCCTACCAGGTTTATTTCAATACCGCGGTTGGTCAATGCTCCGATATTACGGTTCATCTGCATAGAGCCACCGGTTGCACTGGGCGGGAAATCAAATGACCAGATCAAGTCTTTGGTATCTTTGATATAGCCGGAGATAGAACCGGTCAGTCGGTAATCGAACAATGCGAAATCAAGACCTAAATCATATTGGGTCGATTTTTCCCAACGGATGTCGCGGTTACCCACTTGTTTATGTATAATGGCTGACAGGTTATTATAACTGGTTGCTTCGTATAAATCACGATTAGAGAAGCTGGTTAAGTTTTGGGTACCGGTAGTACCTACGCTGGCACGTAATTTCAAATCATTAATGAATGTCAGGTTTTTCATGAATTTTTCCTGAGAGATACGCCATGCAATGGCTCCTGAAGGGAAGAAACCATAACGGTTGTTCGAACCAAACATGGATGAACCATCATAACGCCCTGTAAAAGTGAACAGGTAGCGCTCCATTAATTTATAATTGATACGGGCAAATGAAGAGAACAGACCACTTGCATTATATCCGTTACCCCAAGATGAGATGCTTGCGGCACTTCCTAAATTGGTGTAAATATCATTATCCGGATAAGTCTGGCTATTCATTCTTGTACTACGGCTTATACCACGTTCAAAGGAGATACCGGCTACGGCATCCAAAACATGATTCTTGTTGAACTCATAGTTATAATTCAATGTATTGTCGAATACGGTTTTTGAATATTTATAATGATATTCTGACCCACTGGCTTCATTTCTAGTACTTAGAAAACTTGGACTGAATGAATTGTTTTCAGTAAATTGTAAATTACCCGATAAACTGGAACGAAACCGGAATCCTTTCCAAATATCAACTTCTCCGTATACGGTTCCCATGATGCGGTAAATATTATCATGATTTTTCTTATAGGTGTTGGCTACCGGGTTGGCTTGACCTGTGGACATATCAAATTCACCGTTATCATTATATATAGGAAGGTCAGGACGGAATCCTTGCGCACTAAATAGTGATGTGTTCGCATTATTTTGGTCTGTATAACTCATATTGGCATTAATACCAAAACGAAGGATAGGCAGCACGTTCATTTCTGTAGACACACGTGCGTTATATCGGCTTAAGTCACCTCCTTTGACCATACCTTGCTGATCGAATACTGATAATGAAATAAGGTATTTAGATACTTTACTGCCTCCGCTTACAGTCAAGTCGGCATTATGGCGGATAGCAGTTTGTTTCACTTCATCAAACCAATTGGTGTTGGCACTGCCTAATGCAGTGGAATTAGGTTCAAGAATTTCCAATGCATATTGGTTGGACGGATCATATACCAAGGTTTCTTTGGCTAAGCGGCGTACTGTTTCCCGCCATTCATCACCATATAAAATACGGAAGTTCTTAATTTGAACATCAGTGGTAACATTGTAGTTGAAGCTGACGGTAGGTTTGGAACCTTCCACTCCTTTTTTAGTGGTAACGATAACTACACCATTTGCGGCGCGAGAACCATAGATAGCAGCCGCAGAAGCGTCTTTCAGTACGTCCATAGACTGGATATCATTGGGCGAAATTGCATCCAGCATACTGGGATCTTCTACAGGAACTCCGTCGATCACATACAAGGGTTCATTGTAACCGGTCAATGACGTGGCACCCCGCACACGTACACGGACAGTTTCACCCGGAACACCTGTATTTTGGGATACCTGTACACCGGCAGCCAAGTTTTGAAGCATGGAGGTTACATTAGGAGTGTTTAATTGGCTCAATTGTTTTAAACCTACTGAAGCAACAGAACCGGTCAAGTCCTTAATGGAGGAAGTACCATAACCTACTACGACAACCTCGTCCAGATTAGTTACTTCACTTTCCATTTTTACATTGAAGACATGTCTGTTACCAATTTTCTCCTTAACCGTCTGCATACCGATAAAGCTGATCATTAGTTCGTCATTTTTAGTATTTTCGGGATAAGACAACATGAACTGCCCATCCATATTGGCTACAGTACCGAAAGTTGTACCTTGGATGACAATAGAAGCTCCAATGACCGGTTCACCCGTATCATCTTTGATAACTCCGGTAATCGTTCTGCGTTTGGCATTTCTGTCAATCGGTAATATTAACACATAATTGTTTTCCACTAACTCATAACGCATACCTGCCTGGCTACAAATCACTGAAAGTGCTTGCTCTAAAGGTTCTTTGTTTAATGTTAGTTTCAAAGGTACATTGTTCAAAGTTGCATCTTCGTACATGATATTAATTCCGGTTTGCTTTTTGACCATGTTAAGGGCCTCTTTCACACTGATGTTTTCACTTTTGATAGTGACTGTCTTATCAGCTGATACATTTGCAAACACAGCGTTGAATGTGCAGAATATGCACATTAGCATTACTAAAAACCTCATTTTTGGAGGTTTAGCTACTAAACTCTTCCAAAGCTCGTTTCTTTTCATAAAACTCAAATAACTTATTTAATAATTTAGAATATTCCTGTTATACAGGGCTTGATTATTGTTTTTTTACTAATATGGTTTCTCCCTTTTTCTCAAACTTGACATCGGATACACGATGAATGATGTCTAGTGCAAAGTCCAAAGGCTTGTTGCGGAAAATAACTCCGGTGAATTTCATGGTTTCTAATTCCTTGGATGCTATTTGAATATCTACATTATAGCATCGGGACAGACGGGCTATCAGCAAGGGAAATGGCATTGCGTCAAATTCCATAGCGCCCTCAGTCCATGAAATATAGAATTCAGGATCTACTTTGTAAACTTTTGATTGTGCAGAAGAGTAATGTTCGCCTGGTAGTAGATAATATTCACCTGATGGAGCATTTACCTTTAATTTTCCTTCAATCAAGGTTACTGATAATTCTTCATCGGGATAAGCCGAGATATTGAAAGTTGTTCCTAATACATAAATAGCATGGTCGTGTGCTTTTATTATGAAAGGACGGGCTGCATCGTGGTTTACCTCAAACATAGCCTCTCCTTCTAAGGTGATTTCACGGGTATCTCCAAACTGAACCGGAAAATCGATATGGGAGTCCGCATTCATTTTTACTTTTGTACCATCAGCCAATACTATTGCATATTCCGAACCTTTTGGCACTATGATCTTATTTTGTAATAGTTCGGTATCCAGTTCTGTTATATGGGGGTAATCACTTTCTTGAGGGAATATGATTTCTCCATTGTTAATACGACTTCCATTGATTTCCCGTTGGCTGTTATAAAGTGGAACTACAGACTGGTTTGCTTGTACCCAGGTGGCTTTAGGAGTTTCTGGATTTTGGGAAAGAGGTGATTGTTGTGATTGTTCGCTTTGGGCAATAACAGGTGCTAGGTTCCGGTCATTGAAATATAAAATGGAGGTAATCCCTATCAGTATTGCTATTGCAGCGGCTGAGGAATAGACTACGATACGGCGATAAATACTACCGGATTGGTTACAACGATTTTGAAGTGACTTCCATGAGCCTTCTTTATCAAACTGATGTAATAAGTTAAGTTGGTTGTTTACATGATGGAGTGAAAGTAACTTCACAAAAATTTCTCTATGCGATGCGTCCTTTTCAATCCATTGCTTTAATTCTTCAAATTCCTGTTCATTGAGTTGATGGGACAGGTATTTTTGAATTAGAATTTCCGTTTTATTCTTTTGCATAATTGTTGTACTGTTTAACAGAAGTATCACAATTACACAAAATGTGTGACAAATATCTGAAGAAATTTATAAATTAAATATGATTAGGATTTCTGTCATATTGATACGACGCATCATTTTTAGTGCGCGTGATAGGTGGGTTTTTACTGTATTTATGGAAATATGGAGCTCTTCAGCTACTTCTTTGTATTTTTTGTCTTCCAGAATAATTTTGACTAAAACATTATACTCTTGTTCCGGCAATTTTTTTAATTCGGCCAGTAATTGATTCCTTTTTTGCAATAGCTCTTCTTCATCATAAAAATCATCGATAGGAGAATAAGATTCTTCTTCCATTTCGTCTAAAGAAAAGTAACGTTCCCGTTGTACTTTGGTCAGTGAGGAGAAACGGACGGCATTGAATAGCCATGCGTGCAGATTGGAGGAAATAGTGGTATGCGAGTTTTTATCCCAAAAACTCACAAATAAATTCTGTACGATATCTTCTGATGTTTCCGCAGAACCTGTGAACTGTACAGAGTAGAGACATAAAGGGAGATAATAAGTATCATACAGTAGACGAAAGGCCTTTTCTTTGTTTTCTGCAAAGAGAGCTAGTATCCTTTCGTCTACTTCATTATATCTATTGTATTTTCTTGCATTATTGTTCATGGATGCCTTTTGCGGCACAAAATTAGGAATTTAACCGACACGATATACGACTTTCATGGATTAAAAATGCAAAAAGTACAATGTATTATGAATATTTTCTTTATTTTTCAATTCTGAACCAGTCAGCGTCCGTCCATCCTCCGTCATTGGTTACAATAGCGGGGCGCGTACAGAAGATACCTACCTTGGCTCCTATCCATTTACCTTCTTTTACTTGGAAAGTTTCTCCTAATGGCTGGAATTTCTTGCCGTCCGTACTGTAGCTGAGGTTACATTTCACTAATAAGTCGTGACCGCCTTCACTGGCTTTAATCTTGTCTCCTTTTGCGGAAAATTTAGCGCGAAGATAGATTGTGCCGTCTTTTAAGGGAACGGAAGCATTTACTTTTTCAGTAGCTCCCCGATCGGCTTTCAGGCATTCCACTTGTGACAGGACAAGTCCGTTGTCTGTGTTTTCAACAACTAATCCGGCATAATCCATTCCCATTACAACCAGTCCCGTGCGTTCACCTTTATATTTTTCTGTCGGCTTGAAAGTAAGTTTGGTGGTGGCAGTAAAATTGGGAGCCGGGGTTTTTTGTAGCATCAGATTAGAAACATCCCATAAACTTTTATAATCTTCGGGAACTGGGTAGGAGTATAGACGTACAAATCCTTCTCCTCCGTTGAAATAAGCCCATTTTTCATTGATGTTAGCCTGCCATTGCCATTGAGGAGACAATGTATAACCATCAAACTCATCACTTTCTTGCGGGGTACAAATAGGATAGTTCTTACCTACATTAGGCTTTTTATAAGTCAGAACAGGTTCGCCACAACCATCGCCGTCTTTATCAACACCTATAACGGGCCAGTCATCAACCCATTTCATAGGTTGCAGATGGACTAAGCGTCCGTAAGCTCCTACGTCTTGGAAGTGCATGAACCAGTCCTCTCCCGTAGGGGTGTCTACCCAACCGCCTTGATGAGGCCCGTTGACGGGAGAGTTGCCTTGCGCTAATACTGTTTTCCATTCGTATGGACCGTATACGTTTTTTGAGCGAAGTACGACTTGCCATCCTGTAGGAACGCCGCCTGCCGGATGGAAGATGTAATAGTATCCATTACGTTTATAGAATTTGGGCCCTTCACAAGTCTGATGTGCTTCATGACCATCGAAAATGATACGGGATTGTGTGATAGCTTTACTTGCATCGGCACTTAGCTCACAAATTGTAATTACACTTTTCAGTCCGGCCCGGCTTCCTGCATAAGCGTGAACCAGATATACACGACCGTCATAATCCCAAAATGGAGTCGTGTCGATGGAGCCCAATACGGCT
>ENA-ORLL01000395-ORLL01000395.1-human-gut-metagenome-genome-assembly--contig:-NODE-395-length-9870-cov-5.25563_pt1 | contig 9870 bp, 7 predicted proteins | sample MGYA00243070_ERZ508830 | MGnify/ENA primary metagenome ERZ508830 (study PRJEB26277, sample SAMN04329787) | human gut metagenome | biome: human-associated habitat | host: Homo sapiens | place: USA...
CAATACTTTGTGTATGAATTAGTTGGCTGATTTTGTAATATTTAATGAATGTCCCTACAAAAACACAGCCGGGGAACAGAGGTGCAAACACTTCTTTGGTCTGTCCTTTCCACTTCTTGAATACGATTTGCATAGGACAAAATGCCATATATCCTGCTGCATGCAGGCGCTGCACTAATTTACGTTCCGACTTTGGTGCTGTATACAGAACACACCAACGACTCATATCATTATTAGCCATCATATTGCTTTGTTTGCTTTTCTCCAATCTTTAAATAAATCCTTCACAAATAATATCCAGCCAACACATCCCACTCCTGCCAAGAATACAAAACCTATAAGAATCATAATCTTATTAGGCTTGGCGGCACGCAACGGAACCGTAGCCGGTTGCACAACCGTATATACCGGAGTAATCTCCTGCACTTTGGCTCTTGCCATCTGCAATTGTCCGGAAACCTGGGTATAAACAGTATAAGCCAGCTCAACTTCGTTTTTTAAACGTTCCTGCTCGGCACGATAGCTTAACAGAACCACATTCTGGTTGGCATCTGCAAAAGTAGCATATTTTTTCTGAGCTTTCTCATAATCCGCCTTTGCTTCTTTATATAACTTTTCTGTAAAAGCTAAATCATGACGGGCTTTATTGGTACGGTAATTTGTGATATAATTCTGCAAACAATGCATCACGGTATCAGTTAACGAAGCCGAAATCAAAGGGTCCTGCATAGTAACCTCCAAAGTTGTAACCCCTGTTTTTTTATCAATCGTAACCAAGATACGCTTACTCAAAGCATCCGCTACCTTCGCCTCATCCAATGTCAGGTGGAACGGATCGATTTTTCCTTCCTTCTTCTCCGGTTTATCCTTGAATAAAGACAAGGTCCAACCCAAAGCCTTGAATGGCGCAGACATTACAGCACCCATCCATGACGAACGCTGGTATTTATCCAGATAAGCATATAAGGTCGTATCTATTTTACCTTTCTGGTCTTTGACCCTTACATCAAACAACTCCAGCAGAAAAGGGGTAGACTTACCGATATCGGGATACAGCACGGGCGACCGCGCATCTTCTCCGCCAGACCCGACAAAGTTGATGCCCGCCATAGCAGCCACTGCACCCATACTCCCGGCATTCACTTTACTTGCACTTTCGGGAGCCAATGTCACTTCCGTAGAATACTCTTTAGGAATGCTGAATCCTACAATCAAGCCAATCACTGCCGCAATACCGCATACCTTATAAAGCATTTTACGCTCGGCCCACACTTTCTGAGCCAACTCAATCAAATCGATTTCCTGTTCCTCCGGTTTTTGCGGAGACTTTTGTATTTTACTTTCGTCCATTGTCCTTATCACTTAAAGAGATTAACCAAAGTAGCAATCATTGTGCCTAAAGTGGCAATAGAAGTACCCATACCTACCATTTCGGCCACGCTCATACGCTTACTCGGATCCTTAGTCGGGATGATAATCTCACACCCGGGCTCGATTGCCGTCTTACTACCGGAGCGTATGCGGGATACAGTACCATTCATATAAACCACAAAAGCACTGCGCTTCTTGGCATTCGAAGCATATCCGCCCGCCTGATTGATGTAGTAACGGCTGTTCTCTCCCTCTTTGTACAGTACGGTATTAGGATACATCACGGCACCGTTGATTTTCACTGTGCTTACATATTCAGGAATAAACAATACATCCCCCTCGCGCAACCCCATATCATAATCAGAACCCGGATTTTTCAAAGCCTCATCCAGATGAATACCTACCGTATATACATATAAAGTAGTTGAATCTGCACCGACCTTTATAGCCATGCGGGTAGCATCTTCCTTTCTGCGAAGCTCTTCCTCCGACATTTTACGGATAAGACGGGCTCCTCTTACATAAGCATCGGATGTAACACCACCGGCTTTAGCGACCAGGTCGCTCAAACGTTCATTCTTCTTGGACAACGCGTAAGTACCGGTAAACAATGCCTCTCCTATTATCCCCACATTTTTCTGCTTGCGATAAGCAGGGCTTTTACGGACATACACTTCATCAAAAGGCTCCAAATAGAAATTCTCGCTCCCCGCTCCTATCAGCAAGCCGTCTTTCAGGTCAAAGGTAAATGTCTGGCCTACAATATTACTGTCGTCCGTGCTTTTGGGAGATTTAATACGGCGCGATACATCTATTTTCGTTGTAGAAGCCGCTTCAAGCAAGCCACCCGATTCCAAGACCAAATCCTCGATGGTCATCTTATCGGCATAAAGATAAGTACCCGGATCAGCAACCTCACCATGGATAGTCACTGTAGGCTCTTCTTTCAGATCCTGAATGCTGGGAATATAAAGTATATCATTCTTTTGCAAAGGAATGTCCGCAACCACACCTTTCAACAAGCCTTTCAAATCTATGGAAATAACCTCGCGCGTCAAATCCTCATGTTCACGATTGATTACGGCACGATTTAGGAAAGCATCTCCACGTACACCTTCCGCTTTCTTTATCAACTGTTTCACGGTATTCACCTCTCCGCTCAGCTGATACAAGCCCTCACGGTAAACAGCACCGCGAATCTCTACACGATTCTCGAAACGGTTGAGAACGGAATCCACCGTAAGCACATCACCGTCTTCCAGGCGGAATACCGAATAATCCATTTCGTCCACATTGAAAATCTGATGTTCGCGTCCGCTCTTGCGTACAAGACGGATGGCTTTTTTATACGCATCGCCCGTAAAGCCGCCGGCATATCTCAGCAACGTACCGATTGTTTCCGTAGGCTTCATTTCATAATACATAGGACGCTTTACCTTACCCAATATCTGCACCAGAGTCTGATAAGGATTGACAAGAATCACATCACCATCCTGAAGACGGATATCATCCTTCAGCCGACCTTCCATGATAAAGTCGTAGATGTCCAAATCTGCAACCGTCTTTCCGTCGCGTATAACTTTTATGCTTCGAAGACTACCGATTTTATTTACTCCGCCGGCCCAATACAAGGCATGGAAAACTGATGCAAATGAAGAGAGGGTGTAAGTACCCGGCACGACAACTTCACCCATAACATTCACCTGAATGGAACGGATTTCGCCTAACGTCAAATTTATTTGCGTATTGGGAGTTTCTCCCGTAACACCGGCATATATCTTGGCAAATTCGCGTTTCAAATAATCATTGGCTTCCTCTACGGTCTTTCCACTCAGATAAACCGGTCCTAACTTTGCAATTTGCACAGTACCCTCAGGCGAGATTTTTTCACGAATCGTAGTCTGGGAAGCTCCCCAAACATCAATAATAACTTCATCGCCCGCCCCCAAACGATAATTGTCGGGCGTTGCCACATTTATATTGGGTTCAAAAGTCAGATATTCGTTATCGAAAATATTATGTCCGAAAATTTGTTGTGTAAAAGCGTCTTCCGCGCTTTTAGGACCATTATAACCATAACCCGGCTGTCCATTGTTATTCAACCCCGTTCCATATCCGTTGCGTTGCTGGGCCGATTTCGCCCGCAACCCTTTAATACTTTGCTTTTGGGATCCGAGATTATCCAAGCCTGATTCATTCTGAGAGATATTCTTGTTTTTGTTCTCGTAAGTTTTCTGCGTACGTAAACGGGAGTTCGCTTCTCCCATGAAATTGGCATTTTCCTCAGAGCTTCCGTCCGATTTGCCTGAATATTTAGACTGTATTCTCTGGATTTGTTCTTTTGTGACTCCTTTCTTCATCAATTCAACCAACATCTCCTGTTGTGTCTTCCCCTGACTCTGAGCCTCTTGCACGTACAGAATGACTTGTTCATCCGTCATTTGTTGGGCAAATACCACACTTGATACCGTAAATACCAACAAACACAATAGTATAAATTTACGCATAAGTAAGATCTTTGATTAATCTTTTAGTTATCTAGTAATGTTTTTAATTGGGGACAAAGGTAATATATTATTTTCATAATATACATTTATTTCCTTTTGAAGTTTTGGAAAAAGAATTAATTCCGGGCTTCAATACAACCGGTATTTTGCCACAAACACCACTTATACCAAACAGTACTTTTCCAATCACCCAATAGAGTTAAACGTCTTTACCATACGGCTTTATCCATAATATCTCCGATAAATACACAAATATAGAAAAAATGCCAGATAGAAATATTTCTAAAAAATCAGGCAATTCTTTTTGCAAATTCAAATAAAGATGTACCTTTGCACCTCGTAATCGAAAACCCATTGCCGCTATAGCTCAGTTGGTAGAGCAACGCATTCGTAACGCGTAGGTCGCCAGTTCAAGTCTGGCTAGCGGCTCTCCTAAAAAACGCTGATTGTCAAATAAATAATCAGCGTTTTTTCCTTTTTAAAGCCGTCGTGCGAATAAAAAATTATTTTTCTCATTCCCCTCTATTCCCCACATATCATAATAGAACAGATGGCATTTACCTGCAAAAGGAGCAGCTAACTGAAGCAGATAGCTTTTTATATGCTCACAAACATATTTCAAAGCAGACTTATCTCCTTAATTATCCGACAGTTCAAAAAAGCTCCACTGTGTAGAACGTATCAATAAGCAGGGCATTTTACTCATGTATGATACTCAAAAACATTTTCGTAATTTGCCAAACACAATATTTATTTCTACATTTGAATTTTAACTAATTACACAATATCACCAAAATGTAAGTATATGAGAAAATTATTATTCGCCATGTTGGCATGTACAATTACACTTGCCTTTGCATCGTGCAGAGAAAAAAAGGCTAAAGACAAGGTTAAAGACCGTGTAGAAAATGTAAAGGAATCTGTTGAGGAAGCCCTCGAAGAGGCGCAGGACCAGATTGAAGAGGGAGCAGATGAGGTAAAGAAGGCTTTGGATGAAGCCGGCGATGAAATTGAAAAAGCCAAAGAAAAACTGGAATAGAAGTTGCCGGAAAACTGTCCAAATATTCGCACAGTAAGGAACAGAACTCCATTTAACTTAGAAACATTATGAAAAAGATTAATTTGCTACTGTTTTTTCTCCTGCTTGCATGCGCTTTGCCTGCCCAGGATGGCATTTCCGTCTTTATCGGCAGAGCTAACCGCTACGCATCTGTAGAACTCTCTGACTACAGAAAGCGCCTATGCCTGGAATATAATATTTCAAACCATTCCTTAGACGATTACTACAGACGCTGTGGCAATGACTGGGGAAATGTGGGAATTGCACTTGAGATAGCCAGGACTTCAGGAAAAAAGATGCGTGATGTATGCGACTATTACAAGCGGTATCATCGTTACGGATGGAACCGTATCCTTGTGGAGATTGGCATAAAGCCGGGAAGTATGTATTATAACCCTTTCTATAACAGAGTCCATCACCACAGTGACTGCTGGCATGAATACTATAATTCATACTGTGAACGCCATGACAAATTCCACCATAAGAAACACAAATACAAAAAGCCGAAAAAACACCACAAGAGACATTGTCGACACTACGATGACGATGATGACGACGACGATGACGATTAATCGGGATTTGAAATCCAAGTGCTGAAACATTCGAAGAGAATGTGTGTGTGTGCCAAAACTAAAATCCGCTTACTATTTTTTTAGGCACGGATTACGCGGAAAACACGGATTTCACAGAAAAAGAATAAAGAAAATCTGTGAAATCCGTGTTTTCCGTATCTAAAAGAAATCGTCAAGTATATATTGACACCTCCCCCTCTTCCTGTCATGAATAAAACAAGGGAAGCATTCTCTTTATTCCCAAATCTTGCTAACTTTGCCCGACTCAAAAACAATCAAGATTATGATGGAAAAAAAGAAAAAAAGAATCCTTTTCGGAGCACTGGCGGTTATTCTTTTCATAGGCATTGCAAGTGCGGGTACAATGTATTACTACCTGTTCACTCCGCAATTTCATCCGCAAAAGACAGTTTATATCTACATCGACCGCGACGATACGACAGACTCCATATACAATAAGATAAAAGCACAAGGAAAGCCCAATAGTTTCAACGGTTTCAAATGGATGTCCCAATGGCGCGATTACTCCGGTAACATCCACACCGGACGCTATGCGATACGTCCCGGCGAGAACGTTTACCATGTATTCAACCGTTTCTACAGAGGATACCAAGCCCCCATGAACCTGACCATCGGAAGCGTACGCACTTTGGACAGGCTGGCGCGTAACGTAGGGAAACAACTGATGATTGATTCCGCCGAAATAGCCGGAGTGATAAATGACTCTCTGCTCCAGCAACGGCTGGGATACAGCAAAGCGACAATAGCCTGCCTTTTCATACCCGAAACCTACCAGGTATATTGGAACATGAGCGTAGAGGATTTCCTCGAACGGATGCAGAAAGAACATCAGAAGTTCTGGAATCGGGAACGGCTCAATAAAGCGAAAGCCATCGGCATGACACAGGAAGAGGTATGCACCCTCGCTTCCATCGTTGAAGAGGAAACAAACAACAACCAGGAAAAACCCATAATTGCCGGTCTGTACATCAACCGTATCCACGCCGGCATGCCACTGCAAGCCGACCCTACCATCAAGTTTGCCCTGCAAGACTTCAGCCTGCGCCGTATTGCCAATGCACACCTCACCATCGATTCGCCCTACAACACCTACCGCAACCTCGGCCTGCCCCCCGGCCCTATCCGCATTCCCACCCCCATAGGTATAGACGCAGTCCTGAATTACACCAGACACAATTACATTTATATGTGTGCCAAAGAAGATTTTTCAGGAACCCATAATTTTGCAGCCAACTACGCCGAACACATGAAAAATGCCAGAAAGTATTGGAAGGCATTAAACGAAAGAAAGATTTTCAACTAATATCATAATAAAACAAAAGCAAAAAGCTATATTTGCGATTGTTACTAAAACCATGATTAACACTTAAACACTAAAAAATGAGCAAACAACTCTTACTTGGCGATGAAGCCATTGCACAGGCTGCATTAGACGCCGGCCTATCCGGTGTGTACGCCTACCCGGGTACTCCTTCGACGGAGATTACCGAATATATCCAGACAGCAGCGATTACTGCCGAAAAAGGTATCCACAACCGCTGGTGTTCCAACGAGAAAACTGCCATGGAAGCAGCTTTGGGAATGTCGTTCGCAGGAAAACGTTCGCTGGTCTGCATGAAACATGTAGGCATGAATGTGGCTGCCGACTGCTTTATCAACTCCGCCGTGACCGGCGTTAAAGGCGGCATCATTGTTGTTGCAGCCGACGATCCCAGCATGCATTCGTCACAAAACGAACAAGACAGCCGCTTCTACGGTGACTTTGCATTGATTCCGATGTACGAACCGAGCAACCAGCAAGAAGCCTACGACATGGTTTACAACGGATTTGCCTTTTCCGAACAAACCGGCGAACCGCTGCTGATGCGTATGGTTACCCGGCTGGCGCATTCCCGTTCCGGCGTAGAACGCAAGGCGCAACAGCCCCAGAACGGGGTTTCTTTCAGTGACGACCCGCGCCAGTTCATCCTGCTCCCCGGCAACGCCCGCAAACGCTACAAACTTCTGTTGCAGCATCAGGACGATTTTGTCAAAGCCTCGGAAAACTCACCTTATAACAAGTACATAGACGGTCCCAACAAAAAACTGGGCATCATCGCCTGCGGCATCGGTTATAACTACCTTATGGAGAACTATCCCGAAGGCTGCGAATTTCCGGTATTGAAAATCGGCCAGTACCCGCTTCCCAAGAAACAACTGATGCAGCTTGTAGAAGCCTGCGACGAAATACTCGTACTGGAAGACGGACAACCGTTTGTAGAAAAACAACTGAAAGGTTGCCTCGGCATCGGCGTAAAAGTCAAAGGACGTCTGGACGGCACACTGTCGCAGGACGGAGAATTGAATCCGGACAGTGTAGCACGCGCCGTAGGCAAAGAGAACAAAGCTGAATTCGCTGTTCCCTCACTCGTCGAAATGCGCCCGCCAGCCTTGTGCGAAGGTTGCGGACACCGCGATATGTACACCGTGCTGACCGAAGTGCTCCGGGCAGAATACCCCAGCCACAAGGTATTCAGCGACATCGGCTGCTACACCTTAGGAGCCAACGCTCCTTTCAATGCCATTGACTCCTGCGTAGACATGGGAGCTTCCATTACAATGGCAAAAGGCGCCTCGGATGCCGGAGTCCATCCTGCGGTTGCCGTTATCGGCGACTCCACCTTCACCCACTCCGGCATGAACGGCCAGCTGGAATGCCTAAACGCTGACGCCAACGACTCCATCGTCATCTCCGACAACGAAACCACAGCCATGACCGGCGGACAGGATTCAGCCGGAACCGGCCGTCTCGAAGCTATCTGTGCAGGTATCGGCGTAGCGCCCGAACATATCCGCGTAGTAGTTCCATTGAAGAAGAACTACGAGGAAATGAGGCAGATAATCCGCGAAGAAATCGAATACCGCGGAGTATCCGTCATTATTCCCCGCAGAGAATGTATTCAAACTTTAGCACGTAAGAAACGAAACAAGTAAAGCCATGAAAAAAGACATTATACTTTCCGGCGTAGGCGGACAAGGCATCCTCTCTATCGCTACCGTAATCGGGCAGGCAGCCCTTAAAGACGGATTATACATGAAACAGGCTGAAGTACACGGAATGAGCCAGCGAGGCGGAGACGTACAGTCCAACCTCCGCATCAGCGACCGGCCTATCGCTTCCGACCTCATCCCTACAGGCAAATGCGACCTTATCATATCACTGGAGCCCATGGAAGCGCTGCGCTATCTTCCCTACCTCAGTCCCGAAGGCTGGCTGGTAACCAACGAAGCCCCTTTCATCAATATCCCCCACTATCCTGCCGCAGAAGCTCTCAAAGCCGAACTTGACAAGCTTCCTCACAAGATTGTACTGAACGTAAACGAAGTAGCCAAAGAAGTGGGCTCTCCACGCGTTGCCAACATCGTGTTGCTGGGAGCTACCATTCCGTTCCTCGGCATTGATTATCAGAAGGTACAAGACAGCATCCGCGACATTTTCCTGCGTAAAGGCGAAGCCATTGTAGAGTTGAACCTCAAGGCCTTGGTTGCCGGTAAGGAAATTGCAGAAAACCTGATGTAAATCAAAATACCAATAACCATGAATGACAAATACTGGGAAGAAGAGATAGAAACCATGCCGCGTGAGGAGTTGCACAAACTGCAACTCCGGCGGCTTAGGAAGACAATCGGCATTGCAGCAAATTCCCCCTATTACAAACAAGTTTTTCAAAAGCACGGCATTACGGCAGACAGCATCCGGTCGATAGAAGACATCCGGAAAATCCCGTTTACCACCAAGGCGGACATGCGCGCCAACTACCCTTTCGGACTTGTGGCCGGCAATATGCACGAAGACGGTGTACGCATCCACTCTTCCAGCGGAACCACGGGAACGCCCACCGTCATCGTCCACTCCCGGCACGATCTGGAGTCCTGGGCCAACCTTGTAGCACGTTGCCTATACGCAGTAGGCATACGAAAGACCGATGTTTTTCAAAACAGTTCCGGGTATGGCATGTTCACCGGAGGATTAGGTTTTCAATACGGAGCCGAGCGCCTGGGCGCACTGACCGTACCCGCCGCTGCCGGTAACAGCAAGCGGCAAATCAAGTTCATCACGGACTTCAGAACCACCGCCTTGCATGCCATTCCCAGCTATGCCATACGCCTGGCGGAAGTATTTCAGGAAGAAGGTATCGATCCGGCATCGACTACTCTGAAAACCCTCGTCATCGGAGCCGAACCTCATACGGACGAACAGCGCAGGAAGATTGAGCGGATACTGGGTGTCAAAGCCTACATCAGTTTCGGCATGACCGAAATGAACGGTCCCGGCGGTGCCTTTGAGTGTACCGAGCAA
>ENA-ORLL01000405-ORLL01000405.1-human-gut-metagenome-genome-assembly--contig:-NODE-405-length-9635-cov-5.44196_pt1 | contig 9635 bp, 9 predicted proteins | sample MGYA00243070_ERZ508830 | MGnify/ENA primary metagenome ERZ508830 (study PRJEB26277, sample SAMN04329787) | human gut metagenome | biome: human-associated habitat | host: Homo sapiens | place: USA...
AAAGCTGTACACCGTCATGCTGACCACTGCGGGCTTTGATAAGCGGGCTGCCAAGACCATGCTGGGCTTCTCCACCAACCCCACCGTCATCCTCATCATGATCCTGCTGATCTTCTTCATCGTCACCATGTTCATGGAGTCCATTGCAACGCTGACCCTGTTCATGCCCATCCTGTATCCCATTGCTCTGGGCGTGGGCATCAACCCCATCGTGCTCAGCGTTCTGATCACCGTGGTCATCGGCATTGGTCTGGTCACTCCCCCGGTGGGCATGTGTATCTACGTTGCCTGCGACCTGATGGATACGACTGTTGGTAAAGTGTTCCCCACATTGGTGCCGTTTATTGCGGCCACCTTCGTCTGCATTGCCCTGATGGTCGCCTTCCCTCAGCTGATCCTGCTGCCCACCTATTTGATGGCGTAACCGTTGCGTCCGCTTTTCAGATATGGTAAAATAGTGGTGGAAGTTCAACGTGTGATGTTTGGAGGCTTTTTGCCCCAGAACGTTCCACGTTGAACGACCCCGAATATCCACCAAACCGGATTTGGAGGCGGAACTATGTCAATGGAACATCCGGAAAAACAGAAGAATGCGGTAAAGTCTGTAGTCGATCAGGTCATGGATGGGATCATCTCCCAGATCATCGACGGCACCCTGCATCCGGGCGACAAGCTGCCTACCGAAATGGAACTGTGCAAGCAGTTCGGCGCGGGCCGCAACTCGGTGCGGGAAGCTGTGAAAAAGCTGCAGGCCTACGGCATCCTGTACATCAAGCGTGCCGACGGCACCTTTGTGAGCGAAAACTACAACCAGAAAATGCTGGACCCGATGCTGTACAGCATCATCCTGCAGAAGAACAGCTGGCAGGAATTTGTGGAACTGCGCTCCGTCATCGATATCGGTACGCTGAATATTATCATTCAGCGCAATGATATCACATCCTTTCTGCCGGACCTGTACCGCACCTTCGGCGAGCTTTCTGCCGAAATGCACTCGCCGGAGCCTTCGGTGGACAAGGTGCTGGAGCTGGACAGCCGGTTCCACACCCAGATCGCCAATGCGGCCCAGAACCCCATGCTGGCCACCATCACCGAGTATATCACCCGGCTGACGCTGCCCAGCCGTCTGGAGACCACCCGCAAGGTGCTGGCCAAGGGCGAAGAGGAGATCGAGCGGTTCGTAGAGCTGCACCGCCAGCTGCTCAGCGTGATCGAGCGCAGGCAGGTGGACGAGATCGCCGCTACAGTGCAGGATCACTACATCTTCTGGAAGAAGTAAGCATACAGGCCTCCTGCCTGCCGTAAAAGGCGGGCAGGGGACTGTGAGTTTACAAGATGGGATGTTTGTGCTAAAATGACGTTAGCATCCTTTGTTAAGCTTCTCCAATGCGACATGCAAGGAGTGTTCATCCAATGAAAAAAATCATGATCTCCGTGGCCCCCGTTGCGGCCACAGACATTCTCATCAATCCGCGGGCCATTGCCCGGGATGTGTATGAGTGCTACAAAAACGGCGCGTCCATGGTGCACCTGCACTGCCGCGACCTGAACGGCAACCTCACCCCGGATCTGAGCCTGCTGGAAGAAACGGTGGCCTACATCCGCGAGATGTGCGACATCGTGGTGGAGATCTCCACCGGCGGCGTGTCCAACCTGACCATTGAGGAACGCGTGCAGCCCTGCTACCCCTCCTGGGTGGAAGCCAACAGCCTGAATGTCGGCTCGGTGAATCTGGGTACCTCGGTGTACCAGAACCCCATCAAGGATGTGGAGTACTGCGTCAAGACCATCATGGACAACAAGAAGATCCCGGAGACCGAGGTCTTTGAGCTGGGCATGATCAACACCGTGCGGGAACTGAACGACAAGTTCCACTTTGTAAAACCCATCCTGTTTGCACTGGTGTTCGGCCATGGCGGCGAGATGCCTGCCACGGTGCCGGCCCTGCGCCACATGATCCAGGCGCTGGAAGAGAACTTTCCAAACGGCGACTACCTGTGGGGCTACACGCAGGCCCACCGCGAGGACTGGGAAATGGTCAAGACTGCGCTGGATATGGGCGCTTCCACCGTGCGCATCGGCTTTGAGGATTCGGACATGATCGCGCCGGGTGTCCATGTGGACAACAACGCAGCGCTGATCGCAAAGGTGTCGGACATCGTAAAGTCCAAGGGCATGATGCCCATGACTCCCGACGAGGTGCGCGCCATGCTCAAGATCCCGCCGCTGCGCCGTTAAAAAGGAGGAAAGAAACGTATGGTGATTCAAGGCGTTACTTACCTCTCAGACTTTGAGGCAAAAAAAGCCATCATGGAAATGGCCCGTCGGCTGGAAGCCAAGGGCTGGCTGGTGGCCGGTGACGGCAGCATGAGCGTCCGCGTCGGCCCGCAGGCCGTGTGGGTGACCGTTGCCGGTGCCGACAAGGCCGCGCTCACGCAGGATATGCTGGTGCGCGTGGATATGAATGGCAAGGCGATGCTCAGCGCAAAGCCCAAGCCCCTGCCCGAAGATCTGCCCATCCATCTGAAAATCTATCAGGAAAACGAGAACGCCCAGTGCGTGATGCACACCTATCCGGCCTGCGCGGCTGTGATGGGGATGCAGGGCCAGACCGTGCAGCCTGCAGCGTTCAGCCCCGCAGTGCGGGCGCTGGGACGGGTGCAGCTGCTGCCCGCCCAGAACGTGGACGCGCAGGCACAGGCTGTCAGCCTGCTGTGCCGCACCGATAAGGCTGTCCTGCTGGAAAATGACGGCTGCCTGACCTGGGGCAAGACCCCGGCAGATGCGGCCCATCTGGTGGAAGCACTGGATTACTACGCAGCCGTCACCGCACAGCTGGGCTGCGCAGGCTGCTCCAAATGCGGCAGCTGCGGCGGTCACTGCACCGGCTGCAGCAAGTGCGGCGCACCTGCCGTGCAGCCCATGGCTCAGCCCGCTGCACAGCCTGTCCAGCCGGTGAACCTGCCGGGCGTTACCGGGCTGATCCAGCCGGGCATGGCGCTGCCCACCCTGCCCAAGCAGCAGGCGGCTCCTGCCCCTGCCCCGGTGCCCGCCGCACAGCCTGCGGCAGTCCCTGCAATGGAAGCGGCCCCGGCCGCACCGAAGTCCGCAAATGCCCGCGATGCCGCAATGGCCGAGGTCATCCGCCGGACGCTGAAGAGCTTTCAATAACAAAAAGTTTCGTTTGATCCAACGGATATGACCTTTACGGAAAGGAACGAAAACCATGGATATCAGTTCGCAGGAAATTGAAGCGATCGTCAAGCAGGTGCTTGCCGGTATGGGCGGTGCACAGACAAGCGCCGCCCCTGCAGCCTATACCGCTGCACCCGGCGGTGCAGCAGGCGACCGCGGCGTGTTCGAGAACGTAGACGACGCAGTGGAGGCTGCATGGAAAGCCCAGCGCGACTGGGCGGCCAACTACAAGATCGAGGACCGCCAGCGCATCATTGAAGCCATCCGCCGCTGTGCCCGGGCACATGTGGAGGAGTGGTGCCACAAGATCGTGGAAGAGACCGGCATGGGCCGCTATGAGGACAAGGTGGAAAAACATCTGGCTGTCATCAACAAGACCCCCGGCCCCGAATGCCTGACCACCGAAGCCAAGAGCGGTGACGCGGGCCTGATGCTGGAAGAGTATGCACCCTTTGGTGTGATCTGCTCCATCACCCCCACCACCGCCCCTACCGAGACCATCATCAACAACCCCATCAGCATGATCGCAGGCGGCAACACCGTGGTGTTCAACGTGCACCCTCGCGCAAAGCGGGTGTCTGCCGACTGCCTGCAGGCGCTGAATACCGCCATCATCGAGGCGGGCGGCCCTGCAAACCTCATTACCATGACCCGTGAGCCGACCATGGAGAATGTGGACAAGATGGCCGCAAACCCCAAGATCCGCCAGATGGCAGGCACCGGCGGCATGGGCATGGTGAACGCCCTGCTGCGCAGCGGCAAAAAGTGCATCGGTGCCGGTGCAGGCAACCCGCCCGTCATCGTGGACGAGACCGCAGACATCGAGCTGGCAGGCCGCAAGATCTACGAAGGCGCTTCGTTCGATAACAACATCCTCTGCTTTGCAGAGAAGGAAGTGTTCGCCGTGAACACCGCCTACGACGGCCTGCTGCACGAGCTGCAGAAGCAGGGTGCCTACCTGCTGAACAAGGCCCAGACCGAACAGCTGGTGAACATCGTGCTGCAGCCCAAGAAGGGCGGCGGCCACGAGGTGAACAAAAAGTGGGTGGGCAAGGATGCCGCCCGCATTCTGGAGACCATCGGCGTGCATGTGCCGGATACTTGCCGCCTTGCCATCTGCGAGGTGTCTGCCGACCATCCGTTCGTGCTGGTGGAGCAGATGATGCCGGTGCTGCCCATCGTGCGCTGCCAGAGCTTTGAACAGGCGGTGGAAGATGCCGTGGTGGCCGAGCACGGCAACCGCCACACCGCTTCCATCTTCTCCAAGGATGTGGACCACATGACCCGCTTTGCCCGGGTCATTGAGACCACCATCTACGTAAAGAACAGCGCCACCAAGGCCGGTGTTGGCATTGGCGGCGAGGGCCACTGCACCATGACCATTGCCGGCCCCACCGGCGAGGGCATCACCTGCGCAAAGAGTTTCTGCCGCCGCCGCCGCTGCATGCTGGCCGAGGGCGGGCTGCGCATCATCTGAGTTTTTGAAGGACGAAACCATCACATACAATTTTTTCAGTGTTCTGACAGGAGGAACAACTTATGAAAGCTCTGGGTTTTATCGAGACGAAGGGTCTGGTTGGCAACATCGACGCTACCGATGCAATGCTGAAGGCTGCTGACGTTGAGTTCATTGGTTCCGACACCATCGGTGCCGGTCTGACCACCGTGATCGTTACCGGCGAGGTGGGCGCTGTCAAGGCTGCTACCGAGGCTGGCGAAGAGGCTGCTTCCCGCGTGGGTGAGCTGTTCTGCGTCAACGTCATTGCACGTCCTCACGCAGATCTGGCCCGCATCATGCCCGCCAAGGGCCCCGCGACCGGCAAGTCCGGCCTGCCCGCAGGCGAGCAGGTGCCGCTGGATGCCGCTCTGGGCATGATCGAGACCAACGGCCTGACCGCTTCCATCGAGGCAGCCGATGCCATGCTGAAGAGCGCAGATGTCTCTCTGGTGGGTCAGGAGAAGATCGGCGCAGGCCTTGTTACCGTGTTCGTGCAGGGCGACGTTGGCGCTGTGAAGGCTGCTGTTGAGGCAGGCCAGACCGCTGCTTCCCGCATTGGCGAAGTGGTCAGCGCACTGGTCATTCCCCGCCCGCACGCAAGCGTGTCCGAGTGCATGCCTGAGCTGCGCTGAGAACTGCGCTGACGCTGCATAAGAAAGGAGCGCTGTGCCTTGGTTTACCATGACATCAGTCAGGAACAGCTGCTGCTCCTGATCACGCAGGCCGTGCAGGCAGAGCTGCAAAAGCGCAGCCGTCAGGTGCCGGTAGGCATCTCGGTGCGGCACATCCACCTTACCCGCGATGATGTGGACAAGCTGTTCGGCTATGGCTACCAGCTCACCCCCAAAAAGGCGCTGAGCCAGCCCGGCCAGTTTGCCTGCGAGGAATGTCTGGACATCATCGGCCCAAAGGGCGAACTGAAGCATGTCCGCATCCTTGGCCCGGAGCGCAGTGCCACTCAGATCGAGCTGGCGCAGACCGACTGCCGCAACATCGGCATCAAAGCACCGGTGCGCTCCAGCGGGGATACAAAGGGCACGCCGGGCGTGACCCTGCGCGGCCCCAATGGCACCCTGACCGTGCCGGAGGGCGTGATGCTCGCTGACCGCCCCATCCACATGACTCCTGCACCGGCAGCGGCCTTCGGCCTTGCCGACGGCGACCGCGTGCAGGTAAAGATCGACGGCCCCAAGCCGGGCGTGATGGGCGGGGTGCTGATCCGCGCAAACGACAAATGTGCACTGGATTTTCACATCGACACGGACGATGGCAATGCCTTCCTGCTCAAGCAGGGGCAGCTGGTCACCGTGCTGGGCAAAGAGGAGTAAGCTATGATTTTAGGGATCGTCAAGGGGACCGTTGTCGCCACCCGCAAAATGCCGGAGCTTGTAGGCTATAAGTTCCTGCTGGTGGAGCCGGTGTTCGGCTCCAAAAAGGATACCATCGTGGCGGGCGACAACATCGGCGCGGGTGTAGGCGAGATGGTTCTGGTCACCACCGACGAGACCACCCAGCATGGTCTGGACCATCCGTCGCCCATTGATGCTTTCATCGTGGGCATCGTGGACAATCCTCCCACCCTGAGTAAGTAACACCCTGCAAGTTTTGCCGCAGAGAGGGGCTTCCTCCCGGCGGGATCGTGAGGCTTAAACAATGAAAATTATTATCATCGGCAGCATTGCCGCCGGGGTTTCGGCCGCCGCCAGACTTGCCGCCGCCCAGCGCGGAGCGCAGATCACCGTCTACGAAAAAGGCGGCTTCTACTCCTGCGGCACCGGCGGCCTGCCCCATTACCTGTGCGAGGATCTGGACAGCCTGAACAAGGCCATTCAGGCCAAGGAGACTGAGCTGAACGCGCAGGGCATCACCGCACATCTGCGCCATGAGGTGCGCGGCATCGACGCAGCCGCCCGCAAGGTGACGGTATGTGATCTTGCCACCGGACGCGTGTTTGAAGACCACTACGACAAGCTGGTGCTGGCCACCGGTTCTTCCAACCGTGTGCCGCAGGTGCCCGGCAGTGACCGCGTGGGCGTGCAGACCCTCAAAACCGTGGAAGATCTGATCTTCCTCAAGGAGTTCGTCCGCACCCCCTATGTGCGGGACATAGTGATCCTGGGTGGCAGCTGGGCCGGTATGGAAATCGCAAAGTCCTTCCTCAAGCTGGGCCGCAATGTGCGTATCATTGAAAAAGAGCAGCAGCTTTTGCCCCAGTTTGACCCTGAGGTGAGCAAGCTGATCCAGAAGGAGCTGGAAGCGCAGGGCGTGCAGTTCAATCTGGGCGAGCAGGTGCGCTCCTTCCCGGGCCGTACCTTCGTGGAGCAGGTGCAGACCAACCGCGGCACCTACCCCTGTGACCTTTGCGTGGTAGCCATCGGCGTTACCCCCAACACCGGCCTGCTGGCCGGTACCGGGGCGCAGCTGGCACCCAATGGCGCTGTGCTCATTGGTGCCGACCTTGCCACCAGTGTGCCCAATATCTATGCCGTGGGCGACTGCGCGGCCTGCCGCGACGGATCTCTGCGCACCAGCAGCCTGAAGGTGGCGGATCTGGAGATCGCCCGCACCGGCCTGACCGAGACCGAGGCCCGCAAGGCCGGTCTGCGGGTCAAGAGTGCAATGGCCACCGGCACCGACCGTCCGGGCATCTGCCCGAACCCCCACCGCATCACCATCAAGCTGGTGTATGAGGCCAATACCCGTCAGGTGCTGGGTGCGCAGGCATGGGGAGAAAAGAATGTTTCGGCCCGCATCAACGCCATTGCCGTTGCCATCCGCGCTGGCATGACCGTGGAAGCACTGGGTCAGGTGGATTTCGTCTATTCCTCCTCGTCCTGTTCCATTTGGGACCCGGTGCAGATCGTCTGCGGTCAGGCACAGTAAGCGGAGGGTGAACACATGGCAGAACGCATCAACGCCGTCAAGACCAGCTTTTTTGGCAAGGGTGCCATCCGCCTTCTGGGACCGGAGCTTCAGAAGATGGGCATCCGCCGTGCTTTGCTGGTGACGGACCGCTTTCTCTATGATTCCGGTGCCGCTGCCCGGGTCGGTCAGGTACTGTCCGATGCCGGTGTGGAGTACGCCGTGTACTACAATGTGCAGCCCAACCCCACCGTACAGGTGGTGAACGACTGCATTGCCGCAGCCCGCGCACTGCAGGTGCAGCTGATGGTGGCCCGGGGAGGAGGCAGCGACGTAGATACGGCTACGGCAAACAGCATCGTGGTGGCCTGCGGCGGTACCGTGGAACAGTACGAGGGCGAGAACAAGTCCTCCAAGCCCGGCCTGCCCATCGTGGCGGTGAACACCACCGCCGGCACCGGCAGCGAGTGCACCTCCTTCTACATCGTCACCGATCCTGTCCGCCACAGCAAAATGGCCATGGTGGACCCCAACTGCATGGTCAGCATTGCGGTGAACGACACCGACTTCATGTCCTCCATGCCGCCCAAGCTCACCGCAGCCACCGGCATGGACGCGCTGACCCACGCCATCGAGGCGGCGCTTTCCAAAAACGCCAACCCGCTCACGGACAAGGATGCCTACTGGGCCATACAGGCGATCGTGCAGAACCTGCCCCGGGCCGTTGCCAACGGTCAGGATGAAGCCGCCCGCACCATGATGGCCTACGCCGAAAATGTGGCAGGCATGGCTTTCTCCAACGCGGGCCTTGGCATGGTGCATGCGATGGCACACGCGCTGGGCGGACACTACAACCTGCCCCACGGTGTGTGCAATGCGGTGCTGCTGCCCTACGTGCTGGCCTTCAACAGCCGCAGCCCGGTGTGTCGGGAGCGGTTCATGACCATTGCCGCTGCCATGGGCCTGCAGGGCGCTTTTACCCCGGACACTGCCGCACCGGCAGTGATCCAGTTTGTCCGTCAGCTCAGTGCAGGGGTGGGCATCCCCGCCAATCTTGCGCAGCTGAACAAGGTGGATCCTGCAGATTTTGCCGCGCTGGCAGAGCTTGCCCTGCACGACACCAGCATGTGCGCCAACCAGAAGACCCCCCCCCGCGGCGAGGAGGTGGCGGGCTATACCGCGGCTTTCCGCGGATGAACTTTGAGACCTCCTCCATTTTCTCCATACCCAAACAAAGCCGCCGCTCTCCCTCTGCAAGGGAAAGCAGCGGCTTTGTGCTGTAAAAAAGGGGTGGTGGGATTGTTTTTAAAGAGGGTTCTGTTATAATAAAATAAAAATGCGGCGCAGAAGTAAGAGGAGAAAGCGATGGAAACAAGAGAAAAACAGGCGTACCTGATAGAAGCACATAAATGTGATGAGATGCTTCTGACCCTGTTGCGGATGCTGGATGTACCGTGGAATGATATATTCATCCACATGGACAGCAAAAATACGGACTACCAGCCGGAAACGGTGGAGTGCCGCATGAAATATGCGAAAGTGTTTCACGCAGAACGGCACAGTGTTGTGTGGGGCGGTGTCTGTCAGGTAAAAGCGGAGCTTGTGCTATTGAAAACAGCAGAGGCCCATGGCCCGAATCAGCATAACCACCTGCTCTCCGGTGTGGATCTGCCCATTCAAACACAAGAAGATATCCGCGCATTCTTTGAGGCAAACCCGGACAGGGAATTTGTCCATTTCGACCCGCACCCATTCAGCCCGTTCAACGATGAGCGCGTTTATTACCGGCACTTTTTCCAGAATATCGATCTGCGCCGCCATCCGGTGCTCGGCGTGATCAATGGAATCCTGCTGTCGGGCCAGAAGCTGCTGAAAATAAAGCGCAATCAGGATGTTCACTTCACAAAGGGCAGCAACTGGTTCAGCTGCACTGACGGCTTTGCACGGTATCTGCTGACAAAAGAAGAGTGGGTCCTGCAGGTAGCAGAGTTCCCATAAAACAGTATTTGCAAAAGCTCCCGAAATGGGGAAGATTTGGCGTGACTTCGGTCACGCCTTTTCTTTTGCTTCCAGTTCATCC
>ENA-ORLL01000408-ORLL01000408.1-human-gut-metagenome-genome-assembly--contig:-NODE-408-length-9582-cov-7.1353_pt1 | contig 9582 bp, 6 predicted proteins | sample MGYA00243070_ERZ508830 | MGnify/ENA primary metagenome ERZ508830 (study PRJEB26277, sample SAMN04329787) | human gut metagenome | biome: human-associated habitat | host: Homo sapiens | place: USA...
TGATGATGTTGTTCAGGTAGGTGGGGCTGATGCTGTTGCCGCAGAAGTAGATCTTCAGACCATCTTCCAGCTCGTTGTGGTACATACCCTTAACGGCTTCCACAACAGCGCGTGCGCCCAGATAGCTGCCGCCGATGCCGGCCACGACCAGAACGTCAGAGTCCTCGCGGATCTTGGCAGCGGCTGCCTTGATGCGGGCGAACTCTTCCTTGTCATAATCCCGGGGCAGGGTCATCCAGCCCAGAAAATCGCTGCCGGGGCCATTCTTGGCTTCCAGCTGCTTGTGGGCGGCTTCTACCTGCGGATAAATAGCTGCATATTCCTCTTCGCTGATGAAGCTGGAGAGGTGTTTCGTGTTCAGTGCGACACTCATTATTATTAAAACCTCCAAACGATCTGCCGGGCCTTTGCCCTGCGAGGAAATATCTTGGTATAAGTGTACCGTTCCCTCCGGGTAAAGTCAAGGTCAAATTCCTTAGATTTCATACAATTTTAATAGTGTTTTTTTGTTTCTTCATCCATATTTGTTCAGGTATCCAACAGCTCTGCCGGGCGTCCGGCGCACTTTTGTGCGCTGAAGCGCCTTTTTCGGCGCAGGGTCATGCTGCAGCACCCCGCAGGCTGTCCCACAGCAGCTGCAAGGCGGCATCAAAGTCCATGCGCGGCGCATCGGCGGCGGCGCACACCGGGTACTCCCCCTGCACCGCTTCGCCGCACAGCAGCTGCGCCTTGCCCACCGTCTGTCCCCGGGTCACCGGGGCTTCCAGCACCTCGGGCAGGGATAGCTGCACGGTCAGCTGTCCGGCGCTCTCTGCGGGCAGCAGGGCGGTCTGCGGCAGAGCAGCATAATCCAGCGGCACAGTTTCCTCCGTGCTGCCCTTTACCTTTAATTGCAGCGGGCGATCCTCCGGCAGGGGCACCGGTGCGGCGCGGTAGGCTGCAAAGCCGTAGTCCAGCAGGGTGGTGGCGGCTTCGAACCGCTCCTTGCTGGAAGGTGCACCCAGAACTACCGCGATGAGGTCCAGCCCGTCCCGGGTGGCGCTGGCGGTGATGCATACGCCCGCCCCGCCGGTGGTGCCGGTCTTGAGCCCGGTGATGCCGTTGTACCGCCGCAGCAGCTTATTGGTGTTCACCAGCTGGGTCTGCCCGCCGCGCAAAGTGTCCGTCCAGATGCCGGTATAGTGCAGCACCTCCGGGCAGGTATTCAGGATGGTACGGCTCATGATGGCCACATCCCGTGCGGTGGAAAGATGTCCCTCGGTGTCCAGCCCGCAGGCATTGCGGAAGGTGGTGTGCTCCATGCCCAGCTCTGCGGCGCGGGCGTTCATCTGCTGCACAAAGGCGGTCTCGCTGCCGCCCACCAGCTCTGCCACTGCCACCGCCGCATCGTTGGCGGAGGACACACAGATGGCTTTGAGCATCTCGTCCAGCGTGAACTGCTCCCCGGGCTCCAGCCAGATCTGACTGCCGCCCATGTGGTAGGCGTGTTCGCTGACCGGCACGGCAGTGTCCATGGTCAGCCGCCCGGCGTGCACCGCTTCAAAGGTGAGCAGCAGGGTCATCACCTTAGTAATGGAAGCGATGGGCATGGTCTGGTCGGCATTCATCTCATAAAGCACCGTGCCGCTGGTCTGGTCGATGAGCATCGCCGCGCGGCAGGGCAGGGTAAGCTGCGGCGGGGTGACCGTCAGGGGCTGCACTGCCGGTTCTGCCTGCGTTTGCACCGCCGGCTGGATGCGCAGCCCTTTGCCCTGCGCCGTACCAAAGGCCAGCGCAAACAGCCAGAAGCAGACCACCCCCGCGCACAGCAGCGCCAGATTTCTCCGTTCCATTCCTCATACCTCCCCGCGCAAACTCTCTTTTTGCAGTGTATGCCGCCGCTTTTGCAGGTATGCCGCTGGGCAATTTGTTCAGTTTTTGTGCGGGAATTCAGTGCTTATCTACAAAGTGTGAACACATCCGTTGCAAAACGCCTTATTTTGCGGTATGCTATGACCAACAGGAGATCCCCTGTGTTTTGGATATGTATTGATTTTATTCTGGAGGGATTCTTATGAGCACGATTTCTCGCCGTACGTTCCTCAAGCTGGCTGGTGTTACCGCGGTCGCCACTGCCGGCGCTTCCATGCTGACCGGCTGCTCCTGGTTCGATGATGTTAAGTTGGTGATCATGGGCAGCGTTGATGACGGAAAGACCTATACCGAGGTTTTCAGCAAGACCATGCCCCGCATTCTTATCAATACGGTAAAGGGCAACCTGAATCTGGCTCTGAAGCTGGTCAAGGAACAGGGTCCCGAGGCATACCGCGGCGCGGATGTGACCGTGGACAAGGACTATCCGAACTGCCTTACCTTCGTCAAGGACAAGGAGACCGGCAAGGAGAGCATGATCATTGCTGTCAAGGTCGCCATGGTCGAGGTCGAGTACGAGGTGCTGGTCAACGGTAAGCGCGTCACCTCCGGCAAGCACAGCATCCCCAAGGGCGTGACCCGCATCGCCGAGGCCTCCGCCCGCAAGATCATTGCCGAAGTCGCCAAGAACAACGACAAGGTACCCACTAATTACGAATTTGATTCCACCGTTGCCGACAACCTGAAGGTCGTCAACGGCAAGATCACCGTTGCGCTGAAGGTGGCAGCGGCCTGATCCTATCTCATTTGCACCTGTTGAAGGCTGCTGCACAGTGCGCTGTGCAGCAGCCTTTTTTGCGCCCGGTTTTCCACCAATTGCCGCCGGACGGTGCAATTCCGGTCTTGCGTGCTGCCGTTGTTTTGTTATATAATGAAGAGTAAACCCTATTTTTATCCCATTTTGTGGAAAGGAACCCCTCTCATGCGAGTTTGTTTTTATACCTTGGGCTGCAAGGTCAACCTGAACGAGACCGGCGCACTGGAACAGCTGTTCCGTGCCAACGGCTTTACCATTGCGCAGGAAGGCGAGGCTGCGGACGTGTTCATTGTGAACAGCTGCACCGTGACCAACTTCGGCGACCAGAAGAGCCGCAAGTGGCTGCGCCGCAAAAAGCGCGAGAACCCGGGTGCGGTGACGGTGCTGACCGGCTGCTACCCGCAGGCTTTCCCGGAGGAAGCTGCGCAGTTTATGGAAGCCGACCTTGTGTGCGGCAACGGCGACCGCAAGGCCATTCTGGACAACGTGCAAAAGCTGCTGGACGGCCACGAGCGCATCGTAGCTATTGCCCCGCACCAGCGCGGCGAGCAGTTCGAGGAGCTGCCGGTGGAGCGGTTCGAGACCCATACCCGCGCCTTTATCAAGGTAGAGGACGGCTGTAACCGGCAGTGTGCCTACTGCGTCATCCCCCGCGCTCGCGGGCCGGTGCGCAGCCGTGCCGAGGAGAGCATTCTGGCCGAGCTGCACCAGCTGGCCGCTGCCGGTTACCGCGAGGTGGTGCTCAGCGCCATCTCCCTGCCCAGCTACGGGCTGGACACCGGCACGAATCTTGTGGAACTGGTGGAAAAATGCGCACAGGTGCCGGGCATCGAGCGCATCCGTCTGGGCAGCCTTGACCCCGATATGCTCACCCCGGAATTTATCTCCCGCTTGGCGGCGGTGGAAAAGCTGTGCCCGCAGTTCCACCTGAGCCTGCAGAGCGGCTGCACCGCCACCCTGCGCCGGATGCGCCGGGTGTATACCGCGCAGGAGTACGCACAGGTGGTGGAACAGATCCGCGCCGCCTACGGCAGCCGTCCGGTCAGCTTTACCACCGACTGCATCTGCGGCTTCCCCGGTGAGACGGCAGAGGACTTTGAGGAGAGCTGCGCATTTTTGAAGAAGATCGGCTTTGTCAAGGTCCATGTGTTCCCGTACTCCCGCCGCAGCGGCACCCCGGCCTACGATTTCCCGGATCAGATCCACGAGCGGGAAAAGCAGGAGCGCAGCCGCCGCATGAACGCCGTGGCCGAGCAGGTGCGCTGCGAGGCACTGGTTGCCTTTGAGGGCACCGAGGACGAGGTGCTGCTGGAAACGCCCCTGTCCGGCACGCTGTTTACCGGCTACACCCCGCTGAACATACCGGTGGTAGTCTCCGCTCCCGGCTGCGAGAGCGGGCAGATCGTCCGGGTAAAGCTTGGCCGCTACGGCGGCAAGCGGGTGCGTGCAGCACTTTGCTGAAAATTTTTCATTTTACTTATACATTCTGTGCATCCGCATGAATACAATAAATTTTTAACGATTTTTGTATTTTGCCCTTTCCATACGCACGTCTTTATGTTAAAATGAAGATGGATTCATCGGGTCCGGCGTGCTGTAAGCAACCAGCACGGTACCATCCGCGCCCGTATAGCGCCGTTTTATGCTCTGCACACAGGGCAGGCGGCTCCGTTTTATGGCTGTTTCAAAGCAAGGAGAGATTGGAATGAGTTTCAGAGGAATCAATACCACGGTCATCCAGATCCGCCGTCAGGTGTTCACCGAGGTGGCACGCATGGCTTACGCCAACGTCAAGGGCGAGCAGGCCAACCACCTGATGCGCAAGATCCCCTATACCATCATCCCCGGTGAAGAGGGCAAGCTGCGCAAGGACATCTTCCTCGAGCGCGCCATCGTTGAGGAGCGCGTGCGTCTGGCTATGGGTCTGCCCACCCGCCGCATGGACGAGCACAACAGCGTGGTCTCCGGTCTGGAGGACGCCTCCATCGCCGATAAGTACTATGATCCCCCGCTGGTCAACGTGATCAAGTTTGCCTGCAACCGCTGCCCCGAAAAGCTGGTCAAAGTTTCTGACCTGTGTCAGGGCTGCCTTGCACACCCCTGTATGGAAGTGTGCCCCAAGAAGGCCATCACTTGGGAGAGCGGCCGTTCCACCATCGATCAGGACAAGTGCATCAAGTGCGGCCGCTGCGTCACCGTCTGCCCCTACAACGCCATCGTCAAGACCGAGCGTCCCTGCGCTGCTGCCTGCGGCATGGGCGCCATTCACTCTGACGAGCTGGGCCGTGCCGAGATCGATTACAGCAAGTGCGTCTCCTGCGGTCAGTGTCTGGTGAACTGCCCCTTCGGTGCCATTGCCGACAAGGGTCAGATCTATCAGCTCATTCAGGGCTTCAACCGCGGCGACCGCATCTATGCACTGGTCGCTCCCGCCTTTATCAACCAGTTCCCCTCTCTGGCTTCTACCGGTAAGCTGAAGTCCGCCCTGAAGGCCATCGGCTTCTGCGATGTGGTGGAGGTCGCCATCGGTGCCGACCTGTGCACCGTGGACGAAGCACACGACTTCCTGGAGGAAGTGCCCGAGAAGCTGGACTTCATGGCTACTTCCTGCTGCCCGGCATGGAGCATGATGGCAAAGACCGCTTTCCCCGGCCTTGCCAAGAACATCTCCATGACCATGACCCCCATGGTGTTCACCGCCCGCATGATGAAGCAGGCCGACCCCGAAGCACGTATGTGCTTCATCGGACCCTGCGCCGCCAAGAAGCTGGAAGCTTCCCGCCGTACCGTCCGCTCCGATGTGGACTTCGTGCTGACCTTTGAGGAGCTGGCAGGTATCATTGAAGCCAAGGATCTGGATCTGGACAATCTGGAAGTGGATCCCGCCGAGATGGATCTGTGCTACGCTTCTGCTGCAGGCCGCGGCTTTGCACAGTCCGGCGGCGTTGCCAAGGCTGTTGCCGACAAGATCAAGGAATGGCGTCCCGACATGGAGGTGAAGATCGCCTCCGCACAGGGTCTGGCCGACTGCAAGAAGCTGCTGATGCTGGCCAAGGCCGGCAAGTACAATGGCTATCTGCTGGAGGGCATGGGCTGCCCCGGCGGCTGCATCGGCGGTGCCGGCACTATTGCCGACCCTGTGCGCACCGCAGCTGTGCTGAACAAGTATGTGAAGGATGCCGAGTTCACCGACCCCGAGCAGAGCGCCTTTATGTCCAACATCCATATGCTGAAGGACGACCCCAACTTTGAGGTCTGAGCCGCTGTAATATAATTACCTGTAAGGCTGCTGCACAGTGATTTTGTGCAGCAGCTTTTTTGTTAAAAAAAGCTGAAACTTTGTGGAAATGCCGTGAAACGAAAATTGGACGCTTGTTTATCAGGGCAAAATGCGATACACTACAAATAAGAGTTTCTGATGGATGCTTTTTACAAAAAAGCATCTTGTCATAAAAGAACCTAGGAGGAACGGCAAGAATGATCTGGAACAAACCTAAACAGCCCGCCGACCAGCAGCAGGACGCAGTGGCTGCACCGAAAAAAGGCGGCGCGGCGGCGTTTGCCAAAAAGAACTGGAAGTGGCTGGTGCCGGTAGCTATTGTGGTGCTGGCAGGCGGCTGGTGGCTGCTGAAGCCCAAGAGCGCAAAGCCCGCAAACGTGGATACTTCCTATACGGAAGTCATGCCCGAGACCCGGGATGTTTCCAACACGCTCAGCGTCACCGGCACGTTGAATCCCGCCAATACTTACAGTGTCAAATCGCTGGTGTCCGGCAAGGTGCTGACCGGCAGCTTTGAAGAGGGCGATATCGTGGAAGAGGGCACTGTGCTGTACACGGTGGATTCCTCCGACGCTACCACCAAGGTGGAGCAGGCAGCCATCACCCTGCAGCAGGCGCAGCGCAGCTACGATAAGACCGTAGACCGCCAGTATGTCCGTGCTGAGGTGGCGGGCGGCGTCAGCAGCCTGAAGGTGAACAAGGGCGATGAGGTAAAGAGCGGTCAGGAGGTGGCCGTGGTGCGGGACGGCTCCAAGATGAATCTGGTGCTGGAGTTCCCGGCTGCGGATGCTGCCAACTTCTCGGTAGGGCAGACCGCCGAGGTCACGCTGGACGGCACCTTTGAGGTGCTGCCCGGCACCATTACCGCCGTGACCGGCACCGATGCCCTGAGCGCCGGCAACCTGCTTACCCGCACTGTGACCCTCTCGGTGTCCAACGCGGGCGGTCTGACCACGGCACAGGCTGCAACGGCTACTGTCAACGGGGTCAGTTCCATTGCGGCAGCCAACTTCCAGTATCAGGCCGAGCGCACCCTGACTGCGCTGACTTCCGGCACCGTGACCGCCATCAATGTGCGGGAGGGCGGCAACGTGAACAAGGACGACATCATCCTGACCCTCAGCGGTGAGGAACTGACCGAGTCCATCCAGTCTGCCTCCGAGACCCTGCGCGGTGCGGAACTGTCCATGCAGAATATGCAGGACACCATGGATAACTACACCATCACCTCGCCCATCAGCGGCACCATCATTGAGAAAAATGCCAAGGTGGGCGATGCCCTGAGCACCGGCAGCGACCTGTGCACCATCTACGACCTTAGTTATCTGGAAATGACTATCAAAGTGGACGAGCTGCAGGTCAGCAGCCTGAAGGTGGGGCAGTCCGTACAGGTGACCGCAGATGCCGTAAAGGATAAGACCTACGAGGGTCTGGTCACCCGTGTGTCCATGAAGGGTGATACCAGCGGCGGTACCACCACCTACCCGGTGACCGTGCGCATCGACGAGACCACCGGTCTGCGCCCGGGTATGAACGCCAACGCCGAGATCGTGGTGGCACAGGCCAAAAATGCGCTTACCGTGCCCAATGCCGCCATCGTGCGCGGCAATTATGTGCTGGTGCGGCAGGATTCGCCCAGCGCCGTGAACGATGATGCTTCCATGAGCGCACCGGAGGGCTATGTGTACGTCAAGGTCAAGACCGGCGTCAGTGATGACAACTATACGCAGGTGACCAGCGGCCTGTCCGAGAGCGATACCATCGCCTACGACCCCAGCTCCGTGAGCAGCGACAGCTACTATGACGGCGGCTACGACTACTCCGACGGTGAAGTGATCGGTGGTACCGAAAACGCCGCAGACCCTGCCGAAGGCGGCGAGGAAATGCTGCCGGAGGAGACCGAAAACGCCGAAGAACCCGCAGCGGACGCTGAAGAGCCGGCAGAAGGCATCGACCCCGCTGAGGCCGGTGCAGTTGTGGTGAATTGACGCAGGAGGGATGAATGAGCGCTCTGATCGAGTTTGATGCGGTGTGCAAGTATTACCAGATGGGCGATACCACGGTAAAGGCTGCCGACCACATCACCATGAAAATCGAAAAAGGCGAGTTCGTGGCCATCGTGGGCCAGTCCGGCTCGGGCAAATCCACCTGTATGAACATCATCGGCTGTCTGGATGTGCCTACCTATGGCACCTTCCGGCTCAACGGCCGGGATGTGGGCAAGATGAACCGCAACGAGCTGGCCGCTATCCGCAACGAGATGCTGGGCTTCATCTTCCAGCAGTACAATCTGCTGCCCAAGCTGAACCTGATGGAAAACGTGGAGGTGCCGCTGGTGTATGCGGGCATCTCCCGCGCCGACCGCCACGTCCGCGCCCGGGAGGTGCTGGAGCAGGTGGGGCTTGGCGACAAGCTGAAAAACCGCCCCAACCAGCTTTCCGGCGGCCAGCAGCAGCGTGTGTCCATTGCGCGGGCACTGGTGCGCAACCCGCCGGTCATTCTGGCAGACGAGCCCACCGGCGCGCTGGACTCCCATACCGGCCGCGAGGTGCTGGGGCTTTTGCAGCAGCTGCACAAGCAGGGACACACCGTAGTGCTGATCACCCACGACAACTCCATTGCCGTGCAGGCCGACCGCATCATCCGGCTGGAGGACGGTCAGGTGGTGTATGACGGCGACTCCCACGCACCGGAGGCCATGGTGCAGCCTACTCTGCTGCCCGAAACGCCGGAAAAGGAGGAACAGGCATGATCTTTGAAACCTTCCGGCAGGCCATCCAGAACGTGTGGAGCAACAAGCTGCGCACCTTTCTGACCATGCTGGGCATCATCATCGGCGTGATGGCGGTCATCGTCATCGTGGGTCTGGGCAACGGTATGACCAAAAGTATGCGGGACAGCTTTTCCGCACTGGGCACCAACACCCTGAGCATTCAGGTGTGGGGCTATGGCTCCCGCACCGTGCCGGTGGAGGAGATGTACGATATCTGCCAGCGGCATTCCAATCTGATCAAGGCGGTGTCGCCGCAGGTTAACCTCGGCGGCAACGCCAGCGGTACGCTGAAGATCGGCACCACCAGCTACCGCTGGTCCAACATAAGCGGTGTGGACGAAAACTTTACCGAAATGAAAAACTACCAGATCGTTCAGGGACGCGGCCTGCAGTACATGGATATGCAGGACAATAAGCAGGTCTGCGTCATCGGCGATTACCTCAACCGCGTGGCCTTTGGCGGCAACGGCGTGGGACAGACCCTCAAGATCGGTGCCAACAAGTTCCGCGTTGTAGGCGTGCTGTCTGCCAAGGTCAGCGACCCTACCATGCAGCAGGGCAGCGACGATGACTGTGTTTATCTGCCCTACACCACCGTGATGCGGCTTTCCAGCCAGAGCATGGTGGACTGCTACACTGCCATGATGGCCGACGAAAGCCTTGCCAACGAGGCCAAGACCACCATGGAAGAGGAATTGATGTCGATCCTCAAGACCGAAAACGGCTACTATGTGTACAGCGCCAGCGAGTGGCTGGAGGAAATGAACAAGATGATCAACATGGTCATCGTGGTGCTCACCGGCATTGCCAGCATCTCGCTGCTGGTGGGCGGCATCGGCATCATGAACATCATGCTGGTGT
>ENA-ORLL01000411-ORLL01000411.1-human-gut-metagenome-genome-assembly--contig:-NODE-411-length-9559-cov-4.37784_pt1 | contig 9559 bp, 11 predicted proteins | sample MGYA00243070_ERZ508830 | MGnify/ENA primary metagenome ERZ508830 (study PRJEB26277, sample SAMN04329787) | human gut metagenome | biome: human-associated habitat | host: Homo sapiens | place: USA...
GTTAGGGGCTGTACTGCTTTTGCATATTCAAGCAATGGCAGAACAATATACGGTAGAAATAATGATTTACCGCCTTATCTGCGTGGAGGAAGCAAAAGTGAAATCTATGCACCGAAAAATGGAAACAGGTTTAATATCACTACTTCCTCTTTCATTAATGGCGAAGAGGGAGTGAATGAACACGGACTTGCTGTAGCAATGACTTTTGTTATGACCGACCTTGAAAAGATAAAAGCAGGTTTCAATTCTTGTTTTATTGTAAGATATTTGCTTGAAAAGGCAGATAATACCGAACAGGCGGTTTCCCTTCTTATGGGCTTGCCAGTATCTTCTAACTGCAATATTTTACTTGCAGATAAAAAAGGCAATATGGTAGTGGTTGAATGTACGCCAATTCTCAAAAAAGTTCGGGCGGCAGAAATTTTTGAAAATGGCAGTATTGTTTGTACTGTTAATAGTTTTACATCTGATGAGATGAAACCATATGACGATGCAAAAGGAAATGATTATGACTCGCACAGGCGTTACAGGACAGTATTAGACAGCTTTTCTTCGGAACGCATAAAAGATGAATACATTGAAACTACCGAACATCTCTTAAAAGGTGATTATGGGTTTATGTGCCAATATGATGATGAGCCAGATTTTGAAACAGTTTGGAGTTCAATATTTGATTTAGACAGCTTAGTAATCTATCGTGCAGAGGGTGACCCCAGAAAAAAGAAATTTGTTACAGATAATCGGTTACATGACCTTATAAGGCGAGGATAATATGCTGAGTATAAATTCCCAATGGATTTTATGTCCTCTTTGTGGGAACAAAACCCGAAACAAAATCAGAGAAGACACAGTTTTGAAAAACTATCCTCTTTACTGCCCGAAATGTAGACAGGAAACTTTAAATGAAGTCGAGAATTTACAAGTAACCGTCATCAAAGAGCCAGACGCACAGACGCAGAGCCGATGAACTTGAGAAAGCTTTCACAGTTCATCGGCTCTGTTACTACTTTTATGCTTGATTTTATTGCCTGTCACAGGGGATAGAAGCTGTTATCTTCATTTTCTGTTCGGCAACAGCTAAACTTCTATGCAAAGGGATTGCCATAAATACTGTAATAAGTGCAGAGAGAACATCGGCAATCGGCTGTGCATATAAAATACCGTTTAATCCCCATATAAATGGAAAAATTAAGATAACGGGAATGAAGCAGATACCTTGTCGGCAAGCTCCAAGAATAAACCCTTCTTTTCCTTTTCCAAGAGCAAGGAATAAAGAGGAATATACCGTGTAGTATCCAAACAGCATAAATGTAATACCGTTTACTCTTAAAGAGGAAGCTCCAATGTGAATCATTTCTGTGTTTCCAGTTGTAAACTGTGAAACAATGGTCGTAGAAAACAGACTGAATAATAAACCTACGATCACACAAAAAATAGTTGACCATAAGATGGAAATTTTGATTGCAGTACGCAGACGATCAAATTTTTTCGCCCCATAACTGTAACCTGCAATCGGTTGAAAACCTTTGATAAAACCAAATACTGTTAAGCTGCCCATAGATATAAGACGGGTAACAACGCCCATTCACGCTATGGCTGAATCGCCGTAATTACCAGCGGCATTGTTTATTAGAGAGATAGAAATACTTGTTAATAATTGAAATACAAGTGTCGGAACGCCAATTTTGAAAATTTCAGATAGAATTTCTTTAGAAAAGGTACAGTCCTTTATTCTAAACTGAAAAGCACTTTTTTGTCTGAAAATATAAAACAGATACACAAGAGTAGATACTACCTGAGAAATTGCTGTGGCAATAGCAGCTCCTGCAACACCAAAATTAAAAGTGTATATAAATAATGGATCTAACACGATATTGAGAACTGCACCTAACAACAAGGCACACATTGTAGATTTTACTACTCCTACACATGTCACGATATTGAACAATGTGACAATAACAACATAGAACATGCAGGAAACAATGTAAATACCGGCATAGGTAGCCGCATAAGGAAGGACACTTTCTGTTGCACCTAAAAGTCTTAGAATGGGGTTCAAAAAGAGGATTGATAAAACAATCATAATTGCACCGACAACAAGACTGCTATATAGTGCAGTGCTTGCCACTTTGTTTGCCTGATCCTTATTTCTTTGTCCTAACAGTCGAGAAATGTAGGATGCTGCCCCATTGCCAAAAAGTAATCCTAAGCCGACGACTACTTGACCGAGAGGATACACAACCGAGATGGCAGCCATTTGACTTTCGCCTAAGCCACCTACAAAATAGGCATCAACAAGATTGTACAAGGCGTTGATGAGCATACCAATCATTGTTGGAATACCCATAGCTAAAAGGGCTTTTGGAATTGGAGCATTGCCCAATAACTCCAATTTTCTGTTTTGATTGTCCATAGTGTTCTTTCTCCTTTCACTTGACAAATAGAATAAAATATACTACTATAAATTATAGCAGTTGAAACGCAAGTGGTATTCTACTATAATTTATAGTAGTTGTCAAGAGAGTAAAGGAGGAAATTGATATGGCGACCATTGACTTAATTGTTTTGGGAATGTTATAGAAAGAACCTCTGAGTGCGTATGACCTTCAAAAGTTGGTAGAGTACCGCAATATTTCAAAATGGGTAAAAATTAGTACCCCGTCTATTTATAAAAAGGTTATCCAGTTGGAGGAAAAAGGATATATTTCAAGTCATATAGAAAAAGAGGGTAAAATGCCAGAAAAATCAGTGTATTCTTTAACTGAAAAAGGGAAACAGCAGTTTGAAAAATTGATGCTTGAAATATCCTGTAAGCCGATAAACATTTTTTTGGATTTTAATGCTGTCATTGTAAATCTGGACAGTATGTCCAGAGAAAGACAGCAAGAATGTCTGGATAATATTGAGAGCAGTATGGAGGTATTGAAAAAATATCTGGAAGAAAATATTGCTTTGAAAAAGAGTAAAGAAGATATTCCTGTTACGGGTATGGCAGTTTTACGGCAACAATACACATTGGCAGAGGCAATAGAGGAGTGGATTGCTTCATTAAAAAATGAATTCAATTCGTAATAGTGCATGGTAGGAACAAAAGAAATGCTGTTATTTTTTAGTTTGGATTGTAATGAGATTGTAAGAAGTGGTTGCTATACTGAATTTACAAAATAAAAACAGAAATTTGGAGGTTTTAATATGGCAATACTTGAAACAAAAGATTTACGAAAGATATACGGAAGCGGAGAAAACGAAGTCCATGCTTTGGATGGGGTATCCATTTCCGTAGAGGAAGGCGAATTTGTTGCTGTTATCGGTACATCGGGCAGCGGTAAATCTACACTACTCAACATGATTGGTGGGTTAGACCGTCCTACTTCTGGTAGTGTTACTATCCGAGGAAAAGAACTGTTGAAAATGAAAGACGAGGAACTGACGATTTTTAGGCGTCGAAACATTGGCTTTGTTTTTCAGAATTATAATCTGCTTCCTGTTCTTAATGTGTATGAGAACATTGTGTACCCTATTGAGATCGATGGTGGCAAGACCGATACAAGATTTGTAAAAGAGATTATCCATACTCTTGGCTTGGAACAAAAGCTTAAGAATATGCCGAATAATCTTTCAGGTGGTCAGCAGCAGAGGGTTGCGATTGCCCGTGCCCTTGCGACAAAGCCTGCCATTATCCTTGCCGATGAGCCGACTGGAAATTTGGACTCAAAAACAAGTATGGATGTTATTTTGCTGATGCAGTCGATTAGCCGTCAGTTCCACCAAACCACCATTATGATCACGCACAATGAGGAAATCGCTCAAATGGCAGACCGCACAATCCGCATTGAGGATGGCAAGGTTGTTTCGGGAGGTGTCAGATATGCACGCTAACCGAAATAAAAAAGCAGTTAAGCGAGTAGAAAAGGGAATGATGAAAGCAAACCGTATTCGTAACCTGTTTGCGGTGTTTGCGATCGTTCTCACTACATTTATGATTACTACCGTGTTTAGTTTGGGCATTAACTATATGGAAAATATGAAGTTAATGCAGGTGCGTACCGCAGGCACGACCGCTAATGCTTCCCTTGCGATGCCGACAGAAAAGCAGGAACAGCAGATTAAGAATTTGGAATATGTTAAAACCGTCGGTACGCAGTATATGGTCGGCTCGGTTGCCGAGAAGAACGATGAGGGGCGTGATCTTTCTATCGCACTTTCGTATTACGACACTACTGAATGGGATAAACACTATAAAGAAACAATCAAAGATATAGAAGGGAAATATCCCTCAAATGAAAATGAAATTATGCTGTCAAAGGATGCTCTTTCACAGCTTGGAATGAAAGAGCCGAAGCTGAATATGGAAATCCCTCTGTCCTATTATGATAAAAACGGTCAGCAGGAAAAAAATTTCACTTTAAGCGGATGGTTTCATTCCTATACAGGCACGGGAATGGGCTTTGTTTCCGAAGCGTATTGCAAAAATGCAGGCTATACAATGGCAGAGGACGGCGTTCTTTCTTTGTCGTTGAATAAAATGCCTGATGATTTTTATCGTATTCAAAAAGATGTGGAGCTTAACGAAAATCAATCTTTCGGCGGTGCGGTTTCCATGAAATCATCAAGCGGTTCAGTGATTGCAATGGTAATCCTATTGGTATTCTTTATTATTGGCAGCGGGTATCTCCTTATTTACAATGTTTTGTATATATCCATTTCAAATGATACCCGTTTTTACGGTTTGATGAAAACGCTTGGAACAACGCAAAAACAGATTAAATCACTGGTAAAAAATCAGGCAGTTAAGTTTGCTTGCATTGGTATCCCGATTGGTATTTTGTTAGCCACCGCTGTTTCCTTTGGAATTGTTCCATTTGTGTTGAACGAGGGTTTTGAACAGGGCAAGTCGATGATGGATGCCGAAGTGTTTTTCCATCCATCTATCTATATTTTGTCCGTAATCTTTTCAGCAGTAACCGTTTGGATTGCCTGCAATGCTCCTGCAAAAGCGGCTGCAAAAATTTCGCCAATAGAAGCATTGAAGTTTCAGAATTTTGCACCGAAGAAAACAAAAAGCAGAAATTCCACCAATGGTGGCAAGCTGCATGTGATGGCATTTCATAATGTATTCCGTGACAAAAAGCGTGCTGCCCTTGTGTTTATGTCCTTGTTTATGGGAATTACTATGATTTTAGGCGTAAATGGGGTTATAAGCAGTATGTCGGCTGAGAACTTTATTAAGGAATATATGGACTATAACTTTGAATACACTGATATTCAGTTTGAGCAGTATGAACAGCTCAATAAAGAAGTACCGCAGTTTGACGAACACTTTGTAGAACAAATCAAGCAGCTTGACGGTATTAAAAATATAGATGTTCAAAAAACAGTCTGGGCAGGTATTGACTTTAATGAAAACGATTTAGAAGGCTTTATGAAAATCAAATATGAGGACAGCAAATATAAAGCAAAGGGGCAGTCCTATGAACAGACGATAGAAACACTGAAAGGGTACGCTGAATCTGGTGACTATGGCTGCTATATTACAACGCTTCCAGACGACAGGGTACTGGAAGAATACAATGCAGAGCATCCTGATACGCCTATTGACATGGAAGCATTTAAGCGTGGCGAAACAGCGATTGCAGGAAAAGATACCGAATATAACGCTCCTAATACCGCTTTAGTGGGTGAAACATTGACACTAACTGCCGACAGTACAGACGGCAAGGCAACTGATTTCAAAATTGGCGGAGCTTTTTACTATGACGATTATGATAATACTCTTTCAGAAGGTATTGGCAGACGCAAAGAAATAAATATGGTGCCAGATGTTATCTTTGTCAGCGAAGCGGGTATGGAACGCCTGACAAAAGAACCAATAATTTCCGCAATCGGCGTTGACATTAAGAATTTCAACGATTTAGAGCGAATTGACAGCGAATTACAGGCGATCAACAGTACCTTGACCACATCGGAGTGGCAGCTGAAATCTTCCGTGAATCAGAAAGAACTATATAACCAGATGAACTACTCTTTGAGCTTGCTGGGAAACGGTGCTGCAATTCTGCTCATTGTCATCGGCTTGATTAACTTTGTAAATGTTATGTTGACGGGTGTGGTGGCAAGGAAAAATGAATTTGCCATTATGGAAAGTATCGGAACAACGAAAAAGCAGATCAGGAAGATATTGACCTTAGAAGGCGGTATTTATGCTCTGATTTCTACTCTGCTGATTATGACTTTTGGTAATGCGTTCCTAATGTTGGTGGCAGATGCAGTTCCGCATATGGCAAACTATGCAGTATTTAAATACCCTGTTGCACTTGTCATCGGTTTGATCGCAGCAATCTTTGTAATTTGCTTAAGCGTTCCTGCCATTGTTTACAAGGCAACTTCTGATGAAACGGTCATTGAAAGACTGCACAATTTTGATAGTTAAATGAGGTTGTGGGACGGACGCAGCATTGCTGCGTCTGTTCCTGCAATTTTGTATATTGAGGAAGGTGGTGCGTTTTGCGGCTATGGCAAATATTTTTCTACTTGAAGATGACAAAATTCTGAGCAAGGGTATTTCTATCGCCCTAAAAAAAGACGAGCATATGGTCACAGCAGTCTATGGGTATTTGGAAGCATTGAAGCAATACCAAAAACAAAAGTATGATTTGTTTCTGCTTGATATTAACCTGCCTGACGGCAATGGTTTGGAATTTTGTGAAAAAATTCGTGAAACATCGGAAACACCCGTATTATTTCTAACTGCTAATGATACGGAAGAAGATATGTTGGAAGGGTTTGGCGTGGGTTGTGATGATTATATATCTAAGCCTTTTTCTATCGAAGTTTTACGGAAAAAAGTATTGGCAGTTCTAAAACGAAGTGGCGTAGGAAAATTTCGTATGAAATACAGAGATTTAGAGTTAGATAAAGAAAAGTGTCTTGTTTTGATGAAGGGACAGGAAATACATTTGACCTCAACAGAATACAAATTGCTCCTTTATCTAATGGAAAACAGGGGAAGGGTTGTTACAAAGGCAATGCTTTTGGAACAGCTTTGGGATATAGATGGAAACTTTGTTGATGATAATACCGTGCGTGTGAATATTAAGCGGCTAAGGCAGAAACTGAATGATGAAAAGCAGGAATACATTGTAACAGTTTTTGGCATGGGCTACTCTTTTGGAGAATGACGATGAAGCATTTTGTGATTTATAGAAAACTGATTTTAATTATAGGTACTGCTACGGCGGTGGTATCTGTTGGTGTGTTCTTTTTTATGGAGGACATCCTTTTCCGTACGCTTTTTATCTCTTTTGCATTTGTATTTTTTGGGGGTCTGTTGTTCCTGCTGGACTTTCTGCACAACCGCTATAATGATAATCTGTTAGAGGAGATTACGCTGCTCATTGAAGCATTGGTAGAACAGCAGGAACGGACGGTCTTTTCAGAAGCTGAGGATACCCTGACCGCACGGCTGCAGCATCAACTTCTAAAACTCCGCAATATTTTAAAGGCACAGAATCAAATGCTGACACAGGAGAAAGAACAGATTAAAACTTTAATCTCCGATATTTCGCATCAAATTAAAACGCCCGTAGCAGCGGCAAACACCTTTGCACAGTTATTAGGTGATACAGGGTTATCCGATGAGGAGAGAAGGGAATATATTGCCACCTTGCAGTTGTCCCTTGAATAGCTGACTTTTTTGACAAACTGTTTGATTAAAATGTCCCGTTTGGAAAGTGGCATTATCCGATTAAAACCTGAACAAAGCAGTTTAAATGATATTGTTATGCAAGCGGTAAAAACGGTTTATGCCAAAGCAAGGGATAAAAATATTACGATTACCTTTGATTGTGGGCAGACCTTTGAAGCCCTGCTTGATTTTAACTGGACGGCAGAAGCTGTTACCAATGTACTTGACAATGCTGTGAAATATACACCAAGCGGAGGAGTTGTGGACTTGAAAATCACCGAATATCCATCGTATTTGCGATTGGATGTATCCGATAACGGAATTGGCATTCCTGAAGAAGAACAGGCAAAAATCTTCGGCAGATTTTACCGTGGAAAGCAGTCAGCAGGAGTTGACGGTGTAGGGATCGGTTTATATCTTACCCGTGATATTGTGAATAAGCAGAACGGGTATATCAAGGTGGCATCCGATGAAAAAGGTACGATATTTTCTTTATTCTTGAAAAAAGTTTAGAGAATAATAGTAATTCCAGATAAGTGTACGATATGAATTTGTCAAGATAGTAAATATAAAATAGAAAGATTAAATAAAACATGATAAATGGAGATGGATAATTTATGATTTCAGAATGGATAATTTGCCCGATTTGTGGCAACAAAACCCGTGATAGAGTTAGAGAAGATACTGTTTTAAAGAATTATCCTCTTTACTGTCCGAAATGTAAGAAAGCAACTTTAATAAATGCAAAGAAATTACATATAACCGTCATCTAAGAGCCAGACGCATAGACGCAGAGCCGATGAGATAACCTCATAAGTCATCGGCTCTTTTTTTACATGAATATAGAATTTGACAAGTCCGCCAAATAAAAAAAACGGTGTTTTGGTGGGCAATTTTGTCATGCTCAGATGGCTATTTTATCCCTCCAGACCTGTTTCAAGTTTGGAGGGATTTCTTATGTGTTGGTCTGATAACACTGTGCTGCTGATTTTAAGCAGCAGTTATTTACATACCGTTCGATAGAGATGAGAATAATCTGTTAAAAAAATTCTTATCTCCATTTGGGGAAATTATGTTCCAAAAGTAGATGTTAAATATCTATATAATAGAATTGTTATTTCTTATAACCGTAAGGGTTTGACAGCCTTTGCGGTTTTTCTTTTGTCGTTTTTTGTTGAATTAAGTCGTAAGCCTGTTTGTGGCGTAGGGTGTCGTTCACCGCCGATCAATCTGAAATTTCAAAAATTCAGATTGATTGGAGGAACAAAGAATGAATGAAAAACATCCTAACCGAAAAAAGGACAAGCATAACCCTTATACGCTGATGATTGTAGAGGGCAGATATTACCTCTCTTTTAAAGATGGGCGGGGTGTTATGCAAAATATTGAAATAGAGAAAGTGCTGTATGACCTGTTTAACCGTTTTGAGCTTGAGGATATTTCCTATCTTAATCGGGTGAGCAGGCACATTGAACACTCCGAGTTGACAGAAAACTCCTTGAATGACCGAGTTTTTTATAAGGAAGAAAGTCTTGAGGAAACCGTTTCAAGGTGCATCGAATACGAACTGCTACATAAGGCAATATCAAAACTGCCCGAAACACAAAGACGCAGGCTGCTGTTGTACTTTTTCGGAGAGTTGTCCTATGAGCAGATTGCCAAGTTGGAGGGATGCACCAAAATGGCGGTTAAAGGAAGCGTTGACATTGCACTAAAGAAGTTAAAAAAACTTTTTGAAAAATTTTAATTTTAGCCTATACGAAACCGCTTTTAAGTGAGCAAACAGGTGAGAGGGATTAAATTCCTTCCACCTGTTTTGCTTGTGCGCCTAGCGGCGCACGTTTCTAACGGGTTAAAGTCCCGAATCCGCCCGGT
>ENA-ORLL01000415-ORLL01000415.1-human-gut-metagenome-genome-assembly--contig:-NODE-415-length-9460-cov-4.5009_pt1 | contig 9460 bp, 10 predicted proteins | sample MGYA00243070_ERZ508830 | MGnify/ENA primary metagenome ERZ508830 (study PRJEB26277, sample SAMN04329787) | human gut metagenome | biome: human-associated habitat | host: Homo sapiens | place: USA...
TTCTTGGGGTCAGCAGATTTTTAGTGGGGATTATTCTTATACTTGTGAAGTGTTTTTTCTTTCTTAGTTTTTAGGATATTATATCGTATCGTCTAAAAGAATGCTATACATCCTAAATCCCCCTTAGTACAGAGAATTTACTGTACAGCCAGAACAACACCCCGAACTACATCCCCCTCTCTTTACGTTCTTTTGTTCTTCTGTCTAAAAAAGAATATAAAAATAATGTCACAAAAAATGATAGTGTCACCAGACAAACAATCAATTTACCGATAAGTTTATTCTTACTTCTCTTCTTCCTCGTTTTGGAAAACCGGGTTGTTTTTCGTATATTTGTCAGCGAACTGATTTTTTAATTAATATTTAAAGCAAATTGAAGTATGAAAACTAAAGTTTTATTCGCTGCTGTGGCAGTAGCATTTTCTTTCGCTGTAACATCATGTGGTAACAAAAAAGCTGCTGATGCCAATGCTGCCGGAGCAGACTCTTGTTGCGCTGCACAAACAGAACAGGTATGTGACTCTGCAAAGGCTTGCTGCCAGGCTGATTCTGCCGTTTGTCCGAAAGCCGGTTGCGCGAAAGCTGATTGTCCGAAGGCCGCTTGCGACAGCGCCAAGTGTGACAAACCTTGTGAAAAGAAGTAATTCAGGACTTGTATCGAACTGAAACATAAAGGAAAGGCGTGCCTGTTTGGTACGCCTTTCTTGTGATATATTGGTGCGATAAATGAATATAATCTTATAAAATGATATTATTTCAGATGAAAAAGTTACTGATTTATTTGCATGCTACAAAATAATCTATACCTTTGCATCATTAAACAAAAAAACAAGATGATTCAGAACTTTACATATATTCTACTGTGTGGTATTATTATTCTACTGGCAAAGTTTAGTGGAAGTGAGTGCTGTGCATAAATATATGTAAGATATAACAATATACGAAAGCCTTTCTCACTTCCCTGTGTGAAAGGCTTTTTTTATGGAATATGAATTTATAAATACAATGAAGCGATGAGTGATAAATTATTTATTTTCGACACAACGCTCCGCGATGGCGAGCAGGTTCCGGGATGCCAGTTGAATACAGTGGAAAAAATTCAGGTGGCAAGGCAACTGGAAGCGCTGGGCGTGGATGTGATTGAGGCGGGATTCCCCATTTCGAGTCCGGGTGACTTTAACTCGGTGATTGAGATTTCCAAAGCTGTGACGTGGCCTACGATTTGCGCCTTGACACGTGCCGTACAGAAAGATATTGACGTGGCGGCGGAAGCTCTGCAATTTGCCAAGCATAAACGTATTCATACCGGTATCGGTACTTCCGACTCGCACATCAGATATAAATTCAATTCCAACCGCGAGGAGATTATCGAACGTGCCGTGGCGGCTGTGAAGTATGCGCGCCGCAATGTAGAGGATGTCGTATTCTATGACGTAGATGCCGGACGCACGGATAACGAATACCTGGCGCGTGTGGTGGAAGCCGTTATCAAAGCGGGCGCTACGGTGGTGAATATTCCCGATACCACCGGTTACTGCCTTCCCGGTGAGTATGGTGCGAAGATAAAATATCTGATGGAGCATGTGGACGGCATTCATAACGCTGTCATCTCCACGCATTGCCACAACGACCTGGGAATGGCTACTGCCAATACAATGGCAGGTGTGCTGAACGGCGCCCGCCAGGTGGAAGTTACTATCAACGGTATTGGCGAACGTGCCGGAAATACTTCGCTCGAAGAGGTGGCTATGATTATCAGATGTCATAAGGATATTGATATTGAAACCAATATCAACACGCAGAAGATTTACCCTACCAGCCGTATGGTATCCAGCCTGATGAATATGCCGGTACAGCCTAACAAGGCAATCGTAGGCCGTAATGCCTTTGCGCACTCGTCGGGCATTCATCAGGACGGCGTATTGAAGAATGTGCAGACTTATGAGATTATCGACCCGCACGATGTGGGCTTCGATGACAACTCTATCGTACTGACCGCCCGTAGCGGACGTGCTGCCTTGAAGAACCGCCTGCAGGTGTTGGGCGTGTCTCTGGATCAGCAGAAACTGGATAAGATTTACGAAGATTTCCTGAAACTTGCCGATAAGAAGAAAGATATTAACGACGATGATATTCTGGTATTGGCAGGTGCGGACCGCTCGCAGAATCATCGTATCAAACTGGAATACTTGCAGGTGACGAGCGGTGTAGGTGTCCGTTCGGTAGCCAGCATCGGGCTGAACATTTCGGGTGAGAAGTTCGAGGCCGCCGCCAGCGGAAACGGTCCGGTAGATGCCGCAATCAAAGCCCTGAAGAAGATAATAGACCGCCACATGACGTTGAAGGAGTTTACCATTCAGGCCATCAGCAAGGGGAGTGATGATATGGGTAAGGTGCACATGCAGGTGGAATATGATAACCGTATCTACTATGGTTTCGGCGCCAATACGGATATTATAGCTGCGTCGGTGGAAGCGTATATAGACTGTATTAATAAATTTTAGCGGTTAGTGATTAGCGGTTAGTGATTAACGATTAGTGATTGATAATTTGTAATTAATACTTATTTTGATGAATACATTATTTGATAAAATTTGGGATGCCCACGTTGTACAGAAGGTGGAAGACGGCCCTACACAACTTTACATAGACAGGCTTTATTGCCATGAAGTGACCAGCCCGCAGGCTTTTGCCGGATTGCGTGCCAGGGGAATCAAGTGTTTCCGTCCGGAAAAGATATTCTGCATGCCCGACCATAATACGCCGACGCACGACCAGGATAAACCTATCGAAGACCCCGTGTCAAAGACGCAGGTGGATACGCTTGCCAAGAATGCGGAAGATTTCGGACTGGAGCATTTCGGCATGATGGACAAGAAGAACGGCATTATCCATGTGGTGGGTCCGGAACGCGGGCTGACCTTGCCGGGCATGACGATTGTATGCGGTGACTCGCATACGTCCACTCACGGCGCAATGGGGGCGGTGGCTTTCGGCAGCGGTACGAGCGAAGTGGAGATGGCGATGGCTTCGCAGTGTATTCTGCAAACCCGTCCCAAGACGATGCGCATTACCGTAGACGGCAAATTGGGTAAAGGGGTGACCGCCAAAGATGTGGCGCTCTATATGATGTCCAAGATGACTACCAGCGGCGCTACGGGCTACTTTGTGGAGTATGCCGGAGAGGCGGTGCGCAGCCTGTCCATGGAAGGACGCCTTACGCTGTGCAACCTCAGCATAGAAATGGGTGCGCGCGGCGGTATGGTTGCTCCGGACGAAACGACCTTCGAGTACATTAAGGGACGCGAATATGCTCCGAAAGGCGAAGCGCGGGACAAGGCGCTGGCATACTGGAAAACGTTGAAAAGCGATGAGGATGCCGTGTTCGATAAGGAAGTACGCTTCGACGCCGCCGACATCGAGCCGATGATTACCTATGGAACCAATCCGGGTATGGGCATGGGCATCACGCAGCACATCCCCGCTACCGAGGGCATGGGCGAGGCCGCCAAGGCGTCTTATATGAAGTCGATGGAGTATATGGGCTTCCGGCCGGGTGAACCGTTGTTGGGCAAGAAGATTGATTACGTGTTCCTGGGTGCTTGCACCAACGGCCGTATCGAGGATTTCCGTGCATTTGCCTCTATCGTGAAAGGCCGTAAGAAAGCGGCGGATGTAGTGGCATGGCTGGTTCCCGGTTCGTGGATGGTAGATGCGCAGATACGCGAGGAAGGCTTGGACAAAGTGCTGGAAGAGGCGGGATTCGCTATCCGCCAGCCGGGATGTTCGGCTTGTCTGGCGATGAATGATGACAAAGAGCCTGCCGGGAAGTATGCGGTATCCACCAGTAACCGTAACTTTCAGGGACGTCAGGGGCCGGGTGCACGCACATTGCTTGCCAGTCCGCTGGTGGCTGCGGCAGCGGCGGTGACGGGGGTGATTACAGACCCGAGGGAGTTTATCTAAATCAAGGTTCACTACAGAGGGAGAAACTGAGGGCCTATGTCCTCAGCAGTGAAGAAAGAACAATCAAATAACAGTAACAATGAAACAGAAATTCAATATCATCAACAGCACTTGTGTACCTCTTCCGTTGGAGAATGTGGATACCGACCAGATAATTCCTGCACGTTTCCTGAAAGCCACCACAAAAGAAGGCTTTGGCGAGAACTTGTTTCGCGACTGGCGGTATGACAAGCAAGGCAACAAAATAGAATCTTTCGTACTGAACGACCCTACCTACGGCGGACAAATCCTTGTGGCCGGCAAGAACTTCGGTTCGGGAAGCAGCCGCGAGCATGCGGCATGGGCCATTGCCGACTATGGTTTCCGCGTGGTGGTGAGCAGCTTTTTTGCAGATATCCATAAGAACAACGAACTGAATAATTTCGTGCTTCCCGTGGTGGTGAGCGAACCGTTCCTGAAGGAGCTTTTCGACTCGGTTTTCGCCAACCCCAAAACGGAAGTGGAAGTGAACCTGCCCGAACAGACCATTACCAACAAGGCCACGGGCAAGAGCGAGCATTTTGAAATCAATGCCTACAAGAAACACTGCCTGATGAACGGATTGGACGATATAGATTTCCTTGTAGAGAACAAAGACAAAATAGAATCTTGGGAGAAGAAACATGAAGCATAATCATCCGAAGATAGAAATCATGGACACCACGCTCCGCGACGGCGAACAGACCAGCGGAGTGTCTTTCGTGCCCCATGAGAAGTTGATGATAGCCCGTTTGCTGCTTGAAGACTTGAAGGCGGACCGGGTGGAAGTGGCTTCCGCGCGGGTGTCTGAAGGGGAGTTCGATGCGGTGAAAATGATATGCGACTGGGCCGCCCGCCGCAATATGCTGCCGAGGGTGGAAGTGCTCGGTTTCGTAGACGGGCATACGTCGGTGGACTGGATACACGCTACCGGCTGCCGCGTCATTAACCTGCTGTGCAAAGGCTCGCTGAAACATTGCTCCTGCCAGTTGAAGAAGTTGCCCGAAGAACATATCGAGGACATTCTGGCAGTGGTGGACTACGCAAACGTGCAGGACATGGAGGTGAACGTCTACCTGGAAGACTGGAGCAACGGCATGAAAGATTCGCCCGAATATGTGTTTCAATTGATGGACGCATTGATCCGGACCAACATAAAGCGGTATATGCTGCCCGATACGTTGGGGGTGCTGAACCCGTTGCAGGTCATTGAATTCATGCGGAAAATGGTGAAACGCTATCCGCATGCGCATTTCGACTTCCATGCGCACAATGATTACGACCTTGCGGTGAGCAATGTGCTGGCAGCCGTGTTGAGCGGTTGCAAGGGGTTGCACACCACCATTAACGGTCTGGGCGAGCGTGCGGGGAATGCGCCTCTTGCCAGCGTGCAGGCCATCCTGAAAGACCATTTCAGCGCTGTTACCAATATCGACGAGAGCGCCTCAATGATGTGAGCCGTGTGGTGGAGTCTTATTCGGGCATCGTAATTCCCGCCAACAAACCGATTGTGGGTGAGAATGTGTTTACACAGGTGGCGGGCGTGCATGCCGACGGAGATAATAAAAGCAACCTGTACTGCAACGACCTCTTGCCCGAACGTTTCGGCCGTAAGCGGGAGTATGCGCTGGGCAAGAACAGCGGCAAGGCGAATATCCGCAAGAATCTGGAAGACCTGGGGCTGGAGCTGGACGAGGACGCTATGCGCAAGGAGACCGGACGTAACATCGAGCTGGGCGATAACAAGGAGCTGGAGACGCAGGAAGATTTGCCATACATCGTTTCCGATGTTTTGAAACACGGCATGATGGACGAGCGGGTGAATCTGAAAAGCTACATCGTGAACCTTGCCTACGGACTGATACCGATGGCTACGTTGAAAATAGAAATCAACGGCAAGGAGTATGAGGAGAGTTCCAGCGGCGACGGTCAGTACGATGCCTTTGTGCGTGCGTTGCGCAAGATATACAAGGTGACTCTGGGGCGTAAGTTCCCGATGCTGACGAACTATGCGGTGACCATCCCGCCCGGCGGACGTACCGATGCCTTTGTGCAGACGGTTATCACCTGGAGTTTTGAAGACAAGGTGTTCCGTACCCGCGGGCTGGATGCCGACCAGACGGAAGCGGCCATTAAGGCTACGGTAAAGATGTTGAATATAATAGAAACCGAATATGAAAAGATGGATTAAGGTGCTTTTGATAGATTGCATGCTGATTGCAGTTTATTGTGGAGTAAAAGTCGTGTTATGTCTGTGGAATGATAAACCGGTTGATTGGGAGGAAATTTTGCTGATAGGAGCAGCGGTTGCCGTTCCTTACTATGTGTTAGCATATCTTTTGTTGTATATGAACAATCAGGTAAAAATAAAAAGAACCGATAAAGATAATCATAAAGATGAAAAAAGACTTTAAAATTGCAGTATTGGCCGGTGACGGTATCGGCCCCGAAATATCCGCCGTAGGTGTGGACGTAATGACCGCCGTTTGCGAGAAATTCGGTCACAAAGTAAGTTATGAGTATGCCGTGTGCGGTGCGGACGCCATCGACAAAGTGGGCGACCCTTTCCCCGAAGCTACCTATCAGGCTTGTAAGAATGCCGATGCAGTGCTCTTTTCGGCAGTAGGCGACCCGAAATTCGACAATGACCCCACCGCCAAGGTGCGTCCCGAACAAGGACTGCTGGCTATGCGCAAGAAGTTGGGGCTGTTTGCCAATATCCGTCCGGTGCAGACCTTCAAGTGCCTCTTGCACAAGTCGCCGCTCCGTGCGGAACTGGTGGACGGTGCGGACTTCATCTGCATCCGCGAACTGACGGGTGGTATGTATTTCGGCGAGAAGTATCAGGACAACGACAAGGCCTACGACACCAATATGTACACCCGTCCGGAGATTGAACGCATCCTGAAAGTGGGCTTTGAGTATGCCATGAAGCGCAACAAACACCTTACGGTAGTGGACAAGGCAAATGTACTTGCCTCTTCGCGCCTGTGGAGACAGATTGCGCAGGAAATGGCCCCGGACTATCCGGAAGTCACCACCGACTATATGTCCGTGGACAACGCCGCCATGCGCATGATTCTGGCTCCTGCATCATCGGCTCCAGGGGCTTGCTCCCATCGGCTTCCACGGGCGAAAGCACTCCGGTGTTCGAGCCTAATCACGGCTCATGGCCGCAGGCTAAGGGCCTGAACATAGCCAATCCGCTGGCACAGATTCTTTCCGTAGCCATGCTGTTCGAGTATTTCGACCTGAAGGAAGAAGGCGCGCTTATCCGCAAGGCGGTGGATGCTTCGCTCGACGCCAATATCCGTACCCCGGAAATCCAGGTGGAAGGCGGCGGCAAATACGGCACGAAAGAAGTGGGTGCGTGGATTGTGGACTATATCAAACACTAATCTTTATTAAGGAAAGAAAGGGCGAAACGTTTTTTTCCTACCTTTGCGAGGAGATGCGTCAAGAGTACGGCAATAGCGAGCCTGCTTTTGGTGTGTCTCCTCATTTGTGTCTTATTCTGTATAAACTCGGACGAATTATGGCGAAAATAGCGAATAACTTGACGGAACTTATCGGCGGTACGCCGCTGATGAAACTGGCGGGGTACAGCCGGAAGTACGGATTGCAACGGGAGGTGGTTGCCAAGCTGGAGTCCTTTAATCCCGCAGGCAGCGTAAAAGACCGCGTAGGGCTGGCGATGATCGAGGATGCCGAAGCGCGAGGAGCGTTGAAGCCCGGCGCCACCATTATAGAGCCTACCAGCGGCAATACGGGAGTAGGGCTGGCAATGGTGGCGACCATTAAAGGCTATCATCTGATACTGACCATGCCCGAAACCATGAGCATTGAACGCCGCAACCTGCTGAAAGCCCTCGGAGCGGAAATCGTGCTGACGGACGGACTGGCAGGCATGGCGGGCTCTATCGCCAAGGCGCAGGAACTGAGGGACAAGATACCCGGCGCCGTGATTCTGCAACAGTTCGAGAACCCTTCCAACGCCCGGATACACGAACTTACTACGGGTGAGGAAATCTGGACGGATACGGACGGACAAGTGGACGTGTTTGTGGCGGGAGTAGGTACGGGCGGCACGATTTGCGGTGTGGCGCGCGCCTTGAAAAGGTATAATCCGAATGTCTACATTGTGGCCGTAGAACCTGCATCGTCTCCCGTGCTTGAGGGGGGCGAGGACGCGCCTCACCGCATACAGGGCATCGGGGCAAACTTTATTCCGGCCCTTTACGATGCGTCGGTAGTGGACGAGGTGATTCCCGTGCCGGATGATGAAGCCATTCGCGCCGGACGTGAACTGGCATCTACCGAGGGACTGCAGGCGGGAATATCTTCCGGAGCGGCTGTCTATGCGGCACGTCTGCTGGCGGTGCGTCCCGAATATGCCGACAAAACGGTGGTGGCCTTGCTGCCTGATACGGGAGAGAGGTATCTCTCTACGGAGTTGTTTGCTTTTGACACTTATCCTTTGGATTAAATGCCGGGGACGGACGTTTGTTTCACCCGGTGGTAGCGGTCATACCGACGGGTGCATTAATAAATTTAGAATCATAAGTATGAAGAAACTGATTTTTCTCGCAGTATGTTTATTGGCAAGCGGTATGCCTGCATTCGCGCAAACCTATCAGGAACTTTGCGACCGTGCCGTAACTTATACGGAGCAGGATAGTCTGCCGCAGGCGGAAACGTACATCCGCAGAGCCTTGAAGCTGGAGCCTGCGAATCCTCATAACGCCCTTCTGTTCTCCAACCTCGGTACGATACAACGCCGCCAGCGGAAGTACGAAAAGGCTTTGGAGTCCTATAACTTCGCCCTGAATATCGCTCCGCGGGCAGTGCCTATCTTGCTGAACCGTGCGACCATTTATATGGAACTGGGGCGCAACAACCTGGCACAAGCCGACTATTCGCTGGTGCTGGATTTGGAGAAAGACAACGAAGAAGCCCTGCTGATGCGCGCTTATATTTATATGCAACAGCGTGACTATAAAATGGCAAAGGCGGATTATGAACGCTTGTTGAAAGTGAATCCCACCAGCTACAACGGCCGTCTCGGCTTGGCTACTTTAGAGCAGAGAGAGGGTAAATACGAAGAAGCACTGAGGCTATTGAACACTATGATTGCCGCCAAAGGAGAGAACCGGCAGTTGTCTCCTTCCCAATATGCCATGCTTTATGTGGCTCGTGCCGGAGTAGAAAAAGACTTGCACCATACAGATATGGCACTGGTAGACCTGGAAGAGGCGATAAGCCTGGATAGCTCGCAGCCTGAAATATACCTGATGCGCGGCGAAATCTACCTCGCCCAAAAGAAGAAAGAACTTGCCAAACGCGATTTCGAGAAAGCCATATCGTTAGGAGTACCGCAATCTGATTTACGCAACTTCTTACAACAAACGGGGAAATAGGGGGTAGTGGTTAGTGATTAGCGTTTAGTGATTAGTGTTTAGTGATTAGGGATTGATGA
>ENA-ORLL01000423-ORLL01000423.1-human-gut-metagenome-genome-assembly--contig:-NODE-423-length-9332-cov-4.13625_pt1 | contig 9332 bp, 6 predicted proteins | sample MGYA00243070_ERZ508830 | MGnify/ENA primary metagenome ERZ508830 (study PRJEB26277, sample SAMN04329787) | human gut metagenome | biome: human-associated habitat | host: Homo sapiens | place: USA...
AACGGACTGCCAGTTCGTACCTCACACACGGTTTCAGATAAGGGGTCGCATCCACATAAAAAGAATTATAACCGTAGGGCCAATAACCGGCCTCCTGCCCGTTCACATAAACACGGGCATGGCTCATTGCTCCATCAAATATCAAAGTCGCTTTCTTGCCTTTCTCAAAACCAGGAGCATCAAAGTTCAGGCGATACCATCCGGTTCCTACAAACGGAAGACCTCCGGTACGTCCGGCATGTTCCATCGCCTCGGTCTGTCCATCTTGAGTAATAGCCATTTCCTGCTTGTCGTTATTGATACTGAACGGACCATAAATCGCCCAATCATGAGGAACGGTGACGTTCTGCCATTTACTGTCATTATAACCGGGATTGGCAAATTCCGCATTATCTTCACGCGTAAATTTCCACCCTTTTTCGAAAGTCTGCTCTGTACGTACCTGCGCTTGCAAAAAAGCAAAATAACAAACAGCTCCTAACGCAGCACACAAAAATCGTTTCGTATTCATAGTTATTTCTTATTAGGATTTTCTGTTACTATAAAAGTAATTTCACCTGCCTTGATCAAATCATCATGCGAAATCAAATATTTATTAATTTTCTTATTGCCCAGTCTGATTTCCTTTATATAATCCCCTTGTCCTTCTTTCTTGATAACCAATTCTTTCTTGCCCCAATATTTAGGATCAAGCTGAACGGTCACTTTATCAAAAGTAGGAGTGGTCAATGTATATTCGGGCACACCCGGACAATCCGGATAGAATCCCATCATACTGAATATAGCCCATGCAGACATCGTACCCGTATCATCATTGCCGGGAATTCCATCCGGCTTAGTAGTGAAATACTTAGCCTACAATTACTACACCAATTTCTGTGTACGCCTTACTTCACCTTTGAAACGACTGAACAGGTAAGGATAGGCTATATCGGGTTCATTGGCCGGATCATAATTCCCTTCATCAAACACGCTTTGCAATTTATCAACAAATTTCTTGTCGCCCCCCATCAACTTTACCAAGCCATTGATATCATGAGGCACAAAGAAAGTGTAATTCCATGCATTACCTTCATGGAAACCGGGACTAGGTGCAAAATTAGCTCCTTCTTTCGGATCAAACGGTTCATAGAATTTGCCTTCTTTAGTTATCGGACGCAAGGTTCCGAAATCCTTGCTATAATAATTTTTATAGCCCATAGAACGTTTGCGGAACAATTTCGCATCTTCTTTCTTACCTAAAGCCTCCGCCAAGGTAGAAAGTGCATAGTCGGCAACATAGTATTCCAAAGCATGAGAAACCGAATTATCATACTGACTTTCCATCGGCACATACCCTTTGGACATATAATCATCATTATCCGGACGCATCAGATTATCCTTGCCCGGAGTAGTGGCCGACTTATACATTCCCTTATAAGCTTCGTCAATGTCAAAGTCTTGCAATCCCTTCATCCAACTGTCTACCAGAACAGGAATAGAAGGGTCACCTTCCATCGTCAATGTTTCACGACCATACAATTCCCATTTCGGGAACCATCCGTGTTCCTTGTACATGCCCATCATGGTGTGAATCATATCCATCTGACGCTCCGGATATACCAAAGTCATCAACTGGTGATAGTTACGATAAGTATCCCACAATGAGAATACCGTGTAACGGTTACGGTTGGTGGTCAAAATCTTATCTCCCTCCATTTGTGGATATTGTCCGCTTACATCCTGCAAAATATTCGGATGAACCATCGTGTGATACATAGCGGTATAGAATACTCCTTTTTGCTCTTCCGTTCCACCTTCCACTTTGATACGGGAAAGATCATCGTTCCATTTCTAACGGGCTTCCGCACGCAGTTTGTCGAATGATGTACCGAAAGGCTGTTCTTTTTCCAGATTCAAACGGGCATTCTCTATGCTGACAAAAGACACGCCCATACTGACTTCAATCACTTCTTCCGCCGTGGTATCGTAAGTAATCCACACTCCTATATCATCTCCGCTTATTTCTTTTGTATAAGCAGTATAGAGTTTGTATTTACCGGCCGTATCATCCCATTGCGCCTCCACACCCATCGGACGCATCATTTTCCAATAACCGCGTTTTGCCGGTACTTTGTTGATACGCATTACAAAATAGATAGGAAATACCGCCTGAGGATTATAACAGAAAGTTCCCAACAATTTGGTACCTTCAATCTCACGGTCGTTTACAAAACGAACGGTAGCACCACTCTCATTGGTCAATCCCTCTCCCAGATTCAACAAGATATTGCTTTGTCCGGCAGGAAAAGTAAAGCGTGCCATACTGGTACGTGGAGTGGCAGTCAGTTCACATTTCACATTGTATTTATCCAGTATATTGGTATAATAACCCGGATTTGCAGTTTCACCTTGATAGAAGCTTCCATAATTATGATAATCCACATCCAGTTTGCCGGTGGTAGGCATTAATAACAATGATCCCAATTCCGGACAGCCTACCCCGCTAAGATTAACGTGCGCAAAGCCGGTAAGATATTTATTATTGAATTCGTATGGAGTGGACCACCATTGCTTGTCTTTATCCTTATCCCCTTCGGGAACCCCCATCACATTGAAAGGAGTCACCGACATCATTCCATGAGGGGTTAATGCTCCGGGGTTTGTCGTACCGTAATTAGTAGTACCCACAAAAGGGTTTACATAATCTACCGGCTCTTTCTGTGCTGCCGCAGAAAAAACTGAGATACTAGCCAGAACAGCCGATAACAAAATTTGTTTCTTCATGCTATTTGTTGTTTATATAAGTTCTATTATTTCACTACAATTTCATCTGTAAACAAGAAACCTCCGAATTCGCCCGAAGATGCCTGATAACGTATGTAACGTGCTTTGGCATTTCCTTCCCAACCAAAGTTGATGAAAGTCACTTTGTCATCCTTCACTACTTTATGCTCCATGCGCTTCAGTTCCGTAAACTCCTTACCATCATTGGAAACGGAAATGATCACTTCTGAAGGCATAAAGACTTCAGGTCCACACACCTGCATAAAGTCTGCTCCAACAGAATGAATTTCTGTTTCTTTTTCCATATCAATGGTCACATCCATTCTTTTCTTGTCTATAAAACCTTGCCAACGCCTGTCACCATAAGTCCAGCCTCCGATCACACCATCTACCAAGGCACTGTCACCACCGGCCGAATAGCCGGGATAATAAGCGGCATCCGGTCCGTAAGCCACTTTCTTACCATCTGCCAAATGTTGTACGGGCTGATCCGCTCCCGGACGATTTCCTATCTCATTTTTCAAATCAAAAGGATGGTATCCTTCAGCTTTCAATGCCTCTACCTCTTTCAATGCACGAACATGAAAATCATCATAGTTCTTCACAGAAGGGGCACTCCAAGCAACTTCCGCCAAGGCAAGAATACGAGGATAAATCATCATTTCCGCATGTTCCGGAGTCGGAATATATTCTGTGAATAAATTAGCTTGTACTCCATACACCAACTGGACTTTATCCGCACTCAAAGTATCGGGTACAGGATTAAATGAATAAACTTTGGACAAAGGCAGATAGCCTCCTATTGCTTCCGGCTGGGAATCAGGAGCATCCTGATAAGAATCAAAATAGCAGAACTCACCCGGACTCATAATAGCCATGTGGCCGGAATCAACCGCTTTCATTCCCCCTTCCGTGCCACGCCATGACATGACAGTGGCATTAGGTGCCAAACCACCTTCCAATATTTCATCCCAACCCAATAATTTACGTCCGTGGGCATTCAAAAAGACCTCAATACGATGAATCAGATAACTCTGTAACTCGTTCACATCTTTCAAGCCTTCTTTTTTCATACGTGCCTGGCACAGTTTGCAAGTGGGCCATGAGGCTTTACCTGCCTCATCCCCTCCTATATGAATATATTCGGACGGGAAAAGTTCCATTACCTCTGTCAGCACATTTTCCAGAAACTCAAAAGTCTTTTCATTACCGACACAGAAATCGGCTTGTTTGTAAGGTTCGTGTGTACAAGACAACTCAGGATAAGCAGTCAGTACTTCTTCCGAATGCGCAGGCATCTCTATCTCAGGAATAACAGTAATAAAACGTTCCTGAGCGTATGCCACCAGTTCGCGGATATCATCTTGAGTATAATAACCTCCGTGAGCATCTTTACTGCCTTCTTCTTCATACCGTCGTCCGTTATTCCACCATTCTTTCCAGGTAGGAAACTCACGCCATGCCGCAAATTCTGTCAGACGGGGATATTTTTTTATTTCAAGACGCCAGCCCGCAGCGTCAGTAAGATGCAGATGCAGACGGTTCAATTTATAATATGCCAAAGCATCCATCTGCTTTTTTATAAATTCCTTATCGAAGAAATGACGGGAAACATCCATCATAAAGCCACGATAAGCAAAACGGGGTTCATCTGTAATGACTCCTGCCGGCAATCCTTTTTCATCAACCATTTGCAACATAGTCTGAACTCCATAGAACAATCCTGCCCCGGAAGTTGCACGAATAAGTACCTGATCAGGAGTTACCGTCAGAACATATCCCTCGGAAGAGTTTACCTCCGGCAGTTCCGCCACTTGTTTCAAGACAACATTATGTCCCTCTTCTGCTATTACCGGTTTCAAATTCATGGAAGAAGCCACCAGATAATCTTCCAAAATCTTCTTGTCCCCCTCAGACGCATCTATATATAACCCTGTTTCCGAATTCAATGAAAACACTTCCTGCTGTAATTCCACCTTTAATGGTGCGGGAATAACAGAAAGTGTGCGTTGCTCTTCTTTCGTGCAACTTGCAAACAGCAAGCCCAATGCAACTTCCGCCAATATAATCAATCTTCTCATCTTCTCTTTTCTTTAATTCTATTAATTTCATTAGTACGAATGCCCTGTTTCAATTCTCCATTAATAATGTAATGAAATCCGTCCTGCGAAACTATTACAGCTCCGGCACGCGCACCTTGCTCATATTCGCCTAATGTAGTCCATTTATCCGTCTGCGGATGATAGAGCAGCAGGTTTCTATTAAACCGATACCACTCTACAGGATGTGACAAATATTCTTTTCCCGCATAAATACCTTGCAGAGCTTTTAAGAATATATCCTTATCAACTCCTCCGGCACACAATATCATACCCTCGCCAAAAGAGGTTCCCATTCCACCACCTAAAGAGATCTCATTACCTTCCGCATCATACGGGGTGGCAACCGATGACCATTCTTTCGTTTCAGGAGAGTACATATATCCATCTACTGCCAAAGAAGCCTGATGCCCTTCTACAGCCGGGGCAAATCCCCCCCACACATAAAGTTTTCCATCTTGTGCCACGCAAACAGGTTGTACTCTGGGTTCACCCGGAATATCTGTTTCTCTTTTCCATCCTCCAGACAAATCCGACAGATCAAGCATGTACATGGCCGAGGATGGAATGCCATTTACATTTCCACCGACAATATATAGTGAATGTCCTACTAATGCACCTGCCATATTATCCATAGTTACAGGCAAAGAGGGCAAAGTTTCTCTTTTCAAGGTGTCTTTTTGCAAAGATAAAAGAAAAACATCAGACAAGCTGTGTGTTGCCGTAGTCCCTCCAACACAAATTAACCCTTTTTCAGTAGAAATAGTGACTCCATAAGCTGCTGCCTGAGGCAGTTGGCCTATTTTCTTCCACTCAAAAGCCGTATCATTTGACAAAGGGGCGATATATATAACCCGATAATAAGCTTTTTTTCCTCCAACGGCTACCGGAATATCAGGGAAATTACAACCTCCGGCAATCCCTAGAGAAATTTCAGATGCATCCGATTGACCGCTACAAGCAGCCATTGTCATCATGCCCAGTATCGCATAAACGCCATATATTATTTTTCTGATCATGTTTTCATGGTGAAGCAAATAATAAAAAGTGTGCCAAAAGCAAATCAGCCATCCCGCTTGCCCCAGAAACGGATTGCACCAACGCAAACACAACATTCCTTACGCATATGGACGGAGGCATTCCACCTCACGCCCACCGGTACTCTATCACACTTTTGGCACACAGTCATTATTTGAATATAACTATCAATTTAATGAAATTTCATCAACAAACAAGAAAGCCGGATTTCCTTTGCCACCGTGCCAAGCAGGAATGCTATGTTCCGCTAAAGCGGTCACTTTCACATAACGGGCAGTCACCGGATCGAAAGTCAACGTATGGTTGAACACTCCATTCTTGTCATCCTGCTTCATTGCCGGATATTTTTCTGAAGTAATTTCCTTAAAGTTCTTTCCGTCTTCGGATACAGCTACAGAAAAAGCACGGGCATCAAACACCCAGTCACCTTTTTCCACACAAGTAGAAATAGAAGCGCTGCTGATTTCTGTCGGTTGCTGCATATCAATAACTGCTTCCATATCATTTTTATAGAAAGCAATCCAACGGCCCGTCTTATAGTTACCGTTACCTTTCAATCCGTCCACCAAAGTGGGAGCTCCTTTGAATTCATATTGCTTGTTTACCGGTTGCAACATAGTGACAGGTTTCATACTAGCCTTGTTAAAAGCAATTTCCTCTGTAACCACGCGGCTATTTCCTGCAGGACGTACAGTAATCGCTTTAAAAGTACAATTCTGTTTCAATTTCAATGTTTCCGTATACAACTGGGAAGCAGCGGAAGGTTCCGTTCCATCCAAAGTGTAATAGATAGGACTATTATCAATAGTAGACAAAGTAACATCCAGCGTACCATCTTTCGGATTAGGAGTAAATACAGCATTTACATCAAAGACATGCTTGGCATAATTATATTTATAAACATCATAAATATCTACCAACTGAGGCAAACGCTTCAAGAAACCTTCATAGTTTTTCTTTTCCGGCATGGTCCACTGAATTTCAGACAAAGCAGCCATACGGGGTAATTCCATATATTCTACCTGACTGTAGGTAGGAATGTATTCAGTCCATAAGTTGGCCTGTACGCCAATGATGTATTTCTGCTCTTCCGGAGTCAGATCAGCCGGCATCGGCTCATAGTTATATACTGTTTCAACGGGTACATATCCACCAATAGCCTCAGGTTCATTAGCAATATCCTTGGTTTGGTAATAGTCGAAATACAAATAAGTATTAGGAGTCATAATTACATCATGTTTCTGTTTTGCGGCTTCAATACCTCCGGCAACACCACGCCATGACATTACAGTGGCATTGGGAGCCAATCCGCCTTCCAGAATTTCATCCCAACCGATAATCTGACGTCCGTGTCCGTTCAGGAACTTCTCTGCATGATAGATAATGAAACTCTGCTATATTACCTCGGCAGAATGATTCTTGTCAGACTTAAGACCTAAAGCCTTGATACGAGCCTGGCACTTTGGACATTTTGCCCAACGTACCTTAGGACATTCGTCACCACCTACATGAATATATTCTGACGGGAAAATCTGAATAATTTCCCCTAATACATCTTCAATGAATTTCAAGGTTTCATCATTTCCTGCGCAAAGCACATCTTCTGATACCCCCCAGATTTTCCATACTTCGTACGGACCACCAGTACAGCCCAAGTTAGGATATGCAGCCAAAGCAGCCTGCATGTGTCCCGGCATATCAATTTCCGGTATAACCGTAATATGACGTTCGGCAGCATAAGCTACAATTTCTTTTGCTTCTTCCTGTGTGAAGAATCCACCATAAGGCTTGCCATCATATTTTCCCGAGTTATGTCCGATAACCGTTTCCGCTCTTTTAGAACCTATTTCAGTCAGTTCAGGACGACTCTTGATTTCGATTCTCCATCCCTGGTCTTCAGACAAATGCCAGTGGAAACGGTTGATGTTGTGCAAAGCCAGCATATCAATAAAACGCTTTACTGAATCTACCGGGAAAAAATGACGTGACACATCCAACATTGCACCACGATAAGAGAAACGAGGATAGTCATTGATTTCAACCGCCGGTAAAGCGATATCCACTCCTTGTGCTACCGGAATAGATTTACGCAACGTCTGGATGCCATAAAATACTCCGGCTTCCGTAGGTCCTGAAATAACCACTTGGTCGCTGGTTACCTTTAACTGGTATCCTTCAGGATTTTCAGCATTTCCACCTAATTGCAGGATTATTCCTTTGCCGTCTGTACCGGCTTGTACAGCCAATGACTTTCCGGTAAGATCTTTGATATAACTTGCCAAAAATTCAGCGTTCTTTTGCATTTTTTCATTGCCTTCCGGATACATTATCTTAGTTCCATTTGACAAAATAAACGGAGCAGCCTGATCCATTACCGAAATTTCCTGCGGTAACGGAATTATCTGATAATTTGCTTCTTTCACTTCTGTGTTACAGGATAAAAGCATAAAACCTGCCATTGTCAGCCCTGCAAGGCCCATTAAAGTTTTCATAATAGATATTAATTGATTAGTTAGTATCACTTAATTGCTTAATAGTTATATCAACCTTTTCATTCTTCTTCAGTTTATCTGAAGTAATAATCACTTTCTTTGTCTGTCCCGGCAACAAGTCAAAGAAGTTGTCAGTAAATCTCGCACCTTGAACAGGAATCTCTATGAACACATCCCTAGCCAGCTGTCTGGCAGACAGAGTCACTTCATATTTTCCATCCATCGGCTTCACTTTATAGCGGATCTCAGTCTTCGGAAGCTCCTGATCTTTTGCGTGGTTAAAGTAATAAATTTCTTCGGATAAAACCTCACCTTTCTTATTTTTTAATGTCATTAGAAGAAAAGTATTTTGAGGACTTGTTGTTATACCCGCATAAGGTTCCTTATAATATAAGGTGGAAGCATTGGCCGGAACCTCACCCTTGATACTCTTTTTAGTCAGAACTTTTCCATTAAAATCCATCACACGCAACAATAAAGTCACCTCTTTATCCGCTTCCAGCTTGTCCGACATAACATAAATATTCAAATCCTCCCCTTCCTTGACAGCATCTACCAATACCGGAGCAAAAGCTCTTTTTGCCTGATAATGCAACGCTTTCCAATTGCCATAATAATCAATGCTCGACCAGGAAACGACCGGCCAGCTGTCATTCAGCTGCCAATATAAAGTCCCCATACAATAGGGACGGTTACGACGATGGGCTTCCAAACCCTGGCGCACTCCTACCCCCTGCAAAACCAAACCCATATAAACCAACTGATCGAAATCTTCAGGCACTTTATAATACAGTCCCATAGTCTTCTTGATGAGGAAATTACCGATAGTGGCTTTTTGATGAGCATTCATCACCTCCGATTCCAATGCATAATCTTCCGGTGAGGCAAAAGTAGCAATCGTCTTCATTTCAGGTAATGCCTGAAGCCCATACTCACT
>ENA-ORLL01000424-ORLL01000424.1-human-gut-metagenome-genome-assembly--contig:-NODE-424-length-9323-cov-4.91854_pt1 | contig 9323 bp, 7 predicted proteins | sample MGYA00243070_ERZ508830 | MGnify/ENA primary metagenome ERZ508830 (study PRJEB26277, sample SAMN04329787) | human gut metagenome | biome: human-associated habitat | host: Homo sapiens | place: USA...
CCGCATTGCCACCCGCAGCAAGACCTGCACCATTGCGCTGGTGGGCAAGTACGTCAAGCTGCACGACGCTTACCTCTCGGTGATGGAAAGCTTGTACCACGCCGGGTTTGAGAACGACAGTCAGGTGGAGATCCGCTGGGTGGAAAGCGAGGATCTGACCGATCAGGCTGCCTGCAAGGAAGCTTTTGCAGACGTGGACGGCATCATCGTGCCCGGCGGCTTTGGCGACCGCGGCATCGAGGGCATGATCCAAGCCGCCCAGTACGCCCGCGAGAACCATGTGCCCTGCTTTGGCATCTGCCTTGGTATGCAGATCATGGTCATTGAATTTGCCCGCAATGTGCTGGGCTACAAGGACGCCAATTCCAGCGAGTTCACCCCGGACGGTGCCCACAACGTCATCTCCCTGATGCCGGACCAGCAGGGCAACATCCCCAAGGGCGGCACCATGCGTCTGGGCAAGTATCCCTGCACAGTGGCGCCCGGCACCAAGATGGCCGAGTGTTACGGCGAGAGCGAGATCTGGGAGCGCCACCGCCACCGCTATGAATTCAACAACGACTTCCGGCAGGAGATGCAGGACGCCGGGCTGGTCATTTCCGGCACAAGCCCGGACGGCCATCTGGTGGAGACTGTGGAGCTGCCCGGCCGCGACTTCCATCTGGGTGCACAGTTCCACCCGGAGTTCAAGAGCCGCCCCAACCGCGCACATCCCCTGTTCAAGGGCTTTATCGCCGCTGCGCTGCGCTACCGCGCTGCCGCCCAGCGGGATATGCTGCATCTGTAACAGCATAATATAACGGGCAAGGCCGCAGCACAAATACCGTGCTGCGGCCTTGCTTTGTGTAAGACAATTTTAAATGCCTTCCGCGCCGTCCTGTCTGGCGTGGTTTTTCTGCTTATTCTCGTACATCCGCTGATCGGCGATGTAGCACACCTGCTGTACATCAATGCTTTCGGCGGGGTACAAGGCATAGCCGCAGCTGGCACCTACGCTTACGGCGTTACCGTCGATCTCGTAGGGCACGGCGATCATCTCACAGATCATGTCCATCTTGCGGGCGCAGGTCTCCTGCGTCATCGGACCGAGCAGCAGCAGGGCGAACTCGTCGCCGCCCAGACGGAAAGCGTAGTCCCGGCTGCGGATGCATCCCTGCAGCCGCTGGGCAACGCCCTTCAGCAGCTCATCGCCCACATCATGACCGTAGGTATCGTTGACCGGCTTGAAGTGGTCCAAGTCCATATAGAACAGCGCAAAGGGCTGGCAGTGCTGTTCCAGCACTGTCAGCACCCGGTCAAAATAGCGCTTGTTCAGCAGGCCGGTCAGGCCATCGGTGTTGGCAAGGCTTTGCAGCAGGTGCTGCTCTCCCATATCCTGCACGATCATCATCACGCGGGTCAGGCGGTCGCCCTTCCACGCCATGGGAACCACCGTCATCATGAAAAATGCACTCTTATCGCGGGCGGCATATTCCAGCTTGAGGGAGTCGTTGTCCGTTTTGATCAGCCTGCGCAGGTTCTCCGGGGCCAGCATCTGGGGGATCTTGGCGTTTTCGCTGTCGGTCAGCACCACATACTTGCGCGATATCTGCTCCAGCAGCTGCTGGTAAGAGCCCTCCGGCGGGTACAATGCTTCTCCGTGCCGCTCGTAGTACTGGTAACGGTCACGGTCCAGATCGCACACTGCAAAACGCTCCACAACGCGCGCCATGCCCGCAAACATCATATCGCTCTTTTCCCGGCGGCGCTCCAGCTCCCTGCGGCGGTTGCGCTCCGCGTCACGCTGGATCTTTACCACGCCTACCATGATCAGAAGCCCCAGCAGCGCAATGACTAAAATGGTAGCGTTTTGCACCCGGCGCATCCCGGCATCCACCACCCCGGTGGGCACGATGCCGATGATGCTCCAATCCAGAATGCCCAACGGCTGATAGATCAGGTAATATTTCTGCCCGTTCATGGTGAACAGCACACAGCCCTCGCCGCCCTGCGGCAGGGTCTGCACCATGGTGTCATAGTAGGGCTGATCCACGCTGGCGTTCTGCTGCAAGTAATCAAACAGGTTAGTCATCTGCTCGGTGATCTCGGTCTTTGTCTCGGTGGAAAGCACCACATCACCGTTTGAACGCACGATATAGCAATCGCTCTGTCCCTCATAGACCATGCTGCCCAGCAGCTTTTCCAGCACGGCGTTGTCGTAGCTGACCGCCAGCGCCGTATAGGTGGTGTCACCCAGCTGCAAGGGCTGTTCCATAGGCATGGCAAACATGATCTTACGGACGCCCTGACTGGAGGTGTAGCTGGTGATCACCGGCTCGTTTGCAGTATACAGCTCCTCAAAAGCCGCCCTCATATGCTCTGCCGTGCCCTGCCGCCCGGCGGTGGTCCAAATCTCGCACTGCTCGTTGAACAGGTAAAAATCCGTGTACTGCCATGTAGCCTTTTGGGCGATATACTCCTGCCACTGTCCCTCCTGCTCTCCCCGCTCCGCAAGGGTGCCCAGATAGCTGTCCCAGTCGGTCAGGATGTTCCAGTTGCGCTGCGCAAACATGGTAAAGGTCTTGGCAGACTGCCCATAGGTGGAAAGCAGATTTGCCGTGCTTTCCCGATAGACCTGCTTCTGGGTATAGGCACTGTAAGCAAGGATTCCGACCAGCAGTGCCAGCAGCATCCCCGCTATGAGCAGGATATTTTTTCGTTTCTTCTTCATATGGTCGTTTCCCCCTGACTGCCCCTCAGCCAAGTTTCTTCCCGTATACGCTTTCCCTGATCCTTACATCAAAGCCATGCGCACAAAGCTTTAAAATATGCACAAATACCGTGTGTCAGTTTCCGCATAAAATGACACCTTTCCCTTAAAATTATACCATTCTGAAAATAGCCGGTCAACACATTCCCGGGGCGATTCGTGTCATTTAAAGAGCGTTTCGTGCCATTTTACTCTGCCGCTTTTCAGCGCACATAAAAAGCAAAAGACCCGCAGGCCGCACCTGAACCTTTCAGGGCTGCTGCGGGTCTTTTAGCTGGTGCAGAAGAAGGGACTTGAACCCTCACTCACTAGGAACTGGTGCCTAAAACCAGCGTGTCTGCCATTCCACCACTTCTGCTTATAGAAAAAAGGCAAGTCAAAAACCGACTTGCCTTCTGGTGCGAGGGAGGGGACTCGAACCCCCAAGGATAAACCACACGCACCTCAAACGTGCGCGTCTGCCAGTTCCGCCACCCTCGCATACCTGTTGTACAGTTCTCCGGTTTTTGAGGTAGAAAACCGTTGGTGCGGACTGCTTGCATATAGTAACACATTTCCGGCAATTCGTCAAGTGGTTTCTTTGTTTCTCATAAGTTTTTTTAAGTTTCATATCTATAATAGCAGCGCAACGCGCGCGTAAAGGCAGCTTTCCGGGCAATTTCACAGGTCATTTGTGCGCGGAAAGCCTGTTTGCGGCGCTGCGCCCAGAGCAAAGGAGGGGGTTCGTGTATGAAACTTTTTGTGCGGCGCATCGGCGGGCACATCGGGCTATGGGGCGGGCTGCTGGCGGCAGTACTGGCAGCGTTTGCGGCAGGGTGGCTGGTGCCGGTACGCACACCGGCGGGCTGTAGGCTGAACGAGCTGACCGCCGCGCCGGATTTTTCGCCCTTTTCCCCTGCCGCACCGGTTGTTGCTGCATCCGATGCCGGTACACCCGCAGCCCCTTCCCTGCCGGAAAAATGGGTCTGCCTGACCTTTGACGATGGCCCCAGCAAGACCACCCCGGAGGTGCTGGCGGCTCTGGATGCCGCCGGGGTGCACGGCACCTTTTTTGTGGTAGCCACCGGCTACAACGAGAAATATCTGCCCCTGCTCACGCAGGCCGCTGCCGCCGGGCACCAGATCGCGCTGCACTCTGCCTCCCACGAATACAGCGACATCTACCGCAGCAGCGCCGCCTACTGGAAGGATATCGCCCTGCTGAAGGAGCGCATTGCGCCCTATGTGGATGCAGAGAACATCCGATACCTGCGCTTTCCCGGCGGCAGCACCAACACCGTGAGCCGCCGTTACGGCGGCAAGGGGCTGATGCAACAGCTAAAAACCGAGGTAGAGCAGCGCGGCTGGCAGTGGGTGGACTGGAACGTCTGCGCCGAGGACGCTGTGGGCGGGCACCCCAGTGCGGATACAATCTACCGCAACGTGGTGCGGGAGACCGGCGAGCAGACCCATTGCGTGGTGCTGATGCACGACTCTGCCACCACCCGCACCACCGCCGAAGCACTGCCGGATATCATCCGGTGGTATGCGGACAACGGCTACACCTTTTTGACCGTAGCCGAGGCGCTGCCGCTGGGGTAACGCGCCTTACAGCCACCTTTCAAGGCAGCGTCCCAGCAGCACTCCGGCAGAGGCCAGCACCGCCAGCCAGAGCCAGCCTGCACCGCCGGTGACAAGCCACCCCGCCGCCAGAATGGCGGCAAAGGTGCACACCGGCGGCACAGCGATGCGCAGGATGCGTAGCAGTTTCTCCCGCCGGGGCGGCAGTCCTGCGTCCAGCTGCGCGGGGTGCATGGCATCGCAGCAGATCTCGTCCCGGTATTTGCCCGGGTTGCGGTAGGCTTTATACGCGATGCCGTCCAGCGAAAACTCCGGGTACATTCCCTCTTTGGTCAGGGCGAATTGCATTCCCTTTTCCTCTGCATAAGCCTGCAACGCCGCTGTAAACTCCTGCGGGGTGTTGATGCTGCCCTGCGGGATAAAGAAAAAGTGCTTCTGATGCTGCACCTGCGCCAGCGTGCAGTAATCCTGCAGCCAGCCGGAGAAGAACCCCTGCTGCGGGGCGGGGCTTTCCATGCGGGTCAGACAGGCGTCCACGTCCAGCGTGTCCGTCTGCGGAGCCTGCCGGGCAAGGTCGGCGCAGAACTGCATGGCTGCCGCCAGCTGCGCCGCCTGCTGCTCCAGCACGGTCTGCTGGGCTTGCAGTGCCTGCTGCAAGGGCTGCTCCCCGTGCAGCACCGCCTTGATGGTAGGCAGCGGCACATCCAGCATCCGCAGCATACGGATGAGCTTGAGGGTGCGGATATCCCCGGCAGTGTAATCGCGGTAGTCATTTCCCTGTCGGCGTGCCGGTGTGAGAAGCCCTTCTTTTTCGTAAAAGCGGATGTTCGGGGCGGACACGCCGCTTTGTTCGGAAGCCTGTTTGATGTTCATTTGCTTCACCTCCGCCCTTACATTACACCTTAAAGCCAGTTGAAGGTCAAGGCTTTTGCGCAAAAAAACCGAGCCGCCGCACAAAAATGTGCAGGCAGCTCGGTTTTTCAATGCAAAATATCCGTCAGCGCGGGGGATCAGTCAGCAGACTGGCAGAACACAGAGAAAGTGCGGTAAGCCATGTACAGGTCGGTCTTATGGATGACCTCGAAGGGAGAGTGCATGGACAGCACGGGCACGCCCAGATCCAGCACCTTGATGCCGCGGTTTGCCACATACTTGGCAATGGTGCCGCCGCCGCCCAGATCCAGACGGCCCATCTCGCCGATCTGCCATGCCACGTTGTTGGCATCCAGCATACGGGTGATGTCGCCCACCAGCTCGGCGTTGGCATCGCTGGCAGAGCTCTTGCCGCGGCTGCCGGTGTACTTGAAGATGGCAATGCCGCGGCCGGCGTAGGTGCCGTTCTGCTTCTCAAAGGCGCTTGCCCAGGAGGGGTCGAAGGCGGCGGTCACGTCCGCAGACAGGCACACGCTGTTGCGGAAGGCCAGGATATCGTCCTGACCGGCAGCGCGGCAGAGCAGCTGCATAAAGTGGAACACATACATACTCTGCATACCGGTCACGCCGTCGGAGCCGATCTCTTCCTTATCGGTCAGCACGCAGATGGTGGTGTGCACAGGGTCCTTGGTCTCGATCTCGGCCAGCAGTGCGGGGTAAGCGTCCACGCGGTCATCGTGGCCGTAGGCACCGATCATGGAGCGGTCAAAGCCCACATCGCGTGCCTTGGCAGCGGGCACCACCTCGATCTCGGCGCGGGTGAAGTCGCGCTCGGTGATGCCGTACTTCTGGTTCAGCAGGATGAGGGTGTTCAGCTTGACAGCCTCCTTGACGTCCTCTTCCTCCACGGTGTCAGAGCCGATGAGCACGTTCAGCTCCTCGCCCTTGATGCCCTCGCTGAGCTTGCGCTCGTTCTGCTCGGCACCCAGATGGGGCAGCAGGTCGGTGATGCAGAACACGGGATCGTTCTCGTCCTCACCAATAGCAAAGTTGACACTGGAGCCGTCGGCGCGGGTGAACACGCCGTGGATGGCCAGCGGGATGGTGGCCCACTGGTACTTGCGCACGCCGCCGTAGTAGTGGGTGCGCAAGTAGCTCATGTGGTCAGACTCGTACAGGGGGTTGGGACGCAGATCCAGACGGGGGCAGTCGATGTGGGCGATGACCAGACGGAAACCCTCTTCATAGGGCTTCTGGCCGATGGTAGCCGCCACAACAGCCTTATTCTCCTGAATGAAGTAGACCTTCTCACCGGGGGCGTAGGCCTTTTTGGGCTCAAAAGCCTTGTAGCCGGCAGCCAGCAGCATCTGCTCGCTGACAACGGCAGCCTCGCGCTCGGTCTTGGCGCTGTCCATAAATTTCTTGTAGCCCTCGGCAAAGGCAGCAGCCTTTTCCTTTACATCTGCCTGCTTGTCGGCAGCGTATTCGGGGGTGTAGAGCAGCTTTTCGGCGTACTCTTTTGCAGTAAGTTTCTCACTCATGATTTTTTGCTCCTTAACTTTTTATCATTGACCTGCGTACAGACGCTGATAGGTCTGGTAGCAGGCGGTGATCTTGTTGACGTAGTGGTGCATCTGGTTATAGGGGAAGCCCTGCAGCGTCTCCCCGTCTGCCGAGTGTTCTTCCATTTGCAGCAGCTGATCCACCGTGCCCCAGCCGCTGTGGTAGGCCGCTGCCGCCGTGGATACATCCCCTTTGTAGCGCACCATGCAAAGGTGCAGGTAACAGCACCCAAAGCGAATGGCGGTGTCGGGGCTGTAGAGGTCGGCAAAGGTCAGCGGCTCCTCCGGGGCGATCTTGCTGCGCATCCAGAGAAAGGTTTCCTCGGTCATCTGCATCAGGCCCCGGGCATCCACACTGGAGGTGGCCTGCGGGTCAAAGCCGCTTTCGGTGCGGATAAAGGCGTAGACCAGCAGTGGATCCAGCTCGTAGGCTGCTGCCCATTTTTCCACCAGCTGCTCGTACTTGCGGGGGTACAAAAGCCGCTCTGCCCGGTTGCACAGGGGCGGCACGGCACACACCGTAAGCACCACAGCCAAGCACAAAGCGACCAGCCGCCGCACCATCCGGCGGCGGCGCTGCTGTTTGCGGCGGTGCAGTTTTTCCCGCGCGGCGCGGCGCTCCCGGGCGGCGATAGGGTCGTAGGTTTTTTCGTAATTTTGTTCGTTCAAGGTGCTGCCGTCACGCCCCCTTCTGCCTGCAGCTGCACACACAGGCGGGCGGCTGCGGCTTGCAGCGCCTCCAGCCCGGCGTCGTTGTGCAGGGTGTAGTCCGCCTGTGCGGTCAGGGTCTGTTCCGGGGTCTGGGCGTTCAGGCGGCGGGCAGCCATCTCCGGCGAGATGCCGTCCCGCGCCACGATGCGCGCCACGCTGGTCTCAAAGGGCGCGGTGACCACGCACAGGCGGTCGCACTCGGCCTGCGCCGCCGTGCCCACGATGACCGCCCCGTCCAGCACAAAAAGGGACGCTCCGGCGGCCTGTGCCGCCTGCTTTGCCGCGCGGATGCGTGCCACGATGGCGGGGTGGGTCAGGCTGTCCAGCGCGGCCTTGCCCTCCGGGGTGGCAAAGGCACGGTCAGCCAGCAGGCGGCGATCCAGCGTGCCGTCCGGCTTTAAAATATCCCCGCCGAACCGTGCCGCAAGCTGCGGCAGCAGCGGCGAGCCGGGCAACAAAATTTCCCGGCTGAGCTGGTCGGCGTCGGCCAGCGGCACGCCGTGGGCGGCAAATACCGCCGTGACCGTGGACTTGCCGCAGCCGCTGCGCCCCGTGATGCCTAAAGTTATCATAGGTCGATCACCCGGAAGGCGGCGGCGCGGATCAGGCGGTTGTACACCGCCATGGACAGGCCATCCTTTTGCGGGCAACGGGCGTAGACTATGCCATCGCCCTGCTCATCCAACGCCCGCAGGGAGCGGAAGATGTGCTTTGCCTGATCGGCACCGTCCCCCTCGCGGCCGTATTCCACGCAGGGCACGTCCAGCTTTGCGCTTTCGCCGGTAAAGCACAGGCAGCTGGGGTTCTCGTTTTTATGGGCGTCCACATAGGCTTTGAACTGCTCAAAGGTGCCGTTGAGCAGGGTCACATCGGCTTTAGGGGCGTAGTGCTTATACTTCATGCCCGGGCTGCGCACCACAGCGCCCTCCGGCAGCTTTTCCAGAATGGCCTTGGACACTTCCACCTCTTCGCCGAGGGCGCGTTCCAAGTCCTCCAGCGTGATGTGGCCGGGGCGGAACAGGGTGGGCTTCTCCCCCACCACCGACACCACGGTGCTCTCCACACCCACATCGCACTCGCCGCCGTCCAAGATCAGCGGCAGGCGGCCGTCCATATCGGTGAACACGTCCTGCGCGTTGGTGGGGCTGGGCTTACCGGAAAGGTTTGCGCTGGGGGCGGCAAAGGCGCAGCCGCTCTGCTGGATGACTGCCCGCGCTACCGGGTGGCTGGGCATACGGATGCCCACGGTATCCAGCCCGGCGCAGCATTCATCCGCTACTTCCGGCCCGCGCGGCATGATGATGGTCAGCGGTCCGGGGCAGAAAGCTGCCATCAGCAGCTGGGCACGCTCCGGCACCTCGCTGACAAGACCCGGCAGCATCTCCGGCCCTGTGACGTGGACGATGAGGGGGTTATCCTGCGGGCGTCCCTTGGCTACAAAGATATTGCGCACCGCCGCGCCGTTGCGGGCATCGGCGGCAATGCCGTAGACCGTCTCGGTGGGCAGGGCTACAAGCTGTCCCTGCCGCAGCAGCTGCGCGGCTTCGGCGACTCCTGCTTCATCGGCAGGCAAAACTCTGGTTTTGATTTTCATACGAATCATCGTTCTTTCTATCTGTAAAGTATAGTTGCTTGTCAGGATTTTCTATCGTTTTACGGTCATTCTGCATCTGCTGAACTGGCGCTTATCCACCCAGCTTATGCAGCATTTCGGTCTGCTCGCGGGTGGCAAGAGCGTCGATCACCTCGTCCAGATTACCGTCCATGATCTTTTCCAGATTGTGGACGGTCAGGCCGATGCGGTGGTCGGTGCAGCGATCCTGCGGGAAGTTGTAGGTGCGGATCTTCTCGCTGCGGTCGCCGGTGCC
>ENA-ORLL01000430-ORLL01000430.1-human-gut-metagenome-genome-assembly--contig:-NODE-430-length-9247-cov-5.38849_pt1 | contig 9247 bp, 7 predicted proteins | sample MGYA00243070_ERZ508830 | MGnify/ENA primary metagenome ERZ508830 (study PRJEB26277, sample SAMN04329787) | human gut metagenome | biome: human-associated habitat | host: Homo sapiens | place: USA...
CTTCTCCCGCTCGGCTGCTCAGTATCTACGCGCGCCCGTCGCCCCGTCTGCGTGCTGTGCGGACGGAGTCCATAGCCGTGTTACCGCCACCGATAACGGCTACGCATTTACCGAAAGGCACAGGCGTATCGGAGTCCTCGCTGGCGGCGTCCATCAGGTTGACGCGCGTCAGGTATTCGTTGGACGATAGGATATTGATGGAGTTTTCGCCGGGGATGTTCATGAAGTTCGGCAGTCCGGCACCGGAAGCGACGAATATGCCTCTGAACCCTTCTTCTTCCAGTTGTTCTACGCTTAATGTTTTGCCAATGATGCAGTCCTTGATAAACTTCACACCCATTTGGGCAAGGTTCTCGATTTCTACATCCACAATCTTGTTGGGCAGACGAAACTCGGGGATACCGTATTTCAATACGCCGCCGATTTCGTGCAGTGCCTCGAATACGGTAACATCGTAACCATATTTCGCCATATCTCCGGCGAAAGACAGACCGGCGGGTCCCGAACCGATTACAGCAATCTTAATGCCGTTCTTTTCTTTGATTTCCGGCACGGAGATTTGTCCGCTTTCCCGCTCGTAATCTGCGGCGAAGCGTTCCAGATAACCGATGGCAACCGGCTTTTCGTTCATCTTCAAATGGATACACTTGGATTCGCACTGTTTTTCCTGCGGACACACACGACCGCAAACAGCGGGCAATGCGCTGGTTTCTTTCAATGTTTTGGCTGCTTCCAGAAACTCGCCGCGTTCTATATTCTTGATGAAACGGGGTATGTCTATACCTACGGGGCAACCCTCCATGCACCCCGGATTGGCGCAGTCCAAACAACGCTTGGCTTCTGTCAGGGCCTGTTCTTCGGTCAATCCCCGGTTCACTTCTTCCTTGCGGCTGTGTGAACGGTATTCTGCATCCAACTCGTTCATTTCCACGCGGGGAATGGCAGTACGCTCTTTGGCTTTCATGGATTTGCGCAACTCTTGGCGCCAAGCGGAATTGCGGCTTTTTTCATCTTCTGCCTGAGTATTTTCGCCGGTTGCCTGACAAGTTTGCGGTTCTTCCAGTTTATGCATTTCTTCGCGTTCGATATTTTTGAATGCACCCATGCGTTTCAGCATTTCGTCGAAATCTACCTGGTGACCGTCGAATTCCGGACCATCTACGCATACAAATTTGGTTTTACCGCCGATGGTGATACGGCAGGCGCCGCACATTCCGGTTCCGTCTACCATGATGGTATTCAAGGATACATCGGTGGGTATTTCGTATTTCTTCGTCAGCAAACAAACGAATTTCATCATAATGGCCGGACCGATACAGAAGCATTTGTCTACTTTCTCGCGTTTGATAACATCTTCCACACCTTCCGTAACCAAACCTTTACGGCCGTATGAACCGTCGTCCGTCATGATAATGACCTCGTCGGAACTTTCGCGCATCTCTTTTTCAAGGATAATCAGCTCTTTGGTGCGTCCTGCCAGCACTGTAATCACACGGTTACCGGCAGCTTTCAATGCCTGCACGATGGGGAGCATCGGGGCTACACCCACACCGCCACCGGCGCAAACAACAGTTCCGAAGTTCTCGATATGGGTGGCTTGTCCCAGCGGACCGACAACATCGGTTATATAATCACCTTCATTCAGCTCACACAAGCGGGTAGATGAGAGACCTACTTCCTGTACAACCAAAGTGATAGTTCCCTTTACAGGGTCGGCAGCGGCAATGGTCAGCGGCATGCGCTCGCCTTTTTCGCCTACACGTACTATTACAAAGTGTCCTGCCTTGCGCGATTTAGCAATTAACGGTGCTTCAATTACTAATTTGAAGACCTTTTCAGAGAAATGTTCTTTGCTAATGATTTTATTCATTATCTTATAATTTTGTTGGTGTAATTACGCGATTTCTTTCAGAATGATAGATTATGCAAAGATACGGGTTATTTGTTAATAACAAAGAATGTGTAGGGGAAAAAAGAGGCAGAGGGAAGGGATGAAAGGGTTTTGAGGATAGAGAATGACCTTTTAAAGGAAGAGGGACTTGAGGAGTGAGGGGCAATTATGGGGGATTTTAGTTTTGATACACATTCCTGTAAGATATAAGGCTTTCAGCCTTCTGCTCTGTATGAAAGGTGCGTCAGAATAATAGGAATTTTATATTCTGACGCACCTTTTATTATTTTGAATGAGGAAATGATGTTTCCTTAGTCAATCATCTCAAATCCTGTATACGGAACCAGTGCTTTCGGAATGCGGATACCTTCCGGTGTCTGGTTGTTTTCCAATAGCGCTGCTACGATACGCGGCAATGCCAGTGCAGAACCGTTCAGTGTATGGCAAAGCTCTGTTTTCTTTTCCGCTGTACGGTAGCGGCATTTCAGGCGGTTGGCCTGGTAAGTGTCGAAGTTGGATACCGAACTTACTTCCAGCCAGCGTTTCTGTGCTTCGGAGTACACCTCGAAGTCGAAGCAAAGTGCAGCTGTAAAACTCATGTCGCCACCACACAGACGCAGGATGCGATAAGGCAGTTCCAGTTTCTGGAGCAATCCTTCCACATGGTCCAACATCTCTTGGTGAGACTCTTTGGAATGTTCCGGCTTGTCGATGCGCACCAATTCTACTTTGGAGAACTCGTGCAGACGGTTCAAGCCGCGCACGTCTTTACCGTATGAGCCTGCTTCGCGACGGAAACATTGCGTATAAGCGCAGTTTTTGATAGGAAGCTGCTTCTCGTCGAGGATTACATCGCGATAGATATTCGTTACGGGAACTTCGGCAGTCGGAATCAGATATAAATCGTCCACTTCGCAATGGTACATCTGACCTTCTTTGTCGGGCAATTGGCCTGTTCCGTAACCGGAAGCGGCATTGACCACTGTTGGCGGCATTATTTCCGTATAGCCCGACTTGCGTGCCTCGTCCAGGAAGAAGTTGATGAGCGCACGTTGGAGCTGTGCGCCTTTTCCTTTATATACAGGAAAGCCCGCACCCGTGATTTTAACACCCAGGTCAAAGTCTATCAGGTCGTATTTCTTGGCCAGTTCCCAGTGTGGAAGCGCATCTTTGGGAAGTTCGGTTTCCATACCGCCCATTTTTTCAACCACATTGTCGTCGGCGCCTACACCTTCGGGTACGCTGTCGTAAGGAACATTGGGAATTGTATAGAGCAGGTTCTGCAGGTCGGTTGCAGCTTGGTCCATTTCTTCCTGCAATGCCTTGTTGGCTTCTTTCAATTCGGCTACACGGTTTTTGGCAGTCTCTGCCTCGTCTTTCTTGCCCTCTTTCATCAGCATTCCGATAGATTTGGACAGGGAATTGACCTCCGACAGGTTCTTATCTAAGATTGTTTGGGTATTGCGTCGTTTGTTGTTGGTTTCCAGCACTTGCTCAATGGTTTCTTTGGCGTTTTTGAAGTGCTTTTTCTCCAGTCCGCGGATTACCGCGTCGGTATTGTCTGTAATTTGTTTAATGGTAAGCATATCTTATACTTGTTTTTATGATATTCCGGATTTGTGAGGGCAAAGATAGTGCAAATCAAAAGTATTACAAAAAAGAAACTTGCTTATTTTTGCGCTTAAAAAGAAAGGGATGCAATCAGACAGATTGCATCCCTTCGCTTTATTTTTTGTCCGGAAACTTATGCTTCTGCATTTTCGGCAGGAATAACAGAAACGAATCTTCTGTCTTCTCTACCTACTTTGAATTGTACAGTTCCGTCTACCAAGGCGAAAAGAGTGTGGTCTTTACCCATACCGATGTTGTTACCCGGATGGAATTCAGTACCTCTTTGACGAACGATGATGTTACCTGCCTTGCAAGCTTCGCCACCAAATATCTTAACGCCTAATCTCTTGCTCTGTGATTCGCGGCCGTTCTTAGAACTACCGACACCTTTTTTATGTGCCATTTCTTCTTACTGTTTTAATTTGATTAAGCTACTACTTCCTTAATTGTTAACTCTGTGAATTGCTGACGGTGACCGTTCAGTTTGCGATAGCCTTTTCTTCTTTTCTTGTGGAAAACAAGAACCTTGTCGCCTTTTACCAAACCGGAAACAACTTCGCAAACTACCTTTGCGCCTTCTACTGTGGGAGCACCTACAGTGATGTTGCCGTCTTTGTCTACCAAAAGAACTTTCTCGAATTCTACTGTTGCACCGGCTTCAGCGTTTTGCATGTGGTGTACAAACAGTTTCTTGCCAGCTTCTGCTTTGAATTGCTGGCCGTTGATTTCTACAATTGCGTACATTTCTTATATATAATGTATAAGTTAGCTCCGTCGGGTGGTCTCTAATCACTTAGAATACACTTAATTAAACCCGGTGCGGAATAATCGGGCACAAAATTACCTCTTTTATTTGGAACGGACAAATCTTTCTTTCTCTTTATAAAGACAATAAATATTTCGTGATGAAACACATGCTTCTCCATCAGCCGGGATGTTCCGGGTGTGCCGTTAAGCGGGGGTGATGCGAAGGCTTATTCGTTCCATCGTGGAGAACATTCTGTTCCACCGTGGAGGAAATTTTGTTCCACCATGGCGGAACAAAACTTTCCCCATAGCGGAACGATTTAATTGTGGCAAGGTATTTCCTTAAGCATTATATAAGGATAAGAAAGTAAAAGAGAGCGGCGAATGCAGCAAAGAGGAGCAGCAGAAGCGCGATGTGACGTACACTGATGTTCCTTGGGGATGCAGCGGCGGGCAATGGTTCCCGTTCTAACAATTCTTCCAGGCTGCTCATTATTTTCTTGTGCGGGTATTTCTTCAGTTCTTCGGCGGTGGTCATGCCGTGCGTGATACCTGCAAAATCCACTCCGGCCTTTTGTGCGGTTTCTGCATCTACCGTACTGTCGCCGATGTACAGTGTTTCGGCCTTGGTGGCATGGAGTTGCCTGATGGCAAGCAACAGACCTTCCGGCGACGGTTTGGGCGTTTGCACATCTTCTCCGCCGACGATGATGTCAAGAAAGTCTTCGGGAAAATGCTGGTCCAGCAGCTCCTTGATGCGGTAACGGAATTTGGTGGATATAATTCCGATGCGGGCGCCTGAATCTTTCAAGGCTGCCAGTACCGACTTGGTTTCAAGGAAAAGCACGGTATTGACGGTCATGTGCGTATCTGCCTCTTTTATATATTCTTTTTTGAATTCAGCCAACTGGCGGGTATCGGTTACACCGGAAAGAATGGAAAAAGATTCTTCCAGCGTTTTGCCGATGGTGCGTTTGATGTCGTTGTCGGTCGGGCGGGTATAGCCGTGGCGGTTCAGCACGTTGCGGAAACAGGTGACGATGCCGCGTGAAGAATCGGCAAGCGTGTAATCGAAGTCAAAGAGGTAAGTTGTATAGTTCATTTGTTTTTTTACGCAAACATAAATAAAAAACATGAGTTCCGAATACTTTATCTTGTAGAAAACTTTCTTTATCCGTTTTTGGGGTACGGACGAAAAAACATGCAAAAAGTGTGAAAACATACATGTTTTTTCTTATATTTGTATTCGGACATACTTATGGAAATAAGTGTTATTTCATGTTGAGTTGTTTTAATAGGCAGTTTGAATATGTTAACCGTATCATATTATGAAAATATTGAGATCCATTTGTACAGTCTTGCCTGTCCTGTTGCTATCCTCTTGTATGCAGCGGGACGCTTTGAAAGTCGCAGACGAATGTTATGCAGACTATGTAAATCCGTTTATCGGTACAGATTTTACCGGGAATACATATCCCGGTGCACAGGTTCCTTTCGGCATGGTGCAACTCAGCCCTGACAACGGGCTTCCCGGTTGGGACCGCATTTCGGGATATTTTTATCCCGACAGTACGATTGCCGGTTTCAGTCACACCCATCTTTCGGGTACAGGGGCGGGCGATTTGTATGACATTTCCTTCATGCCGGTAACTCTTCCTTATAAGGAGGCTGAAGAACCGCTGGGCATCCATTCCCGGTTCTCGCATGCCGATGAGGCCGCAAGCGCAGGTTACTATCGCGAGCTCCTGAAAGATTACGATATCAACGTAGAGCTTACCGCAACCGAGCGTTGCGGCATTCAGCGCTATACCTTTCCCCAGGCTGATGCAGCCGTTATCCTGAATTTGAGGAAAGCCATGAACTGGGACTTTACGGAAGATTCCTATGTAGAGAAAGTGGATTCCGTTACTATTCAGGGCTATCGTTTTTCTGACGGATGGGCGCGCGGTCAGCGCATCTTTTTCCGTACACGCTTTTCCCGCCCCTTTGAGACGATGCGGCTGGATTCGGCAGCAGTCCTGAAAGATGGAAAAAGAATCGGGACTTCGGTCATGGCACGTTTTGACTTTAAGACAACAAAGGGAGAACAGCTCCTTGTGAGCACGGCCATTTCGGGGGTAAGCATGGAAGGGGCAGCACGTAATCTGGCGGCAGAAGTGCCTGATGATGATTTTGATAAATACCTTGCTGCCGCACGCAAAAACTGGAACGAGCATTTGTCACGGATAGAAATCGAGTGCGACAATCGCGATGAAAAGGTGAAGTTTTACACGGCCCTTTACCACTCGATGCTGGCTCCTACCATCTATGCCGATGTGGACGGTTCTTATTACGGGCCCGACAGGCAGATACATAAAGCCGACAGATGGACGAATTACAGCACTTTCTCCTTATGGGATACGTACCGTGCCTCTCATCCGCTTTATACTTATATAGAGCCGGCGCGTGTGAACGACATGGTGAAATCCTTCCTTGCCTTTTATGAGCAGAACGGTCGCCTGCCGGTATGGAATTTTTATGGCAGCGAAACGGATATGATGATAGGCTATCACTCCGTACCGGTCATTGTGGATGCCTGTCTGAAAGGTATAGGGGATTTTGATGCTAAGAAGGCTTTGGAGGCTTGCGTGGCGACAGCCAATATGGATGATTATCGGGGTATCGGCCTTTATAAGAAGCATGGATATGTGCCTTACAACGTGACGGATAGCTATAATGCAGAGAACTGGTCGCTCTCCAAAACCCTGGAGTATGCTTACGATGATTACTGTATAGCCCGCTTGGCCGAGAAGCTGGGTGAGCGGCAGGTAGCGGATGAATTCTACAAACGTTCGCAGAATTATAAGAATGTATATAATCCGCAGACATCTTTCATGCAGCCGCGTGACGACAGGGGAGCTTTTATAGACGGTTTCTCGCCGGATGATTATACGCCGCATATTTGCGAAAGCAACGGTTGGCAGTATTTCTGGTCGGTGCAGCAGGATATTGACGGGCTGATAGCCCTGACCGGCGGGAAGGAGCGCTTTGCGCAGAAGCTTGACAGTATGTTCACGTACCGCCCTGCCGATGATGAGGAGCTTCCTATTTTCAGTACCGGTATGATAGGGCAGTATGCGCATGGCAATGAACCGAGCCATCATGTTATTTATCTGTTCAACAAAGTGGGGCAACCCTGGAAAACCCAGAAGTATGCGTCGGAGGTGATGCGTGAGCTGTATAAGAATACGCCCGCCGGCTTGTGCGGTAATGAGGATTGCGGGCAGATGTCTGCCTGGTATGTATTCAGCGCCATGGGATTCTATCCTGTAAATCCGGTTGGCGGTGAGTATGAAATAGGTACGCCGCTGTATCCGGAGGTAAGGATGCGGTTGTCCAATGGCAAAACCTTTACGGTTCTTGCTCATGGGGTGAGCGCGAAGAATAGGTATGTCCGGTCGGTGAAGCTCGACGGAAAGCCTTATGACAAAAGTTATATTACGCATGAACAGATAATGAACGGAAGTATTCTGGAGTTCGAAATGGGAAGTGAACCCGGAAAAGCATGGTATTGAGCTTACCTTGAAATAATATATGGAAGATGAGTTTGACATAGTGTACAGGCAACTTTTCCGGAAATACTATGCGAATCTGCTGTTTTATGCAACGCGCATGGTAGGGGAGGAAGATGCCGAGGATGTGGTGCAGGAAGTGTTTGTGGCGCTCTGGCACAGAAAAGACAGTGTGACAGTGGGCGAGCAGATACAAGCTTTTCTGTACCGGGCGGATTATACCCGTGCACTGAATGTGTTGAAACATCGCGACATCATGAACAGCTATGAAGCAGCCATGCAGGAAGTGTACAATAAACGCGCCCTGTTTTACCAGCCGAATGATAACGATGTGCTGAAACGGATAGAAGACCGGGAATTGAGGAAGCATATCATCAGCGCCATCGACGAATTGCCGGAAAAATGCAAGCTGGTATTTAAGCTCAGCTACTTGCACAATATGAAGAATAAGGATATTGCCGAAGCCATGGATGTATCGCTCCGTACGGTAGAGGCTCATATGTATAAGGCATTGAAATTTTTGCGTAGCCGGCTAGAAGGTTATATCCGGAACAAATAACTGTAAGGTTTTGATTGTAAGATAAATATTTTTTGTTGAAAAAAAAGTGTTTGCTCGCGTAAGTGTTTTCCATAGGTGTGGTTGTTATATTATCGTAGTGAAAAAATCTAATATAAAGTAATTAGTTTAATCTTAAAAGAGACAAGTATGAAAAACAAGTATTTGTGCAATTTTCAGAAACTGCTTCGTGCATTTCTTATTTTTGCCATGTTTGCAACCTCTTCTCAGATTGCGGCAGCTCAACTGAATGTTGCTTTGTCAAATGCCCGTTTAGGGACTATGATAAAGCAGATCAAGGCGCAGTCCAAGTACCAATTTTTTTATGATGACAATCTGGCTTCCATTCCTGTACATGCAGTGAATTTGAAGAATGCTTCGTTGGAAACCGTTTTGGACAAGGCGCTCGAGGGAAAGGGTGTCAGCTATCGCATTGAAGACGGCGTGGTGTATCTTTCTAAAAAAGAAACGCGGACGGCAGTTGCCCAGGTAGCCCAGCAGGCAACTCACAAGGTAACGGGAACCGTTACGGATACTACGGGCGAACCGTTGATTGGCGTAAGTATTCAGGAAGTGGGGACTTCCAACGGTGCGATTACGGATATTGACGGTAATTATACGCTGAATGTTTCGACTCCGTCGGCCAAATTACGTTTCTCTTACATTGGCTATGAAGCGGTAGATATTGATGTAAACGGACAAGCCGCCATTAATGTAACGATGAAAGACGACTCGCAGTTATTGCAGGAGGTTGTGGTTACTGCCCTCGGTATCAAGCGCGAGAAGAAGATGCTGGGTTATGCGGTTCAGGAACTAAAGAGCGATGAACTGAATAAAACCGGCGACCCGTCGGTAACCAGCGCACTGCAAGGTAAGGTGGCAGGTCTTCAA
>ENA-ORLL01000431-ORLL01000431.1-human-gut-metagenome-genome-assembly--contig:-NODE-431-length-9245-cov-5.48847_pt1 | contig 9245 bp, 6 predicted proteins | sample MGYA00243070_ERZ508830 | MGnify/ENA primary metagenome ERZ508830 (study PRJEB26277, sample SAMN04329787) | human gut metagenome | biome: human-associated habitat | host: Homo sapiens | place: USA...
CGTTATGATCATGGCTCAAACAATGATCAGATTGATGTTGCAGTAGTTAAATGATAGCCTTCTCTTGCTATTCTGTCAATGCAAAAATGGGCGGATGCAGCTAAAGATGCAGAACGTGCCATTGCTGGCGGTACACCTCAGACTTTAGCCCAGGTATCTATTCCTACCTTTAATTCAGCATCGGCAAGTTCATGGTTATGGGGAGTGATGATTACGCCTGATAATGATGTTGTCCAGACAGGTATTATCAACTGGCCTTCGCACTTGTGCTCTTTTACCGGGAACGGTTATACTTCAGGAGTGCCTGATGGATATAGAAAGGTGAATTCTGCATTATATGATTTAATACCCGAAACAGATATCCGTAAACAATGGTTCTTGTCTCCGGATAATAAATCTTCATTGATTGATAATGAGCAGATTGAGGGTACTTCCATCGTTGAATATTTTGGTTTGACTCCGTATGTAAATACAAAGTTCGGAGCTTATCAAAGTATATTTGGTAACACAACCAATGCGTCAGACTGGCCTTTGATGCGTGTTGAAGAAATGTATCTGATAAAGGCTGAGGCAGAAGCCATGGGTGGTAATCTGAGTGGCGGAAAGAGTACATTGGAAAATTTTGTACGGACATATCGGGATCCTTCCTTTACAAGTAAAGCTAATTCGGCACAGGATTTTCAGGATGAGGTTTGGTTGCAGCGTCGTATGGAACTTTGGGGAGAAGGTTTCTCACTGTTCGATATCCTACGCTTGAAAAAGCCGGTGGTTCGTAAGAATACGAATTATGACCCGTCTGTACAATATAATTCAGCAGCAGAAGCGCAGATCCTGATCTATCGGATTCCGCAATGTGAAATGGAAACCAATTCCGGAATCAGTGACACTGATAACAATCCGGCTGCTCCACAACCACAACTATAGGGAATAACTGTAATAAAAAAGAGGATGACGTTCAACGTTCATCCTCTTTTTTTGTTATATTTGTCGCGAACTTATTTAGATTGATAGATAAATGAAAGAATTTGTAATTTCTGAAGCACAGGTTGAAACTGCCATCTTAGTTGGTTTGATTACTCAGACACAAGACGAGCGTAAGACCAAGGAGTATTTGGATGAGTTGGAGTTCTTGGCCGAAACGGCCGGAGCAACAGTGGTGAAAAGGTTTACTCAGAAACTGCCTGCTGCCAATTCCGTGACTTATGTCGGTAAAGGAAAGCTGGAAGAAATCAAGGAATATATTCATCAGGAAGAGGAAAATGAGCGTGAAGTCGGAATGGTGATTTTTGATGATGAACTTTCTGCCAAGCAGATACGTAATATAGAAGCTGAACTGAAAGTGAAGATTTTGGACCGTACTTCGCTGATTCTGGATATTTTTGCCATGCGGGCTCAAACTGCAAATGCTAAAACACAAGTGGAACTGGCCCAATATAAGTATATGCTGCCTCGTCTGCAACGTTTGTGGACTCACTTGGAGCGTCAGGGAGGTGGATCCGGTGCTGGTGGAGGTAAAGGCTCTGTGGGATTACGTGGCCCGGGTGAAACTCAGTTGGAAATGGACCGTCGTATCATTTTGAATCGTATGTCATTGTTGAAAGAACGGTTGGTTGAAATTGATAAACAGAAGTCCACTCAACGTAAAAACCGTGGGCGTATGATACGTGTAGCTTTGGTAGGGTATACCAATGTGGGAAAATCTACTTTAATGAATTTGCTTTCAAAAAGCGAGGTCTTTGCTGAAAATAAACTTTTTGCAACATTGGACACCACAGTACGCAAAGTGATTATTGAGAATCTGCCATTTCTGCTTACAGATACCGTAGGATTTATCCGTAAATTACCAACGGATTTGGTTGATTCCTTTAAATCAACCTTGGACGAAGTGCGTGAAGCTGATCTGCTGATTCATGTGGTGGATATTTCTCATCCGGATTTTGAGGAACAAATTTCTGTGGTTGATAAAACGATTGCTGATTTGGGGGCAGGTGGAAAGCCTACCATGATTGTTTTTAACAAGATAGATGCTTATACCTATATAGAGAAAGCAGAGGATGATTTGACTCCTAAAACCAGGGAGAATATTACATTGGAAGAACTGATGAAGACATGGATGGCAAAATTGAATGATAATTGTATCTTCATTTCTGCCAGAGAGAAAATAAATATGGATGAATTGAAGACTATTATATATAATAAGGTGCGCGAGCTACACGTACAGAAGTATCCTTATAACGATTTTCTTTATCAAACCTATGATGAAGAATAAATACATATAGAAGATGAAAACTTATCGTTCACTTACACAAGAAGAAATACAACAATTAAAAGAGAGATCATGCACTGCGGTTGATTGGGATGAAATTGAAGTAGTAGAGAACTTTAAGCAGAACTATATATATCATACCCGTATTTCAGGAAAGAACAGAATGGGGGTCTTAGATGAAGAGTATACGTAGGAAGGTGGCATGCGTAAACAATCCGGATTGTATCATGCGACCTTGCATAATGTAACGGTGGGCGATAATTGTTGTATTGAGAATATAAAGAACTATATAGCCAACTATATCATTGGGGATTATGCATTTATAGAGAATGTAGATATCATTCTGGTAGATGGCCGGAGCAAGTTTGGGAATGGCGTTGAAGTAGCTGTATTGAATGAAACGGGTGGACGTGAAGTGCCTATTCATGATCGTCTGTCAGCGCATCAGGCCTATATTCTGGCATTGTACCGTCATCGTCCTGAATTGATTTGCCGGATGAAAGCCATTATTGACCGGTATGCTGAAGAGAATGCTTCGGATACAGGTACTATTGGCCACCATGTTACCATTGTTGATGCGGGATATATAAAGAATGTACGAATAGGTGATTATTGTAAGATAGAAGGGGCGGGACGATTGAAAAACGGTAGCTTGAACAGTAATGAGCAAGCGCCTATTCATATCGGCTATGGAGTGGTATGCGATGATTTTATTATATCAAGCGGCTCCAATGTGGAAGATGGAACTATGTTGACCCGTTGCTTTATCAGCCAGGCATGTCATTTGGGACATAACTATTCTGCATCTGATTCTTTGTTTTTCAGTAATTGTCAAGAAGAGAACGGTGAGGCATGTGCCATTTTTGCCGGACCCTTTACGGTGACTCATCATAAGTCTACTTTGCTGATTGCCGGAATGTTCTCTTTTATGAATGCGGGTTCCGGCTCTAATCAAAGCAACCATATGTATAAGTTAGGTCCGATTCATCAGGGAGCTATGGAGCGTGGGGCGAAGACTACTTCCGATTCTTATATTTTATGGCCCGCACGTGTAGGTGCATTTTCTTTGGTTATGGGGCGTCATGTGAATCATGCCGATACTTCTAATCTGCCTTTTTCTTATCTGATAGAGCAGCAAAATACCACTTATCTGGTGCCAGGGGTGAATTTGCGGAGTGTAGGTACGATTCGGGATGCTCAAAAGTGGCCTAAACGTGACAAACGTAAAGATCCGAACCGTTTGGATCAGATTAATTATAACCTGTTGAGTCCCTATACTATTCAGAAAATGATGAAAGGGCGTAGTATTCTGAAAGAATTACGTAAAGTATCCGGAGAAACTTCAGAAACTTACTCTTACCAAAGTGCGAAAATTAAGAATTCTTCTTTAAATAATGGCATTCGTTTTTATGAAACGGCTATTCATAAATTTTTGGGTAATTCATTAATCAAGCGTTTGGAGGAGGTTCGTTTTAGCAGTGATGAGGAAATCCGTGCCCGGTTGATTCCTGATACAGAGATAGGGACAGGAGAATGGGTGGATATTTCCGGATTGATCGCTCCTAAAAGTGAAATAGAGAAGTTGATGGCAGATATAGAATCTGGAATCCTGACTAATGTGGATCAGATTCATGACCGTTTTGTTGAGATGCATCGTAATTATTATACATACGAGTGGACATGGGCGTATGGGAAGATGCTTGAGTTTTATAATCTGCGTTCCGATGAAATAACGGCAAAGGATGTTATTGCTATCGTGAAGAAGTGGCAGGAGGCTGTTGTCGGATTGGATAAAATGGTCTATGCCGATGCGAAAAAGGAATTTTCTTTGTCTGCTATGACGGGGTTCGGTGCAGATGGATCACGTGAAGAAATGGAGCAGGATTTTGAACAGGTGCGTGGGGTATTTGAAAGTAATCCGTTTGTGACAGCGGTATTGCAGCATATTGAAGCGAAAACAGCGTTGGGTAACGAGTTGATAGAACGGATTGCTTCTATATGATATTTTTGATGAGAGTATCCAGACTAAGATGAACCTTCGGAAAAGTTACAGATGGTAGTTACATATAAAAAGAGCCGTATGAATGCTGGAGTAGTCATACGGCTCTTGCTATTGGATGACATTTGAGCTTGTTGGGATACTTCCTTTTTATTTTTTTACCACAGGTAGTATAACTCTGCTTGCAGCTCCTTGCTGATGATAAATTTTGATCTTTTGTTTCATCACAAAATCTTCTACCGTACAATGATAGGTATCAATAAACCTTTGTGGATTGCGGTCAATAATGGGGAACCAGGAACTTTGAATTTGAATCATCAGTCTGTGTCCCGGCAGGAATGTGTGTGCCACATCATACAGTGTGTAATTAACCGGAGTTATTTCTTCCGGTTTGAAAGGCAGGGAATTGTCGAATCCCTTACGGAAGCGTCCTCTGAATAATTCGCCACGAATCATCAGCTGGTACCCACTCATTGGGTAGTCACTCTTTAAATAACTGCGTGCAGTTTTGGAATATTCAAATTTTTCAGGATATACATCAATTACTTTCACCATAAAATCAGCGTCAGTACTACTGATGGCAGTCATTAATTCCACTTCTATAGGACCGGCCAATGTTAATGTATCACATAGCGGCTCCGTCATGAAAGTAATGACATCGGGACGTGAAGTAGCAAAGCGTTGGTCATCTACCATGAATTCTTTTGTCCGGTAAGTGGTAGGGTTTGCCGTATAGGGTACCGGACGTGACATATCTGAAATATATTCTGAATAAGACTCTTGTTCTGCCGGTGCTTGTGTGGATACTGATCCGTTCTTATGTATATAATAAGGTGTACCGGCAGTCTTTTGTACAGGCCATTCGTCGTATGTTTTCCATTCGTTTTCACCTGTATGGAATATATTTACTTTATGCTTGGGCTTTTCTCCCTTTCCTTCCAGGAAATATCGGAAAAAAGGATATTCTATTTTGTCCATGTAATAAGCCGAAGTGCTTTTACCGAAATACAGATTACCGAAACCTTGGAACCCGCGTACTGTCCATGCTCCATGCCACCAAGGACCGAATGTCAGATATAAATCTGTGTCCGGTGATTGCTCTTTGATGGCTTTATAAAGATTCCAGGCTCCGTAACAGTCTTCGGAGTCATACAGTCCACCTACCACCAATATGGCGGGCTTCAAGTTATAACAGGAGGTGCGTGCATCGCGCTCTTTCCAGAAATCATCGAAATCAGGATGGTTTTTGATATCATTCCACAATGTCTGTGTGGTATCACGTATCAGGTCGTCTACATTCTTAAAGGTACCGAGTGCCAGAAAATCTGTGTAAACATCATTCTTTACAATTTGGTTCATCACTCCTTTTCCCATGTGGCGTCCTTCCAGTCTGGGAAGGAAATTAGTGGTTTGCAGCAGGGTGAAGGCTCCGTTGTGATGACGGTCATCTCCACGGAACCAGTCAGTAACGGGAGCTTGCGGAGAAACAGCTTTCAAAGCCGGATGATTGGAGGAGGCTGTCATAGTGGCATAGAAACCATCATAACAGATTCCCCATGTTCCTACATTTCCGTTATTATATGTGTTGTGAATCAACCATTCTATGGTATCGTATGTGTCCGTAGCTTCGTCTATATTCTTTTTATCTTTCTTACCCTTTTTGTTTTTGTTGAGAGGGCGTACTTGGATAAATATTCCTTCACTCTTATGTCGTCCACGTACATCTTGGAAGACGATAATATATCGGTGCTCTATATAGTTTTTCAGATTAGTTCTGAAATGACGGTCAAATCCTTCTCCGTATGGGGAACAAGAGTAAGGGCTGCGGTGCATCAGGATAGGATGCTGCCTGCTGTTGTCTTTCGGTTCGTAGACAGCGGTGTAAAGCTTGATTCCGTCACGCATGGGAATCATGACTTCCCGTTTCGTGTAGATTTCCTTCAGTTTGAGTTCGATACTGTCCGGTTGGTTTTTTGCTTGGGTTTGTGTCCATCCTCGAGGGATGAGAAAGCATAACAGTAATGAAGTAATAAATAAGAATTTGCCTAATCTTTTCATGTATAATGTGATGTTATTTTAATGAGTTGGCAAAGGTAAGGACATTCCTTGAAAGTTTTCACGCTAATTAAGGAAAAATTTCGATAATAGTTACTACCTTTGTCACACTAATAACTTTTAACTAAAATAAGTATCAATATGGCAACACCTCCGTTCCACTATCAGCACATGTTCCCGTTGGGACCTGATAAAACCGAGTATTATTTGCTGACTAAAGATTATGTGTCAGTAAGTGAGTTTGAAGGAAAACCTATCTTGAAGATTGAAAAAGAAGGTCTGACTGCTATGGCTAACGCTGCTTTCCGTGATGTTTCTTTCTTGCTTCGCCGTTCACACAATGAACAGGTTGCTAAGATTCTGAGTGATCCCGAAGCCAGTGATAACGATAAGTATGTAGCATTGACTTTCTTGCGTAATGCGGAAGTTTCAGCTAAAGGCAAATTACCTCTTTGTCAAGATACGGGTACTGCTATTATCCATGGTGAGAAAGGTCAGCAGGTATGGACCGGCTATTGTGATGAAGAAGCCCTTTCCTTGGGAGTTTATAAGACTTATACGGAAGAAAATCTTCGTTATTCTCAGAATGCTCCTTTGACTATGTACGATGAGGTGAACACCAAATGTAACCTGCCTGCACAAATTGATTTGGAAGCTACTGAAGGTATGGAATACAAGTTCCTTTGTGTGACTAAAGGTGGTGGTTCGGCGAACAAGACCTATTTATATCAGGAAACGAAAGCTGTATTGAATCCGGCTACATTGGTTCCTTTCCTTGTTGAAAAAATGAAGACTTTGGGTACGGCTGCTTGTCCTCCTTATCATATTGCATTTGTAATCGGTGGTACATCGGCAGAGAAGAACTTGCTGACTGTTAAGCTAGCTTCTACTCACTATTATGACGAGTTGCCTACTACCGGTAATGAATACGGGCGTGCTTTCCGCGATGTGGAACTGGAAAAACAAGTATTGGAAGAAGCTTATAAGATTGGCTTGGGTGCACAGTTTGGTGGTAAGTATATGGCTCACGATGTCCGCATCATCCGCTTGCCTCGTCACGGTGCTTCTTGTCCTATCGGTCTGGGCGTTTCCTGTTCTGCTGACCGTAATATAAAATGTAAGATCAATAAAGATGGTATCTGGATTGAAAAGATGGATGATAAACCGGGTGAGCTGATTCCGGCAGAACTCCGTGAAGCCGGTGAAGGCGATGTGGTTAAGATTGATTTGAACCAACCGATGGCGGATATCCTGAAAGAATTGACCAAGTATCCGGTAGCTACCCGTCTGTCATTGAACGGAACCATTATTGTAGGTCGCGATATCGCTCATGCTAAATTGAAAGAGCGTTTGGATCGTGGCGAAGATTTGCCGCAGTATATCAAAGATCATCCTATCTATTATGCCGGTCCGGCAAAGACTCCGGAAGGTATGGCTTGTGGTTCTATGGGCCCCACTACAGCAGGACGTATGGACCCGTATGTGGATTTGTTCCAGTCACATGGCGGTAGCATGATAATGTTGGCAAAAGGTAATCGTAGCCAGCAGGTAACGGATGCTTGTAAGAAGTATGGCGGTTTCTATCTGGGCTCTATTGGTGGTCCGGCTGCTATCCTTGCTCAGAATAATATCAAGAGCATTGAGTGTGTGGAATATCCGGAATTGGGTATGGAAGCTATCTGGAAAATTGAAGTGGAAGATTTCCCGGCATTCATCTTGGTGGACGATAAAGGTAATGACTTCTTCAAGCAGTTGAAGCCGCGTTGCCTTGGAAATTGTAAATAATTAAATTATTCCGTAATAATACTAATACAGCCTTCCTCCCTTTAAAGGCGAGGGGGCTGTTCTGTTTTTTATTTAATTGGTGTTATCCGTTACCTTAATAATATGATGAAAAAACTACGATTGTTGTTTGTGCTGTTATGGATGACAAGCAACTTATTTTCTTCTCCTGTTACAGGATTATTAGAGCGCATCGACAAAGGAGCTTCCTCCAAATTTATTATTGAACGTCAGAAATCGGAAACTGATTTTTTTGAACTCGATCAGAAAGGTGATAAAGTAATTATCCGGGGTAATGACTATGTAAATATTGCTACCGGATTGAATTGGTATTTGAAATATTATGCAGGCATACATCTTTCTTGGAATGGAATGACTGCAAAACTGCCTGCTGTTTTGCCCCCTGTGACTAAAAAGGAACGGCATGAAACGGATCTGCCCTATCGTTATGATCTGAATTATTGTACTTTCTCTTATTCCATGGCTTTTTGGGACTGGGAGCGTTGGGAAAAGGAGATAGATTGGATGGCGCTTCACGGTATCAATCTTTCCCTGGCATTGACAGGGACTGAGTCGGTTTGGAGAAATGTACTTCTAAAACTGGGATATACTAAGGATGAAATTAATGAATTTGTAGCCGGACCGGGTTTTACAGCTTGGTGGTTGATGAATAATCTGGAAGGGTGGGGAGGACCTAATCCTGAAAGTTGGTATACCCGTCAGGAAAAACTTCAGAAGAAGATTGTAAAAAGAATGCGTGAATATGGCATCGAACCTGTGTTGCCGGGATATTGTGGCATGGTTCCTCATAATGCAAAGGAGAAATTAGGATTGAATGTTGCTGATCCCGGATTTTGGTGCAGCTATCATCGTCCTGCCTTTTTACAGCCGGAGGATGAGCGCTTTGAAGAAATCTCTGCTTTGTATTATAGAGAACTGACAAAACTGTATGGAAAAACAGGTTTTTACGCTATTGATCCGTTTCATGAAGGGGGAAGTACTCAAGGAGTAAATTTGGATGCAGCCGGTAAAGCCATCATGAAAGCCATGAAAAAAACAAATCCGGATGCTGAGTGGGTGGCTCAGGCATGGCAGGACAATCCTCGTACTCCGAAGATAGAGAATCTGGAAGCAGGAGGCCTG
>ENA-ORLL01000432-ORLL01000432.1-human-gut-metagenome-genome-assembly--contig:-NODE-432-length-9243-cov-5.12778_pt1 | contig 9243 bp, 4 predicted proteins | sample MGYA00243070_ERZ508830 | MGnify/ENA primary metagenome ERZ508830 (study PRJEB26277, sample SAMN04329787) | human gut metagenome | biome: human-associated habitat | host: Homo sapiens | place: USA...
TCATTGCAGGGATGGAAATTATTCATTGCAGTGGCAAAACAATTTATTCATGAGTGCATACTATGACCTTTACGAAACTCCCTCTCCTAACGGAAGCGAGGAAAAAAAATCTCTCCATGCCCGTATATGTCCTAAAGAAACTTATACCCAAAAAGAGTTTGTAGAACACGTTGCTATGTTTCAGCATCTGCCCAAAAACATTATAGGGGCGGCACTGGACGCTTGCATCGACGAACTGTGCGACCTGCTTGCCAACGGCAACATTGTAGAACTCGGAGAGATGGGATTTTTCAGCACTTCATTGAAATGCACTCAGGATACCGATGATGAGAAAAAGAAAATCAGGTCCGAATCTGTCCGTTTTCAAAACGTGCATTTGCGTATCAGCAACACATTCCGCAAGAAAATCAGACAGAGAATGAAACTGGAAAGGACACATTCTCCGACTAAGAAATCGAAGAAAACGGAAACTACAGAAGAAACAAGGAAAGAAAGGCTGATGCTGTTCCTGCAGGAGAATGTTTGCATCACCAAAAACGAATATATTCACCTGACCGGGCTGACAAGGCATGCAGCCATCGATGAACTGAACAAATTCATCCGGCAAGGTATCCTGCGGCGCCGGGGCATAAGCCGCTCCACAGTTTATATAAATAATATTCAGCATTAACAGAAGAATGGAAACTACGGAAATGGAACAATCCATGCAGTGGTTCGTCTTTTTCAAAGACCAGCTGCTGCTGAAGAAAGAGTACACAACAAACGGAGAGAACAAATACGGTATACCTTATGGAGTAATCCCTCCTGTAACACCCGCAGCGGGATGCAAAATACACGAGGTAACCCTGACCGGCGGAAAGAAAGTTAAGGCTTGCGCACTCGGACAACCCGTACCCGAAACCGAAGAATGGGTAATGCCAGGCTTGCGCGCTTCTTACGACTACCTGCCAATGGCAGATTGCCAGGCAGCGGGAAAAGCATTCCTGATACTCTACTGGGACAGCCACAGCCGTTTCTGTCCCGTATGCGGCACTCCTATGGAACAGCAGACTCCTATCATGAAGAAATGCCCGGAGTGCGGCAATGAGATGTATCCTCCCGTTTCTACGGCTATCATCGTGCTGATACGGAAAGGCAAAGAAATATTGCTGGTACATGCACGCAACTTCCGCGGCACGTTCCACGGGCTGGTAGCCGGCTTCCTCGAAACGGGCGAAACGTTGGAACAATGCGTAGAGCGGGAAGTTATGGAAGAAACGGGGCTAAGGGTGAAAAACATCACTTATTTCGGCAGCCAGCCCTGGCCTTATCCCAGCGGATTAATGGTAGGATTCATAGCCGACTATGAAAGCGGGGAAATCAAACTGCAAGCCGATGAACTCAGTTCCGGCGCATTCTATTCCAAAGACAACCTGCCGGAAATACCCCGGAAACTAAGCATTGCAAGAAAACTGATTGACTGGTGGCTGGAGAATAATTGAAAGGACGGATTAATAATTAAAGGAAAAGACAAAAAAACAGATTGCGGAAAACACGCACTCGCAAACGAACAACTACGAATGAAACGACTCTCATTCACATCAACCAATCGGCGTGCAACCGCAATCTGTAGTACTATCTGTTAACTGTAGGCTGCTGTTGCATATAAGAACAGCATTTAACGGGAATTGATTTGCCAACCGGTATAAAGAATATAAAAGAAACTTAATACATTCCGGCTTATCATCTGCCCGCACTGCAAAAACAAAAGGTGCAAGCGGCTTCCTGCCACTTGCACCTTTCCATATATGAATATCATACAGTCTTAGATACCGAGTGATTTGCGCACTGCCTCCACTTTCTTTTCAGCCTCGGCATTTGCGCTGGCATAGCACTTAGGACATCCCATTTCGCCTTTCACCTCGATATAGAACTTAATCTTAGGTTCCGTACCCGAGGGACGAACGGAAATCTTCGTACCGTCTTCCGTAAAGTACTGAAGCACGTTGGATGTTTCGGGCATATCCAAAGCGGTTACATTGCCTTTGGCATCGGTAGCCTTCAGCGTCTTGTAGTCTTTAGTCAAAGAAACGGCAGAGCCACCGATTTCTTTCGGCGGGTTGGCGCGGAAGTTATCCATCATAGCCTTGATTTCATCGGCGCCGCTCTTACCCGGCTTCACTACGTTGACGGTAGTTTCTTTGGAGAAACCGTACTCTACGTAGATGTCCATCAGGATGTCATACAGCGTCTTGCCCTGGTCTTTGGCCCATGCACAGATTTCCGCCAACAATGAACAAGCGGAAACGGCATCTTTATCGCGAACGAAGTCTTCGGCAAGGAAGCCGTAGCTTTCTTCACCGCCGCCGATGTATTGCTGCTTGCCTTCGCGCAGACGGATTTCACGTGCAATCCACTTGAATCCGGTATAGCAATCCAACATTTCACTCTTGTTCATATCGGCAACGGCCTTGATACGTTCGGAAGAACCAAAGGTCTTTGCGGTAAGGTCAGGAGGCTGCATCTTGCCGGTTGCGATACGGTTCTTGATAATATAGTACAGGAAGAGCAGGCAGGTCTGGTTACCGTTAATCAGCACCCATTCGCCCTTGTCGTCCTTGCAAGCCATACCTACGCGGTCGGCATCCGGGTCGCTTGCCATCACGATGTCGGCGTCTATCTTCTTGGCAAGTTCGATTGCCATGGAAAGCGCTTCCGCGTTTTCGGGATTCGGAGAAACCACTGTCGGGAAGTCACCGCTCTTCACCATCTGTTCGGGCACGCAGTGTACATTCTCAAAGCCCCATTCTTTCAGAGAAGCGGGAATGAGCGTTCTGCCCGCGCCGTGAAGCGGAGTATAAACGATGCTGAGGTCTTTCTGACGCTTGATTACTTCCGGGTCGATAGAAAGGGTATGAACCTTGTCCAGATATACCTTGTCTACATCTTCACCGATAATCTGAATCAAATCTTTGTTGCCTTTGAACTTAATATCCTCAACGGTTACCTTGTTTACTTCATCGATAATGGCTGTGTCGTGCGGAGCAAGTACCTGTGCACCGTCATCCCAATAAGCCTTGTAGCCGTTGTATTCTTTCGGGTTGTGGCTTGCAGTCAGATTGATACCGCTTTGGCAACCGAGGTGGCGGATAGCGAAGGAAACTTCCGGAGTAGGACGCAAATCCTCGAAGAGATAAACCTTGATACCGTTTGCCGAGAAAATATCGGCAGAGATTTCGGCGAACTTGCGGCTGTTGTTACGGCAGTCGTGACCCACCACAACGGAGATTTGCCCTTTGTCCTTGAAGCATTTGTTCAGATAGTTTGCCAATCCCTGAGTAGCCGCACCTACCGTATAGATATTCATGCGGTTGCTACCTGCACCCATAATGCCGCGCAGACCGCCCGTTCCGAATTCCAGGTCTTTATAAAAGCACTCTATCAGTTCGGTTTTATCTGGATTTTCCAACATTCGTTTCACTTCAGCCTGAGTTTCGGCATCGTATGCCGGGGTAAGCCACTTTTCGGCTTTCTCAGTCACCTGTTTAATCAACTCTTGATTTTCCATAAGACTTTTTTTATATTAAAGGTTAATACTTCATTTTCTGTTCTGTCACAAATGTAAAAGAATAAGTTTGAATATCCTAATCAATCGGGCATTTTATAGCGGTCGCCCGTTTGTTTTACATATTCTTCCAGAAATTCCTTCGGATAACCCGGACGTTCCACGCCGGCAGGCTGGCCTATGGCATTGCGCTCAAACTTTCCGTCTTTCATCTTGCGGACAACTCCGTCGTTGTATTTCACGATGATGAATTCGCCCAAACGTTTCCAGGTGTCGAAAGTACTCTGCGCCGTCATATTGGTATAGTTTGTCAGGAATGCTTTCGCTTTGGCAGGGTCTTTCTCCAAAAGTTTGGCGGCGGCAGACTCGATACCTTCCTGCGCATCGTTGAAAGTGTTTTCGAGTTCGGCCTGCGTGGCACGCACATCGCCGATCATAAGGTCGTAACGGGGATATACCATGTTGGCAACCCAGTTGAAAATCCAGAAAGAAGAGTTCCAGGAGAATGTGATGTAGTCCGCACCGTCTGCACGCGAATAGCATACGGGAACCTTATCCGTACAGCAGTATACGGGAGTGAACACGGTCATGTTGGCATCGTCCGTACCGAACCACAGTACGCCGCCTATGGCATCGGGCAAGGTGGAGCGCATCTGCGCCACGAACACGAAACCGCTCTGCTGGGTGGAAATGGGGCGTTCGTTGAAATATTCCTTGTCGCCTACCTTGAAGGAAAGGGGCGAAAGGCGGTAAGGGGTGTGATACGGTCCGGCGCCGAAATCTTTGCTGATGTCGAGAGGGGTGCCTTCGTAATGGTCGCGCATGGCATTCTTTACGTCCTGTACGGAGATTTTACGGTCGGGCTTCACGAAAAGCGGCATCGGTGTATCGGTATCGCCTAATATATAAGGTAAGAACTCGTTGCCTCGGGCGGTAAACATATTGAAATAGCTCCATACGCGGGCTTCACAATAACGGCGAGCGCCAAAATCGAGCGGCGCATAGGCCTTAGCGAAGCTGAAGTCCTTGTTTACTCCGTCGAAATAACCTTTCTCGCGGGCAAAGGAAATGACATCGGGAGAGTACATGCAGTTGTTCTTGTCGTTCATATCGAACTGCTGGATACGGCTTTGGTTGGCATGTGCGGAGATGCAATCATCGGGCACGCGGACAGCCACCCACACAGCGCCACGCACACCGGGACCCTTGCCTATCATCTCCATAATCCAGATTTCGTTGGGGTCGGCAATCGTGAAAGACTCGCCGCTGCTGTAATAACCGTATTCCTGTACGAGTTCCGTCATTACCTTGATGGCTTCGCGGGCGGTACGGGAACGTTGCAGACCGAGATAAATCAGACTTCCGTAATCGATGATGCCGGTAGTATCCACCAGTTCGGGACGGCCGCCGAAGGTTGTCTCGCCGATAGTAAGCTGGAATTCATTCATATTACCGATGACGTTGTAGGTCTGGCGCGCCTGTTCTATCCGGCCGAGGTACTTGCCGGTGTCCCACTCGTGCACATCAATCCATGTACCCTTTTTGTGCATGCCTGCGGGATAATGGTATAACTCGCCGAACAATCCATAGGAGTCGGCAGAATAGGAAACAATTGTAGAACCGTCTGCAGAGGCGGTCTTACCCACAATGAGATTGGTACAGGCAAATGCGTTTACCACAGTTGCCACCGCTAATGCGACGGAGAGAGTTAATTTTTTCATACTTCTGTTATTATATGGTTTGTTTGATAATGCAATGTCACAGGTGAAAAGTTACCATACAAAATGAAACTCTTCGGTAGTCCGGTTGCCACGGCCGTCGGTTACGGTCATTTCCACAGTGTGCCTGCCACCTTTCTTTACATGCTTCGGGTCGAGTTCGCAGACCAGATTGCCGCTGATGGAATTGGGCTTGCCGAACAGAGCGTATTTCCCGTCTATCGTTCCGCGGTAACTGTTTATTCCGGTTTCTTTATCCTTGGCCTTGAGTGTGATGCGCCCCGTACGCCCCCACTGTCCGGGGTTGAGCGGAATTATCTCCGGCGGCACGGTATCTACCGCTACCGTATAAGTGCCCAGGTCGCGGATACGGACTTTCATGAAACCGTCCTCGTAAGTACCGCCTATACTGTATTTTCCGCCCCGCGCCGTAACGCCGGCTACATAATACTTCGATTTATCTTCCAGACGGTCGCGCCGCAAGCCGATGCGCATCTCGCACGCTCCGTGCAGAGGGACACGCTTATTGTGCAACTGATAAGTAAAAGCCACGTCACCGCTATCGGCACGTACGGAATAGTCCAGCCAAACGTCATCGTACAACATTCCACGCAGTACAACCAATTCCAGGCCGGGTTCCTGCAGATAGTTGGTCCTGTCCCACTTGAAAGCATACTTCTCGCGATGTTCCACAGGGTGAATTTCGGTGTTCTTTCCTTGTACGGTGAAACGGACTTTCGAGGTGTTGCCTAACGCATCGCTTAGCGTATATACAAATCGGTAAGGACGCTCTTCGTTGATTTCCACCAGTCCCCGATTGCCGTTGGAAGCATGCAGCATGCGCAGACGGTTGCCGGGTTCGATGAACGACTTCATGTACTGTCCGTGCGTCCATGAATTGATATAGCGGTTTTCTTCGTAAGCAAAGCGGTCTACCACACTGCGGAACACCTCTTCACCATCCACTTCGAGAATAACGGTATGCACGCCGTAGCGGTTGCCCACTCCGTCCATATGGTCATAGGCACGGATTCCTGCACCTATCAGTCCCCAGGCAGTAATAGGCTGGGTAGGATTTACAGGGAAAGTCCGGTGTATCTGCTTTCCGTTCACCACGCCTATGCCCGGTTGGGGAAACAAAATGATGCCTTCGGCACGGGGAGCGATATTGTCCTTCACCTTCTCCATAAAAAAAGGCAGCGGGTCGACATAATCTCCTGTTGCCGACTCAATCATATCCAGATGCAGGTGAGGGCCGAAAGAGTAACCCGTGTTGCCGCTAAGGGCTATCACCTGCCCCGCCTTTACCGGATATTCCCCCGGTTCGGGGATAATCTCCACTTCCCAGCTTTCCTGTTCATACTGCAAGTCTTTCACCCTTCGGGCTATATCGCCCACAAATGCACTGAGGTGTCGGTTGATAGTGGAATAACCGTTATCGTAGTCCACATCGAGCACATATCCCGAGCCGTGCGTCACACGGATGCGCGAGATATGCCCGTCTGCCAAAGCATGTACAGGCTTGCCTATGGCTCCGCCGGTCTTGAAGTCCAACCCACCGTGAAAGTGATTGGAGCGTATCTCGCCGAAGTTACCGGAAAAGACAATCGGAAAATCGAAAGGGGGCGTGAAAGATGCCTGCTGTATGCCCGGTCCGGTTTCCACCTCGGACGCTTCTTGCGCATATCCACCTTGTATACTGCCTGCAAAAAACAAAAAAGAGAAAAGTATCGGGTATTTTATATTCTTACAGTTCATATCCTATTTTTTAATGCATGCAAATATAAAAAGAATAGTTCTCTCCGCCTAACCAAAAAAGAATAATCCTGCCGTCACACACGAGAAAAAAGCAGGCGTTTTCTGTTGTAAAACACGCTGTGCAAAATGACAATGAGAAAGATAAATCACTATCTTGCAACATGTTTAACCATTAACAGATGACATTATGATTATCGGAGTACCCAAAGAAATCAAGAACAACGAGAACCGTGTAGGAATGACCCCTGCCGGAGTAGCCGAGTTGGTGAAGAAAGGTCATACGGTGTATGTGCAGGCAACGGCCGGCGCAAACAGCGGGTTCTCTGACGATGATTACATCGCCGTAGGTGCGCAACTCCTACCTGCCATTGAAGACGTTTATGCCATAGCCGACATGATTGTCAAAGTGAAGGAGCCTATTGCACCTGAGTACAAACTGATTAAAAAGGGACAAGTGGTATTTACCTATTTCCACTTTGCAGCCGATAAATTACTGACCGAAGCCATGATTGAGAGCGGTGCCGTATGTATCGCCTATGAAACCGTAGAGAAGGATGACCATTCCTTGCCACTGCTTACTCCCATGAGTGAAGTGGCAGGACGTATGGCTACCCAGGTGGGAGCCCGCTTTTTAGAAAAGCCGCAAGGCGGAAAGGGCAAACTAATGGGTGGCGTACCGGGTGTCCGCCCTGCGCGTGTGCTTATTTTAGGTGGCGGCGTAGTCGGTACCAACGCCGCACAAATGGCTGCGGGAATGGGTGCGGAAGTGATGATTACGGATGTCAACCTGACGCGTCTGCGTTATCTCAGCGAGGTATTGCCCAAGAATGTAAAAACACTCTATTCCTCGCTTCACAATATTAAAATGGAACTGCCTACCATGGATTTGGTGATAGGTTCGGTACTTATCCCCGGCGATAAAGCGCCGCATCTGATTACGAGGGAGATGCTGAAAATGATGAAGCCCGGAACCGTACTTGTGGATGTCGCCATCGACCAGGGCGGTTGTTTTGAAACGTCCCATCCCACTACCCACAGCGAACCAACGTATGTCGTGGATGGCATTGTGCACTATGCGGAGGCCAATATTCCCGGTGCCGTACCGTTTACTTCCACTATAGCATTGACAAATGCAACGCTGCCTTATACCGTGGCATTAGCTTGCAAAGGTTGGAAACAGGCTTGTAAAGATGATCCGGCATTGGCATTGGGACTGAATGTGGTAGAAGGGAAAGTGACGTATAAGGCAGTGGCAGATGTGTTCGGAATGAGGTATGAGGAGATAGAACTATAAGTGGTTAGGAGTTAGGGGTTAGTGATAAGCGATTAGTGATTAGGGGTAATGATGAATTACGATTCAGCATAACTTATAACTTATAACTTATCACTCATCGCTAATCACTAATCGCTAAACAGGAATTCTTCTTTTTTTGCATACGCCCAATACATAATCAATATTGTTATGCACAGATTGAAGATAAACGGAAATTCTTGCGAACCGGTATGGAATATCCATTGGAAAAAGTCTGTGATGAAGGGAGAAAGCAGTATGGCAAGGTAATTCATCACCATTACAAAGGCAAGGGCAAGCGTTGTCTTCTGAGGGATAGCAGTATCAACTGTCTTATCGTAAATCAGAGGCTGGATGATGCCATAGCCCAAACCTACTAAAATACATCCCGGCACAATGAGCCATTCCGTAGGCGAAATCCATATCAACAGTAATCCGATGGCAATAGCCAAAAGGCTGTAAAGTTTTGTTTTATTCCCCAAAAGCTTCACCAAACTATCCAACATAAATCCGGGAGCCATAATGGCAAGGAAAAACAGAGAAATCATCAGCCCGGAATTACCGCTTGAAAAGTGATGTGCTTCCATCAAGAAAGGCAAGTTAAAAGTAACCGCAAGAACTACGTAAGTAACCAACCCGTAGAATAACATTAACTGAACAAGATGGCGTATGTGTATGCCATATTTACCGGAGATTACAGGCGTAGATTGAATGGGAGGAATGATAGCCGCCGCCTGCTTGATTGTTACCGAAGCCGCATCCTTCTTTAAATAAGCCGAAAGAACTAAAGAAATCAACGGCAACAGATAAACGGCAAAAGGCAAACGCCAGTGCACCTCTGCCAGATAACCCGTTACAGCCGTAGCCACCACCAGCGTCATATTGGTTATGGCAGAGCTATAGCCAAACTGCCTGACGCGATACTCTCCCGT
>ENA-ORLL01000439-ORLL01000439.1-human-gut-metagenome-genome-assembly--contig:-NODE-439-length-9171-cov-5.66948_pt1 | contig 9171 bp, 11 predicted proteins | sample MGYA00243070_ERZ508830 | MGnify/ENA primary metagenome ERZ508830 (study PRJEB26277, sample SAMN04329787) | human gut metagenome | biome: human-associated habitat | host: Homo sapiens | place: USA...
GTTTTTTAGGGTTTCTATGCTTGACGAAACCGTCAAAACGCGCCGGCCATGGCGCGGTTCTCCTCGCTCCTGCGTCCTTGCAGGAGCGTTTCTGCGTTTCGTGGGCATAATTCTAACAGTATCTAAACTGTTTCGCTATGTGCCTGCAGGAGAGTACGGGTGCGCCATCGGTGCCCGGGGCACGCGTACCGAACCTCAGTCAAAAAAGTATATTTATTAAGTAGGACTAAATTAGCATAATGTACAATAGCCATAGGTTGATAGCATAGTAGGCAGGCCCTTGTGGAGCTGTAATCCATAAAACTTTTAAAACAGCTCCCAAAATCAACACAAAAGCCGAAAAAAATCCAGAAAAAAGTAGCTGAAACCGCAGAAATCCCCAAAACAGCTCCAAAACCAAACCCAAAAGCCGAAAAAAATCCAGAAAAAAGTAGCTGAAACCGAAGAAATCCACAACACAGCTCCCCAACCCAGCCCATAAGCCAGAAAAATTGCGTGAAAAAGAAGCTGAAATTGCAGAAAATCCTAACAAGCATAATTTCGTACAGTATCTTAGTAGCGAACGCGAGAGTACTAAGCTGGTGAGACTCCGCGAGCAAGCCCGATGGTACCGAGTCTTGGGACCCACCCTATTAGCCACAACTGAAAAAAGTAAGAAAAATCTAAAAAATATTATTGACATCTAAGCCACGTTAGAGTATACTAACAGCCGTAAGAGCTACCAAATGATGTTTTTTATCATTAAAGTCGTGAAGAAAAGACGTGAAAAGAGGTAAATATGATGCCATTATCAATGAGTGGAGCCGGGGAGGCACAGATAATCAAGAAAATCGGCGGAAAGGAAGAGGTGAGATCTTTCCTTGAGAAGCTGGGCTTTGTAGTAGGCGGAGAGGTGACTGTCATCTCAGAGATAGCCGGCAATATGATAGTCAATGTAAAGGGCGCCAGAGTAGCAATCGGCAAGGACATGGCAAATAAGATCATGGTCTGATATAACATATGTAACAGGCATGGATATAGCATGTATGACATATATAACATATATAACACATGCATCAATGTGCTGTATAAGCTGTAATAATTTAAGATTTAAACGACTTTGTATATGATATTATGCAAACGTTTATATAAATTTTTTAAACAACAATAAAATTAAAAAAGGAGTAGTCAGCATGAAGACATTAAAGCAAGCCAAAGTAGGCGAGACAGTCAAGGTTGTCAAGCTCACAGGTCAGGGTGCAGTCAAGAGACGTATCATGGACATGGGAATCACTAAGGGTGTTGAGATATTTATCCGCAAGGTGGCACCGCTTGGAGATCCGGTAGAGGTGACAGTGAGAGGCTATGAGCTATCACTTCGTAAAGATGATGCCTCTATGATAGAAGTAGAGTAAATTTTTTTGACTAGAGGTTAGCGAATGCGAACTAAAGGGAGAAAAAGCAAACAGAAATAAGGAGATTAAAACATGGCAGTAAAAATTGCTCTCGCAGGAAACCCGAACTGCGGAAAAACAACACTGTTCAATGCCTTAACAGGTGCCAATCAGTATGTTGGTAACTGGCCTGGTGTTACAGTTGAGAAAAAAGAGGGAAAGCTTATCGGTCACAAGGATGTAGACCTGGTGGATTTACCGGGTATCTACTCACTTTCTCCATATACTCTCGAGGAGGTTGTTGCAAGAAATTACTTAATCGGAGAGCAGCCTGATGCGATTATCAATATCGTGGACGGAACAAATATCGAGCGTAACCTGTATCTTACAACACAGATTATTGAGCTTGGTATTCCGGTGCTTATGGCTATCAATATGATGGACATCGTAAGAAAAAACGGAGACAAAATCAATATCAAGGCACTCGGCGAGAAGCTCGGCTGTGAGGTTGTTGAGATTTCAGCTTTAAAGAAGACCGGAATCAAGGAGACAGCAGAGAAGGCTATCGAGATAGCAAAGTCAGGCAAATCCGTTCAGAGGGTACACCGCTTTGCAGATGATGTGGAGAGCACAATCGCAGGCATCGAGGATAAGCTTGGTCTTGCAGTAGCAGAGAACCAGAAGAGATTCTTTGCAATCAAGCTTTTAGAGCGTGACTCAAAGATTTCTGAGGTATTAAAGAGTGCTCCAAATGTGGACGCAGAGATTAAAGCTCTCGAGGACAAATACGATGATGACACAGAGAGTATCATCACAAACGAGAGATATCAGTACATATCTTCAATCATCGGCTCATGTGTAAAGAAGGCACGCGCCGGAAAAGAGACAGTATCAGACAAAATTGATAAGATTGTTACAAACAGATTTTTGGCACTGCCTATTTTCGCACTCATCATGTGGGCTGTATATTATGTTGCAGTATCATCACTTGGTGGAATTGTAACAGACTGGACAAACGACACACTCTTTGGTGAGTGGATTCAGCCGGCAGTACAGACATTTATGGAAAATGCAGGCTGCTCTGAATGGCTTGTATCACTTGTAGTTGAAGGTATCATCGGAGGTCTTGGTGCACCTATCGGATTTGCACCACAGATGGCTATCGTATTCTTATTCCTCTCAATCCTTGAGGACTGCGGATACATGGCACGAGTAGCTTTCATCATGTACAGAATCTTCCGTAGATTCGGTCACTCAGGAAAGTCCTTCATCCCCTTCCTCATCGGATCAGGATGTGGTGTACCTGGAATCATGGCAACACGTACTATCGAGAACGAAAAAGACCGTCGTATGACAATGATGACAGTAACAAATATCCCATGTGGAGCAAAGCTTCCTGTTATCGCACTTATCGCAGGCTTTATCATGGGTGACGGCTGCTGGTGGATGGCACCTCTTATGTACTTTGCAGGAATCGGCCTCACAATCATCTACTGTATCATTTTAAAGAAGACAAGAGCATTTGCAGGAGAACCTGCACCGTTCGTAATGGAGCTCCCACAGTATCATATCCCTTCAGTAAAGGGTGTGCTGTTACACGTATGGGAGAGAGTATGGGCATTCATTAAGAAGGCCGGAACAATCCTTTTCCTCTGCTGTGCAGTTATGTGGTTCCTTTCAAGCTTCGGCATCCAGGATGGCGCATTCGGACTTGTTGACAAAGAAAACAGCTTACTCGCAGTAATCGGATCTGCAATCGCAGTTATCTTTGCACCACTTGGATTCAATACATGGCAGGCAGTTGCATCATCACTCTCAGGCTTTGTGGCAAAAGAGGGTATCGTTTCAACAATGGGTGTACTCGCAGGACTTGGAGAGGTAGAAGAGTATGCAGTAAGCATGCATGATCAGTTTGCAGCATTCTTCCCAACAACAATGGTAGCAGTATCATTCTTGCTGTTCAACCTGTTTGACTCACCATGTCTTGCAGCTATCTCAACAACAGCAAAAGAGCTTAACAACCGTAAGTTCTTCTGGTTTACAATCATTTTCCAGAATGTATCAGCTTACTGTGTAACACTTATGTTCTACCAGATTGTGGGACTTTGCATAGGTGAGGTAGCCTTCAACTTCTGGACAGTAGTTGCATTTGTACTCCTTGCAGGTGTATTATACTTATTGTTCAGAAAAGACCCTAATAAGGCAACAGCAAAGAGCTCTTCATTTGCGGCATCAAACGTGTAGTAGGAGTTTAAATGAGAATTAACCTGGAATTTAACACAGCAGACCTCATAGCAGTCATAGTTCTTCTATGCCTGCTGGGGCTTGCCGTAAAGATAATAATAGGATTTTTCAAAGAAAAGAAATAATGCAGAAGCATATTTAGTAGCATTTGTAGTGAATAGGAGATGATGACATGCTGGCTGATATCATTGTAATTGCAATTCTCGTAGTGATAGTTGCACTTGTAATCAGGACAATAATCAAATCAAAGAAAGCAGGCAAAAGTCTGCAGTGTGGAATGGACTGCAGCCATTGCAAGGGCTGTCATTACTCCACGGCATGGTGTGTATGAAGCACATGATGGGCATTTCATGGAAAGAACTCATCTGCCGCTTAAGCTGCATCTGCCGGCATCGGTAACGATAGGAGGATGTATGTCGAAAGAAGCAATAGAGCAAAAAGAGGTAATCGTTGGCAAGCTAAAGGACAGCGGATGCAGGATTACAAAGCAGAGACTTATTTTACTTGATGTAATCCTCGAGGGCGAGTGCGGAAGCTGCAAAGAGATTTATTACCGGGCATCGAAGATAGACCACTCTATCGGGACTGCTACGGTGTATCGGATGATCAATACGCTCGAAGAGATTGGAGCGATTGACCGCAAAAATATGTATAGAGTGCAGGTATCCTAGGCCTGGTTTTATGGAGCACCCCACCAAAATGGTGGGGTGCTTTTTTTATCCAAAAATATGAAAAAAACACTTGACATATGGATGCAAGTAAGATATAGTTAACTCAGGTTAGAGATAACTAACACGAAAGGAGCCAAAATGTGTCAGGAAGTTTTTCAGATTGCGATGAGCATGAATTTAAAGAGCGTGGAAATGCAGCTTGCCCTCCAGTGTGCCCCACTAATTACAGGAGCGAGAATCTCGAATATGCTCATGATTGACAGCGCTGATGAGAGTGCCATGAGAGTGATTTTAAGGGCTTCCGGGATATCACATTTCAGGCTCGGAGCAAGGAATGAGAAAACCGCCTTCCTCTTATTCCGCAGGAGCCGCTTAGAAGCGTACTTGAATAATTCAGAGGCTTTGGACATACTAAAGAAAGCGGGATATGAGGATTTTTCATTCGGCAAGATATTACTTAGATTCAAAAAACACTACGACTCGTATCTGAATGATTAACACTAGCAGTTTCCGCATGAGATGGGGCTATTGCTCGGATATCCGATAGAGGATGTGAGAGGTTTTATTGAGCATAACGGATGCAGTTGCCTGTATTCAGGGTACTGGAAGGTATACCGCAACGTACCACTCAAAAAGAAGATGTTTGAGGATTTTGAAAAGGCGAAGGAAAGTGTCATACAGCTATTGGCCGATGATATAGATATGAGGCTGATACTGGAAATATATAAAGAAGAACCGCAGCAGATAGCGGTATAGGAGGAATTAAAATGAGCAAAATCAGTGTAGTTTATTGGTCACAGTCAGGCAATACAGCAGCAATGGCAGAGGCAGTGGCAAAGGGTGTCACAGACGCCGGAAAGGAAGCAGAAATCGTATTCGTAAGCAGTGCTTCAATAGATGAGCTTAAATCAGAGTCAGCATTCGCACTCGGATGCCCTGCAATGGGTGCAGAGGTACTCGAGGAGGGCGAGATGGAGCCATTTGTCACAGAGCTCGAGGGCAGTGTGGCAGGCAAGACAATCGGTCTGTTCGGTTCATACGGATGGGGTGATGGCGAGTGGATGCGCGACTGGGTAGATCGAATGACAGCAGCCGGAGCTACAGTAGTAGGTGGCGAGGGTGTTATCTGCCAGGATGCACCGGACGATGATGCAAAGACAGCCTGCGAGGAGCTTGGAAAGAAGCTTGCAGCGGTATAAGCACAATATGCAGAAACTATAATGACTAATTCGTTATTCGCAGATATTTAAACATTTCTATAAATATTTGCATGTGGTCGCGACAACAGGAATGACCACAAAACAAAATGATAGATCACCAAATATTTGGTTTTCTATAAATATATTTTATCTCCGCAAAGTATAAACTTTGCTCCTAGTGTAAATCTGGGCCGGCGAACTTCCCATTCGCCGGCCCGCTCTCTTTTTAATGACATTTGGGCTATTGCATTGGATGGAGCTATTATTATATAATTATTTCTGCCAGAACTAAGTGCTGAGGAAAAAAACGATATAAATGCTTAATTCGTCAGATGAAGACATTAAGATGGCTAAGGAACGTCTGTCGATGATTGAAGAGTAAAGATGCAAGAAAACACCTCTATTGCAGTGCAATGGAGGTGTTTTTTTGCTAATGCCTAATCAGAAAGAATATAATAAAAAATTCGCAGATTATTACAATCTGCGGAAATCACCTCTGTTAAAAAACACTAGATATATAATAAAACTTAAGTCGTTTTATGTCAACTATCGTATCTTTTTTTGTATCTTTTTACATTTTTAAGGGAATATTGGGATGTATTTTATATATTTTTTAGTTTTAGATGGTCAAAATTGTGGTCAGAAATAAATTAAATTATATTGACATTATATATCCGATTTGGGTATAATAACAAAAAGAGTAACCAAATTGGATATATTTTTTATGGGAGGTTTGTTATTATGAACATTAAGGAAATACGAAATACTACCGGCCTTTCGCAACGTAGTTTTTCAAAGATGTTCAATATACCAATAAGTACATTGCAAAAATGGGAGCAGGGAGAAAGCTCGCCAACGCCGTATATTATAAAATTGATTGCCAACCAGTTACCGATAGATAATGATAATATGTGTAAAATTGAAGATAATAATGGTAAGATTTATTATTATAACAGAGACGCTGGGTATTTAATTGATTCAATAGGTACAAAAATCAAGATATGTGAAGATCTTGATGGTGTTAAGGAAAAAAATCTTTCATTATATGTGGCTGATTTATTTGAATCCTATTATGAAATAGTTGATAAATTTAATCGTGACTGTAGACTTGATAAAACAGAAGATATTATATGGAGTTAATATATGGCGAAGAAAATAGCTAAAGAATACTATTTAATGCATAAAGATATACCTGTTTGCCTGATGGAGCTGACAGAAGGTGGAACTCTCGGAAATTACAGAAAAAATGAAGCAGCTCTTGCCCACTTTCCTATAGGTGGACAGATGAATGATATGAAATTTCATGATTGGTGGAAGGACAGAGCTATTCCTAAGACGAGGCACGGAGCTAAGACTGCCCTGCAAAGACTTGGATATTCTTCAACAAACAGTGCTTTGGTAGATAATTTGGCCTTAAGTTTGTCGGACTGTTATTGGATTAAACCTCGTGGTGAAGATATCGAATGGAAAGATGTTAATCTGTTTACAAATGATTTCGTAGATACTTTTGGTGAAATAACACTAAACAAGGACAATTTACTTGATTTAAGGAAGAAAACAAAATTTAACTGCGCTGCTTCACAGGGAGAACTTCAGAAAAAATGGTGTATTGACACTTTAGGCCGCCGATATATGATTAAAGGTAATTATGGAGAATCATACCAGCAAAGTATAAACGAACTATTTGCAACAGAACTTCATAGAAAACAAGAATTTAAGAATTTCACGGTATACACTCCCACATTGTTAACAGTAGAAGGTGGAATTGAAGGACTTGGATGTCTTTCATATGATTTTTGCTCAGAAAATCTGGAATGTATCAGTGCATGGGAATTATTGCAATCAGTCAAGCTTAAACAAAATGAATCCTATTATTATCCATTGAAAAAGGTCTGTCTTGGTTTGGGAATAAAAGAAGAAGAGTTTGATTATTTTATGGATTATGAAATAATGACTGACTATCTCATTTCAAATACCGACAGGCACATGAATAATATTTCAATAGTCAGAAATCCGGACACATTAGAAATACTTGGATTTGCACCTATATATGATTCCGGTAATTCTATGTTCTATAATATTCCATACGAGCATCTTGGCTCAATTCGTATTGATGAGATAAAGACACATTCTTTTATTTCTAAAGAAGTACGGCTTCTATCATATGTAAAGGATAGAAATATTGTAAATATTGATAAAGCAGAAATGGATTTTAGTTTGTATAAAAAAGATTTAATCGAACGTCATATGCGTATCCCAAGGCTACAAGCATTATATGAAAAGAAACTCACAAAGCTGAGAGCATTCCAAAATGGTAAAGACATATGGAAAACAGATAAATATTAAGTATTTCATTCCTCTTCTATTGAAAAAAATAATCACAAGGAGGCATACATTATGTCAAGAAGAGGAAACAACATCAGAAAGAGAACCGACGGACGCTGGGAGGGGCGCTACTACATAGTAGACACAGCCGGCAGTAAAAAGTGCAAATCGGTATACGGCCACAGCTATAAGGAAGTAACAGAAAGGCTGCTTACAGCAAAAGCTGCTTCACTTAATCAAACAGCAGACCCAAAACAGTCCGCTATCACCGTAAAAGAAGTCGCTGAGAAATGGCTTGAAAGTATAGCATCCAGCCGGAAGTGCTCTACCATTCAAAAGTATTCTACTATATACAATAAATATATTAAACCAAACTGGGGAGAAAGTGTCATAGATGAGTTAAATCAGAATGAAATACTCAAGCTACTACCTGAGACAGCCGGTGAGAGCGTTACAAAGAGCATACTTTGTATATTCAATTCAATCCTTGCATATGGAGCTGCCACATATGGCACCGGAGAAATTCATCTGTCGTACAGGGCAAAACGTTCATCCGTCACATCCTCAAACAACATAAATACAATCAATACAACAGACCAGCAAAAGCTAACCGAGTATCTTCTTACCGAGCTTGATATCTATAAGCTCGGTATTTTATTGTGCCTTTTTATGGGGCTGCGTTTAGGAGAAATTTGTGCCCTGAAATGGGAAGATATCGACATGATTAGTCGCACTCTGCATGTCAATCGCACAGTGCAGAGACTTCCTGTAGATACAGTACACACATCCGGTTCATCACAAAACAACCACACAGCCACGAGAAAGACTTCTTTATATATAGATTCACCAAAGACTTCAAATTCACTTCGTGAGATTCCTATCCCGGACTTTATATATGACAAGCTGTCAGATTATTATAACACTTCAATAAAAGGTGACTCTTATTTTCTAAAGAAAAATCAGCCTATGGATCCCCGCACTTATCAGAATAGATTCCATATCTATATAAGAGAAGCAGGTATCGGGAATACTCACTTTCATGCATTGCGCCACACCTTTGCCACAAACTGTATCAGCAGCGGCGCCGACGCTAAGAGTGTAAGTGAGATTCTTGGACATTCCAATGTAAATATTACATTGAATCGCTATATGCATCCAAATCTGGAGACCAAGCGCTCCGCAATCAATTCTATAGTTATCCCATAAATGGTCAGAAAAATGGTCATATTTATATAAAATGTTTATTTTATACATAAGGGAGGTTGGATTTCGCAGATTGTAATAATCTGCGAAATCCAACCTCCCTTTTAATGTAGTGTTTCACCCGGAGGCAGCAAATGAGCATACATCTTTACAAAC
>ENA-ORLL01000441-ORLL01000441.1-human-gut-metagenome-genome-assembly--contig:-NODE-441-length-9153-cov-7.01759_pt1 | contig 9153 bp, 5 predicted proteins | sample MGYA00243070_ERZ508830 | MGnify/ENA primary metagenome ERZ508830 (study PRJEB26277, sample SAMN04329787) | human gut metagenome | biome: human-associated habitat | host: Homo sapiens | place: USA...
GCATGATGAGTTCACAGATGCCACAGCACTCTGTCTTGCAGCTATCGGAATCATGACATATGTATTCCCACTGCTCGCTCCTGTTCCGGAGCTGTCATACGCAGTAAGGACACTCGGTACAATAGCCGGTGTTGTTATCACAGCAAGCCACAATCCTCGTGAGTACAATGGATACAAGGTATACTGGGAGGATGGTGCACAGGTTACTCCACCTCATGATACAAGCATCATGGCTGAGGTGGCAAATGTTACATCATTTGACCAGGTAAAGACTATGGACAAGGCTGCTGCTATTGAGGCAGGCCTTTACAATGTCATCTCTGATGAGGTTGAGGAGGGATATTTCGGAGAGCTCCGTAAGCTTTCTATCCATCCTGAGATTATCAAGGCTATGGCAAAGGATATCAAGATCGTTTACACACCACTCCACGGCACAGGTCTTCGCCCTGTACAGAGAGTACTTAAGGATATGGGCTTTGAGAATGTATACATTGAGCCAAGCCAGGCAGTACCTGACGGCAATTTCCCTACATGTCCTTATCCAAATCCTGAGAATCCTGATGCATGGAAGCTAGCACTTGAGCTTGCAAAGGAAAAAGATGCTGATATCGTTTTAGCAACTGACCCTGATGCCGACAGACTCGGTGTATACTGCAAGGATACAAAGACAGGTGAGTATGTGACATTTACAGGAAATATGTCAGCTATGCTTATCGGTGAGTATATTTTAAGCCAGAAGAGTGCCAATGGTACTCTGCCTGAGAATCCTGCATTTGTTGAGTCAATTGTTTCTACAGATATGGGTAAGGCAATTGCGGCAGCATATGGCGTAAAGCATATCGAGGTTTTAACAGGTTTCAAGTATATCGGAGAGCAGATGCTCAAATTTGAAAAGACCGGCTGCAACAACTATGTATTCGGTATGGAGGAGAGCTACGGATGTCTGCCGGGCACATATGCAAGGGATAAGGATGCTCCTGCAGCGGTATGTATGCTGTGTGAGGTAGCTGCCTTCTACAAGTCACAGGGCAAGACACTCTGGGATGGCATGATTGACATGTACGAGAAGTATGGCTACTACAGAGAGGGTATTTCCACAATGACCTTAAAGGGCATTGATGGTGCTGCACAGATAAATGAGATTATGACAAAGGCACGTGCCGCTGAGCCAAAGAAATTTGGTGATTATCAGGTGCTTGCTATCCGTGATTACAAGAATGACACAAGAAAAGATATGACAACAGGAAAGGTTGAGCCGACAGGTCTTCCTTCTTCTAATGTACTTTACTACGAACTTAACGATAACGCTTGGTGCTGTGTACGCCCTTCTGGTACAGAGCCTAAGATTAAATTCTATTTCGGAGTTAAAGGAGTGTCTCTTGAAGATTCACAGGCTAAGCTTGATGCTTTGTCAGCTGAGGTTCTCGGACAGTTTGAATAAAGACTATGATGAAAATATACATTTGCCCGGATTGTGGCTGGATACGGATGGTTTCAAGAAGGAAAGAGGTTGAATGCTTCAAGTGTGGCAGGCCGCAGATGCGTCTGACGAATCTGGAGTTTGGAAAGTATACCAATATGTCGGAGAAGGAGCGTCAGGACTACGCAGACGCGTGGCTTTACATTCATAGGAAAAAGGAAAAATAACATGGCAAAGAAGAGAAGAAGAAAAAAGAGAAGAAGTGGACGTAAGAAGATTATACTTTTTGTATTTGAAATCCTGTTGCTGTTAATTGTTCTGTTAGTGGTTTGGGCTTATAATAAGACACTCGGACAGGTTAAATATGAGGATGCGCTGACAGCTAGTGAGGCCGGAATCAATGAGGATATTGATGATGATGCTCTTGCCAATATGCATGGATATCTCAATGTAGCGTTGTTTGGTCTGGACAACAGAAGTAATGGTTCATACAATGAGGGGCATTCCGATTGTATCATGATCGCTAGTCTGAATTATGATACTAAGGAGGTTCAGCTTGTTTCTGTCTACAGAGATACGTATCTGCCTATAGGCAATGGAAAGTTTGCAAAGGCAAATGCAGCATATGCTAATGGTGGGGCAAAGAGAGCAGTAGCTATGCTTAATTCAAATTTGGATTTGAATATTACGAAGTATGTTTGTGTTGACTGGAAGGCTCTCGTAGATGCTATAGATGATATCGGAGGTCTTGATCTTGAGATTACTAAGGCGGAGATGAAGGAAATCAATTATCTGATTCCTGAGGTTGATTATACTACAGGATATAATACTCCTTATCTTGAGGGGGATGGTATGCAGCATCTTGATGGAACTCAGGCTACATGCTATGCACGTATCAGAAGCACCTCTGGTGATGATTTCTTAAGGGCATCTCGTCAGAGAATTGTGCTTCAGGCTATGCTTGACAAGGCTAAGCAGTCAGATTTAGGCTCGCTCACAGAGATGTGTAAGGATATCATGAGTCAGATAAGTACAAACTTTACAGCTGCCGAGATATTACAGTATGCTTCTTATGTTACAAAGTTTCAGATGAAGGAGACAACAGGCTTCCCATTTGAGCTGACTACAATGAATCTTTCATCTACTGGGGATACAGTTATTCCAATTGATTTAGCACAGAATGTTTCCAAACTTCATCAGTTTCTGTTTAATGAGACTGATTATCAGCCAACTGAGACAGTTCAAAGTGTCAGTGACAAGATTGCTAAAAAAACAGGTGTTACGTCAAAGACTTCTGCATTTGATCTCTCACAGTACAATGATACTGTTGGTTCTGATGGAACCGAAGGGGCAAAGAAAAAGAATAAGGATAAGCAGGATTCATTAAAGAACAGTCAGTCGGAGTCTGAAAATAATTCTGGAACGAAATCATCATCAGATGATTCAGATGAGTAATTACCTGATGGTATTTATTTAGCTGTTATAAGCAATAAGTTTTATAAAACAATATTTATATGAACAATATATCCGGGGCCAATCAATAGATTGGTCCCACATAATTTAATATGATTAATAATGTAATAACCTATAACTAATGAATAGTTAATGGAAAATCAATGATTAAATAACAACTAAATTACAAGAACAAGGGAGAATTTATGAAACCGGAAATCAAAGAAAAAATCACGGCAACAAACCAGAAATACTTAAAGAAATTCTTAACAGAGGAAGCTCCGGCTAAGCTTGAGCGCCAGCTTGAGCACATGGACTGGTCATACCTTGATATGATTCACAATAAGGAGCAGCAGAGAGGTACATTTTCACCGCTTGCTGCTATGGAGCTTTCAGAGATAGAGGCAAATAAGGACAAATACCTTGCAACAGGTCTTGATGCTGTCAAGAATGGCAAGGTTGGTGCAATTCTTCTTGCCGGTGGACAGGGTACACGTCTTGGCTTTGACAAGGCTAAGGGCATGTTCAATATCGGAAAGACAAAGGAACTCTACATCTTTGAGCAGCTTGTCGCAAACCTCATGAAGGTTACAAATCAGACCGGTACATGGGTGCCTCTGTATGTTATGACAAGCGAGATAAATGATAGCATGACAAGAGAGTTCTTTGAAGAGCACGACTATTTTGGATACAACAAGGACTATGTGAAGTTTTTCGTGCAGGAGATGGTTCCGGCAGTTGATTTTGATGGAAATCTGCTCATGAAATCTGAGGATTCACTTGCCATGTCACCAAACGGAAACGGTGGATGGTTCAAGTCACTCATCAATGCCGGTCTTGACAAGGATTTGAAGGACAAGGGTGTTGAGTGGCTCAATGTATTTGCTGTGGACAATGTGCTTCAGCAGATTGCAGATCCTGTATTTGTAGGTGCTACAATCGAGTCCGGCTGTGTCAGCGGTTCTAAGGTGGTCAGAAAGTGCGATCCATACGAGAGAGTCGGCGCTATGTGTCTTGAGAATGGCAAGCCTTCGATTGTTGAGTATTACGAGCTTACTCCTGAGATGGCAGAGGCAAAGAACGAGAATGGTTCATTGCAGTATGGCTTTGGTGTTATCTTAAACTATTTATTCCGCGTGGACAAGCTCATGGCTATCGCAGAGAAGAGCCTTCCGCTTCATGTGGTAGAGAAGAAGGTACCTTACATTGATGAGAATGGTACAGAGCACAAGCCTGAGACTCCGAATGCATACAAGTTTGAGACACTCATCCTTGATATGGTATACATGATGGACAATAGCCTGCCATTTGAGGTAGACAGAGAGAAGGAGTTTGCACCTGTAAAGAATGCGACAGGTACAGATTCGGTTGAAACAGCGAGAGCTCTTCTTGAGAAGAATGGAATTGAAATTTAATATATGATTTATGGTAACTGTTCATTGGCAGGGATGTATTGATATTCTGCAATTTCTCTTTATCGCAGACTTAGAGGTGCATCTGCCGATGAGCAGTTATTTTTATTTTTATAATCGCATAGTGGCCTGCAATGGGGAACATAGGCTGTAAATAGTTAACTGATTTATGAAAAAATAAATAATCCCGTCACAAATTAAACACAGATTGACAGTATACTTCTAATTGTAAACGAAAGGAGAAACTATTATGGATAACAATTATGGAAATATGAATGATACAAATAATACTAACAGTACAAATAACACAAATAACAATACAAACAATGTAAATTTCACAATGTCGGGTAATCCTTACAATCCGGATGAGTCACAGAGGGCCGCACAGACTAATAATACATCAGCTGAAAGCTATTCACAGAGCTACAATCCATATTCGCAGGCTTCTGCAGCAGGACAGCCAAATACAAACCAGTCATATGCAAATCAGTCATATGCAAACCAGCCTTATTCTAATCAGTCGTATAATTCAGGCACAAATAATAATGCATATGGCGACGCATCAGCCGGTTCGACAGACAACTCATATAGCCGGATGAATATGAATGGTCAGGCATACCAGCAGACTGCAAAGCCTAAGAAACAGAGAGCACCTAGAAAGCCTGGTGCATTTGGACCATTTGCAGCAAAGACAGTAGCGGCAGCTCTTATCTTCGGACTCGTCGGAGGCGGTGTTTTCACAGGAGTAAGCTATATTGGCACGAGAGCTATTTCAAATTCTTCTACTGCAAGTGCAAAGCTTACCACTACAACATCCGGTGGGACTAAGCAGACATCCTCAGGGAATGCAAAGGATCTGACAGATGTATCATCAGTTGTCGATGAGGTAATGCCTAGCATCGTTGCTATCACAAATACAGGAACAGTCACCTACAACAGCTTTTTCGGAAAGCAGTCACAGCAGTCTCAGAGCTGCGGCTCAGGTATCATTGTGAGTGAGGATGATGATTATCTCTACATTGCTACAAACAACCATGTTGTGGCAGATTCAGAGGAGCTCACAGTACAGTTTGATGATGATTCAGTGGTAAAGGCAGAAATCAGAGGAACAGATCCGGATGACGATCTAGCAGTTGTACGTGTAAAGAAAGCAGACCTTGGAAAAGATACTTACTCAAATATCAAGATTGCTACAATCGGAGATTCTGAAAGTGTAGCTGTTGGAAGTCCTGCAATTGCTATCGGTAATGCACTTGGATACGGACAGTCTGTCACAACAGGTATAGTAAGTGCGCTTAACAGAACTGTTACTACACAGGATTCACAGACAGGTGAGACTGTTACCAACAACAAGCTTATCCAGACAGATGCAGCAATAAACCCTGGAAACAGTGGTGGAGCACTCTTGAATGAAAATGGCGAGGTTATCGGTATAAACTCTGTAAAATATTCTTCAACTGAGGTTGAGGGTATCGGATATGCAATTCCTATGTCGGTTGCAAAGCCTATTATTGAGAGTCTCATCCAGGATGGAAAGTATACAAACGAGAATCAGGCATACCTTGGAATAAAGGGTGGCGATGTTTCATCTGAGATGGTAGCCTACGGCTTCCCACAGGGTGTGTATGTTTCATCTGTTTCAGCTGGTTCAGGTGCCGCAAATGCCGGTTTACAGGAGGGAGATATCATCACTGCTGTTGACAGCACAAAGATTTCTTCTATGACAGAGCTGCAGTCAGCGTTAAAGAGCTACAAGGCCGGAGATAAGGTTACTCTTACTGTTGCCCGTCAGAGTGGCAGACAGTACGAAGAGAGCAAGGTTGAAGTAACCTTAAGCTCTGCAAAGGATATTCAGCAGTAAATAATTCATTTATATTTATGAGTACAAAAACGCGCCAGTGTGGCGCTTTTTTTGTTATGAAAAATATAGTTAGGGGTTGATTTTCTAAATAAAAAGGTGTAGTATTATGAGTGTTCATAAAAATATAAGGAGAGGCGAACGTGAACAAACAAGAGAAAGATATACTGAACACGTTATATCATCAATCAGTTAACAATCAAAGAGAGATATCAGAGTTATCCGGTCATTCTCTGGGAGTTGTAAACAAATCAATAAAAGAATTGATGAATGAAGGTTATATAAATGAAAAATGTGCTGTTACACCTAAGGCACTTAAAGAATTCAAAGAAAAGGCTCCGAAGAATGCAGTAATTCTGGCAGCTGGTTATGGAATGCGAATGGTGCCTATAAATACCGAGACTCCAAAGGGACTATTAGAGGTAAATGGAGAAGTACTTATAGAGCGGACTATCAGACAGCTTCATGAAGTGGGAATTTATGAAATATATGTAGTTGTCGGCTTTATGAAGGAGAGGTATGAGTATCTTATCGATGATTTTGGTGTAGAGCTCGTTGTCAATGAAGAGTATACGACTAAGAATAATCTATATTCAGTAAAGAAGGTTCTGAATCATTTATCAAATACATATATCATACCGTGTGATATATGGTGCGACAAGAATCCGTACCATCACCATGAATTATATTCCTGGTATATGGTCAGTGATTTGATTGATGATGACAGCACGGTGCGTGTTAACAGAAAAATGGAGTTGGTTACCATTCCGAAGGCTGCCGGCGGCAATGCTATGATAGGAATTAGCTATCTGCTTGACGATGATGCACAAATTGTCAAAGGCAGAATTGAAAAATTGTGTAGTAATTCGGCTAATGATGGTGCCTTCTGGGAGACTGCACTGTATGATAAGGACAGAATGTTTATTACCGCCAGGGTAGTACATTCGTGGGATGTGGTTGAAAATAACACATATGAGCAGCTCTCAGAGAGGGACAGCGATTCAAATCATCTGAAAACGGATGCTATACAGGTTATATGCGAAGACTTATCTGTATCAGCAGACGATATTGTAGATATTACGGTATTGAAAAAGGGCATGACAAACCGCTCGTTCCTGTTCTCATGTAAAGGGAAAAAATATATCATGAGAATTCCGGGAGAGGGAACGGATCAGCTGATAAACAGACGTAATGAAGCAATGGTTTATAATACTATTGATGGCAGACATATATGTGATGATATCGCTTATATAAATCCGGATAATGGATATAAAATCACTGCGTTTTTAGAAAATGCGAGAGTATGTGATCCGGAAAATAATGATGATGTTTGTAAATGCATGAAGCGTCTCAGAGAATTTCATGATATGAAGCTTAAAGTAAATCATGAATTTGATATATTCGGTCAGCTTGAGTTTTATGAGAGCCTGTGGGATGGTTCGCCTTCTGCATACAGACATTACAGGCAGACTAAGGAAAATGTCCTTTCACTCAGACCGTATATAGAAGCTCATGTAAATGAAAAGGTTCTTACGCATATTGATGCTGTTCCGGATAATTTCCTTTTTGTTAAGGATGAAAATGGAAATGAGGACATCAGACTTATTGACTGGGAATATGCAGGAATGCAGGATCCGCACGTAGATATAGCCATGTTCTGCATATATTCCATGTATGACAGGGAGCATGTGGATAAGTTAATTGATGCATATTTCACAGAAGGGTGTTCAGCTGAAATCCGAATAAAGATTTATTGTTATATTGCAGTATGCGGACTTTTATGGAGTAACTGGTGTGAGTATAAGAGAAATCTGGGCGTTGATTTTGGTGAATATTCACTTAGACAGTACAGATATGCAAAGGATTATTACAAAGTAGTACAGGATGAAATGCAGAAATTGGAGGATAATTAAGAATGCATGAAGTAAAACGCGCGATTATTATGGCAGCAGGACTGGGAAATCGTATGAGACCGGTAACGCTGACCACTCCGAAGCCATTGGTAAGGGTGAATGGAAAGCGTATGATAGATACGGTTATTGCAGGTTTACATGATAATGGAATAACGGAGATTTATATTGTTGCCGGATATTTAAAGGAACAGTTTTATGAATTAGAGAATGAATATCCGGGAGTTACTATAATTGAAAATCCTTATTATGAAAGCTGTAATAATATTTCATCACTATATGTTGCAAGAGATCATATTGAGGATGCAATTATTCTTGATGGGGACCAGATTATATATAATCCGAAAATTCTTTCAAAAGAGTTCGAACGCTCAGGTTATAACAGCGTATGGACTGATGAAGAAACAGATGAGTGGCTTCAGACAGTAGAAGATGGAATTGTAACATCCTGCAGCAGGAGTGGCGGAAGTCGTGGATGGCAGCTTTATAGCATCTCCAGATGGACAGCAGCAGATGGCCGCAAACTGAAAAAACATCTGGAAATAGAATTTGAAAACAAAAAAAATACTCAGATATACTGGGATGATGTTGCCATGTTCTGTTATCCGGATGAATATCAGCTTGGTATATATGAGATGCAAAAAGGTGATATTATTGAAATCGACAATTTGCAGGAGCTTGCTGAAATAGATAGCAGCTACAAGAAATATATGGAGGATTAGTATTATGAAAGAGAAAAAAATTGATTGGATTATCACACTTGTGCCATTAGCAATAATTGTAGCATTGTGTATTTTATTTTTTGCATTACCTGAGCAGTCAAATGCTATACTCAGTCAGGTGAGATTTTTCTTTGGAGATACGTTTGGGATTTATTATCTGATTATAGGTTTAGGCATATTTTTGATATCGATATTTATAGCAGGCTCGAAGTATGGAGATATTGTTCTTGGAGAGCCGGATGAAAAACCAAAGTACTCATTCTTTTCATGGGGATGTATGATGTTCACATGTGGTCTGGCAGCAGATATTTTATTCTACTCATTTTCTGAGTGGATTATGTATGCAACCAATCCCCACATTAAGGAGCTTGGAAGCATA
>ENA-ORLL01000443-ORLL01000443.1-human-gut-metagenome-genome-assembly--contig:-NODE-443-length-9127-cov-7.80732_pt1 | contig 9127 bp, 8 predicted proteins | sample MGYA00243070_ERZ508830 | MGnify/ENA primary metagenome ERZ508830 (study PRJEB26277, sample SAMN04329787) | human gut metagenome | biome: human-associated habitat | host: Homo sapiens | place: USA...
GGATCTCGCCCAGCTCCATGCCCTTATCCACGGCCTTGCACATATCGTAGATGGTCAGCAGCGCGGTGGAAACGCCGGTCAGCGCTTCCATCTCCACGCCGGTCACGCCGCTGGTTTTTACGGTGCAAAGGGCTTCCACGGCCTGCCGCTCGGGCAGCAGACGGAACTCGATGCCTACCTTGGTCAGGGGCAGCGGATGGCACAGGGGGATCAGCTCGCTGGTGCGCTTGGTGGCCATAATGCCCGCAATGCGCGCCACGCCCAGCACATCGCCTTTTTTCACAGTGCCGCTCTGCACTGCGGCAAAGGCTTCGGCGTTCATGGTAATAATGCCGTGGGCAGTGGCTTCCCGGGTGGTGACGGGCTTTGCGCTCACGTCCACCATCACGGCATTCCCGGCGGCATCAAAATGTGTCAGATTATTATCATTCATAAAGATCGTATCTTTCTTATTTTAAAATGAATCAAATTTGCAAACGTCCTCGCCCTCTCAGGCTCATTTCATTCGCCAGCTCCCCCAAAGTGGGAGCCCTTGGCAGTCCACGCAAACTTCATCTCTTTGCCAAGGCCTCTCCCTTTGGGAGAGGTGGCACGGCGTAAGCCGTGACGGAGAGGGCGAGCAAGCTGCCCTTAGCAGTGCCCAAAGCCGCAGTTCGGCCAGTGGCACACTTCGCAGTTCAGGCACAGGCCGCCCTCGCCCAAGCGGGCGATATCCTCGGCGGTGATGGGGTCATCTGCCAGCAGGCGAGGCAGCAGCAGGTCAAAAATGGTGCGCTTGGCGTACATCACGCAGCCGGGCAGACCGCACACCGGCACACCGTCCAGATAGCTGACAAGGAACATTGCCCCCGGCAGCACCGGTGCACCGTAGGTGATGATATCCGCCCCGGTGTTCTTGATGGCAAGCGGGGTGCGGTCATCGGGGTCCACGCTCATGCCGCCGGTGGTAAAGATCAGCTCACACCCTGCGGCCTTGGCTTCCAGAATGGCAGCGGTGATCCCGGCGGGGTCGTCATCGCAGACCTTGTGGAAAACCATCTCGCAGCCGTAGACGGCCAGCTTGCTTTGCAGGATGGGAGTGAATTTATCCTCGATGCGTCCCTTGAACACCTCGCTGCCGGTGGTGATGATGCCCACCTTCTTAGCCTGCATGGGCAGCACGTTCAGGATAGGCTCTGCCCCGGCAGCGGCCTGCATGGCGTCCATCTTCTCCTGCTCGATGACCAGCGGGATGATGCGGGTACCGGCCAGCTTCTGGCCCTATTTCACCGGCAGGTCGCCGTGGATGGTGGCGATCATCATCTGCGGGGTGCTGTTTACAGCCATCAACGCCTTGCGGTTGATCTTTAGCAGCCCGTCGCAGTCCGCAATCAGCTCGATCTTGCCTTCTTTCGGCGCAGTGCCGTGGATATTTTTGCCCGCAGCGGCCTTGTACAGCAGGGCGGCTGCTTCGTCCTCGTGGAGGATGCCGGGGTGCTTTTCCCAGACGTAGAGGTTCTCCTTGCCGATGGAAAGCAGCACGGGGATGTCCTCGGGCTGGATGACGTGCCCCTTGCGGAAGCGGGCATCCTTGTACTCGCCCGGGATGATCTGGGTGATATCATGGCAGAGCACCTGCCCTGCGGCGTCAACAGTACGGATCAGTTTCATGATGGCATTCTCCTTACAGCGCGGGCATCTGGGCTTCGATCCAGTCTGCCAGTGCCGGAATATCGTTCAGGTCAAAATCTGCGCCGGGGATATCCCCAACCACCGCCAGCGGCTGGAAGGAGACGGGCGCATCCGAAATGGCGCTGCGCACCACCTCGATCTTCGGCCAGCCGCTGGACTTGAACCCTTCCAGCAGCACAAGGTCATAGCCGTGACGCTCGAACAGGGCAAGCAGATCCTGCTCGGTCAGGCGGAATTCCTCGGTCAGCAGGTAGCGCGTGCCGGAGTAGACCGCCACGCCCTCGGCACCTGCTTCCCGCAGACGGTAACTGTCGGTGCCGGGCACATCCGGGGTAAAATCGTGGCCGTCGTGCTTGATAACGCCCACCTTCAGTCCACGGCTGCGCAGCACGGGCAGCAGCTTTTCCAGCAGGGTGGTCTTACCGCTGTTGTGCACCCCGCTGACCGCCAGCACCGCCGGGCGCTTGAGCGCCTGCGTTTCCGCCAGCGCCTGTTTTTGTTCACTGTACAAAGCAAAGCACCTCCACTTCCATGCCGGGTTCTACCGGCCCGCTGCCGGCGGGGATCTCCACCAGACAGTTGCAGCCCATCATGGCGGACAGCGCACCGGAGGAGTGCACCTCGGTGCTGCCCGCGCCGGGCAGGGTCACCTTGCCGCCGCAGGCAGTCGCCCGCAGGTAGCGGTTGCCCTTGCTGGGTTTAGAAAAGCCATTGGTCAGGGTGCAGACGGTGCGGGCGGGAAGGCAGCTCTCCTCCCGGCGTCCGGCGGCGCGCAGCAGCGCAGGGATGGCGTACTGCTCCAGCGTGGCAGCGGCGGCAAAGGGGTTGCCGGACAGGCAGAACACCAGCTTACCGTTAAGTGTAGCCGCCAGCATGGGGCTGCCGGGTTTCTGGGCTACGCCCTCCACCAGCAGCTGTGCACCCAGTTTTTCCAGCACAAGGGGCAGATAGTCCTTCTGCCCTACGGAGACGCCGCCGCTGGTGATGACAGCATCGCAGCGGGTCAGCAGCTCCTGCATTTTGCCGGTGATGACCTCCGGGTCATCGGAGCACTGCTGCCGCTCCACGGCAAAGCCCAGCTGACGCAGCCGGGCGGCATTCTGGATGCCGTTGGCATCGTAAATTTTACCGGGTGCCCACGGTGCGCCGGGTTCCAGCAGCTCGCTGCCGGTGGAAAGGATGCCCACGGTCAGCGGGCGGCAGACGGTTACCTCGGCGTAGCCCTGCCCGGCCAGTACACCCAGATGGGCGGGGGAGAGCACCGTCCCGGCGGGCGCAATGACCGCGCCTGCGGCCACATCCTCGCCGCGAAATACCACGTTTTGCAGGGGCTTTACGGCGGCATAAAGCTGCACGGTCTCTTCGCCGCTGTCGGTCAGTTCCTGCATCAGGACGCAGTCCGCGCCCTCCGGCAGGGGGGCTCCGGTCATGATGCGGGCGGCACAACCTGCGGGCAGCGCCGCAGCCGGGGCATCGCCCGCGTAAAGCTTCATCACCACCGGCAGGGTGACCGGGTTTTCCCGGCTTGCACCGGCGGTATCTGCGCTGTGCAGGGCGTAGCCGTCCAGCGGACTGCGGTCAAAGGGGGGCTGGTCCATCCGGGCGCAAATGTCACTGGCGGCAATGCGCCCGCAGGCGGCTTCCAGCGGGATGGTCTCCGGGGACGGAGAAGGCAGAAGCGCTGCCGCGTCCAGCACGCTGCGCAGCGCCTGAACGGGGGAGCAGAAAGGCTGATTCATTATAACTTCCTCCATAGACCCGCTCTCCCGGCCTGCTATGGCTCAGGCGGGGGAGCAGTGGTATTCTTTTTTCAAAAAAGGCAGGTGAAAAAGAAGCGGAGACGTCTTGACTGGAAAATCAAAACGCCTCCGCAGAATATCCCCACAAAACCGGCTGCGGCAGTTTGCAGTCTGCTACGCCGGTGGCAGCCTTTGGCTATGCGCCGCCCTTGCAGTGGCAGCACACAGCCAAAAGGCACCTGTGAAGATGGGAGGAGTTCTTTTTTTCAAATTGCAGCGTTTCTTCTGCGGGAAGGCGGCGGGGTTTCCCCCGCCACCCTTGAATGCCGGCTTATGCAGCCCTTAGCATTGCGGCGCGGTGTCAGTGCCTCTGTGGTTTAGACACCTTTGCTCAAAGAAGCTCTTATACCCTGATTCAATTGTAGTTTATGGTTTAATCGCAGAAATCGTCCACGTCGCTGATAGCCTTGGCGTAGCGGCGGGTGAGGTGCTTGGTGGAAAAGAGGAACCGCTCGTTCTGGTTGTTGGTCAACTCCTCGATATCGGCATAGGCGGGGTTCTCCTGCATGGCCTTCCATGTCTGCTCGATGACCTCCGGCGCAAGGCCGTAGGGAGAGCGCTGGAAGTACTTGAGCGGGGTGGCGCTGGGGTAGATGCGGGCGTTGAACCGCACCATCTCAGCAAACATCACGCACAGATCCTTGTCCTCGATGAGCTGCGCGATCATGGCGTAGTTATCGCTCATGTTGGCGTTGGAATAGTAGTAGGTGTCCTTTGCACCCGCGCGGGTGACGATATCGGTGCACTGGGGGTCTGCGGGCATCTGCGCCAGCAGCTCATCGGCGTTTTCCACTTCCTCCAGCAGCAAAGCGTGGGGGGTAATCAGCGCAGCCGCAGAGCGGGCACGGATGTAACCGGCCAGCTCCTGTGCAGGGGTCAGCTCCGGCAGCTCCGGGGCGGTCTTGGTGGGCTGATCCGCAAAGGGATCGTTTTCTGCCTCCGGTTCACCGGCCAGAAAATCCAGCAGTTCCGGCTTTGCAGCATCGGGCTGCGCAGCTTCGGCGGCTTCGGGTGCGGCCTCGGCGGCCTGCTTTGCGGCAAGCTCGGCGGTCTCCCGCTCCACTGCGGCGATCACGTCCTCGCCGGTCTTGGCGGCGCTGCCGTCAAAGGTGCTGCCGGTCTCCTTCAGGCGGCGGGCAGTCTCGCTTGCGGCGTCGATGTCAAACACCTCTGCCTTGGGCTTTTTCTTGGCGGCCAGTTCTGCCTTTTGCAGTTCCAGAACGGCCTGCTCCGGGTCTACGCTGCCATCCACCGTGGTGGTGTAGCCGGGTTTACGTCTGCCAAACAACATGACGGTCTTTCCTCTTTCTATGGGATTTATTCAGCTGCTGCGGTGTTCTGGGCGTAGATGCCGCGCTTTTCCAGATCATCGGCCATGTCAGCCAGATCATACTTCTCCAGCGTCTCGCGGGTAGGCACACCGGTGGTGCGGTCCCAGCCAAAGATGTCGTAGAACAGATCCTTAGCCTTCTCCATGTCGGCACGATCCAGCTTGGTGGTGCCTTCCTCAAATGCCTTGAAGTCGGGGTCCTTATCGAACACCCAATCGCAGATGGCATCGTGCTCCTGACGCAGGTTTGCGCTGCCGCAGTTCTGCTGGAAGCTGATGGCGGTCATCGCGCGCAGCATCTGGGTGATGCGGGCGCCGTCCTCCTGCAGACCGGCCTGGGTATAGGTCTCGCCGGTAACAGCAGTCATAAAGTCTGCCTGCAGGTCCAGATCGCCGTGGTAGTCGCGCTCCTTGGAGGGAGACTGGGTCATGGGCCACATCCAGTTGCACAGGGTAGCGGAATCGTGGAAGTTCTTGTCGTTGACGCAGTATGCAGCCAGCTTTGCCTTGTTCTCGTTGATGGGAGTATAGGCCTTGGCCTTATCGTAGCAGCCCTCGCCGAAGAAGTCCTCCATGACCTTCTTGGTCACCTCATACGGAGCGCCGGAACCGGTCTCGCAGACGATTTCGTGGATCATGCAGTCACGGTTGTAGACGAGGTTGTACAGCATACCAACCTGCCATGCCTCAGCAGGGCCGTGGTGGTTGGGGAAGCCGTTGTACATCAGGTTGGAGTTGGTAGCACCGTCGGTGCGGTCCAGCCAGCTCTTGGGCAGGCCGAACTTTTCCATCATAGCCAGCGTGCCCTTGGCGATGACGGACAGGTCGCCCTCGCCGTAAGCCATGCGGCGGATCAGCTCCACCTCCCAGCGGGGATCGCCGGCCTTCTCCCACTCCCAAGGCAGAGAGTCGTACTCGGCCTCGCTGATGTACTTAGTGGCCTCCTCGCGCGGCATCCGCAGGATCCACAGCAGGTCGCGGTTCAGGTTGCCGTAGTTGTCCCACAGGCCCATGTCGTCCACAGCATGAGACCATGCCAGATTGATGACCATGGTGCCGTCGCCCTCGTACTTGAAGTCGTGCACGCCGTCCGGGTAGACGCGGATGCCGTACAGCACGGGCATACAGGTGTTGGAGTTGTGGGTGGGCAGATCGTAATCTGCCAGCGGATCTACGTCATACTCGGTGTAGCAGCGGATGGGGCAGGAGGAGCAGCCGCCGTTCTTCACGGTGTACTCGGCAGCCGGAGCGCCGAAGTCGAAGTAGCCCTTGAAGCAGCGCAGAGCCACCTTGTTGATATCGTTGTAGGGCTGCTCGCCGGTATCCACGGGGCCGCCGGGAGCCTTCTTCCACATACGGCCGGGGGCACCGGACCAGCGGTTCTTGCCGGAGGTGGCGCTGTACTCTGCCCAGCTCTGGGGCTGTGCGGGCACGTTGTGGTTGTTGTTGCCGCCGATCAGGTTGCCCATCATGTAGTTGGAGAGCTCCAGCACCTTCTTGGGGTCAGCGACCTTGACGCTGCCGGTGCCGCGGATGGCCAGACCCTTCAGCTTCTTGTTGCCCATGGCAGCGCCCAGACCGGCACCGCCGGAGTTGCCGAAGCTGGTGTTCAGGGTGGAGTAGTCCACCAGATTCTCACCGGCGGGGCCGATGGAAGCGGTCTCGAACTCGCGGCCGTTCTGCTCTACCATCCACTTGTTGGCAGCAAAGGTGCCCTTGCCCCAGATCTCGGTTGCGTCCTCCAGAGAGACCTCGCCGTCCTCGATGCGCAGGTAGACGGGCTTTTCGGAGATGCCGCTGACAACGATGCCGTCGTAACCGGCATACTTCAGCATGGAGCCGATGTGGCCGCCCATGTGTGCGTCAATAATGGAGTGGCCCTTGGACCAGGTAGAACGGAAGGTCACGTTCATACGGCCGGAGCAGGGCACGCCTGCGCCAGTCAGGGGGCCGACACCAAAGATGACCAGAGCCTTCTCGTCATAGGGGTCCAGCTCCATGGGAGCTTCCTCATACATAATGCGGTAGGCCATACCCATACCGCCGATATACTTATGGTACTTTTCGTCATCCTGCGTGGTGATCTCGCCGGTGGTCAGGTTGACGCGCAGGATCTTGCCTGCCCAGCCATAACTTTCAGCCATTGTAGTTCCTCCTTACAGATCCAAGTATGCAGCCTGTGCTGCGCTGGTAACGGCATCCCAATCCACGATGGACAGAGCGCCGGACGGGCAGCCTGCCACGCAGGCACCGCAGGCGATGCACTTGGAGGACTTGCCGGTCTCGGGGTTGACGGTGGGCATATGCCAGGGGCAGGCCTCGTGGCAGGCGCCGCAGCCGATGCACTTGTCGGTGTCCACCACGCGGATGCCCTGGTCATTGGTGGTGATGGCCTTCTGGGGGCAGGCGTTGCCGCAGGCGGGGTCCTCGCACTGGCGGCAGGTATCCGGGAAGTAGACAAAGCAGTTGTCGTTGCCGGACAGCAGGCCGTTGCCGGCACCGTCCAGATTCAGTCGGCGCTGGATCTTCACGCGGCTGATGTAAGAGGAGCACACACCATCGTTGGTCAGGGTGCAGTTGATCTCGCAGCGCTGGCAGCCGGTACACAGGTCGGCGTTGACCACCAGAAGGCCCTGGGGCAGCGCCCAGGTAGCCACTGCGCCGCTGTCCACCTGCTTCTGCGAGCAGCCGAAGAGGGACAGCATGGATGCGGAGAGGGTGAGCCCTGCAAGGCTCTTGCCCGAGATCTTCATAAATTGACGGCGGGTCATGTCAGCCGTCAGAAAATCAGTTTTTGCCATAGGTTCCATTCCTCCGTTGAGGTCACTCTGCGCGGAGCACCTCAGTTACATAGAAATACGAGTTGTTGACGATGTTGGTGACGGCGGTCGAGGTGATGGTCGCGCCGGAAAGGGCGTCCACCTCGGTGAGGTCTGCGCTGACAGCGCCGGCACTGGTCTGCCCGGTGGTCAGTTCGGCCTGTGCCAGCTGATAAGCGGCCTGCTTTTCTGCAGACCAGTCCGCATAGGGCAGAGCCTGCTCCTCGCCGTCCTGCGCACTCTTGCTCAGACCGGCAGCGTAGAGCTTGCGGCGTGCCACAGCCTCGGCGCTGGTATCCATCGGAGGGATCAGCTCGTCGGCCAGAGGCTCGCCGTTCAGTGCCGAGAGGGTCAGACCTGCTGCGTACATCCTGCGGGTGGCCTCGGCCTCGGGAGAGGTGTCGGACACGTTCCACTGCGCGGGGTCAAGATCCTCCGCAGCAGCGGGCTGCTCCTCCGCCGCACCGGCAGCGGCATAGGCGGCACCGGTAAGGGGGTCGGTCACAGTATAGTTTTTGCCTGCCAGCGTAAAGGGAGCTGCGCCCTGATACTGGGACGTGAACTCCGGGTTGACACACTGGCCGCCGAGGCTGTCCGTCTCTGCCTGCGAGAGGATCTCGACAGCGGAAACATTGCCCTCGGCGTCAATGGTCACGGCAGCCTGCACATCGCTCTGGAAGCCCTTCTGAGAGCCCTCCACGCGGTAGCTGCCATCGTCGAGCTGGTACACTGCGCTGATGCCGTAGGCGGCTGCATCCGCCTCCGACACCGGCAGCAGGGTACCTGCAACCGTGGTGCGCGCGTGCTGCATTGCGATAAGACCTACCGCCATTGCGACTGTCGCAGCGCCCATGGCTGCGTAGCCCGGCAGCCGCTTGCGCCACAGCGGAACGGGCGCAAACGGGTTGGTTGCCTGCTTCATGTTATCACCTGCCTGTTTTTTTCTGCCCGGGTTTCCCCGGACAACAGTTAAGGCCGCCCCAGCTGCTGCAACAGCGGAGCGGTCTTTTCGTTAATATATTATCATTCGGGCCGGAAGTAAGTCAACGCGAACCGTAAGCTTTCTTTTCTTTGTAACTTTTATTTTGTACGTTCCTTCAAAGTTAAGGGGTGTTTCCGGCCGCACACGAATTGCAGGCCGTATTCTGCGGCCAGCTCCAGCGACTGGACGGTGGGCATGGTCTTGCTGACCAGTGCCGGAACGCCGGCCCGGATGGCTTTGCGCACCATATCCATCGGTACGCGGCCGCTGGTGTAGAGCACGCATTCGCTGAGGGGGACACCGGCCAGAAGCACGCTGCCCACGGCCTTGTCCAGCGCATTGTGGCGTCCGATGTCCTCGCAGGCGCAGAGGATGCGGCCCTCGTGCAGCACAAAGCAGCTGTGGACTGCATGGGTGGCCTGATAAAGCGGCAGGCCCGCGCTCATGGCGGCGGCGAGGGCGTCCACCCACCCCGGCTGCAGGTCCAGATGCGGCACCGCGCGCAGCGGCTGCACTTCCACCGGAC
>ENA-ORLL01000445-ORLL01000445.1-human-gut-metagenome-genome-assembly--contig:-NODE-445-length-9125-cov-5.47949_pt1 | contig 9125 bp, 8 predicted proteins | sample MGYA00243070_ERZ508830 | MGnify/ENA primary metagenome ERZ508830 (study PRJEB26277, sample SAMN04329787) | human gut metagenome | biome: human-associated habitat | host: Homo sapiens | place: USA...
AAGAGGCAGTGCAAAGTCTGCACAATAAATAAAGACAGGTTCTTGTAGATGCCTGCTGACCAAATTCGCGGCCTCCACCACATCACTGCCTTTATATATGGAATCTAATAAATATCCATATTTCTTTTCATAAAGTTCACGCCATTCTTCCAGCGGTTCATCCCCTATACGATAAGGCAACAAGTATTCACAAAAATCTTCAAATGAAAGAGAACGGTTCCATGGACGTTTCTGCCAATTATCAAAAGCACGGTCTATATTGTCTATCAAGTATTCGGCTGTGATAATATGGGCATCATATATTTTAGGAAGATTACGATAGGTATAATGCCCCCAACGTCTGGCATAAGTCTGGTCTATTTGTCCGAAAGGACTATAATAAGTACGTACACGCTTCACACTATCCATTTCACCTCCCTGTTGGTAGGAATAGCAATGAGGCATATTCCGTATCAAAAATTTAGCCGCTTCCAATTTTAAAGAATCATAGGTATAATGCTGAAGCAGTATCTCCAATTCCAAACGATTAGAAGTAGCAAAATCTAAAGCATGTTTCAATTGTTTCTGCTCAAAAGAAGAGTGGGCACAAGAGATACATACTAATGAAAAAAGGACAAGGAGTCTTGCTAAGAACATAATATTATTCATTTGTTAATTTGGTGGAATAGTATAATTTACCCCTGCGAAAACATAAATTAAAACTAAACTCAAAACACACCTTATTCTTCCCGCTATCTGATACAATCTAAAACACAGGAATTAAATTATGTACCTGAGTAAAACTACATTTCAACCAGTCTGAAGAATCAGACTCAATTGATATTTTTAGTTTCAATAATTAGTTACTTCATCTTATTTTCAGAAAAGGAGAGAATAAGGATTCACACTTACAATAAAATAAAGATACTATATTTGTCATCGTACTTTACTAAATAGTTCATTAAATTCAAGTGCTACTACAGAAGGATTTAAATTTTCCTCAAAGGATTCCACATCCTTATTTTCCCATATATACCCCAAACAATATAATTTATTATCATTAGACAAATACTGAGTATTAAACAAATAGGATTCTGCAGAAATTCCACCATCAATTTTGATGATAACTTCCTCTTGCAAATTCTTACTAATAATCCAATAATAAACCTCTGGGATTCGTTCACCTTCATTGTTCAATAAAACATTTAAAAATATATAATCATGATTTTCCAGATAATTTATAATAGATGCATAGTTAGAACGCTGCAATTCTTCTATAACTTCCATGCCCGATAATTCATGTAATTTCTTAGGCAGCTTATAATTAGGAAAGTCCATAGCATATGATAAGTCCAATTTCCCATTTTCTATCGTATACAAATCATGATTTAGCGACTCATGAAACGTCAACCATTCTCCATTTCTTCCAAAATTATTCTCTACCATCGGAAGCATATTAGACTTTTGATGAAGATAATATGCCACATTGGCGATATTTTCATCTGTACAAATCATTTTAGCATCGCCATACGTGGTGTTGTTACCTACATAAAACCAATAATTCTGCCTATCATCTATGGCAAAAGAAAACGCAGGATAAGTAACCTCCTTCTTGTCTAAGAAATCTCCCCCAAAAGTATAACAAAAAATTCCTCCATCTGATAGGACCTCTAAAACTTTACTTTTCTGATTAACAACGACATCATAGACGCTAGTATATTCACCAGGGCCATTTCCCCTGTGTCCGATATAACCGGAAAACTGTCCATCACTAGTAAAGCTAAGTATAGATGATTCTGATTTTTTTGAATATACAATCCAACCACTGTCAACTTTAATTATAGATGAATTACGATCGACCATACTAGAATCTGAAAAACTGAGAACGGTTATATCCTTACTCAAAGTCAATTTGCTTTGCTCAAGTGTGATTGCTTCAGTTTTATTAAAAATATAATCAAATGTTTTTTTATGTTTTACACTACATGAAACAAAAAGAAATGGGAAAAATATTAATATCAACTTTTTCATTATATAGAATTTAAAGTTAAAATAAGCTCCAATCCAATGGAGTATATGAATTGGAGCTGTTTCAAATTTATATCATAATACTCTCATTTTATCTGCACGGCCTTCGACAACTTTCTGCAGTTCGTCTTGAAGTACACATATAATTCATGTTTAATGGTGCACAATACCCCATAGTTTGGTATCTATTTGTTGTCGAAGATTCACCACTAGCCAACGCTTCCACATTAGCCAAAGCCAAATCAGACATTACATCCGATTGCTGAGCATTATACACATTCATTCCTGCTATCAAAGCAAACGCAACAACCAAAGTTGCCTTCAAAATATTCTTCTTCATCTTATTTCTAGTAAAAAAAATTATTATTATTCATATTTTCATCATATTCTCGGAAAGAACTCCACCGCAGAAAAAACAAAAATACCGCTTGCTTATTCTGATTATTTACACTACTTTTACATCGGACTTAACCTCCTTTTCTTTTAGGAGAGAGCCACAGGGTGGAAAGAATCGACTTTCGGCAAAGAAAATGAATTTCTTTCCATCCGCTTTTTACTCCCATTGATTCATACTTCATCCTTTATTCAGCATTCCCCGTTACCTTCAAACGAAGTGGAGAATTATCTGCATTGCAATAAATGGTAACCGTCTTACTGAAATGCTCAGCCTTTTCGGCTTCATAAATCACGGTCAGTTCCGCTTTTTCTCCCGGACGAACACCCTCCTTATTATAGTTTACCTTGGTACATCCACAGGAAGTGATGACATCGTATATCACCAGTACATGCTGTCCCGTATTGGTCAGTGTGAACTTGCGTTCCTGCTTCTCCGACTGAGGAAATGAACCGAAGTCTATGCTTGTTACGTCCAGACTGACTTTCGTTATCGGTGTTTCCGCTTTTACAACTTCACCACCTGTCAATACTTTCAAATAAAGTTCCTTCACCTTTGGATTGTGAACAGGATTGCCTATAGCCGCCACCCTGTTGTCTTTATCCAATAGAAATGTCTGGAAAGTCATTTCATCCGGAAAGTGGTTCAATCGGTTAAAATCGTCCTTTTCATCGAAACAAACAGGATAGACAAATGCATCACGACGGGTAATATAACGCAGTTCTTTCATATCTTTCGGATGGAAATAGAAGACAAAGGGAACCGGACGGTTCAACGTTGAATCAACTTCCTGCATAAACAGCTTCCAGCGAAGCAATTGTAACTTACAACTAGTACAGCCTACAGAATCGATATAAGTCACTACCTTATAATCCGCATCCGCTAAAGAAAAGTCCACTGTATCCTTCCCTTGAATAGTAAAAAAGGAATGGGCAGGAAAGAGAATTTCTTTCCCTTCCCATTCCTCAACCAAACGAGCGATTTTATCTTTTTCTGATTCCTTGCAGGAGGAAAAAAGAGCAAAAACACATAGTAATAGACAAAGGTATCTCATTGATTAATCCAAGCCAAAAGGTCTAATTACGCACTCTACTTTTTCTCCAGTACTGCAAGTCACATTCCCACTACCCAGACATATATCACGTCCAAATTCTCCTGCAGCCAATGCTTCCACATTATCTAAAAGAAACTCACTCTCTACCGGCTTTCCGGATTGCTTTTCCCAAGCCATTACCGCCATTAGCATAACAACGGTAAATAATACAAATACTTTTTTCATTGGTTTATCATTTTTTGTGTGAAGGTAGAGAACATCTATCGGGCACGCAAATTTTTTCCCTTAAATTGATCTTAAGGTGACCTTAAAGTTTTCTTAAGATTCAAAAAATCCCCATTTCATCGGAAGGATTATTTTAATGCCCTGATCTCCAAATCATAAGGTTCATCCAATTAAATCATATTCTTTCTTTAACTTATAAGTTCCTTTTTTATAAATATGCGTATCTTTGCAATCTCTAACATGAACAAGAAACATGAAAATACCGACAAACTTATTCAAGTTTAGCTTTATTGCATTGGGATGGATTGTATTCATCCTGCTATGTTATGTTGCTTTTAAAGATGAAAAGGCAAATGCTCTGATAACAATGAAGGACAGCCTACGTGAAGCAATCAATATTGATTATCAGGAACGATTAAACAAAATACTTGTTAGTTATCGCCCTTTAGGCAGAAAGGTAAAAGGTGTCCAAATAGAATACGGTGATAGTCTAGAAATCATTTATTTTGAAGACAGCACCCATGAGTCACTGGCTACCCAACTGGCCAACCAGTATGTGATGACAAGGATTATCCCCGTCAATCCAGACAATTTCAATAAGATCTTCCAAGAAGAATGGGAAAAGAATGGAGTTTCCGCCGCTAAGACGGGAATCATTTACCGCTACAACAAGAAAAAGGTATTCAGTGACAATGATTCAATCTCTTTCCAGAAAGCTCTTGTCACCCCTGTACAAGCAATAGACTCTAAACTTACCGCCGGCGTACATGCATGGGCTATGATTCATTGTACAGAAATAGTAAAACTTACCACTCCAAATGTGTTATGGAGTATCATTGCTTATTTCATTGTCTTGATATGGGTGTCTCTGTCATTTCTGAAAAAACCACAGGAAAAAGAAACTCCCGCCAATCCGGACTGCATACCATGTGAAGAAATTCCTGACAATCCGGACTACATACAATTGGGGAAAATGACTTTAAAGTTGGAAAGCAAGAAACTATATATTGGCGACCGGCTTTGCCACATAGCACCGGCAGATTTCAATCTGCTGGAACTGTTTATCAAAACGCCCAAGCATCTTTTGACTAAAGAAGATATTAAAAATGCTTTCTGGCCGAAAGATAACAATCCCGAAAATAAAATATATAGTCATATCTCCACACTTAAATCCTCACTCAAGGACTTTCCCGAATATCAGATAGTGACAGAAAAAGGAGGATACCGACTGGTTATCTCCTCAAACGAATGAATAGCTCCTATTTCCAATAATAAGCATACATAAGGTATACAATCTTACTTAAAATCACCAACCCACCGCAGCAGGAACAAAGCATTTCTCACAGCGGAACGAGTTGTTTCATTAAGGTGGAATAATTTATTTCATCAAGGTAAAACTAAATATTCCACCATATAAAACTATTTGTTCCACCATATAAAATTAATTGTACCAAACAGTGGAACACACTGTAATACACGGGAAACAAAGAGATTCTCGTTACTATATTCTGATTCATTCATTATAGGCCACAGGACAATGCAGTGCAGGACAATAACACTGTGACAGACTTTTATCTGTCACACTCTCCGTCACGCTATCTGTCACATCTTAACAACCTGTTTTTCAGCAAAATAATTAGTACTGTGACAGTGTGACAGATAATTCTCACTTTTAAACTCTATGAAAGCAAACTTGAAAATCATCCATATTCCTTCACCCTGAAGGATTTTTTTTGGCTGAAGCTTTCCGGGTACAAATCCGTCATTATAATCAGCTAAGAACTAACATCTTACATAAGGATGAAGGATTTGAAAGAAAAAACGCATGAATTCTAAATTGGTATAAGCAGACAGTCCAGCTCATAAAACACTAGAACCTTTTTAAAAAAGGCCCTGTTCTTTTTAAAAAAGATCCGGTTCTTTTCGGAAAACGAACTTATGTTTTTCCAACCATACACTACAATAAATTATCCGCCATTATAGGATAACACGGTGATTTCTTTTCAAAACTTCCTCTATTCCAATTCAAGGGGAAATTTCACTATCTGCTCGTCAGCATTGACATCCAAACCGAATAACATACCGGCAGCCTCATCTACATAAATACCGGCAATAGGACGATCCAATACATAGGTTTTCACCACATCGCCCTCGTGGGTGGATATACGTAATATTTTACCACCCTGCTGATAGGCATCGGCCAACTTCATAATATCCTTAAATTTACGACCGTCATAAATGGTATAAATGTATTGGTCAGTCACCTGCACATCATAATAACAGATTCTCCCCGCCGGAAGTCCATACCCTTCAGGACTCACTTTAAATTGGGGTTCACCATCCCCACCCAATTCTCCTATATGCTTTTGTGAAGCCATGCTATAAATATCGAGCCTATCTCCAAACTGAGTGACAGAAACCAATATCTTCTTATCAGGACTGAATGATACAAAACTGTTCCAGCCTTGAGCCACAGCAGGCGCACTTTCTCTCAACAGTTCCGGATCGGACACTGGTATCTGCTCGGATTTACGAAGCAATTCGCCGGAAGAGAGTGAAGCCCAACTGAAACGGTTCTCACCGGAATAATCGGGGATAACAACAGTAGAGGCATCCTTCAAATCAAAATCAAGGGAACGGAACAAGCGCTTATCCAACAAAATATCCTTTTCCTGTTTGGGAGTTTTCCCCCCGGCTATACCGCTATATTGATACATCCTGCCCTTGCCGTCATCAAGCACCCACACCGTGTCCTGCCCTGCAAAACGGATATTCGCCGCATAAATGGACTCACCCGGACCTTCCCCACGCTTTCCAAAAGAAGACTGATATTGAAAATCGGGATAAGTAAATACATGATAATAGTAATCGGCATTGTGCAAATCCAATATCACCGCCTTGTCACCCTGTACACGCATACGATAGGCATACCGGAACAGAGCCGTATCAATGGGAACAATCTCCCCTTTCAGAACTTCTCCCTTCCGCACCGCTTCTTCTATGATTGACTCACTGGATACCTGCTGTTGGTGGCGTTGCCCGGTACACGCCACCAACAAAGGGAATAAAACGCATAATAGTTGTTTGTTTTTCATTTGATTTCTATATTTACTTATCTGGCACAAAGTAAACAAACTATTCATAAAAACAAGAAGAAACGACCTTAGATTTACCTTAAATCTTCATTTTAGATTCGTCATAGACATCTCTTTTTCACGAGTAGATTTTCATTTCTTCCCATTTCATCGAAGTTCAGATACTTTGCCATTTACTAAGTGCAAACATTTCAAAACAGCTCGGACAGACATACCCATAGAACAAGAAATACATCACAATAAATTCCATTTTCCACAAAATAGGTTTATATGATGAAAATCACTATCTTTGTTCTATGAATAGATTGGTTATAGTAGGATGTGGACGACTTGCTGAAATTATAACAAACGCAGTTGTCAAAGGAATGTTGCCCGACTATGAGTTAGTAGGCGTATATTCGCGTACAGCATCAAAGGCCGAACACATTGCGAATAAAATGAGGCAACACGGAAAAATGTGTGCAGCCTGTCACACTTTAAAAGAACTGTTGGAGTTAAAACCTGATTATCTGGTGGAATCAGCCTCGCCTGCCGCAATGAAAGAACTGGCCTTACCCACCTTGGAAAACGGAACTTCCATTATCACCCTATCCATAGGAGCTTTGGCAGACACCTCTTTTTATGAGAAAGTCAAAGAAACGGCCAAGGCAAACGATACACGGGTTTACTTGGTATCCGGGGCCACCGGAGGATTTGATGTATTAAGAACCACCTCTTTGATGGGAAATGCTACAGCTCGTTTTTTCAATGTAAAAGGACCTGATGCTTTGAAAGGCACATCGGTTTACAAGGAAGAGCTGCAACAGGAAAAACGCATTGTCTTTTCCGGCAATGCAACAGAGGCAATAAATGTTTTTCCAACCAAAGTAAATGTATCTGTCGCAGCCTCATTGGCTTCCGTAGGACCGGACAATATGCAGGTATCCATACAGTCCACCCCTGGATTTACAGGTGATACTCAAAAAGTGGAAATCAAAAATGAACAAGTACACGCAGTAGTAGAAGTGTACAGCGCCACATCAGAGATTGCAGGATGGTCTGTAGTGAACACCCTGCTCAATATCACTTCACCCATTGTATTCTGACAAATTGGCCAGCACCTTCTCGCTCAGGCGGTCAAACGCCTGGCGGGTACGGCCGGTTGATACTTGCATACAACGCACATGCGGATGGGTAAGCAATGCCGTACTCCCCAATGCTCCTAATGTATCACAAAAACAAAGATTATCTTCCTCCAACCATCGGGTAAACGAAGATTCATCCCACGCAGGTGACAATCCTGTGTTAAATAGTATCTTCCTATTTCCAAGTGCCTTGAACTCCGCCTCATGCAACAAAACCGTATTCTTATTCAAGCAACAGCATACCACTTCACTCCATGTCAAAAGTTCATTCAAAGGCATAAAACGATAACCTTTCGCACCGGCTTCTTTTTTTTCACTACGGGCATAATAAGCTATATCCGCACCAAAAAACTTCATTGCATCCGCTATCATACCACCAGATTTTCCTAAGCCTACAATACCCACTTTCAAGCCGGTAATCTCCCGGGGAATCCCTTCCCACGGCTTCTGACCGAATCCATGAAGACAACGCACCAGTTCGCTGACTACATATTCTATTACCCCTTCATCACCATAGTCACGAATACCTGTCACCGTAATACCGCGTTCATTAGCATAACGGATATCCACATTCGCACTTTCGGGAGAGTATAGTGAACAACACATACCGATATACCGGACATTCGGACATCTCTCTAAAATATACCGGTTTATTTGTGATGTATAACTTAACAATACAGCATCCGCATCTCCGATCCGAGCAATAATCTCATTATCCCCCGCCGGAATATCAGAGTACATAACAACCTCATCTGCAAAAGAATATAACGCTTTTTCTGCTGACAGAACCAGACTGACAGGTTCTATTGCTACAAGTTTCTGAAACATAGTATTTTTAATTTGACTGGTAAAGATAGTAAAAAATGCGGCAAAGAGACTTTTTTCATCCAAGATTGTTTATTTTTGCATCCAAAACGAAAAAATTAAAAGAATAATGGGAGCAGGAAAATGGATTGGTGGTATTCTGGGATTCATGACTATGGGACCACTGGGAGCTTTGGCCGGATTTGCCTTAGGCTCATTGCTGGATGGAAACAACGGACTTTTTGGCAATACATACGAAAAAGGACAGGCGGAAGCCGGAAACTATGACGAAGGCCAGCGGAATAGCTTTTTATTCTCCATGTTGGTTATGGCGTCTTACATCATCCGTGCAGACGGACGCATCATGCACAGCGAAATGGAATATGTACGCCAATTCTTAAGAATGAATTTCGGCGAAGCGG